>Ga0302320_10014092_pt1 | contig 16576 bp, 10 predicted proteins | sample Bog_T0_3_FD_202130 | JGI IMG/M metagenome (GOLD analysis project Ga0302320, IMG submission 202130) | Peat permafrost microbial communities from Stordalen Mire near Abisko, Sweden - Bog_T0_3 | ecosystem: Environmental > Terrestrial > Soil > Wetlands > Peat | place: Sweden: Abisko, Stordalen Mire... | reverse complement strand
TCGCCGAGCAACTCGTCGCGTTGGACGAGTTCCAGCTCACTTGTACCGATTGGCCGGCGGACACCGCCGTCGGAGTGGCGCTGAGCGTGACGGTTGGCAGAGTTGGGCTAATGTTGAGCGAATAAAGTCCGTAATTTTGCGCCCCCGGCGTCGCCACGAATGTCACGATATACTGGCCGGGCGTCAGGTCGACGGGGAAGGAGCCACCGCCGTAAATCTTGCCGATCGTCGACCCATTTTGCGTAACGATGACAGCGAGGTCCGCAAACGCGGACGGAAATCCGAGATCCGCAAGGGTCACATTGTAGTGGCCCGAGGACCCCAAATTGATCGTTTGGGAGTTGAACACACCGCCGACCGACTGCGTTTGTTGGAGCAGTGTCGTCGGCGAGGCCCCCGTCGTCGACAGGCTGACGCCAAAGATGCCGATCGAGCCCGCTACGGGCGTTGCGTTGACGACGATGATCGCATTGCCGGCCGCCGTTGCGGCAAATTGGCCGCTGGAATTGACCGGGAGCACTACGCCGTTTTGAGCCACGGTGAAGTTTAGAGATTCCAGCGTGGACGGGAACTGAAAGTCGGTGACTGCGAGGCTGTAGGCCGCGGCGGCGGGGAGCGTTGCGACGAACGCGAACGTCGTTGGCGTGGATGCGCTCGGCGGATTCACGACTTGCGTCGTCGCGAACACGGCCGCTGAGCCCGTTGCGGCGAGCGTGGCGCTGTAGGAACCCGGCTGGGTTCCCGTAGTCGCGTATTGCCACACTTCAAGGGTCCCGGCAGGCGCCGTGAATGCGGTGCTCCCGGATGCGGTCAAATCGCCGAGGAGTGCGGCCCCGGTGCTTACGGCGACGCCGAGGCCGGCGAGGGCCGCGGGGTAACTGAGGTCCGTCGCGGTCAATTTCAGCGACTGAGCCTTGGGGTTTTGGACGACGGTCGAACCCGCCAGTTCCCCGACCGGCAAGGTGCGCGCGAACACGACTGCGCCGGTGGGATCGGTGATCTTGATACTGTAGAGGCCGGCCAGCAGCGTTGCATCGGCGGTACCCAGAATGAGGAGAGAATACTGAGTGCCAGCGGCCAAGGTCACCGCGGTCGGGGTCGCGCTCGGATGGATCGCCCCCGATATCGGATTGATGCCTTGGGAGATGCCCGCAACGGTCAACTGCGTCTGCAACGCCACCGGGAACTGATCGTCAACCAGCGACACGGCATAAGAACCGGCGATCGTCGAGGTGAAGTTCGTATTGAGAGTCGATTGATTGGTCGTCGCGGCTGCGGACGGCGTGTGGATATTATCGGAATACGAGTCGCCGGCAATGCAGCTGGTCGGCGTCGCTTGAAGGGCCGTACAGACGCTGAAACTGCCGAAGCTGCCAATGCCCGCACTGGTCGGCGTGCCGACGACATGGAACTTATAGGTCCCCGTGGCGGCCGGCAAGTTCACGCTCGCACTGGTCGCTCCGGTCGTGGCATCGACGCTTGCGGTACCGACGAGCGTATCGCCAAGCGTCACTGCGATCTGCAGCGATTGAAACGCCGCCGGAGCCTGAATGTCCTTCAGCGTGACGACCAGGGGCTGAGCGCTAGTCGCCGTGAACGTGAACTCGGAGGCCGGTGCAACCGACGGCACGGAAACGAGGTTCGTCTCGTCGAGCAGCACCTGGCCTTGTGCCAAGCCGACGAATCCGCCGGCGAACACTGCGACAGCAACACCAATCTTCGCCAGTCCGCGGTACATCACGATTCCCATTCAACCAAGGATTGATTCTGCCTGTATCAAGACTTCGAAGGCAGCGCGTTGCCTGGGGCGTCTTTCGCAAGCTTCTCGAGCGTTGCCTTCGCTTCGTCCATGCCGTCGAAATCCCTGCCCGTCTGCAGCGAGCGCGCCAGCGTGTCCCGTGCAGCGTCGGATTGACCGGCAAGCGCCTGCGCCATGCCAAGGTGATAGAGTTGGACGGGCTGGCCCGGATTTTTCGTGACGGAATCCTGGAGTGCCGTCACGGCGGCCGCGCCCTCGCCGCGCTTGTAGAGCACCCAGCCATAGGTGTCGAGGAAATTCGGATTCGTCGACGTCGCGAAGCGCTGCGCGAGCTCTTTGGCGCGATCCAAGCTGTGCGCATCCTTTTTGTATTTCACGAGCAGCATGGCCAAATTGTTTGCCGCAACGTCGGATTTCTGGTTGCGCTTGAGCGCCGCTTCATAGACTTGCAATGCCTCGTCGACTTTGCCGCCTCGCTCATAGAGCGAAGCCAACCCCGCTTCGAGGGCCGTCGGGTCGCCGGCCTTGCCGATCCCCGTCTGCAATGTCGCGATCGCGGCGTCGCTGCTCTTGTCCGCGATCGATTGAGCGATCGCGAGGTTGCGGTAAGGGAGCCACCACTTCGGCTCGCGCTCTATCGCCATCTTGAAGGCGGAGATCGCATCGGCGCTGCGGCTCGCGGACAAAAGCACTTCTCCCTTGAAATTTGGGGCAAACGCTATTGTCGGATTAAGAGCACTGTAGTCATCGAGGCGTTTGAGGGCTTCTGGCACACGCTTGAGATTGACTAGTACGCGCGTGATGCCCTGCAATGGTTCCTCGGCTTTGGGCTGCAGGCTCTGCGCAATCGAATAAAAATGGAGTGCATCCTCCAGATGCTTGTCATTCTCGGCGATCTGACCCTGGTAGTAGTAGCCAATGCCGGTTTTCGGCTGCAGCGCGACCATCGCATCGGCGGCCGCCTTGGCGGTCACGAGGTCCTTGGTGGCCACTGCGACTTTGAATTCGACGTCGAGCGCTTGCATGTTATTCGGCTGTTGCTTGACTAGCGCCTCGATGACCGGTTTCGCCTGGCCCGGCTTGCCGAGCTGCGCCAACAACTGCGCAAAGTCCAAGCTCGCGGCCGAATCGTTGGGGTTCGCTTCGACGGCGCGCCGCATCGTTTCCTCCGCGAGCGCAGGCTCACCGTTGGCGAGATGGGCGCGCGCCAGGGACCGCATGACGCCGATCGCATTTGGTTGATCGCGGAGCGCCGCACGCAAGTCGGAAATCGCGGTCTTGGGATCGCTGTCGGCGAGTGCCAGATTGCCCCGCAAGATCAAAGCATCGTTATCGCGCGGACTCTGTGCCAAAACTTCCCCGAGGAGTTTTTCCGCGTCGGGGACCCGATGCTGTTCGACGAGCAGCACTGCATAGCGGTCCCGCGCGGTAATCCCTGGACCCTCGAGTTTCGCAGACGCGATGACGTCCTTATAGACAGCCTCCGCCTTCGCGAATTCCTTGCCTTGTTCGTAAAAACCCGCCTGCACGAACTTGAGATCGTAGTCGTCGGGGTTCGCGGCGAGCAGTGTCGTGAGTTCCCGTTCGGCAATCTCGCGGCTTCTGCGCACAGCCAGAAAATTGACGAGCGCGGTCTTCAGTTCGCGCTCCTTCGGCAGTGTTTTCACGCCCTCGCGCAGCACTTTTTCGCCCGCGTCGGTCTGATCGCTGCGCGCGTAAAACTGCGCGAGTCTCAAGCGGTGCGCCTTTTCGTCAGGCTCGAGCTTGACGAGATCGAGCAACAGCGCCTCCACTTCCGCGGTCTTGCCGAGACTCGAATCCAATTGCGCAAGTACGAGCCGCAGATTGATCGTTGTGGGACTCTTGGTGATCGCATCCGCGAGCAGGGTTTGGGCCTTCTCGGCATTTCCCTCCGATTTGTAAACACCGGCGAGCACCGCGATGGCATCCTCATTCGTGGGCGCAATTTGCGCCGCGCGCGACGCATCCGCCAAGGCGCCATCAATGTCTTTGAGCTGAATTCGTGCCGCAGCACGCACGGTAAGGAGCGCCGCATCGTCCGGATGTTTGACGAAACCCGGTGTGACGGTTTCAATCGCCTTGTCAGGGGCACCGCCGATCGCAAAGAGGCGTCCCAAGCTCGCGCGGGCACGCACGTTTTCTTTATCGGTATCGATTGCGCCTTGATAAAACTGGGCGGCTTCGCGCATGTTGCCGAGCTTCTCGTCCACCACACCATTCTCATAGCGAGCGGCGCTGTCGGTTGGCACGATCTGCAATGCGTTGCGGAACTCGACGCGGGCTTTCTCGAAGTTGCCCGCCCTGAGAAACGCCTCACCCTTCTCGATGTGCTTGGCCTTACGGGATTGCGCACCCCCGCAGCCGGCAACCGCCAGGGCCACGATGATCGCCGACAAATACACCGGGCTTCTTGCAAAGAGGCCGACCATGCGTGCTATCCATCACAGTTGAGATGGCCCAAGTGTAAGAAGCGCAAGTGACGTTCCCGTGACACGATCAGAACGGCATCAAGGGGCGGATCGCGAGGCCCGCCAACACCGAGCCGCCCGCGATGCGCAGCCATAGCGCGCGACCCTCGCAGCGGCTCACCAGAACTTCGAGTGCATAAAACAGGATCACGAGCTTCGCGATCGCGAGGGCCCCGCCGTTCGGCAAATGGAGCGTTCCGGGCAGACTCGGCACGACGAGTGCCATGAACAGCACGATCAGATCGAGCGGCGTAATCTGGAAGCGTCGATCATTGTGCAAGCGCAAACGAACCGCCGTGCCCGCCGCAGCAACCGCGACGAAGCCCCAAGTGAGCGTCGACAACTCGCGATCGTCCGGCAGCACGACCCCATCGATGAACACAAGTACCGTCGCGGTCACATAGAGCGCTCCCTTTTCGACGATATTGAGGGGAGCCACGCGTAGCGCCACGGAGAATCCAATCATAACGGCGAGCAACGCGAGTACGAGGACCCGCAGGTCGCTGCTCATCGTGGCCGTTTCGAGCATGATCAACGCGCCGTAGGCGCAAAGGGCCACGGCGATCGCCCAGTTCGACGCACTCGCCAGGAATTGCGGGTTTGCGGCCGCGGCGATCAGGCCCTTGCGGCGGAGGACGGTCGATGCCGCCAAACTCGAGTTCGATGTCTCGAGCGCCGTGATCGGCCGCAGGCGCCAGCCGATTCGGGACGCCGTCTGAAATACACATATCGCGAGTACAAAAAATGCGGTCACCACGGCAAGGATCAAGAGGTCCGACTCGAATCGCAAGAAATACGCCGTGACGAACAAACTCGCCTGGAGCGAGTAAATGACCATGACGGCCTCGTGGTGATGGAAGCCCAAGGACAGCAGCTTGTGATGGATGTGGTTCCGATCGGCGCTGAACGGTGATCTTCCCTCGCTGATACGCTGCACCATCACGCTCAAGGTATCGAGTATCGGCAATGCCAGCAGAAGCACCGGCAGCGAAGAGCTCACCGGACTTGCGATGATCTGGGTCGCCCGGATGCTCAAGACACCGATCGTAAAGCCGAGGAGCTGGCTGCCGGCGTCGCCCATGAATACGCTCGCCGGGTAGGTGTTGAACCGGAGGAATCCCAGCACCGCACCGGCGAAGGCAAGCGCGAGAGCGGTCGAAGCACCCTGGTCGCCGATGCTGGACAACGAGGCGACCGCGCACAGGCACAGGAAAGTAGTACCACCCGCGAGACCGTCGAGTCCGTCGGCCAGGTTGATGGCGTTCGTCACGCCGATCAAAAAGAGGACGGTCAGCGGCATCGAAAGCCACAGCGGCAGCGCCACGCGGTCGTCGAGCGAAATCGTGTGAATCTGCACGTCTCCGGCCAGAACCACGACAATTACCGCCAACAATTGGCCGAGCAGCTTGATGCGGTAGTCGAGATCGAAACGGTCGTCGAGCGCGCCGAACACGATCAAGACCCCTGCCGAGGCGAGAAACCAGCGGTCCTGGGCTTGCAGATGAATCGTGATCAATGCCGCGACCAACACGCCGCAAGCCATCGCGAGGCCCCCGACCCGGGGAATCGGCGCGACGTGCACCTTGCGCGCGCCGGGCCGGTCGATGAACAGCCACTTGTTTCCCAAGCGCGCGAGCACCGGGAGCCACGCCATGGTGACGATCATCGCCACGATGAAAGGCAGGATGTAGCGCACGGCTAGTTGGGAACGAAGCGCGGCAGCCGCGATGCGACCTCGGCGGTCAGGGCCGTGAGCCATCGGTCGGCATCACCCTCGTTGCCGCCTGCGGCGATCGGCGTGATCAAGCGGATCATGGCGCCATCCGTACGGTGCATCGTGAGCGCATCCCACAACAAATACCACTTGACCGTGAATTCATTGTCGATCACGCGACCGCGCTGCTGAAACCAGTAATAAACGAGCTGACGCTGATTGCCGAGCTCCACGATGCTGCGATTGACGCGCAGCGGTACACCAGCGATGCGGACGCCGGCGACCTCGCGCTGGTCGAAATCGCGCATCTGCCAGCCGCCGCCCGGCAGGCAGGACCGCGGCGAATGCACCGCCTCCCCTTTGCGCTGCGAGTCGTACCAGGCGATGTAGAGATTCGCACCCGCGCCGCGCGAATCGAGATAATCCGCGAGGAAATAGTCGTCGAGCTTGAGCGTGTCGAGATAAACGCCGTCGAGCGACTCGCTCTTTCCATGCCAATCGCCGAGTTGCAGAGGAAACTCGGAGAACGCGGCACGTTGCGGATGGGCTTCAAGTGGCCGGGGCCACAGATAGTTCGCGGCGATGAATCCCACGAGCAGGATCGCGGCAGCGAAGAAGCTGCGCGGCAGCGTGCGTGCCTGGAGCGGCACACCCCGGGGAGTCGGCGCGGGAAATTCGACGCCGAACAGCTGCCGCCAGGTCCCGGCCTCGTGTCCGATGCGGGTGAGCAGGGCAATTTCGCCGAGCATGAGCCCGGCGCTGATCATGAACACCATCCAGCCCTGAAATTCGTGGAGGAAGCCCTCCGCCATCTGGATCCCCCAGTGCTCGACGGTGAGGCCGATCACGCCCACGCGAAAACTGTTCATGAGCACCGTGATGGGGATGCTCGAGAGGAACAGCACGATCCTCTTCCACATCGCGCCCTTGTAGAAATATGCCATCAAGAAGCCGATCGCCATGAGCGGAAAGAGATATCGCAGACCGCTGCAGGCTTCGGCGACCTGCAATTTGTAGCCGCCGAGGTCGATGACGTTCCCCTCGAGGAAAACGCTGATATCGAACAATCGCATGACGTTCACGCCGATCTCGGATGAGAGCAACTGCAGCTTGGTCGACAGGTTCGCCAGCAGGAACTGCGGCAGAGGGATCATGAAAAACAGCACGAGCAGCGGCACGGCGATGAGGCGGAAGGCCGGCCAGCCGAGACAGGATGAGACCAGTCCGATTAGCGTGACCACATACGCGTACTGAACGATCGTGAGAACGGTTCCCAACTGGCCGATCGCGAGGAACAGGCCGCCGAGCAGAGCGATCGCGACGCCGATCCAACTACCGGTGAAGGGAAGCCGCTCCAGGCGATCCTTTTGTTGCCAGATCAAAAAGGCTGAAATCGGCGGGACGAGGATACCGAAACTGTATTCCGGGGATTCCAGCCACCAATCCCACATTTGCGCCAATCCGTCGCGGAACGGCCAGATGCTCAAGAATCCGACGACCAGGGCAATCAGCACCAGAGTCCATGAGGTTCGCCAGACCGGTAGCGCGGCGATCCGAGGGTCGATCGACTCCACTGACATAAATGTCCGTTCCCGAGAGATGATTGATGTGCGGATTGCTCGCGCCGGATCCAACTAGATACCGGGATTGTGTTTCACACCGGTGACACCGCCGCGTTGAAATTTGGAGATTTCATCAAGTTTAATGAAATCAATGCGTTATGCGTCACGCCGGACCTGGACTTCGCCACGAATCGCGCCTGACCGACAACCGACATATTTGCTCGTTAGAATTGGAAGTTGTCCTCGGCCCCCGCGGCCGCGCCTCGTTCCTGGAGATTCGAACACGACATGTGTGGCATAGCCGGCATCATTTCGCGTGCCACCTTGTCGCCCGCGCAAACCGACAAAGTCAAAAAGCTCAATAGCCTACTCGCGCATCGCGGGCCTGACGGCGAGGGCTCGTATGCCGGTGGGAATGTCTTGCTCGCCATGCGCAGGCTCAGCATCATCGATCTGAAGTCCGGCTGGCAGCCTCTCTACAACGAGGACAAGAGCCTCGTACTCATCGCCAACGGCGAAGTCTACAACTACGTGGAACTGCGCCGCGACCTCGAGGCGCGCGGCCACCGATTTTCGACGGGAAGCGACTGCGAATCGATACTGCACCTGTACGAGGAATATGGCGCCTCGTTCGTCGAACATCTGCGCGGCATGTATGCCTTCGCTTTGTGGGACATCCGCGCGCACCGATTGATTCTGGTCCGCGACCGCATGGGGGAAAAACCCCTCTATCTCGTGAACACCGGCGAGTCCTTGTTTTTTGCATCCGAACTGCGCGCACTCGTCCATGCCGGCGTCGTTCCTTTCAAGCTCGATCCACACTCGGTGGACCTTTATTATCACTATGGTTACGTGCCGGAGCCGACCTGCATAGTCGCGGGCGTCCGCAAGCTGCCCGCGGCGCATCTGCTTTCGATCGACGTCGACAGCTGGTCCGTGCACGAGCATTGCTACTGGCGCATGGAGGACGCCCCCGCGCTCGAGGGCAATCCGGCGGCCTTGATCCGCGCGGAGTTGGAGCGGGGAGCCGATCTGATCACGCGCGCCGACGTGCCGGTCGGCGTCGCGCTCAGCGGCGGATTGGACGCGAGTGCGGTCGCGGCGCTCGCGACGGCGGCGCGCGGCGGCGACGTTCACGCGTTCACGGTCGGGTACAAGGGCACACCCTGGCAGGATGAGCGCAGCAACGCCAAGGCGTTTGCGGACTATCTGAAGATTCCCTTCCATACGGTCGAGTTGTCGACGGCCGATTTCATCGAACAATATTCGGCCGTCAATCTGCATCGCGACGACCCGATCGCGGATATCGCTGGAGTCTCGATCGCGGCCGTGGCCCAACTGGCGCGGCGTCATTCCGTACCCGTGCTGATGTTCGGTCATGGCGGCGACGAGCTGTTCTGGGGCTATAGCTGGGTGCGTGCGGCCCTGCATGCGACGCGCCGCCGCGAAGCGCTCGCCGCGGGCCTGCGCGGAATTCGCGATTACATGCGGTTCACCGCGCCACCCTTGTCGGTCACTCTGGGTTTCCGGTGGGCGATGTCCGGCGCCGGGATCCTCTCGGAATGGCGCCAGTTTCAAGCGGACCGGCGCGCGCATCCGGGCCGCGTCGTGTTCTACGACGCGGAACCGTTTTTTCTGAGCTCAAGCCTTGCGGTACGCGAGAACTTTTATACGGACCGGTTCGCCGCAGAGGTCGGACAGCCGGACCTGACGCAAGGGTTCGTCCCGCAAAGAAGCGACACACCGCCGGAGGCGACGCTGATCCGTTTGATCTGCGAAATGTACTTGATGGAAAACGGCATTGCGCAGAGCGACCGGCTGTCGATGGCGGCATCCGTCGAATCGCGCCTGCCCCTGGTCGATTATCGCCTGGTTGAGACCGTCATTGGCTTGCACAAGACCTATCCGCTGGCATCGGGCGCGCGGCCCAAGGAATGGTTCCGCGAAGCGATGTCCGGATTGCTGCCGGCGTTCGTGCTGAATCGCCGCAAAGTCGGGTTCTCACCGCCTTGGCGCGAGTGGGGACATGCGCTTGCCGTGACGCATGGCGATTTGCTGATCGATGGATACCTCATGCAGGAAGGAATCCTGCGCCCCGAAACTGCGCGGCGACAGCGCAACGACCTCTATCCGCGGCTCACAGGGCCGCGCCCATTGGCGGGTCTGTCGCTGAGCCTGGAAAGCTGGTGCAGGCAAATGGCCTCGGGAGCGGCTGGATGAGCGCAACGTTCGGCTTGGTCGGGCAAGGAATCGCATGAAGAAGGCCGAGCCTCTCGAGATGCTGCCTGGCGGGTCGCATGGCTTCGGTGCCCGCAACGAAATTCCCCCGCTACCACAGGCAGAGCCGCATGCGGAAATCGGACACCGGGCGCTCGAGGGCTCGATCTGGATGATCGCAGCCACAGGTGGGGCGAAGGCACTGGGATTTGCGTGTCAGCTCGCGCTCGCCTGGTTCTTGACGAAGGAAGAATTCGGCGTTTTCGCGATCGCGGTCTCTCTGTCGGTCATTCTAGGAATCTTGCGGGACGGCGGCCTGCAAATGGTCTTGGTCGAAAAGGGGCGTCACTTTGATTCCTTCGCAGGGCCAGTTTTTTGGATGATGCTAGCGATCAACACCGCGACCGGACTGATGATCGCGGCCGTTGCGCAGCCTGCGGCCGCGATCTACCACCTGCCGGAGCTGGCGGGGGTGATCACGTTGTTCGCTATCAGCGTGCCTCTATGTGTGCTGCCGTCGGTCTTGACGCTGAGGCTCAATGTCAACATGCAGTTTCGGACCTTGGGAGTCATTCAGATCGCCTCGGCTGTCATTCGCAACACCTTGATGCTGTACTTCGCCTGGGCGGGGTACGGCGCAAAAAGCTTTATATTGCCCTTGCTGATCACGAATCTCACTGACACCCTCCTCTTGTGGAGTCTGTCGCGGTTCTCACCGTGGACGCGCGCGCCGAATTTTCGGTGCTGGCCGGAGCTTTTTGCATCCGGTCGCTGGGTCGTGCTGGGCACTTTTGCGATCGCGGCGGGCAACAACGGCGCCTATTTCGTGCTCGGCAAATTTCTGCCGAGCGACGTGCTCGGGACATATTTCTTTGCCTATCAGATCGTGATGCAGCTCGGCACGCTGCTCGCGGAGAACTTCTACCAGGTCTTGTTTGCGGCTTTCGTGCGAATGGGCAAGGACCTGGCCAGAATTCGCGCGGCGGTCCCCCGCGCGCTGGCGGTCGTCGTGCTCGTCGGGGCGGCCGCGAGCCTCGCCATTGCCGCAATTTTCGAGGCACTCGAGCGCGTTCTCTGGCACGGCAAATGGGCCGCGGCGGCGCCCGCAGTTTACATCTTGGCATCAGTTTGGCCCGCAGTCGCTGCAGTCAGCGTGCTGCGTGCCGTCCAAACAGCCATGGGCCGCTTCCATCAATGGGGGATCATTACGCTCATAGGGGCCTGCGTTTCGGTAGTGGGCACGGTCGCCGGTGCCTGCTACACGAAGTCCGTCATCGGCGCATCGATTGGCTTTGCGGTCGGAGCGCTCCTCGCCGCCGCCTTGAGCGCGCGTTTCACTCTCGCTGACATCGGAATCTCCGCGATCGATTCGGCGCTGTGCGCGCTGCGGCCCTGGTTTGTGATCGCCGTCTGCGCCCTCTGCGCTCACCTGTTGGGCAGCCTCGCAGCCGGCAGCCTGCTGAATCTCTGCGCCACCGCCTTGAGTTTTGCCGTTTTGACCTTGCTCGGCCTCAAGTTCATCGCGCACGATAGCTACCGGCTGGTCGCAAACTCAGTGCAAAGGGTTCTTCGCACCAGGCTTTTCGGCCAGCCAATTGTGGAAGGCGAGTCCCTGTGACCTTCGAATGCGCGTCGCCATAGGCCAGCCGCTGATCCCGGCCTACCGCCTGCCGCTCTTCGAGCGCCTTGGCGCGCTGCCTGGAGTGGAGCTCACGGTCTTCGCCGGTGGTACTGAAGGCAGTCTCAGGGCCTTCCACTGTGGCCGCTCGTTCCGTGTCGTCGCCGCACCCGTGCATCAATTGAAGGGAGGCCTCCGGCTGCAGCCGGCCCTCTTGGCCGCGGCGGCGCGACGCGGCTTCGACTTGGTTGTTGCACCTTGGGATGTGCGTTACTTGAACCTGTTGCCTTCGGTTGCCTTGGCTCGGGCATTCCGAACGCCGATCGTGCTTTGGGGACACGGGTATTCCCTGAACCCGCATCCGCTGACAGATGGCGCCCGTAACTTTTGCGGTAGGCTGGCGGATGCGGTGCTCTTGTACACAGAGAGCGTGGCGGCGCAATTGATTGAGACAGCGCACTTCTCGAAGGACCGCGTATTCGTCGCGCAGAACGCTCTCGACCAAACGCCGATTCAGCTCGCGAGACAGTCGTGGATGGATCGACCCGAGGCGCTCGCGGAGTTTCAGCGCCAGCATGGCGTCGATTCCGCCCGCACCATCCTGTTCATTTCGAGACTCGAGGCGAACAATCGCATCGACATGCTGTTGCGCGCGACCGCGGCACTGTGCCCGCGGTACCCGGACCTCAAAACAGTGCTGATCGGCGACGGCAGCGATCGCGCACGCCTCGTCGAACTCACGCGCATGCTTGGAATCGAAGGGCGGGTCGCTTTTGCGGGTCCGATCTACGAGGAATCGGAACTTGCGCCCTGGATGTTGAGCGCGACCCTGCTTTGTTACCCGACCAACGTCGGGCTGAGTCTGTTGCATGCCTTCGGCTATGGCCTGCCGGCGGTAACGAGCGACAACCGGCGCGCGCAGAATCCTGAAATCGAGGCATTGGTTGCTGGCGTGAACGGCTTGGAGTATCGCGATGGCGATCTTGACGATATGGTGCGCCAATGCGAGCAGATCCTCGGCGATCCGGACCTGCGCCTGCAACTCTCGGAGGCTGCGCTTCAGGGTGTCCTGCACCGGTATTCGATCGATCGCATGGTCGACGGATTCAAACAGGTGTTCGACCGGGTTGCCGGCCGTCGATCGACCCGCTCATGAGGACTGATCCGGGTCGCGCTCGGCGCATGCCCTATCCGAGGTGGACGTACCCGGCGCGCGGGATCTGGTTGATCGTGCAAGCGACCCTGTGGCGGCTTGCTTGGAGTAGAGTTCGTGTGCTGCGCCCGGCACTTTTGCGCCTGTTTGGAGCCTCCATTCCCGCCCGGTGTCTGATCAGCGGTTCGGTGCAAATATATTTTCCATGGGCGCTGACCATCGGCAAGGATGGCGCGATCTCGCAGCGCGCGACATTCTACAACCTCGGTGGCGTGACGCTCGGCGATCGGGTCGTGATCTCTCAGGATGTTTATCTCTGCGGCGGCACGCACGACTACACGCGGAAGAGGTATCCGCTGGTCCGCAAACCGATCGTCATCGAGGACGACGTGTGGATTGGCGCCGGTGCCTTCATCGGGCCGGGCGTGCGAATCGGGCGTGGGTCGGTCGTCGGCGCCCGCGCGGTGGTGTTCAAGGACGTGCCGCCGTGGAAAGTCATTGCGGGAAATCCCGCGCGCATCATCAAGGATCGTGTCATCTCGGACGCCTAGGGGAATTGCGATGGCTCAACTCATTCGTCGCTCCGTGTTGTCGAGCATGCTACCTGGTCCGATTCGTGAGGGACTCCGGCCGATCCGGGACCGCGTGCGGGGTTTGCTCGCAACCGGGAGACTCGACGGCACGATCCGGCAAGTTGGCGAAAACGGCCTGCCGCTCAAGATCATCGTGGGCGCGGGTAGCGCCTGGGACAAAAACTGGATCGCGACCGACGTGCACGTTCTCGACATCTGCTCGCCGAAGAATTGGGCACGCTACTTCGGGGCGGACTCGATCGATGCCATTTTTTCCGAGCACGTGCTCGAGCATTTGTCGTTCGAGCAAAATCAGGTGGCGGTCGCGTGCGCGTTTCGCCATTTGAAGCCGGGCGGCCGATTCCGCATTGCCGTGCCCGACGGCAACCGGCGTGACGCTTATTACCTCAAGGACGTTGCACCGCCGGCCGATGGCCACAAGATGCTGTTCGATGTGAAATTGCTGACGGCCATGCTCGAGGATGCGGGCTTCAGCGTGAGGCCGCTCGAGTATTTTGACGAGGACGAGAACTTTCATGCGGTCGAATGGAATTCCGAGGACGGTCACGTGCGCCGCTCCGTGCGCTTCGATCGCCAGGAGAACTTTCGCAGGGGAAACCTGTTCTACACGTCGCTGATCGTCGATGCGGTGAAGCGCTGAGACTGCGCCGAGCCCTCGTGGCGCGAGAATCTCTGTGAGATGCAATTGATCTGCACGATGATATTGCGCCGTAGAAGGCGCGCGATGACCGCGGGGCTGGAGATGCAGATTTCACTCAGAAAGAACCGGCGTGCCGTTTCAAACGGCGACTCGCGTGCGATCCGCGCGAACATGTAGCGGCAGTAAAATGCCTTCACGAGCATCGCCGGCTGGCGCTGCCGAAACTTCTCCACAAAGTATTCCGCGCTGCAAAGATCGTAGTGCAGAATGAATCCGCGCTTGACGCTGATCGGCCGCCTGTGAATTTTTTCCCAACGGTGAATATTGAAACGGAATTCATCGGCGGTTCGCGTTCGAATGAACGCCTTGTGATTCGAGTATCCGAGGAAATAACCCGCCGGAATGCTTGCGCCGGTGACCGGGTCGTGCATCAATCGCGGTAATGCGCCGCGGAAACGGACTCGGTAGTACCAGTGGTCGTACCAGGCCTGCCACATTGGACTGTGGAGCAGGCGCCGCAATAAGGCTGACGTGGCACGGCGAACGAATTCCGTCGTCGGGAAACGGCGCAGGAACAGCGTGCAATCGATGAACGGCCGTCCGGTCCCCTCGCCGACCGGGACCGCCTCAAGATTCGGCGCCAAAATTTGGTCGACGTTCCCTCCGATCGAGGTGAAAAATGCCTCCGGATCGCCGATTGCATCGACCTCCTGCGAGTTCAGCAAGAGCAATTCGTCGGGATCGATGTTGATGAGCCATTCGATACCTTCGGCTCGCGCCAGGCCCGCGGCAATATGGGTGTTGATGCGCTTTCTGACGTCCATGCTCTCCTGCCAGCGCGGCAGGAGTTGGCTGATCCACGGCGGCACATCCTCGAGCGCGCGGGGCTCGATGGAATCGGCGCAAACCACTCCGTCGATGTCCCGGACCAGATCTCGGGAATTGTCGGTCGTACCGTCGAAGAAAACGTAGATGCGCGCACAGCCGAGTTCCCGGTGATAGGCTATCGCGTCGGGCAGCAGTTTCGCCTCGTTCTTGACCGTGTAGGTGATCGCATAACGTCGGTTCACAGCTCTCTCAAGCATCGGCCCGTTTCAGGAAGGTGTAGTTTCCGTTGCCGGGTGCGTCAATCATCGCATAGCCCTGCCCGATGATCCGCTCCACGTAGTCGCGGATCCGCTGCAACCAGTCGCCGTCGAGCGCGTTCCAATATTCGTCGAATTCGACGCACAGAATTGCCACATCGATACCGTCGGCGAACATCGAATCGAGCACCTTGTATTCCGCGCCCTCGATGTCGAGTTTGAGCAGGTCGAGGTGCGTGTGCCCGTTGCGCGCCATGATCGCCGAGAGGCGCTCCACGGGGACCTCGATGAAATCGTTCGTTTTCTGCAGGTTGAGCAAGGAATGCGACACGTCCTTCGGATTGATGGGCACATAGAATTTGAGCTTCTCCGCCTTGTCCCAGAGCCCGACCGGGCTGAAATGGTACCGGGGATTGCCGGCCGCGTGGGACTCTACGTGGCGGATGGCCCGTGGCGTCGGATCGAACGCGTAGACCTCGCAGCGAAATCCATCGATCAATCCGAGATCGAAGGAAATGTCTTCGCCACAGCCGACACAATAGCAAATTGATTCCGAGTTGATCATGTCCATCGGTATGCTCCAGCCGCCGTAGCGCGAGCCGATTTGAGCGACGTCGGTGCGTCGGCTCAGGCGTCGGCGGGTGACCGGATCGCGGCCCGCTAAGCGATAGGCGCGCGTGTGCACATATTTTAGGGTTCTTTTTGCGAGATTCATCGGTGGCATGGCTCCGCGTGGCTGTATTCCTATCATCAGTCGAGGTGGACGAAGCCGGGCCGCTCTGGCGGCGCGCAGCCCCTCGCCACCCAGCCGTAAAATTCTTGCATTTTGGCTGCGATCCGCGGCCAGGAGAATTCCGCAGGGATCCAATCGCGGCCTCGATTACCCATGTTTTCCAATTCCGCGGGCGGCAGCGAGGTTGCAGCTTGCAGAGCGGCCGCGATCGCGTCGACCGTCGGTTCTATGATCCAGCCGCAGCCGCGAGTCCCGATTTGAGCCCACGGGGTCGCGGTCGTCGTGATCACGGGAAGCCCGGACGCGAGCGCCTCGCCGATCACGAGACCGAAGTTCTCGCTGAAGGAGGGTAGGATGAACAATCGCGCCTCGGCGTAATGCCGCCACTTCCCTGCGTCATCGACTTCGTCGCACAGCGCGATCGAGTCGGCCGCACCCGATTCGTAAATGGCGGCGACCACCCGTTCGCGGTAGCCGCCGTCGTCCGGTCCGACGATCCGCAGTGACCATCCGAGCGGCCGAACCTCTTGCCAGGCGGCGATGAGTTCCAGCACGCCTTTCTTGGCGTGCAGACGCGAGAGAAATAGAACCGATGAGGTCCTGTCATACGTCCGTTTCAAGCCCTTGGGCGGGGATTCGATGCCGTTCCCGACGAGCGCGATTGGTTGGCGCAGGCCGGCACGGCGAATGCTGGTGGCCTCTTCGGGACTCGTCGCGTGAAAGCCGATCGCGGATCGCAGACACCAACCTTGATACGTGGCGAGCGCCGCGCGCTTGCGCAGCGCTCGATGATTGAGCGCCCAGGGTTCGAGCATGCCATGCGGGCTAATGATGAGTGGCAGCCGTCCGCGGCGCGCTCCCAAGGCAGCCTGGAGATTGCTGGGCAACCAGAGGCCATTGTCGTGCACGAGGATCGCAGTCGCCTCCGATTGCTCGGCGAGACGTCGAACGCGTGCCGCGCTGCCGACCGGTCTCGCTAGCCCGGGCACGGGCGCGTCGGCGGCGGTTCGAGG
>Ga0302320_10014086_pt1 | contig 16579 bp, 5 predicted proteins | sample Bog_T0_3_FD_202130 | JGI IMG/M metagenome (GOLD analysis project Ga0302320, IMG submission 202130) | Peat permafrost microbial communities from Stordalen Mire near Abisko, Sweden - Bog_T0_3 | ecosystem: Environmental > Terrestrial > Soil > Wetlands > Peat | place: Sweden: Abisko, Stordalen Mire... | reverse complement strand
TACCGGCAGCTCGTTCCACTGTTCTGGCACCTCGCCAGCGATGGATTTCCCCCGCCAGCGGAAACGTGCCTTGGCATCGATCGGCAGCCTTCCGGCAATGGTTGCCGTGCCTTTGGACCGGTCCTCACGCTGGAAGACCTGATAGTCCAGCGGTGAAGTCAAAACGATGGCCGGCGGGGTGGTGCTAGCATCGGCCGCACGGACATTGGATCCAAAAATACCGGCCAGAACGCTGACCACTACGACCGGCAATCGTAAATAATGGCATTCGTACATGGAGAGGCACTTACTCATAGTTTCCTCGGTTGTCGACTTTCGGCGAATCGGCGGCGGTTGCCGGCGTCTCGGCCCAGACTAACGCGGCCCGGCCCGAGACCAGGAGCAAAGCGAACGTAAATCGAATCGGCAAACAGTTCATCATAGAGCTCCTCGATTTCTAAAATGAAGTAGCGTGGTGGGAGGTGGTCAAGCATGGGTACTCATCATGCCGACCGAGCTGGGCTCGGTACCCGCGTGATGAGTACATTTACACGACCGTTCAGCAAGGCCGCAACGGTCAGTCGAATCCGTTCCGAGTGGCGGGGTTGGTGGACGGCAATCAAAACCGGCTGCCGCCGCCCCGCAAGCGGGTACCCCGATCCAAGCTTCGGTGAAACGCGGGTGCTGGTGGGTTGGTCAACATTTTGCCGGCCTGGGTGTAACCGGCATGGGGTGAAGAATGCGTTTCACTGCGATCTGACTGGGGGCGGGCACCATGTACCCATGGTCGGCTTGCGGGTCACAGCCGGTTTGTCCCTCGTAATCAGTTGCCTCGGTTTCGTCTCCGCCGCCAAGTTGCCAGTCCGGCAACGACGCCAGCCACTACGAGCACAAGTGTGCCTGGCTCGGGAACCGGCGTGATCGAAGGCGAAGCCGCAAGCGGCGCGCCTAGCCCAGAGCTAACAGTTCCGCTGTCGGACCCCGCGCCAGTAGGTCCGCCTGCGAACGCTGAGGCGTCGCCGATGGTCAAGCTCGAACCAACGGCGAGCGCTTCGTTGTTCGTCAGAATCAGTGTTCCGGATTCCACCACGGTGCCGCCCGTAAAGCTATTGCTGCCGCCGAGGATCAACGTGTCCGCGCCGTTCAAGGTAAGCGACATGCCGCTTTGTGGCGGGTTCTCGCTGATATTGCCGTCGATCTCTAGCGTGCCGGATGTAGGTGTCACGTCAAGGCTGCTCGATAGGACGACGTTGGCCGTGATCATGTGGCTGCCGCTGGTGACGGTGATCTGTGCCGGGGACGTGTTCGAACTGGCCATCGTCAGGCTGCCGGAACCGGAAACGCCCGGCGTCAACGTGTAGCCGCTGGAGCTGCTGCTGGCGAAGGTCAGCGAACCGAGCGTTTGCGCGGTGTCCAGCGAGATGGTTACCGGCGAAGTCGTGACCGCGCCGACGATGGCGGCCGCTCCTGCCCCGTTGGTCGGCGCAATACCGAAGTTCCAGTTGCTGCTTGTATTCCAACTGCCGCCACTGATATTGCTCCAGGTGGGCGTACCCTTGGGAACGATCTCCAACTCGCCGGACAAGTACGATAAGCTGTAGCTGCTGCTGTTGGTCATGAGGGAACCGTTCACGTCCGTAGTGGTGAACGTGCTCGAACCGACCCACGAACCATAGGTCATCAGTTCGGCGATGCCGCCCGTGTAGTTCGACACATTGAGCGTGCCCGCGAACGTGGCCGTGCCCGAGCTTTGCAACACGTTGCCGACCGCGAGGTTCAGCACGGCGTTGCTGCTACTCATGGTAAGCGATACGATCGCCTGTGAGCCGCTGCTGGCGTCGAGCGTGCCGCTGTTGATCGTGATGGCCGAACTGGGCGAAAGCGCGCCCGCCATGCCCGCGTAGAGCTCGCCGGCATTCACGGTCGTGGCGCCGCTGTAGTTGTTTGCGTTTGTCAACGACAACGTTCCGTTACCAGTCTTGTAGAGGGCAAGCTGGCCTGCGCCGTCGTTGATCGTACCGCCGAAGACGGTCGTTGCCGACTGGTTGACGGTCAGGGTCGCGGCGCCCGCAACACTCGTGGTGATGACGCCCGCGATGCCGCTGAAACTGCCGACCGTCGGGCTGTTCCCGGCCAGGTCCAGCGTGCCGCCGTTGGCGGTCAGCGCGCCGTTGACCGGCAAGGCTGCCGAATTGCCGAGTTGCAAAATGCCGTTATTGCTGATGGTCGTGCCGCCGCCGTAGTTGTTGCTGCCCGAGAGGACCACCGTGCCCGTGGTAGTCTTTGCCAGCACGGCCGAAGCTCCTGCCAGGTTCACGGCGATCGTGCCGTTCTGCACGGCGAAGCTACTGCCGGTCAAGGTTGCGCCGGTGTTGCCCGTGATTGTGCCACCGGCCAGAGTCACGCTGCCCACCGTGCCGCTGAACGCGCTCAGGTCGAGCGTGGCGTTGTTGATCCGCACGGCGCCGCTGGTTGGCAGGGCGTTGTTGACCCCGTACTGAAGGGTTCCAACGTTGACGGTGGCGCCACCGCCGAAGCTGCTCGCGCCGGTCAACGTCAACATGCCGGCGCCGATCTTGCCGAGGCTGCCACCGCTGCCGGTCAAAGCCCCGGCAAAGGTGGTGTTGGCGTTGTTGGCGCCCACACTAAGCGTCACGCCCGCGGAGGCCGTGTTGCCTAGGGCCAGGTTACCGCTGCCTTGCAGGCCGCCCAGCGTGCCGCTGGTCAGGTTCGTAAAGCTCAGCATGCCGGTGCCGCTGGTATCGAGGGTGCTGTTTTGCAGGGCCAGTCCGTTGGCCAGGGCCAACGTTCCGCCGCCGATCAAGGTCCTGCCGCTGAACGTATTTCCGCCGCCCAGGGTCAGCGTGCCAGAGCCGGTCTCCGTCAGGCTGCCTGTGCCGGACAGCGCGCCGGAAAGGCCGATGACATTGCCCTGTGGATTGACGGTCGCCGGGCCGCCGATCGTCATGGACAAGCTGGAACTCCAACTGGCATACGCGCCCAGCGTGCCGCCATTGAGGTTCACGGTTTCTGGTCCGTAATTGTTGTTAATTCCGCCCGGCCCGATATTGAGAACGCCGTTGCCCGACAGGCTCACTGTACCGCCGCTGGCGTTCTTGTCGGTAGAGCCAATGGTAATTTGCTTGAGATTGGCCGTACCGCCGGACATCGTAAACTGAGCGGCGCCGTCCCATGGGGCGTAGGTGATGCTGTTAGGCACGTTGAGCACGCCACCGGACATGGTGTATGTGCTCGTTTCGCCCGGATACTCGCCGATGGTTAGCGGACGGCCCGTGCCGCTGTCGTTGATCGTCAGCGTGCCGCCCGTCTGGACTACGTTGCCGGTCCCGTTTCCATTTCCCAATTTCAAGTCGCCGGCCAAAGTGACGGAGGCGTTATCCTGGATGGTGAGCGTGGAACCGTTGTTGACAAGAAAGTTGTTGTCTCCCGTAATGGTGAAGTTGCTCACGGAATTCCCCTGGAACTTCAGCGCGCCGACCGCGCCCGAGCCGAGATAGACGGCGTTCGCATAGTTATTCGAGCCGCTCAAGATGAGCGTGCCGGCGCCTCGCACGCCCAACGTCAGCGCGCCGCTGATCGGGCCGCCCACGGTGAGGTTGTTCGACCCGACCGTGATCGTGCAATTGTTGCTCATCGTCACCGGGCCGCTGCCCAGGTTCAAGTCGTTCGACCCCGCGAAAGCGAAGCTGCCGCTCCACACCTGGGGATTGTTGTTGGCATTCACGATCGCCGCGCCGCTGGTGTTGCCCAGCGTGCCGCCGCTGATCGTCAGCAAACCGGCGCCCAGGGCTTGGGCGCTATTGATGTTCAAGAGGCCCGCCGAGAGCGTGCTGCCGCCGCTGTAGGTGTTGGTGTTGCTGATCGTCAGCCCGCCGGCGCCGTTCTTGATCAGGCTGCCGATGCCTGTAATCGCATTCGTTCCGCCGAGCAGGTACATGCCGGCCGAGTTGCTGAAGGTCGCGCTGAGCGGCGCCACGTCGGCCCCGGAGATGTTCACGGTCTTGCTGACGGCGCTGTCGTTGAAGATGACCGCGTCGGCCGGGAGGAAGGTTGTCGTCCCGCCGCTGCTGAGGAGGATCCAATTGACGGCCGTGGTATCCCAGGCACTGCTGTTGCTCCCGGTCCAAATCGGATTGTCGACGCCCACAGTCAAGTCGATCGCGTTGGCCGGATTGGTCAGGGCGTAAGTCCTGGCGCGAACACCGCCGGCGGACGGAGTCGCGCCGAGCACAAAGGCGCTCGAGCCCGTGCCGCCGATCGAGCCGGAATAACCCAGCAGCGCGTAGCTGCCGGCCGCCAGCGGCAAGGCGTTGTTGATGTTGATGGTCACGGAATTGGAACCGCCGCTGACCGTGAGGCCATTGCTGCCGGTGACGTTGACGCCGGTATACGATCCCACGACGGGAGTCAAATTGACGGTCCCCGAACCGCTGAAGGTCAGGCTGGCCAGAGTTAGTCCGCCCGCACCGGCATATCCGCCCTGGATGCCGCCGCCGGCGGCGACCGACACCGTGCCGGCGCTGCCGTTGCCGCCGAAGGCAGCGCTTCCGGCCACCGAGACGGCGCTGGCCGAATTGAGCGACCCGTTGATCAACAGGGCGCCCGCGTTCACCAACGTTGCGCCGCTGTAGCTCTCGTTTTGCGTAAGCCGCATCGTTCCCGATCCGGTCTTGGTAAGCGAGCTGCCGCCGACAATTACTCCGGAGACGATCAGGTCCACGCTGCCGCCGCCGCTGGCCACGTTGAAGGTCATGGGGGAATTGATCGTCATCTTCGAGGAAATCGTGGCCACGCTGGAGCAGGCCAGGGTGGTGACGGTGGGGTTGACGGAATACGACGTGTGCATGTCCATGCCGTCGACCTGGGTAGCGCCGGCCGTCACTCCCAGGGAGCCGCCGGTCATGATGATCGCCGTCGTGTGCTCGTAGTTTCCAGCCAGGAACGTGCCGCCGACGATGTTCAACACGGTGGGATTGCCGTTTTCGATGCCGAGCTGGTTGTCGTAACTCCCGTTGCCCGGCGCACCCGCCGCGGCGACGACCGTGGCGCCGCTGTTGATGGTCAGCGTGTCATGGCCGGCGGGCGAGGCGCCGTTACTGCTTTGCAACAGGACCGTCCCGCCGGTGACCGTCATGCCGCCGGTGAACGTCGTGTTGTTGCCGGTAAGGGTCAGCAAACCGCTGCCGCTGGTGACGATGGCGTTGCTGCCGCTCACCTGCCCGCTGATCGTCAGGCCGCCCGCGTTGTTCACGGCGATATTCCCGGACCCCGTCAACGCCACGTTGGCGCCGATCGTCACCGCGCCCGCGCCGCTATTGATCGTGATGCCGGTTGTGCCCGTCGTGCCGGCAATCGTCAGCGTGTTGGCCCCGGTAATCGATACCGCAACCGGATCGTTGACGGTCAGGCTCTTGATGCTCTGGTTGGCCCCCAGCGCGGTCGTCTCGTTCGATCCGCCGGTGGCCGAGAAGGTGACGTCGGTAGATGTACCCGGCGAGTTGTTCAGCGGCGTACCGGTGGTATTGCTGGCCCAGTTGGCGGTGCTGCTCCAGGATGTCGAACCGGCACCGGACCAGTAGGCCGTTGGGATGCCTGCCAGGCTCAATTGCTCAGCCGTGCCGCCGCTGTTGATAAGGCTGGTGTTATACCCGGGAACGAGCGCATTGAGCGTGAAACTGCCGCTACCCAGCCCGCCGCCCGGCGCGCTGATCAGGTTGTAGGTCCCAGCGGCTGGCGTTCCGATTTGCGTCAGATTGATCGCCACCGTGCCGCCTCCCAGCGCGGCGGAAGCGCCGGAGGGCAGGGCCAGTTGATCGAGACCACCGGAATACATGCCGAGGTTCAAGGCCACTCCGTTGCCCAGGGTCAGGGCCGTGCCGCTGGCCCCGGAAAGCGTGATCGTTTTGGGTGCGGCCGTCACCAGATTCAGCCCGCCGCCGTTGACGGCCAGCCCGGAAGTTCCCAGGAGGGCGTTCACACTGGTCATTGCCAGCGTGCCCGCGTTCACCGTCGTCATGCCGCTGTAGGTGTTGCTGCCCGCAAGGGTCAGCGTGCCCGAGCCGGTCTTGGTCAAGGCCAGCGTGCCCGAGGAATTCAGGATATTGCCGTTGAAGGTGGAGGTGGCATTGTTGCCGCCCACCGTGAGGAGCGACGTGGTGCCGGAGTTCGCTTCGTCCACGGTTCCCGCGCCGGACAGTCCGTTGATGGTATTGCTGTAGCCGTTCAGCTTGAGCGTGCCGTTGATGGCCACATTGCCGGCAGTTGGCCCATTGGGAATCTGGTTGGCGGCGCCCAGGACGAGGATGTGCGGCGAGTCGACGGTGGTGTTGCCCTGATAGTTGTTGGCGGCGGCGGCCGTGTTGGACATGGTGACCGTCAACACGCCGTTGCCGGCCCTTAGCCATAGGCCGTTGGAACCGCTGCTCGTGAGCTCGCCGGTCAGTATGACAAAGCCATTTCCGCCTTGGCCTTGGGTGCTAAGGCAAATCGGGGCATTGTTTGCGGTGAGAGTTCCGGCCAAGGTCAGCGTCGTGCCATCCACGCGGAAGCCGCCCACCACGTCGCAGCCGAGGGCCGTGTTGAAGACGATGTTGTTGAGGATCGTCGGATTGCCCCCGGTAGTCCACATCTGGGCGTAGTCGGTCGCGACCTGGCCGATGGTGATCGTGCCCCGCCCGAACGGGCTGCTGATGATGTTGCCGGCGGAACCGGTGTTGACCAGGCTGCCAAATGAGAGGCGATCCCAGTTGGGGGTGCTCCAGCCGTTCAAGAGCGTCAGCCCGCCGGAGAAGGTGTTGTTGTTGTTCGTGAACTGAAGTCCCGAGATGTTGTTGCTGATGGTTACCGCCACCTTCTGTCCGGCGCCGTCGGTGATGAGATCGGCGATGGCGGGGCTGGTGGCCTTGGTGATCGTGAGCGTGGTCGTCCCGCCGCCCGACGAAGTGTCCGTGATCACGCCGGCCGCGGCGCCGTTGCCGAGGTTCGTCACCGTGAGGTTGTTCCCGTTGAGGTCGAGCGTGCCGGCGCTCACGGTCAAAGTGGTTGTCGAGGGCAGCGCGGCCGAGTTGCCCAGTTGCAACCCGCCGCCGCTGAGCGTGGTCGGGCCCGTGTAGGTATTGACACCGGTCAGTACGACTCGGCCGTTGATCGTTACCCCGACCGCTCCGGAGAGACCCGGAGAACTGCTGACGGTCAGCACGCCGCCGCCGCCGCCCAGCAGATAGCCGTTGGAACCCGGAGTCAGGCTGCCGCTGTACGTGTTGTTGCCGATGGATCCCAAGTAAAGGCTGTTCAAACCGGCAGTCGCAAGGTTGACCGCGGACGAGTCGGATACGGTGATTGCCAGAGCGCCCGATGAGGCAGTGGAGATCTGTCCGGAAGTGACCCATGCCCCAGCGTTGGCGTAGGTGGGCGACGGGCCGGTAGCGGCCAGGGCCCCGCCGCTGTTGATGGTAATGCTGCCGCTGGAGGGAACCGTTCCGGTCGCCGGGCCGAACTGCAAGATGCCCCCGCTAATCGTCGTCCCACCACCGTAGCTATTAGAAGCGGTGAGCAGCAACGTACCGGTGTCCAGCTTGGCCAAACCGCTCAAATTCGCCCCGAAAGACGTCGTGGAGCTAAATGTGTCGCTGCCGACCACGTCAATGCCTAGCGCCGCACTGGCGGCAAAGGACAGATTTGTGTTGCCCGCGAGGATGCCGATATTTGCGTCCGTCCAGCCGGTGGGCGCCGCGGGAGTATTCGCTCGGACAGCCAGGACCGCGCCGTTGGCGACGGAGATCGTACCGCCGCTGATGTTGGGCAGGGCCGTGCTGGTCGCGGCCTCCAAGGTGCCGCTGCTGATCGTAGTCGCGCCGCCGTAGGAATTAGAAGCCGTGAGAAGCAGCGTGCCGGCGCCGACTTTGGTCAAGGCCCCGCCGCCGCTGATGCTCCCGCTGAGCGTCACCGCGTTGGCCTGGGTGTCGAAGGCGCCGGTCGCGCCGGAATTGATCGACAGGTTGTTGGCAAGCGTGCCCGCCACGCCCGCCTGGAGCGTAGCGTTTCCGGCAAAGGTCGCGGCGCCGGCGCCGATCGCTGTCAGGTTGCCGAAGTTCAACGTGCCGGCCGAGAGGGTCGTGCCGCCCGTATAGCCGTTCGACACGGAGAGCACGAGCTTGCCAGCTCCGAGCTTCACCAGTCCGCCCGTGCCGGTGATGGCATAGCCGGCCGTCTGAGTGCCGAACGAGTCATAGACCAGCGAGGAGTTGTCGGTGACGTTGGAGTTGAGCGAACCGTCGTGCCCCGTCGTGCCATCACCCAACTGGAGCGTTCCGGCACTGATGGTCGTGCTGCCCGAGTAGGTGTTGGCCGCCGTGAGCAGCATCGAGCCTGAGCCGGTCTTCAGCAGGTTGTTGGCGCTGCCTCCGTTTGCGAGTGCGCATGCTACCGTCAGGTCCGGCCCGACACCGCCGGTCGGGTTGACCTGGAAGGTCGTCGTCCCTTGGTCCAGCCCGATGCCATACTTCAGGCTGATCACGGAGGGCGAAGCGCCTGCCACGCTGATGTTGCCGTCAAGCTGGCAGTTCCAGCCATTGTAGCTCGAAACCGTATTGTCGGTGGTCCATACGCCGCCGGACAAGTTCACGTTGCCGATGTGCGCCACGGTGAAATTCGAAGTGCTGGCGGAAAGTGTGCCGCCGCTGATATTGATCGTCTGCGTCCCAATCGTGTTCACCTGCTCGAGCAGCAGCATGCCGCCCGTGTTGATCGTGACCGCGCCGTTGCCGTTAAGGACGTTGCCCTGGTTGTGTTGTAACGCCAAAGTTCCGCCGTTGACCGTTGTCGTGCCGCTGAACGTGCTCTGCGCGGTAAGCACGATCATGCCGCTGCCGGTTTTCACCAGTCCGCCGTTGCCGCTGATCACGCCGTTATAGGTCTGAGAGCCGAAGAGGTTGTAAACCAACGCACTGTTATCGACGATGCTTGCGCCGGCGATCGAGCCGTCGTCGCCGCTCGTGCCGTCGCCCAGTTGCAGCGTGCCTGCGCTGATCGTGGTCACGCCCGTGTAGGTGTTGGAGGCGCTGAGCAGCAGCGTGCCAGCGCCCAGCTTGGTCAGCCCCAACCCGAGCGTTGCGAAAGGCGTATTGCGGGTAAATGTGTCGCCCGCAACCACATCGATTCCCAGCGCCGGATTGGCGACAAAAGACAAATTCGCGTTAGCCCTGAGGCTGTCGATATTCGCGTTGGTCCAGCCGTTGGGCGCCGTGGTAGTGTTCGCCTGGACGGCCAGGGTCGCGCCGCTGGCGACGGAAATTGTGCCGCTGCTGAAGTTGGGCAGGGCCGCGCTCGTCGTGGCCTCCAAGACGCCGGCGCTGATCGTGGTCGCGCCGCCGTAAGTGCTGGAATTAGTAGCGGCCAGAAGCAGCGTGCCGGCGCCGACCTTGGTCAAGCCGCCACCACCGCCGATGGCTCCGCTGAGCGTCACCGTATTGGCCTGGGTATCGATGGTGCCCGTCACACCCGAATTGATCGACAAGTTGTTGGCAACTGTTCCAGACACCCCCGCCTGAAGCGCCGTGTTTCCTGCAAAGGTCCCGGTGCCCGTGCCCAGCGCGGCGACGTTGCCGAAGTTCAATGTGCCGGCCGAGATCGTGGTAGGGCCGGTATAGGTGTTAACGCCCGTCAGGGTCAACATCCCGGCCCCGACCTTCGTCAGCCCGCCGTCCGCCGTGGAACCAAGGGCCGGATCGTGCTGTAAAATGCCCGCGATGGTCGCAGACAGCGAGTTGGTGTTGATGATCGCGCCGCCGGCCGAGATTTTGGAGACGATGCTGGACGCCGGGATGAATGTGTACGTGTTGTTGGTGGCGATCGCTTCCAAGGTGCCGCCGTTGAAATCGATCGTGTTCGACGTGGCGCCCGTAAATGCCTGCACGGCAAGCGTTCCACCATTGAGGCTTATCGTGGCGTTGGCGTTCAGGCTCAAACAACCCGACTGGGTCCCGCCCCCGGTGCTGCCGAACGAGGCCGAGCCGGAGTTGATGGTCACGTTGTTGACGCGGGAGGAAGGGTCGCCGTTCCAGCCTTGCGAGGAGAATAGCCCCCCGTTGATAATCAACGCGGAGGTACCGTTCATCCACAGTTCGCTATTGCCAGCGGCGGCCAGGCTGAGCGAACCACCGGGCCCGAGAATCAACGTCACTGAATTGTCCAGAGAGCACATCCCGTTGTAACTGACAGTGCCCGTGTAGGTAAGCGTTCCACTGCCGCCGATGCTGAGCCCCGCAGTAGTGCTGGGATTCTGGATGTTGATGTTATTGGCGAAGGCCGCGTTGCCGTTCACGGTCAAATCAGTGTTGACGCCCTGATCCGGACGACTGGCGGCCTGCAAATTGAATGCGCTGCCGGTAATGACCGTGCCGGAGGCATTGATCGTAATTGCGCCGTTTCCGACGGCGCTGCCGCCGAACGCGCTGGCATTGCCGACGCTGACGGTGCCGCCGTTAATGATCGTGCCGCCCGTGTAAGTATTGGCGGCATTGAGGGCCAGCGTGCCGCTGCCGCTCATCGTTAATCCACCGCCACCGCTGAGACTGCCCGCGATCGTGGTGTTGCTGCTGCCGGCGACGGTGAGCAGATAGCCGCCGTTGGCAATGCCTCCCGTCGCGCTCAATAGGTTGCCGGAATTATTGAGCCATTGCTGCGCCCCGCCCAGGGCGACGGACGAACTGATCGTCAGTGCCCCGGCCCCAGGGTCCATCTCGATTCCCGTATTGGCACTGGTGATCGTGGCGCCGTTGAGCGTCAGCACACTGCCGCTGATGGTGAGCGCTCCGCTGCCGGTTTCCCAAACGCCGCCTACGGTTGCCGCGGTCGTGAGGTTTGGCTGATAGCTGTACGTGCCGTTGAGATTGAACAGTCCCACGTCGCTGCTGCCCGGCAGTCCACTGTTATTGATCCAGTTGGAGGCCACGTTCCAGTTCGTGTCCGAGTTGCCCCAGGTATAGGTGGCCGCCGATGCGGGCCTTGCGGAACTCAACCAGGCGGCGGCAACCAGCAGCAGACACACGCTCAACGGACGGCGGCAAGACATTTCCACGCTCCTTTTCAGAAAGTCAGCGAAAAACAACCCCGAGTAGTACCCGTTATTAAAACAGAACTTTCCGCAAATGCAAGGATTTTGTGCCCGCCCAGGACGGATTTTCCTTATTATTCCGACGCACCCCCCGCAACCCCCTCGATAGAAGTATGCGCGGAACTTTTCAGAAGTACCGCCGTAGCAATGGTTGAGTTGTTGACGGGGAATCGGGAAGATGGGATACTTGCGGAATGTCGGCCGGACTTGCCCCGGATCGGTTACAGCGAGCTTAGTCGGGCAGATAAATCGCTAATCTCCATCACAGAAACATAGGTGCGGCAATGATTCTCCGCTTTTCGTCCGGTGGGTGCGTGAATAGCAGGACTTTACTAGGTCACTTGCTACACAGAATAACTACACTCGTACTTGTCACCACCACCGTCAGTTTGTCAATAGGCTCGGTGACAATAGGGCTTTGCGAGGAGAAACGCAGTGTACCTAATATATTATTCATCATGGCCGACGACCATGCGGCCCACGCCATCAGCGCCTATAACAGCCGCATCAACAAGACGCCCAACCTCGACCGCATCGCCCACGAGGGGCTGCGGTTGGAGAATTGCTTCTGCGTCAATTCCATCTGCACGCCCAGCCGGGCCTGCATCCTGACGGGCAAATACAGCCACAAGAACGGCGTGGTGGTCTTCAATCATATCGATCCGGCCCAGCCCACCGCGGCCAAGTACCTGCAATCGGCCGGCTACTACACGGCCATGATCGGCAAGTGGCACCTGGGCAGCGTGCCCCGCGGCTTCGATCGCTGGATCATCTTTCCGGGGCAGGGGGCCTACAACAACCCCGTGATGTGGGACGAGCAGGGCCGGCACGTCTTTCAGGGCTACGCGACCGACATCGTCACGGACCTCACGCTGGAAACGATCAAGCGGCGGCCCAAGGACAAGCCGTTCTTCATCATGTGCCACCACAAGGCGCCGCACCGCAACTGGGTGCCGGACGCCAAACACGCGCAGATGTACGAGGATGAAGACGTGCCCGAGCCGCCCACGTTGCGCGACAACTACTCCACCCGCACTGACGCCGCCCACGAGGCCACCATGACCATCGGCCACGACCTCACGCGGACCGACCTGAAGATGGACCCGCCGCCGGGCCTGAGCGAGGACGGCCTGTTGAAGTGGAAGTATCAGCGTTTCATCAAAGACTATCTCCGCTGCGTGGCCTCGATCGACGACAATGTCGGGCGGATTCTGAAGTATCTCGACGACAGCGGACTGGCGAAGAACACGATCATCATCTACAGCAGCGACCAGGGCTTTTTCCTGGGCGACCACGGCTGGTTCGACAAGCGGTTCATCTACGAGGAGTCGATCCGCATGCCGTATTTGATCCGCTGGCCGGGCGTGATCCGGCCGGGCACGGTGGCCAAGGAGATGGTGCTGAACGTCGATTTCGCGCCGACGTTTCTCGATATGGCCGGGCTGGCGACGCCCGCCGACATGCAGGGCCGCAGCTTCCTGCCGCTCTTGCGCGGCGAGCATCCGGCCGACTGGCGGAAGAGTTGGTACTATCGCTACTATCACGATCCGGGCGACCACAACGTGCGGGCGCATTACGGAGTCCGCACCGAGACGCACAAGCTGGTTTATTTCTGGAAGAAAGACCAATGGGAGTGCTACGATCTGGTCCACGACCCGGACGAACTGCACAACATCTACAACGATCCGGCGGTGGCGGGCGTCGTGGCCGACTTGAAGAAGGAGCTTTATCGCCTGAAGAAGGAGGTGCAGGACAACGACGAATTTGCCGAGCAGCAGCCGGCGCATGACGTCGACGGCCCGCCGATCGGATTTAAGAAGAAGCAGAAACCGAGCGGGGGATAAATTTGCGAACGCCGGCCAAACTTAAACGGCTTTCGCGGAGCGAAAGGCGAACCTTGGAGTGCGAGGGCTTGCCCTCGCTTTTCAATACGGCCAGTCTCGGACAAACGTCAGCGCGTTGTGAAAAGCGAAGGCAAGCCTTCGCACTCCAAAGGCGGACGGTCCATCTCATTCCGATTTCCCGCTCCCGACCAGCGCATCCTTCAGCGGCTCGATCCACTTGTCGGTATTTGGATCGTAGGCCCCGAAGCCGGAGCAGAACTCCCAGTAGGCGAAGCCCATCTTCCGCTCGATGGCCGATTCGGCCACGAACCGCGCCCAGCAGGCCCGCGAGGCGAGGTCCGCCTTGTTGTTGGCGCCGAACTCGCCGAGGTAAATCGGCCGGCGGTGGTCGATGCCCCAGGCCAGCGCCTTGTCGAGGTCTTTGAGCAGCGCCTTGCGCTGGGCCGGCGTGCCGGTCCAGCGCGTACCGAGATACTGTCGCATCTGCGGGCCAACCCAGTCGGCGCCCTGATGCGTGAACTCGAACGGACTGTAATAGTGGACCGTAACGATCAGGTGGCGATCGCTCTCGGGCAGTTCCAGGCTATCAAGGTCGTTGATGCTGTTCCAACTCGTGGGGCCGACGACGACCTCCCGCGTGGGATTGCTCCGCCGCACGACGTGCAGGGCCTCGGCCAGCATGGGGTTCCAATGGTCGGAATCGAGCTTGCCGTTGGGCTCGTTCAGCAATTCCAGCACCAGTGCAGGCGGATAGCTCCGATAGTGCTCGGCGATTTGCTGCCACAAGGCCAGGTAGCGGCGGCGGTGCGCGTCGGGGTCCTGGAAAATCTCCTCGTAATGGTGCATGTTGAGCACGGGAATCAGGCGGTTTTTCAACGCCTGATTGACGGCCCAATCGACCCGCGCGAAGAACTTCGGATCGATCGCGTACGGCGCCGATTTTCCGGCATGGGCCGACCAGCGGACGGGAATCCGCACGTTATCGAACCCGGCCGCCTTGATCTTGGTGAAATACTCCTCCTTGAGCTTCACGCCCCACGCGCCTTCGTTGGGAGCCTCCAGGGCATTGCCCAGGTTGATGCCGCGGCCCAGTCGGTTCTTCAGTTGCGTGAAGAACGGATCGTCGCGAAGCGCGTCCAGCCCTCGGGTATAAAACCGCACGGCGCGGATGTTATCGATCAGAAACGTGTGGGCCTTGCCCGGCTTGTCCAACAGCACGCTGAGCGTGACGATGTTCTTCAGGTCGAGCTGATGGCCCGTGCTGCCGTGCCAGTTGCCGAAGGGCACCGTGACCTTGCCCTTGCCGTGGGCCTTGATCGTGGCCGACTCGACGTTGCAGTGATGCGTGCCGTCGGCGCCGGGATTGTTGATCGCCAGCAGCACGCGGATCTGGAAGGGCTGCGGGTTGATGACGTCCATCTCCAGACCCTCGAAACCGCTGACGTCCCACTTGCCGGCCCGTGGCAGGAGCGTCACGCTGGGATAGGCGGCGTCGGCCTGTGTGCTGATTTGCAGGGCGTGATTGCCGTCGTCGGCGACGATCTTCGCGGCGGCCTGCGAAGGTTCCAGGCGGACCGCGGACGGGTCCTCGAAGTCGACCAGCATTCGCGGCGGCACCGGTTTTCCCGCGGCCGAACACGGCGTCGTGGCGACCAAGGACAAAGATGCAAGAACGGCGACGATCCGCAGCGACGGCAGACAGGAGGAGTTACAAAGGCGTGATGTTTTCATGGCAGGGTTCCCCGGAGGTTGGAAGGACATTCCCATTGTAATTCGTCCCGGCTGGCCGGCAAGCTGCATTCCGGGTATCATTCAGTGCTTTTGTTCCCCAGGGCCGCGGCACATAGTCCGCATTTTCCGTCATGAATTTGAGTGATTTCGGATTTCCACCGTCGCAGCCTCTACGGGCGTTTCCGGACATTTGCGTCGATGGCCGGCGGCCCAATCTTTGGTTTTTGATTCCCAACGGTATCGTGTTGGGCATCCTGGCGATCGAACTCCATCCGGGGGCCGAGAATCTCCTGATCGTTGGCCTGATCGCCCTGATCGCGATTACCAGTCTCGTGCAGATCGCGAAGTTCCTCCGGCCGCCGCGACTGGCGATTTCCGGCGGGCAGTTCGCTTTTCGCTATGGCTTCAGGAAGTTCCGCTGCCCGGCGGCCGACATGGCCGACATCCACCTGCAAAACCGCTACCTGCTGCTGACGCTATCCGACGCACAGGGCGTCGAGCCGGCTTCGATGCGCGAGAGAATGGCGAATTCCTATCGCTTTCGCGGGTTTCACTACTTTCTGCCGCCGGGCGTCTACAGCCTGGAACAGGTGAACGAACTGCGCACGGCACTGGGCATGCCGCCGCAAGCGAGTGATCGGGGCGGCGATGAGATCGACGAATTTCATGACAGCATACGCTCGCAGCGTCCGCTGGCCACCCAGGGTCTGATCGCCGCGTGCGTGGTCGTGTTTGTCGTAAAGGCGTTTCGCGACCATTCGCTGATGGGCGGAACCCTGGCCTCGGACGTCGCCTGGGGCGCAAACTGCGGACCGTTGACCCTAGGCGGCCAGTGGTGGCGGCTGCTGACCCATCAGTTTCTGCATGGCGGAATCATCCACTTGGGGATGAACATGTACGTGTTCTGGATCGTGGGCCGATTGATGGAACGCCTGGTGGGACGCACTGCGCTAGTGTTGATCTTCCTGCTTTCCGGAATCGGCGGCGGGCTGGCCAGTATCGGGTTTCATCCGAACGTTGTCAGCGTCGGCGCCTCGGGGGCCATCTTCGGCATCATCGGGGCCATGTTCGGGCTGTTGCTCCACGACCGGCAATGCGTTCCGCCGGCGCGGCTGAGGGAATTGCGGAACGGCATCATCGCCTTCGTCGTCCTGAACTTGATTTTCGGCCTGTCGATTGCTGGGATCGACATGGCGGCCCACGTGGGCGGGGCCTTGACGGGGCTGGTCATCGGACTGGCGATCGTGCCTTTGCAAAGGCCGGGGCATCATTTGCGATGTGCACTGCTGGCGATCGGCGGTGCCGTGGCCGTCATGCTCGCCCTGCACTTCATGCGTGCGCCGTTCGATCCCGACCAATTCTACCATCGCCAGGACGAGATCATCGCCACGCTCAAAGATCTGGAGGAACGGCAGGAGCGGGGCGATCTCGACGCGGAAAAGTTCGCCGACAAAGTCGATGCGGAAGTTGTTACGCCGTGGCGCGAATTGAACAAGGACATGAACGTTATCAAATCGTGGCCGCCCGATCCGCAGCACCGGGCAAAGCTCCTCCGCTATCTGCAAGTGAGGCAAGAATGCTACGAGGACCTGGTTGCGGCGATCCGCACGCAGAACCCGGAGCTCAAAGATCGATCTGAGGCAAAAGGGACGGAAGCCAGCAATATCGCGAAGGAACTGAACAGTCGCGGCGATACGGACCAGAAACCGCCGGAGTAGCAGGTCCGGGACGCGCTCATTGTTACAGACAAGTCTCGAAACGACCCCATCCGGTTCGCGGTCTGTCGATTTAGTCGAAAAACGCTATCCCGCCCCTGCTGGGCTTGCCCCAGCAGAGCGAAGGATTGACCACTACAGGCCGGCCTTCAATCGCTGTTCGCCGTTTTTTCCTC
>Ga0302320_10014083_pt1 | contig 16580 bp, 18 predicted proteins | sample Bog_T0_3_FD_202130 | JGI IMG/M metagenome (GOLD analysis project Ga0302320, IMG submission 202130) | Peat permafrost microbial communities from Stordalen Mire near Abisko, Sweden - Bog_T0_3 | ecosystem: Environmental > Terrestrial > Soil > Wetlands > Peat | place: Sweden: Abisko, Stordalen Mire... | reverse complement strand
CTCAACGATGCGGAGGATCAGGCGCAGCGCTTCCGCCAGCAGGTCGAGCGCAAGGATGCCGGGGACGAGGAGGCCATGTACTACGATGCGGATTACGTCCGGGCGCTGGAATACGGCATGCCGCCGGCCGGTGGTCTCGGCGTCGGCATCGATCGTCTCGTGATGTTCTTCACCAACAGCGCGTCGATCCGCGATGTGCTGCTGTTCCCGCACATGCGACCCGAGACGTGAAGCCGATCGGGGTCTTCGACTCCGGCGTCGGTGGGCTCACGGTGCTGCGCGAACTGCGCACTGCACTGCCGGGTGATGATTTCGTCTACCTCGGCGATACCGCCCGGCTGCCCTACGGCACCAAGAGCGCGGCGACCGTCACGCGTTACTCGCTGCAGTGCGCGAAGCTGCTGGCGGCACGCGGCATCCGTGGGCTCGTCGTCGCCTGCAACACGGCGTCGGCGTCCGCGCTCGATGCGCTGCGCGCGGCGCATCCGGCAATCCCCGTCATCGGCGTCATCGATCCCGGCGCCGAAGCGGCTGTCGCCGCGTCGCGCTCGCGGCATATTGCGGTGATCGGTACCGAGGCGACGATCGCCGGCGGCACCTACCAGGCTGCGATCCGCCGCCTGGACCCGGCGGCGCGCGTAACCGCGGGTGCCTGTTCGCTGTTCGTGGCGCTGGCCGAGGAGGGCTGGGTCGAGGGTGAGATCCCGCGCGGGGTCGCGCGCCGGTATCTCGAGCCGTTGTTTGCGGTTGTTGCGCCGCCGGACACGCTGGTACTCGGGTGCACGCATTTCCCGCTGTTGCGGGATGCGATCCGGGCGGCGCTGCCGGCGGGAGTGAGTGTCGTGGATTCGGCGGCGACGACCGCGGCGGCCGTGCGCCGGCAGGTCGCAGCGCACGGCTCATCGCGGGGCGTCGTGACCTGGCTCGCGACCGACGATGCGGCGCGCTTCGCCCGCGTCGGCAGCCGCTTCCTCGGTGAGCCGCTCAGCGCAGCAGACGTCGAGATTGTTGACCTCGGGGCTGCCGGCTGAGCGACGCTGCCGTTACCTGAACCTGACGTTCAGGTCGATCCCCGCCGTACGCGGCTGATTCACGGCGATGCGGTTCCAGTCTGCGACGTTGGTCGCGTCCTGAGTGACATTGTTCAGCAGCGCACGCTTGTCGGTGACGTTGTCGACGAACAGTACGGCACTCCAGCGGCCCTTCTCTATGCCTGCGCGGATATTCGTGAGCTCATACGAAGGCAGCGTGTTGACATAGTAGGTCGCGTCCGTGCGGCTGCCCGTGTAGGTTGTCTCCGCACGCGCCGTCACGGCCAGCTCGTCGCTGAGCTCGTGACGGTAGGTCAGTGCGACGGTGCCCGTCACTTTCGGTACCTGCTGGATCGCACTGCCGGGCGTGAATACCGAATCGGCAAGGCTCGAGGCCACGAGCGTCGAATGCGAGTACGACAGGTTGGCCAGCGCCTGCAGGTCGTGCACGACGACCGCATTGACCTCGATCTCACCGCCGTACACGTGGGCATCGCCCGAGTTCGCCGTATAGACGTAGCCGCAGCTGCTCAGCGAATTGGTCTGTTGCACGCCGTTCCAGTGTTCGAAGTATGTCGCGGCGTTGACGGTCAGGCGGTTGTCCGACGAGCGCCATTTCTCGCCGAGCTCGTAGCTCCAGATGCTGTCGGAGCTGAACTGGACCGGACCCGGGACGAAGGCGCCGTGCGAGTTGTATTCGACCTGGAGCTGCGCCTCGCAGGAGGTTGCTCCCTGGGTCGGCACGGGACCCGTGCCGCCGCCCGGGCGGAAGCCCTTCGCCGCCGTCGCATACACGAGAAGGTCCTTGTCGAACTGATAGGAAAGGGTCAGCTTCGGCGTCACGCCCTGTTCGCTCTCGGACGCCGCTTCCACGGTGGGGGCGCCCGCGAGCCCGCCGAACTGGTCGAGGTAGACGGCCGAGTCGTAGTGGTAGCGGCGCGCACCAACCGTCACCGACAGAGGGTCGGTGATGTTGTAGGTCACCTCGCCGAAGAACGACTGCTGCAGGATCTTGAACGGTGTGAAGTAGCTGAACAGATTGTTGGTCCCAATGTTCGGGTTTGACGCGCCGGTCGCGGACGGGAAGACGATGTCCCACGGCGAACCGAAATCCGAGTAGAAGTAACCGACCTGCCATTTCAGCCGCGTATCCCCAACTGAGGATACACGCAGTTCCTCGGTCGTCTGGTGCGAGTTGTTGTTCTCGTACGCATAGCTCTGACCGAGGTTGCCGTTGCCGGACGTGAACCCGGTGACCCCGTAGCCGAATGGCAGCAGGTAGGTCGACCACGATTCGGCCGTGTCCTGCTGCAGAGGCTCGTGCCGAGTCCAGTAGGCCGTCGATGAGCTGATCTCGAACGCATCGGTCCGGTACTTGACTCCCAGGGACCCGAGGTGAAATTCGTCGCTGTACGTCTCGGGGGTGTCGAACGGCTGATAGAAGGCATCGGTACCGGGAGTACTGTCGATATACGGCAGGCCGCCGGCGCGCAGCTTCTGATAGAAGAAGGTCGGCGTGATCGTGAGTCCCTCGACGGGCTTGACCACGGCGCTCAGGCGCACACCGCGCTTCTCGACGTCGTTGACGTCGTGATATTCGGTCTGGATCGGGGCGGCCAGGACGTTGCCGCGTGTCGTGTAATACGGGCCGAAGGGGCCGTTGATCAGCCCGCCCGGCAGCGGAAATTCGCCCGGCGCGGTCACGACGCGATCGATCCAGCCGGAGTCGTAGCTGTAGGAGGCGACGATGCGCAGCGCCGCCTTGCCGTCCCATAACGGCAGGTTCACCATGGCGTTCTCCGCATGATCGAATCCGCCATGATCGGTGTCGGCGAATTTCACTTCGGCCGAGGCGTCGAACGCGTCCGGGTTCGGGGCGTTGGGCACGACCTTGATCGTGCCGCCCATCGAGCCCGAGCCGTACAGCGTGCCCTGCGGGCCGCGCAGCACCTCGACGCGATTCAGGTCGTACAGGTCGGGGGAGATGACGATCTTCCCCTCATTGGTCGCGGCGGGCGCCGTCAACGAAACGTCGTCGAAATAGAAGCCGACGGTCGGAGAGTTGCCGCCGTTCGAGGAGACGCCGCGCATCTCGAATTCGCTCATGCCGGGGCCGCTGGTGCGGACCGATACGCCGGGAACCGTCTTCATCAGGTCGGCGAGGTCCGTGAAGCCGCGCTGCTGGATGTCCCCGCCCGACAGTGCCGTGATACTGATGGCGGTGGTTTCGATGGTCGCCTCACGCTTTTCGGCGGTGACGACGATTTCCTCGAGCTGTCCGGAATCGGCATGCGTGGCCTGCTCGGCGCCGGCCTGCTGGCCCACCAGTCCCGCCAGCCCCAGGGCGCCTCCCAGCATGGCATACCGGTGTATCGATGATTCGTTCATGGCGTGTCCTTTTCGCAACAGTAATGGCTCGACGGCCATAGATATATCACAAATTTGTAATCTGCAACATGGCTTGACACGATACATCAGGCCTGTGGGCCGCTCCCACATGTTTGTTGTTTTATTGAAACAACTGCGGCGGTCAGGCGTGCCCGACACGTGCCGGCCAGACCGCGCCGGGTGCTAGCTTCCCGGCACCGCGCTGCGCACCGGCAGCGGAATGTTGCACAGGTCGATGCGACCCGGGTTGTACTTGAACCAGTCCTCGCGCCGGTTGCGGCGCTGATCGGTGATCCTGCGGAACGCCTCGCTGTCGGTGCGCAGCACCTCGATCGGCGTGCGTTGCGCTTCCGGCAGGTCGGATGCGACCCGCACCGAGACGATCGGCACCAGCGGTTCGCCCTTCGCATAGAAGCCCATCTCGCCGCTGCCGCGCGGCAGGCTCGACAGCAGTTCCATGCCCTGCAGAACCCGCCCGACCAGCGCGACGTTGCGGTCGAGCTGGCGTGGCGCGTTGCCGATCACTGCGTACAGTTCAGTACCGTCGCTCTCGGCGGCATCATCGCGGCCGACGCCGACCATGCCGTAGCAATGGCTGAGCCATGCCGTGTGGCTCTTCGGGTCGCGACCCGCGGGAAAGCCGTCGATGAACCCGACCTCGGCCGCATACAGGTCGCGGTCGGGCAGAGGCTCGAAATGTGCGTAGGCGCCCGGGTCCGCGGTCAGTTCCGCTGCGACGAGCGTCACGCCGGCGGGCACCGGGCGGTGCGTGTCAGGATCCGCCCACTGCACGACGTAGTTGTCCTGCACGCGCACGATCGCCAGCCCGTCGAAGTAGTGCGCACGGACGAGTGTCCTGATGTTCGCAACGTGGCGCGGGGCCACGCGGGGGCTAAGTTCGATGATGACGCGGCCGCTCGCCAGCTGCAGGTACAGCGTGTTGTCGGGATCCGGCCGGCGCCAGTCGGCGGCGCTCGTGGCTGCCAGCAGGTCCGATACCGTGACGGGGCGGGCGACGGCATCGCCGCCGGCCTGCAGTCCGAGCGCGATCGCAACGGCGGCGGCGACCGCGGTCAGAGCCTTGAGTCTTGTCACCGGGCGTTGCTCCCTCATGATGGATTCCTGGGTGTGTTGTCCGGCAGGGCGGCCGCCTTCGCGACTTCCTGCAGCATGCGGCGCAGCGCGGCGCGGTCGAAATAGCGTCCCGCCAGCAGCACGCCGCGGATCCGGCGGGTGTTGTGAATGTCGGTCAGCGGGTTGGCGTCCAGCAGCACGAGATCGGCGACCCTGCCTTCGGCGACACTGCCCATGTCGGCGAGGCGGCCCATGAAGCGCGCCGGGTTCAGCGTTGCGGTCTGCAGCGCCTGCAGCGGTGTAAGCCCCGCCTGGACGAACAGCGCCAGTTCCTCGTGCAGGCTGAAACCCGGGAACACGTGGACCCCGGCCGCCGTATCCGTGCCCGCCATGAACGGCACGCCGGCGCGGAACATCGCGAGCGTCATGTCCAGTTCCATCTGCACGAATTTCCGGCGCACCGGCAGTGGATCGGTGTCCATGCCCTCCATGATCTCGCGGACGAACATCGGCCAGGTACGGTCTTTCCACGCGTGCGGCGCATACTTCGTCAGCGGATCGTGCGTCTTGTCGATGGCGTCGACCAGCCACTGGCCGCGCTCCCAGACCAGCGTCGGCACCTGCCACGTCTGGTTCTTCGCCATCAGCTCGATGAGCGCGTGCGCGCGCTGCGGGTCGTAGGTCTTCACGTTGACGCCGAGGCTCTTCGGGCCGCTGATCAGCTGGTCCTCGATCGTCGAGGCACCCTCGAAGATGCCGGTAAAGTGCTCGATGGACTTCTGTCCGGCATTCGACGCCTCGGCGGCGCGCACCGCGTCGGGAACGTGGCCGACGAAGCTGATGCCGAGCTTCCTGGCCTCGTCTGCCGCAGCGAAGTAGCCATCGCGCGGGACCAGCGACTGGATCTTGATGAAGTCGACCCCCTGCGCCTGCAGCTCATCGACGATGCGCCGCCCGTCGGCGGCCGTTGCGACCGGCGCCGAGCTCGGGAAGCGCGGCACCGGGCCGTCGAGCATGGGACCGGCGATGAACATCCGCGGACCCAGCAGCTGTCCCGCCGCGATCGCGGCGCGCCACTCCTTGAGTACCGGCAGGTCGCCGCCCATGTCGCGCACGCCGGTGACGCCGTTGGCGACGAACAGCGGCAGCGTCACCCGCTCGTTGCGTGGCAGCCAGTCGCCGAACACGGTGTGCACGTGCATGTCCCATAGCCCCGGGATCAGGTACTTGCCCTGCGCCGCGACGATCCTCGCGCCCGGCGGCGGCGTGAGCACATCGCTCCTGCCGATCGCGACGATGTGCGTTTCGTCGCTGACGACGGTCATGTCCCGTTGCACGGGTCCGCCGGTGACGTCGATGACGTTGACGTGGGTAAAGGCCAGAGCGGCGGTGAGGCCGGGGGTTGCCAGGGCGATGCTGGCCGCGATGACCAGCAGGGCAGCGGGGAGTCTGTGCATGGTGAGTCAGTCTACCCTTATAGCCGCATGCGCTGCAGCTCCGCTTCGCGGTCGATCAGCTGGTGTTTCAGGGCTGCCCCGATGTGCAGCGCGAGCAGGCCGTACAGCACGTATCCGCAGGCCGTGTGGAAGGCACCGAAGAGTCCATGCAACGGTTTTTTCGTCGCCGCGTCCAGGTGCATGATCGGCCCGATGCGAGGGACCTCGAACGCATGGAACCAGGTCAGCGGGTGAGTCGCCGCACCGTCCCACGCCGAGTCGTGCATCCACCCGGACAGCGGTAGTGCGAACATGATCAGGTAAAGCAAGGCATGCCCGGCATGCGCGGCCCGTTGCTCCCAGCGCGGGTAGGCCGCCGGCAGCGGCGGCGGCGCGTGCGCGATGCGCCACAGGATGCGCAGCACGACCAGCCCGAGCACGGTCAGGCCGATCGATTTGTGCGTATCGATGACCAGGCGAACCTGCGCGTCGGGGACGTGATCGGCGCTCAGCCCGAGGATTACGTTGACGACGATCAGTGCGGCGACCAGCCAGTGCAGGATCACGGCAACGGCCGTATAGCGATGCACGGGCGCGTTCATTGCGCAGGCACCTCGGCGACCGGCACGCTGGCGGTGACGCCCCAGCGGTGGCGCCCCGTCAGGAAGATCGCCCAACCCCAGGTTGCGCCGACCTGACGCAGCAGCTGGAAGCTGAACGGCCCGGCGAGCACGGTGAGCGCCGCCCGCAGCAGTCGCGCGGGACCGGCACGCTGTCCGGTCCAGCGCCCGTAGACGTGCACCCACCACAGCTGGAAGCCGACGTCGATACAGGTCTTGGCGCCGAGCACGAGCAGCGCCGGCACGAAGATGGAGATCCTGCCGAGGCTCGCGAATCCGGCCAGCAGCACGAGGGCGGTCAGGCCGAACACGGGTTGCAGCGTGTCGAAGGCCTTGATCGGCAGCATCAGGCGCCCGACATTGCCGTAGCGCGGATTGAACGTCATGTCGCCGTTCCAGTACTGCGTCTGCAGGAACCCGGCGAACCAGCGCCGGCGCTGCCGCAGGAAGCTCGGCAGCGAGCCGGGCGCATCCGTGATCGCCCTGGCGGTGCCGACGGCGCAGACGCGCCAGCCGAGGCCGCGGTCGTGGCTGTAGCGATGCAGGCGGTGAATCAGCTCGTAGTCTTCGACCAGGCACTGCGGGTCGAAGCCGCCGACGCGCACCAGGGCCTCGCGGCGGAAACCTGCGAAGGCGCCCGACACCAGCAACAGCGCGTCCGCACGCATCCAGGCAATCCGCGAGCAGAAGGAGCCGACGTACTCGAAGGTCTGGAAGCCCTGGAACAGGCCGGAGAACAGCGACGGCGCGCAGACCGGGCGGATCACGCAGCTGGCGGCCACCATCGCCGGGTCCGCCGCGAATGCCTCCCGCAGCGCGGCGAGCGCGTCGGGCGCGAGCCTGGTGTCGGCATCGAGGGTCACAACCAGCTCGGTGCGCAATTGCGCGAGCCCGGCGTTGAGCGCCAGCGCCTTGCCGCCATGGGCGTTGGCGAGCACATGCACAGTCGGGTAGCGCGCCGCGAGCATCGCGAGCGTGCCGTCACCGGAGCCGTCATCGACGACCAGCAGCACATCGTCGGCCGCGAGTTGCGGGATCAGCGCCTCGAGCGTCGTCGGCAGCGCGGGCGCCTCGTTGTACGCGGCGATCAGGATGCCGATGCCGGGCGTCGCCTGCAGCGGCACTGCCGCGGTGCCGGCGGGCACGCTGTGCTGACGCAGGACGAACGCCGTGCGGGACGCGACATAGACCAGCAACAGGGTGTCGTAGGCGACGTAGACGAGGCCGGTCGCCCAGGCGAGGATGCCGTGCGCGAACCAGGCGGCCAGCGTCAGCGCGACCCACAACGAGATGATCCCGGCGAAGATCAATACCCTGCGCAGGGATGAGCCCGTTTCGCGGAAGCGTGGCGAGATCTGGCGCAGTGCCGCTGCTATTCCATCCGCCGTGGGTTCCTGCGCCGAAGGTGCCTGCATCCCGCATCAATATAGCAGTCGCCCCGGAGCTAAGGCGGGATGATTTTCGTAACCGGCGGCGAAAGTCCGCTCTGCAGGCCCGACGCCGTGAATGCCGCGATACTGAAATAGTAGGTGCCGGGCGCGAGCCCGCGGATCACGTACCCGGTCCGGTCGGGGTCGGTCACACGCACCACATGCAGCAGCGCCTGCGGATCGGTACCATAATAAATCGTGTATCCGGCGAGACCGTCGAGCCGGGAGCCATCGGCCGCGCTGCCGGGCACCTGCCACGACAGCGTCGCGGTGCCGGTTCCCTCCGGTGCGGCGTCGGATGAACGGCTGCATGACGCAATCGTCATGACGCCGCCGACGATTGCCGCTGTCAGCGTTGCAACGGAAGACAGGTTCATCGGCGGTTCGTGGTGCTCTGGCCGGGGAGCCTCCATAATGACAGCTGTCACACGACAAACAAAGGGAGGGGAGGGCGATGAACGACGCTGGCAACACCCGCGCAATCCTGATCGCGACGGCAGCGCTGGTCCTTGCCGGCTGTGTCACCTCGCACGTCATCGTCGGCACCGTGCGTCCGCCGATCTCCCCGGATGCCGTGCAGTTGTACCTGCATCCTCCCGCCGGACATTACGAGGAGATCGCGATCCTCGATACCTCGAGCAGGCACTCCTTCTCGATCACGGCGCAGGGCAAGACCGATGCGGTCGTCGGCCGGCTGAAGAGCGAGGCCGCGCGACTAGGCGCCAACGGAATCCTGATCAGGGAGGTGGGCGACAGGGAGGCGGGGTCTGCCTCGGCGGGGGTTGGCGGGGCTGTTTCGGGCGCCCACGGCACGCTGGGGCTCGGCTTTGGCTCCAGCGACATGACCTATATCAAGAGCGGCAGCGGGATCGCGATCTACGTCGAACCGTGACCGGATGCCGCCCCGGTGCGTCATCGCGGCGCCCCCTCTTGCGTTGTGCAATCACCATGCACGCGTTTCTGCACCGGTCCCTACGGCAGGCACTGATCATCCTGGTCGGGGTCTGCATCGCCTGCGCCTCGCGGGCGGATGTGAGCGCCGCCGTCGATACGCTGCGGGTCGGCGGCTGCGGCGGCATCATCCCGGCGCTCAGGGCGCTGCATCATGATCCACGGCTCGACGCTGCCGCCGCGGCCTGGGCCGGGGGCAGCCAGCTCGCCCGGGCCGTCGACCAGGGCGGTTATCCGGGCCTGTCAATGCGTGGGCTGCAGGTCATCGGCAACGATGGCGCGGTGATGCAGTCGCTGCGCCGTTCGCGGTGCGGGATCGTTGCCGATCCACAGTTCCGCGACATCGGCGTATACCAGCGAGGCGCCAGCAGCTGGCTGGTGCTCGGCGTTCCCCTGGTCGTGCCGCCGCCCTCGCAGGTACCGATCCTGGTCAGGCGCGCAGTGGAACTCGTCAACGCGGCTCGCGCTCGCGGTACGCAATGTGGAGCGCGCAGTTTCGCACCCGTAGCACCGGTGACCCTGTCGGCAAGGCTTGGCGACGTCGCGCTGGGGCATGCCGCCGACATGGCAGCCCACAACTACTTCGAACACGAGGACCTCGCCGGGCGCTCGCCGGCGGACCGCGTTCGCGCCTCCGGCTATCGAGAGAAACTCGTCGGCGAGAACATTGCCTACGGACCGACAACCGTCGAGGAGGTCGTCCGCGGCTGGCTCGCGAGTCCGGACCATTGCGAGAACATCATGGATCCGCGCTTCAGCGAAATGGGGCTGGCCTACGCACAGGGGAGCAGGCAGCGACACGGACTGTACTGGGTTCAGCTGCTGGTCCAGCCGCGCGTCTGAGGGTCGCGCCGCAGCATGTCTCGTGATAGAAAGGGGTATCGATGTCTACCCCCGCAGATATCCGTCATCCCTGGCCGGTGCGCCTATGGCACTGGCTCAATGCGTTTGCGATGGGTGTGCTGCTGCTGACCGGGCTGCTGCTGTTCGATATCCATCCGCGGCTGTATTGGGGCGATGACGGGCACGTCGGCATGCCGGCGTTCTTTTCCATAGCGGCTGCCGACCGCAATGCGCCCGTCCTGCAGACTGAGCTGCAGATTGGCAGTCACCGCTGGGATGTGTCCGGCACGATCGGACTCGCCGTCGACGACGGCTTCGGCGCCAGGGATTTCCTGGCGGTGCCCGCACCCGAGGATTGGGACTTCGGCGCCACGCGCGGCTGGCATTTCCTGTTTGCGTGGCTGCTGGTGATCGGCGGCCTGCTGTACGCGGGCTACCTCCTTGGCAGCGGCCGGCTGACGCGGCTGTGGTGGCCCACTCGTGGCGAACTCGGCTGGCGCAGCGTTGTGCATGAACTGTGGGCACACCTGCGTCTGCGCGGCGCGCGCGGCGACGCGGCGCGGCGCTACAACCTGTTACAGAAGCTGAGCTATCTCGCCGTGCTGTTCGTGCTGATCCCGGTGATCGTGCTTAGTGGCCTGACCCTGTCAAATTCCGTGACTGCCGCGTTTCCCGACCTTTACACGCTGTTCGGCGGACGCCAGTCGGCACGTTCGGTACATTTTCTGGCAGCGATGCTGCTCGTGCTGTTCGTGCTGGTCCATGTGTTCCAGGTGTTTGTCGCCGGCTTCCGCCGGCTGATGCGTTCGATGCTGACCGGGCGCTATGCGCCGCCGCCGGAGCTGCCGCAATGAGCCTGCTCGTCAGCCGGCGCTCCCTGCTCGGCGGGCTGGCTGCGACTGTGCCGGTGCTGGGCGGCTGCGGCCGGATCGACCACGCCGCGCCGGCGTCGCAGCTGCTGGACCTTGCGGATGGTTTCACGCGGCACATGCAGCGCCTGATCCTGTCCGGCAGGCCGCTGGTGCGTGAGCTCAAGCCTGCCGAGATCTCGGCGTTTTTTCCGGTCACCGGTACGTCGATGCCGCCGTCGGATGACTTCAGGCGGCTGCTGGACGGCGAGTTTCGCGACTGGCGGTTGCGCGTCGGAGGGCTGGTCGAGCGCCCCCTTGCACTGTCGCTGGCCGAATTGCAGGCCATGCCCGCGCGCACCCAGGTTACGCTGCACCAGTGCGATGAGGGCTGGAGCGCGGTAGCGCAGTGGACCGGCGTGCCGCTGGCGACCTTGCTGCAGAAATCGGGCCTGCAGCGAAACGCACGCTACGTCGTATTTCATTGTCTCGACGCCGTGCCGCTGGACGGCAGTAATTACTACGAGAGCCTCGACCTGCTCGATGCGATGCATCCGCAGACGATCCTGGCCTACGCGATGAACGGCAAGTCGCTGCCCGTTGGCAATGGCGCACCGTTACGGCTGCGGGTCGAACTGCAGATCGGCTACAAGAATGCGAAGTTCATCGATCGCATCGAGGTCGTGGACTCGCTGCGCCCGATCGGCAGGGGTCGCGGGGGCTGGTGGGAGGATTACGATCATGCCGTGTGGTACGCGGGACTCTGAGCCAGCCTTTCGGCGATGAAATCGAGCAGGGCGCGAACCCGGTGCGGCACATGCCGGTGGCTCGGCAATACACCGTAGATTCCCGCCACCGCGAGCGCATGCTGCGTCAGCGTCTGGCGCAGCTGACCTGCGCTGAGCGCCCGGTCCACCATGAATTCCGGGCCTGCGGCGATCCCGAACCCGGCGATCGCCGCATCGACGAGCGCTTCGCCGTTGTTGGCCTGGAGTCGTGACCGGATAGGGAAGGATTGCGGGCGGCCATCGACGAAGAACTCCCAGTGACCGGGGTTGCTGGTGCCGGTATAGGCGAGGCATTCATGGTGGATCAGCTCCTCCGGATGGCGCGGCTCGCCGTGCCGGCCGAGATATTCGGGCGAGGCGACAACGAGCAGGCGCGTCTTGCCGAGGCGCCGTGCGACCGTGCCGGGCTCCAGCTGCATCGTGATCCTGACCGCGAGATCCATGCCTTCCTCGATCAGGTTGCTGCGCCGGTCCATGAAGTCGACGTCGAGGCTGACCTCCGGGTAGAGGCGCACGAACTCGAGCAGCAGCGGGCCGAGGTAACGTCGACCGTAAGTCAGCGGAATGCTCAGGCGGATCCTGCCGCGCGGCACCTGGCGCTCGGCCGCAGCGCCGCTCTCGGCCGCTTCGACGAGGTTCAGGATCACGCGACACTTTTCCAGATAGTCGTTGCCGGCCGAGGTCAGCGACAGGCGCCGCGTGCTGCGGGCGATCAGCTGGGTGCCGAGGTGTGACTCGAGTGCTGCCACGTGGCGTGTGACGATCGAGCGGGCGATGCCCTGTTGCTGCGCCACGGCCGAGAAGCTGCCGAGTTCGGCAACCCGCACGAACTGCCGCATGGCCTCCAGGCGGTCCATGGCTGTGCTCCAACATTGTTGCAAATAATGCAACAAAGTATAGCTAATTTGCTGGTATTTAAAAGCAAATAATGGGTGCAGAGTTCAGCCATGTCATTCACGCCGCCAACTGTTCCCTACACCGCGCAGCCAAGCCTGTTCGTCCCGCATGGCGCTCCGACGTTCGCGCTGCGTCCCGGGGCTGCCGGTGCAGCGATCGCGCGCGAGGCCTCGAAACTGTCCGGCCTGCGCGCCGCGATCATCGTCAGCCCGCATTGGGATACCCAGCTGCCCACGGTAGGCTTCGCGCCGCGGCTCGCAACCATCCATGACTTCCGCGGCTTCCCCGAGGAACTGTCACGGATCCGCTATCCGGCCACGGGCTGTGTCAAGGGTTCCGAGGAAGTTGTCGCCGCACTCGCCGCGGCGGGATTCCAGGCCGCGAGCGACCCGGACCGCGGCCTGGATCATGGCGCCTGGGTACCGCTGCGGATGATGTACCCGGACGCCGACGTGCCGGTGATTCCGCTGTCGATCCAGTCGGCGCTCGGACCTCTGCATCACCTGCGGCTCGGCCGTGCGCTGGCGCCGCTCGCGGCGCGTGGCTTCCTGGTCATCGGCTCCGGCAATATCACCCACAATCTCGGCGATTACGTCGTCGCTTCCCGCAGCGGCGGCCAGACGCCGGACTACGTACGCGCCTTTGCCGACTGGGTCTGGCAGCGCCTCGAGGCGCACGACGAGCGGGCGCTGCTCGATTACCGGAGTCAGGCGCCGTCGGGCGCGCGTGCGCATCCGCAGGAGGATCACCTGATGCCGCTGTTCGTGGCACTGGGCGCCGCCGGGCAACGGCCGCAGGCGATGCGCTTCCATGCCGGCGTTGACGACTATGTCCTCGCGATGGACGCCTTCGAATTCATCCCGGAGCGGCGCCAGTGACGGCTGCGGCGCCGCGCTACACCGCCACCGCGATCACGCTGCACTGGCTGCTGGCGATCGGTCTGGTGTCGATCGGCGCCTTCGGCGTGTACATGCACGGGCTGCCGCTGTCGCCGTGGAAGCTGCGCGTGTTTTCGTGGCACAAGTGGGCCGGCGTCACCGCCTTCCTGCTCGTCATCGTGCGCCTCGGCTGGCGCCTGACGCACCGGCCGCCGGCGCTCCCCACGTCAATGTCGCCCGCGACACGCTTCATCGCGCATGTCGGGCACGCGATGATCTATGTGCTGATGTTCGCGATCCCGCTGTCAGGCTGGCTGATGAGTTCCGCGAAGGGCTTCCAGACGGTCTATTTCGGCGTGTTGCCGCTCCCGGACCTCGTGTCGCACGACCGTGTGCTCGGTAACGCACTGCTGCAGGTCCACCAGGCGCTCAATATCGCACTTGCCGTCCTCGTGGCCGGCCATGCGGCTGCCGCGCTCCGGCACCATTTCATCGACAAGGACGACGTGCTCGCGCGCATGTTGCCACGCTGAGGAGAACCGACCATGAAGAATTGCACGATCCTGGCGCTGCTGCCTGCCCTTGGCCTGCTGGGCGCAGCTGCGTCCGTCGCGTCCGCAGCCGAGATCACCGCGGTTGCCCCCGACAAGAGTTCGATCGGATTCCTGATACGCGAGATGAACGTGCCGGTCAGCGGCAGGTTCGGAAAATTCGCTGTGCAGGTCAGCTTCGACCCGGCAAAGCCTGAAGCGGCGCGGGTCAGCATCGATGTCGACACGGCCAGCGTCGACGCCGGCAGCGATGAGGCCAACGATGAGGTCGTCGGCAAGGGCTGGCTCAACGTCAAGGGCTTCCCGCAGGCGCATTTTGCCTCGACCTCATTCCGCGCGCTCGGCGGCAACCGCTACGAGGCAGCCGGCAAACTGACGATCAAGGGCCACAGCCAGGACGTCACGGCTCCGTTCGTGTTCGTGCCGCAGGGCGCAGGCGGCACGATTGACGGCAGCTTCACGCTGAAGCGCGCCGACTTCTCGATCGGCGAGGGCAGCTGGTCGGATTTCAGCGCCGTCGCCAACGAGATCCAGGTCAAGTTCCACTTCGTCGCGGGCGCTGCCCGCTGATCCCTGCAAGTCACCCCAGTCTGTCATTCAACCCACCAGGAGTTCCCATGATGAATCGCCTTGCACTCGCCACCCTCGCGGTGGCCCTGTCCGGGACGGCCTTCGCCGCCCCGGAGACCTTCGTGATCGACAACAACCACACCTTCCCGAGCTTCTCGTACAGCCATTTCGGCTATACGGTGCAGCAGAGCAGGTTCAACAAGACCAGCGGCAAGATCGTGCTCGACAAGGCCGCAAAGACCGGCTCGGTCGACGTCGTGATCGACACCACCTCGGTCGACACCGGCTCGACGCTGTTCAACGAGCACATCCAGGGCGTGGATTTCCTCGACACCGCGAAGTTCCCGACCGCGACGTTCAAGTCGACCGGCGTGAGCTTCGATGGCGACAAGCCGGCGACGATCACCGGCAACCTGACGCTGAAGGGCGTGACGCTGCCGGTGACGCTGAAGGTCACGGGCTACCAGCTGATGCCGCATCCGATGCTGAAGAACGACGCGATCGGCGCCAATGCGACGACGACCGTCAAGCGCACCGATTTCAACATGGGCAAGTACGCGCCCTACGTCGGCGATGACGTGACGATCAGCATTGCGATCGAAGCGGTCAAGGAATAATCATGACCGAGCCCGTCATCGCGCAGAAAGCTCCCTTTCGTGTCGACGTCGAAGCCGGCAAGACCTACTTCTGGTGCAGCTGCGGCCAGAGCAAGAGCCAGCCGTTCTGCGACGGCACGCACAAGGGCAGCGGCCTTGCGCCACTGAAGTACGAGGCGACCGCCACGGGTCCGGCGTATTTCTGCGGCTGCAAGCACAGTGCGAAGCCGCCGCTGTGCGACGGCAGCCACAACCGGCTCTGACCGCCGGACGATCCCTCCCTCCCGGCCGTTCGGCCGGGCAGGGCGGGGCACGGCGCTTATTTCGGCGCAACCGCGACCTGGCATGCGCCTTTCATCAATGTCCCCCATGTCGGAGCGCTCGCAATCGATGCGGTCGGGAATGTATTCCTGTCCACAGGAACTGCGGTCGAGGTTTACAACCATGGCGCCATCGCCGGCGCTGCGGGGTACAGGTATGTTCCCTGAGTCACGCGAGCGCCGGCATCTGAATTATATTTAAGGTGAAGTTTTTCTTGTAACTCATTATTATACAACAATAATTACTCACTACCCTCCGCATGAATGCAGAGGCTGGAATAGACTGGGCGCATGGACATCCAGTTCCAGACCCTGGCCGACATCGATGCCGAGCGGGCGCGCGAAGGGGCTGCCTACCGCGAAGCGCTGCGGGTGCCTTCGCTGAGCGCCGGGGTCTACACGCTGCCCGTCGGCGCACTCGATACCCAGTCGGCGCACCGCCAGGATGAGGTCTATTACGTGGTGCGTGGACGGGCCCGGCTGCGGGCAGGCGTGCGTGACGAGGCGGTCGAGGCCGGGTCGCTGGTTTTCGTCGCCGCCGGCATCGAACATCACTTCTATGACGTCGAGGAAGAACTGAGCCTGCTGGTGTTGTTCGCCCCGGCGGAGAGCGGGTAGGGCAAGTCCAGCAGCGTCGCATCGATACCGCTCGCGCCAGCGGTCGCTGCCGGTCCCGCACCGCCCTCGGCAACTTCCAGCGGCAGCACAGCGAGCGCCTCCAGTCCATTGCCGGCCCGCGCCCATTCGCAGATGCGTCCGCTGCGGCCGTCGGCGAGCCGCACCGTCGTGCCGATCGCCAGGTCAGCGGATGTCGCCGCGGCGCCTTCGATCGCGACGCGAAACATGCGCCTCTTGATGCGTCCGAGGTGCTGGGTACGCGCGATGATCTCCTGACCGGTATAGCAGCCCTTCGTAAAGCTGATGCCGTCAACGAGGTCGAGGTTCAGCATCTGCGCGACGAACTCGCCGCTGTTTCCGGGGTAGACCTGCGGCAGGCCGGCGTGGATATCCGCCAGCCGCCAGGCATTTTCAGCCGGTGCAGACGCTGCGCTGAGCCAGGGATGATGCGCTTCCGGACCCACGATCCAGTAACGCGGCCGCGGGCCGGGAATGTGCGCGACGCCGATACCCTGCGACTCCGCGTAACCGCCCGGCGCCGCCGGCTGCGCCAGGCCCGCCGCGCCTGGCTGCGTGCTGCCCTGCAGGCCCGCGACGAAAAAGCTGGCCGACAGATCCTCGATGCGCAGCTTGCTGCGAAGCACGAACCTGCCGAGGCCCTGCGCAGTCGACGCGGCGAGCCCGGCAGGGAGGATGGCAAGGATCCCGGTGGAATGCGGAACCAGCGTCATGACGGCGATG
>Ga0302320_10014082_pt1 | contig 16581 bp, 15 predicted proteins | sample Bog_T0_3_FD_202130 | JGI IMG/M metagenome (GOLD analysis project Ga0302320, IMG submission 202130) | Peat permafrost microbial communities from Stordalen Mire near Abisko, Sweden - Bog_T0_3 | ecosystem: Environmental > Terrestrial > Soil > Wetlands > Peat | place: Sweden: Abisko, Stordalen Mire... | reverse complement strand
GCCGGCTTCGCTTTGGAACCGGGACCGGGAGGAAGCCTCCCAGAGGAACCAAGCCAAGATGATCCGAATGAGTTCCAAATGGTTCCTGCTGGCGCTCCCATGGAGCGCCAGCCTTTACGCGGGCACGGCAATCCCGGCACCCCCACCGATTGCAGATTTCCTGTTCGCCATCCGCCAGGTTGAGTCCGGCGACCGCTACGACTGCCCGACGGGGCGGGCCGGGGAGATCGGCCCGTACCAGTTCCGGCCCGAGGTCTGGCACCGGTACACGGATGCCCCTTACTCGGCGGCGCGAACAAACCTGTCCGACTCCGTCGCTTCGCGGCACTTCCTGAGGATCGTGCAGAGGCTGCTGGCCCGCGGCATCGCGGCGACCCCATGGAATATCGCCGCTGTTTGGAATTCCGGCGAGAGCGCCGTGGTCCACGGGCGGATTCCGCGCGCCACGCGGGACTACGCCACCCGGGTGGAGAACCTCACCCGCTACGCCGTGAACCTTCGAAACCAGGGCTCGCCAATCCACGAGGCGGCATTTGCCGTCGGCGGTTGACTTCGGGGGAGCGATGGGTTGGTTTCGCGCTGCCCTGCTCCACCCCTTTTTGCGGTGTGCCGGATCGGTCCGGCTCCACCGGGGAGGGTGCACCCCACCCCCATGAAAACCCTACTGTTCTCATTTCTGTTTGCTGCAACCGCCGGGGCCACCCCGGTGGCCGATCACCTCGGCCTCCAGCTGTGGAGTCTCCGACTCACGACCATGCGCGCAGGGTGGAGCCAGACCCTCGACCAGGCCAAGGCGCTCGGCTTCACCTACGTGGAGGGCGGCGTGCTTCCGAAGGGAGTCACGCCCGAGGAATACAATGCGAAGCTTTCCTCGCTGGGCCTCAAGATGGTCAGCATGCACATCGGCTACGACCAGCTGGCAGGCGATCTTCCGGCGATGGTGGCCGAGGCCCGGGCGCTCGGGGTACGCTATGTCGTCACCCCTTGGATCCCGCACGACAAGGACAACTTCACCCTCGAGGACGCGGAGAAGGCCGCGGCCAACTTCAACACCTGGGGCGCAGCGTTCAAGGCGGAGGGCATCCGCTACGCGTATCATGAACATGGCTACGAGTTCCAGGCGGACCCAAACGGGGACACCCCCTTCGATCTGATCGTCCGTTCCACCCAGCCCGAGCTCGTTTGCTTCGAGTGCGATGTTTTTTGGGTGACCCATGCCGGCCAGGATGCGACCAAGCTTCTTGCAAAATACCCTGACCGTTTCAGAATGCTGCATGTCAAGGACATCCGCAAGGGCGCCCCAACCGGGTTTCATACCGGTCGCGCGCCCGCGACCGACGACGTTGCGGTGGGCACGGGCCAGGTGGACTGGCCGGCAGTGTTCCACCAGGCCCAGGCGGACGGCGTCCAGTGGTATTTCATCGAGGACGAGTCGGTTTCCCCGCCGGACAACATCCCGCTTAGCGTCGCCTACGTGAAGTCGCTGAAGCTATAGCATGAATCCCTCCCGTCTCTTCACGGCGAGCCGCATTGCGCTTGTCGTCACCGCCATGTCGTTCGCCATCCGCGGCGGAGCCGCGGCTTCCTGGGCCGCCCAGTTTCAACTCTCCAATTACCAGGTGGGCCTGATCGACGGGACCGCGTTCTGGGGATTCACGCTGGCCATCTTCATCGGGGGCCCCCTTTGCGACGCCCTTGGAATGCGGAGGATCCTCGGGATCGCGTTCGCGGGGCACCTCGCCGGCATCCTCCTGACGATGTTTGCCTGGAATTTCTCGAGCCTCTACGCCGGGACGCTGCTCTTCGGGATCGCCAACGGGTCGGTCGAGGCGGCCTGCAATCCGCTGATCGCAACGCTGTATTCCACGGAGAAGACCACGAAGCTGAACCACTTTCACGTTTGGTTTCCAGGGGGAATCGTCATCGGGAGCCTGGTGGCGTACCTGCTCACGAAGCTCGGCCTGGGATGGCAGTTCCAGTTTGCAAGCATGCTGCTTCCCCTCGCCGCCTACGGTTTCATGTTCAGCGGCCAGGCCTTTCCCCAGACGGAGCGGGTGCAGCAGGGTGTGTCCGCAAAGGGCATGTTCCTGGCCTGCCTGAATCCATGGTTTCTTGTCATGGTGGCCTGCATGTTGATGACGGCTTCCACGGAATTCGGGCCGGAACAGTGGATCCCGAACATCCTGACCAACGCCGGGGTTCCCGGCCTGCTGGTGCTCGCGTGGATCACGGGCCTGATGGCGGTCGGCCGGCAGTGTGCCGGACCCTTCGTCCATCGGCTGTCCCCGTTCGGCACCCTGCTTGCGAGTTCGCTTCTCAGCCTCATCGGTTTGTATTCCATGAGCCATTCGTCCGGGTTGGTTCTCTTCGCGGGGGCCACGATCTTTGCCCTGGGCGTCTGCTTCTTCTGGCCCACCATGCTGGGCTATGTGAACGAGAATTTCCCAAAGACCGGCTCGCTCGGCCTGGCCATCATGGGCGGCGCCGGGATGCTGAGCCTGAAGTGGGTGCTTCCGCTGATCGGCAGGTACTACGACAAGGGGATCGGGCTCCGGATGCCGGCTGGCCTCACCACGGATGTCTTGAACGCCGCCCCCGCGGGTTCGCCGATGGCGCAGGAATGGAGCGACATCCAGGCGCGCGCAGGGCTCCACGTGCTTGGCCAGGTGGAAATCCTTCCGGCCGCGCTCCTCGTCGTGTTCCTGTTCCTCCTGCTGGTGCGCCGCAGGCACAAGGGTTCGTTTGCGTGAGGAATTCGGATCCCTCCTGACGGACCGGGCTGCTTCCTCGGGAAGATGCGCTGGCAGGGTGTTCGCGCTTGGGAGGTAGGGACGGGCGGCCCGCCCGTCCGTGCAAACCATCGGGTCATTCGTAGAACCCGGACGCCCGGGCCGGGCGTCCCTACCTCCAAGCGCGGTCGGGGCCGTCTGCAGGTGCAAACATTGGGGTCATTCGTGGTACCCGGACGCGCGGGCCGCGCGTCCCTACCTGGTCTCCAGTGCTGCCGACCTACCTGGGTTTCGGTCGTACGGATACACGATCGGCGCAACCTACAGCTTGTCCGAGTTGCTGACGAACGCGATCGTCTCGTTGTCGGGCGACCAGGAGTTGACGTTGATCGTCCCCTGCCCCCCGTACAGGTAGGCGATCACCTGCGGCTTCTCGTCCCCGGCGACTGGTATCTGGCGAAGGTACACGTGCTGGTAGAAGGGATGCGCCCCGGGCGAAACATCCGCTCCAAAGCTGATGAACACGATCGACTTTCCGTCCGGGGAAACATGCGGAAACCAGTTGTTCAGGTCGTCAAAGGTGACCTGCTCCTGGTCCGACCCGTCGGCCCGCATCCGCCAGATCTGCATGCGTCCGGTCCTGTTCGAGTTGAAATAGATCCTCGTCCCGTCGGGCGTGTACTCGGAGCCGTCATCGAGGAGCCCCTTCGTCGTCGTCAGCCGCTCCTCCGGGCCGCCCGCCGCCGGGACCCGATAGATGTTGTAGTCGGCGCCGCGGCCGCCGGTGAACGCGAGGTACCTGCCGTCGGGGGACCACCCGTGCAGGTACGAGGGCCCGACCGGGGTGATCTTGACGGGCGGCCCTCCGCCCACCGGGAGCGTGTAGACAATCGAGACATTGCCGTCCTCCTGGGTGTGGCTGCTGATCCCAAGCCACTTTCCGTCGGCTGAAAGGGCGTGGTCGTTGTTGCAGTGGATCGCGGCGCCGGTGTCGATCAGGGAAGGTTGTCGGGTCTCGAGGTCAAAGCGGACCATCCGGCCGTTCCGATTGTAGACGAGCGCCTTGCCGTCCGGCGTCCAATTCGGCGCCTGGAGCGAGTCGTCGGTGTGGTAGATGACCTTCCGCACTCCGGAAACGGTGTCGAGCAGCTCCAGGTCGCTGCCAAGGTAATCCCGGTAGGGGACAAGCTTCGCCGGCGCCGGCCTCGTGATCCGCACATTCCGGAAGATTGCGCTTTCGACCGCGCTGCTGTCGTGGGCGCACACGTAGATGCCCACATACACCTCGTCGCCGAGGTCCACGTCGCTCAGCTGCTTCGTCGTGAAAGTGTCGCCGAAGCGGGCGGCCGACATGACATAGGTCCCGCCGATGCGCTCGAGCTGGATGACATCCGGATCCTTCAGGTTGAACGTGGACTCCCCGGTCGTCGCCCCAAGGGTTCTCCGGAACTGCAGGGCGGCAAGGCCGTTGCCGTGCCGGGCCGCGTTGACGTGCGGGGAACGGGGATCGAGGCTCGAACGCACAAGGATGCCCGCCTTCCGGTGGGGCTGGGCCCCCTCGCCCACGAACCCGACCGTCGCCTGGACGATGAAGTCGCCCTTCAGCCTCCGCCAGACATAGTGGAACTCGTCGTGGTCGCCCCACATGTTGGCGCCCGCCGAATGCACCACAAATTCCTGGCGGACGGGATCGTAGCTCGCGGCTCCCGGGGTCTTTACGCCACCGATGTCGGCCTGGCCGTCGAACGGGCCGATGGGGGAAGGCTCGGCGGCGCCCGCGGCGACGATCGAGCCAAGGGTTGGTACCAGCGCGCACCAAAGCGTGCGGAGGAGGGGTAGGCTTTGCACGGGAAAAAGCTACCCGGGCAGTGCGGTTGAGCAAGAGAACTTGCGGCAAGGGGGCGGTCGGCGCCAGAATGCGGTGCCGCAACCGACCGGCCCAATCCCATGGAAACGACTCCAGCTGAAACAAGTGCCCCGGCGCCCATCCGCAGAAACATCGCCCTCGTGGCGCACGACCACCTGAAGAAGGACATGGCCGAGTGGGCCCGGTTCAACCGGGGGACCCTGACGAGGCACAACCTCATCGCCACGGGGACGACCGGCAAGCTCCTGGAAAAGGAGCTGGGGGTTCCCGTCACCCGGATGCAGAGCGGGCCCCTGGGCGGCGACCAGCAGCTTGGGGCCATGATCTCCGAGGGAAAAATCGACTCGCTGATCTTCTTCTGGGACCCCCTCGCCCCGATGCCCCACGACCCGGACGTCAAGGCTCTCCTCCGCCTCGCGGTGGTCTGGAACATCCCATGCGCCTGCAACCGGGCGACGGCCGACTTCATGATTTCATCGCCCCTTCTGGAAAACGACTACGAGCGCAAGATCCCGGACTATTCGGGCTATCTCTCCAGGACCCTGGGGAAGCGTCCGTCCGCAAGCTGACCGGGTGCCGGCACTTGGCGCTTCACACGCGGGGAAAAACAGGGATGCTTGGATCCATCCTCTTCGCCCTAAAAAAGCTCGTTTCCTTCTGGCTGATGCCCGTCCCTCTCTGCCTGGCAATGGCAGCCGTGGGATGGTGGTTCCTGGGCTTTCCCCGGTTCCTCCGGCTTGGGCGAGCCCTTGTGGGGGCCTCCGTACTTCTCCTCCTCCTGCTTGGAAACCAACTGGGCAGCTCACTTCTGCTCAGGCCCCTGGAGAATCGTTACCCGTCGATCCCGGAACTGCACGCGGGAGAGGCACCCCCGGCCGCCCTCGCCGCCTGCCGATATGTGGTTGTCCTGGGCAGCGGGCATGCGGATGCGCCGCGGCTCGCCGCGCTGGAAAAGCTCTCCACGCAGGCGCTCGGCCGGATCACCGAGGCCGTGCGCCTTCTGCGCGCACTCCCGGCGGCGCGGCTCATCGTGAGCGGGCCTGGGGAACCCGGCAGACCCACGCACGCCGCCGTCCTGGCTGCGGCTGCCGAGTCGCTCGGGGTGGAGTCCAACCGGATCCTCCTCATCACGGACGCAAGGGATACCCGGGAGGAGTCCCTGGCCGTGAGGTCCATTGTGGGAACGGCTCCCGTCGCCCTGGTCACATCGGCCTGGCACATGCCGCGCGCCCAGGCCCTTTTTCTCGGAGCTGGCGTGAACTCGCTGCCGTGCCCGGCCGACTACATGGCCAAGGACAGCGGTTTCCACTGGGGCGAGCTTTCCTGGGACATCGACTCCCTGCAGCGGAGCACCTGGGCCGTGCACGAGGGCCTCGGAATCCTGTTCAACCGGCTCAAATCCGGAATCGGGATTGCAAGATGAGCCTTTAGAAGCAACGACTTGCCCCGGGTCGGGATTCCCGGCCCCTCATCCCCCAATCCATGTTTTCCCTCAAGAGACTCCTTGGCAAAGACGATCAATTCTTCGATCTCCTCGAGGCCGGCGCGGAGGAGGCCAAGTCAAGCGTGGCCCTTTTCAGCCGCTACCTCCAGACCCTTGCGGCGGGCGGACCCGCTGCCAGCCTCGACGAATTGATCCATACCCGCCGCAAGGAAAAGCGCATCCGGCAGGCCCTGATCGAGGCCCTCGGCCGTACCTTCGTAACGCCGATCGACCGCGAGGACATCGAGGCCCTCTCCTTCGCCCTCTACAGGATTCCCAAGCAGGTTGAAAAGATCGTCGAACGGATCTCCATCTATCCCGGACAGGTTCCGCAGGCGGCCTTTGCCCGCCAGGCGGAGCTGATGCAGCAGGCCGCGGAAGTCGTGGACTTCATGGTGAAGCAGCTCCGCCACGGCGCCAATCTTGAGAAGATCCGCGAGGCAAACGACCGTCTCCAGTTTGCGGAGGGTGAGGCCGACAAGGTGATGCTCGGCCAGCTCAAGGAACTCTACCAGGGCCCCTGTGACACCAAGGAGCTGGTCATCCTCGGGGAGATCTACGAGATGGTCGAGCAGGCGGTCGATCGGTGCAGGAATGCGGGGAACATCGTCGTCGGGATTGCCCTGAAGCTTTCCTGACCATGACGCTCTTCCTGGTCGTCCTGCTGACCGCGCTCGCGTTCGAGTACATCAACGGGTTTCACGACACGGCGAACGCCATCGCGACGGTGGTTTCGACCAAGGTGCTGACGCCGCGGCAGGCGATCCTCCTAGCCGCGGCTGGCAACCTTGCCGGCGCGCTCGCCGGAACCGCCGTCGCAACGACCATCGGCAAGGGTCTTGTGGACACGCATGTCGTGACGATCCACACGGTTTTGTGCGCCCTTCTCGGGGCCATCCTCTGGAACTTGTTCACATGGTGGCTCGGGCTGCCGTCCAGCTCCAGCCACGCCCTGGTGGGCGGCTTGTGCGGGGCGGCCCTGGCGACCGCAAACGGCGATTGGAACGTCCTCAAATGGTCCACGGGGCTCTGGCCGAAGGTCATCCTTCCCATGCTCGCCTCGCCCCTGCTCGGCTTCGCCGGGGGCGCGATCCTGATGTCCCTCCTCAACATGGCCCTGCGCCGGACGTCTCCCCGCACGGTGAACCTCATTTTCGGCAAGGCCCAGCTGGCCAGCGCCGGGTTCATGGGATTCAGCCACGGCTCGAACGACGCGCAAAAGACCATGGGGATCATCACGCTCACGCTGTATACCGCCACCCATGCCGGGATCTTCCTTCACCTCCCGGCCTGGGCCGGGTTCCTGCAGGTTTCCGAAATCCGGTCGGTTCCACTCTGGGTCATCCTCGCATGTGCCTTCACGATGGCCATGGGCACGGCGGCGGGCGGCTGGCGCATCATCCGGACCATGGGCCAGAAGATGGTCAAGCTTCACCCCGTGAACGGGTTCGCGGCCGAGACCACGGCCGCCCTCATCATCTACGGGGCGTCGACCCTGGGGGTTCCCGTCTCAACGACCCACGTCATCTCGACCACGATCATGGGGGTCGGGGCCACGAAGCGGCTGAGCGCGGTCAAGTGGGGGATCGTGGAGCGGATTGTCTGGGCCTGGGTGCTCACGCTGCCCGCGACCGGGCTCGCAGGGTACGTCCTGGTCAAGCTGTGGAATGCTTGGTAGCGGAAGGTTCGTCGGTCCGTCCGTGGGGCAGGCCCGGCAGCGTGAAGAAAAAGGTTGTTCCCTCCTCCGGCGCGCTCCTGACCCGCACTTCCCCCCCGTGGGCCTGGACGACGTGCTTGACGATCGACAGGCCAAGGCCGGTTCCGCCCTGCTCGCGCGACCGCGCCTTGTCCACGCGGAAGAACCTCTCAAAGAGGCGCGCCTGGGCCTCCGGGGCCATGCCGGGGCCGTCGTCGCCAACGCTCATTTCCATCATTCCGTCCGCGCGTCGGGTGGCACCCAGCACCATGGAGCCTTCGTCGCAGCCGTACTTGATCGCGTTATCCACCAGGTTCGACAGCACCTGCCGGATCCTGCCGGGGTCCGCGTGCGCGACCAGGTCGTCAGGCACATCATTCCGCAGCACCATCCTGCGCGCGCGGGCCCGGGCCTCGAAGTCCACGATCACCTCCTGGGCGGCCGATCTCAGGGGAAGCGGCTGGAGGTGGAGCCTCATCCTGCCCGAGTCCAGCGTGGACAGCAGGAGAAGATCGTCGATCAGGAGGGTGAGCCGGTTTGCGTGCCGGTCGATGATCTCAAGAAACCGGACAAGGGCCACGGGATCGTTGCTTCCCCCGTCGATCAGCGTCTCCGTCGCGCTCTTGATCAGCGAGAGGGGCGTGCGCAGCTCATGGCTCACGTTGGCCACGAACTCCTGCCGGACCGCCTCCAGCTGCCGCAGCCGGGTCAGGTCGTGGAAAACCAGGATGGCGCCGTCGCGCTCGCCGCGCGAACCCCGCAGCGCAAGGGCGTTGACCTGGAGGAATCGCGGCGAACCGGCTCCCTCGATCCGAAGCTCGTGGTCCAGAACCTCGGGCTCCGATTGAAGCCGGACAACGACGGCGGCCACCTCATGGCGCCGGGTGACCTCAAGCAACGTCCTCCCCACGGCAGGCAGCTCGAACCCGAAGAGGACGCCGGCCGCCCGGTTCGCCAGCCGGATCCGGCCCGCGGCATCGGTCACGATCAGGCCCTCGACCATCCGGTCGAAGAGCGCTTCGGTCCGGAGCGCCTGCTCCGCGAGCTCCGCATCGCGCTGCGCACGGAGTTTCGCGAGCTCGGCCTGGTGCCGGGACGTGGCGCTTGCGAGCAGCGCCCTCTCGCGCCACAGGCCAAGCGCCAAAGCGCCGCAGGCAACCAGGAGGAAAATGGCAACCGCGGTCATCATGGCAAACCAGGAGCCCGTCACTCTTCCGTGAGGAACCGGTAGCCTACGCCCCGGACCGTCTCCAGGTGCCGCGCCGCCACGCCGAGCTTCTCCCTAAGGCGGCGCATGTGGGTGTCCACCGTCCGGCTGTCGATGGGGTTTTCGTAGCCCCAGACGTCCTGGAGCAGGCGGTCGCGGGTCTGGACCCGCCCCCGGCGCCGCGCCAGCAGTTCGAGAAGCTTGAATTCCGTGGCGGTCAGCGGCACCGGCTTGCCGGAGACATGCACCGCATGTCTCGGCCCGTCGATGTCGATCTCCCCGGCCCGCAGACGCGCGCCGGCATCCTCGGTGGAACGGGCCCGGACGAGGAGCTTTCGGATCCGGAGGACGAGTTCGCGGGGGCTGAAGGGCTTCGTCACGTAGTCGTCCGCGCCCAGCTCCAGGCCCAGGACCCTGTCCATCTCCGCGGCCCGGGCCGTCAGCATGATGATCGGGACGGTCGCGGTCATGGGGTCGCGGCGCAGGATCTTGCAGATCTCCAGGCCGTCCACCTCCGGGAGCATCAGGTCGAGCACGATCAGGTCGGGGCGCTCGTCACGGGCGGCCGCAAGGGCGCGGGTCCCGTCGCGGGCGAGCAGCGGGGTGAAGCCCGCCTCCCGCAGCTTGAAGCCCAGGATCTCCAGGGCGTCCGGCTCGTCGTCAACGATCAGGATCTTCGCCTTCATGAGGTTCCGCCCGCCTTCGGCGCCGTGTGGCGGATGTCGATTGCCTCGTAGAGATAGACGACGTCCTCGGCAATGTTGGTGGCGTGATCCGCGACCCGCTCCAGGCTCTTGGAAATGACCATCAGGTGCAGGCAGCGCGTGATGGTAGGCGGACGCTCCACCATGAAGCTCGAGAGCTCTCGGTGGAGCTGCCGGTTCAGGTTGTCCACATCGCCGTCCCGAGGGACCACGCTCCTGGCCTTGTCGGGATCCCGGTTGATGAACGCCGCGATCGCGTCGCGAAGCATTTCGAGGGACATGTCCGCCATCCTGGGAATGTCCACGTAGGGCTTGAGCTGGGGCTCGGCGCCCAGGTCAATGGCCCGGCGTGCGATGGTGACGGCGGCATCGCCGACCCGCTCCAGATTTTGGGAGATCTTCATCCCGACGGTGGTGAGCCTCAGGTCGGTCGCAAGGGGGGCCTTTGAGAGGAGCCGGATGGCCGTGTCATCGATCTCAATCTCGTACCGGTCCAGGATATTGTCGTCCTGCACGACCTGCCGGGCGAGGGCATCGTCGCGCTCGACCAGCGCCCGGATGCTCCTTGCAACCGCCGACTCGGCATGGCTGGCCATCGCAAGGAGGCTCTCCTTGAGGTTTGTCATCTCTTCAGCGTAGTGGGTCATTCGTGGGGCTGGGTTGGTCCATGGGCGGCCTGGCCGGTCAGCCAAAGCGGCCCGAGACGTAGGCCTCGGTCTGGGGGTTGGACGGGTTGGTGAACATTTTGCTGGTATTATCGAACTCTACCAGGCTGCCCATGTAAAAAAACGCCGTCCGGTCCGATGCCCGTGCGGCCTGCTGCATGTTGTGGGTGACAATCACGACGGTGAACTTCTCCCGGAGCGTCTGGATCAGCTCCTCAATCTTGGCCGTCGCAAGCGGGTCGAGCGCCGAGCAGGGTTCGTCCATCAGCAGGACCTCGGGCTGGACGGCAAGGGCCCGGGCGATGCACAGCCTCTGCTGCTGCCCGCCGGACAGGCTGATGCCGGGCCGGTCGAGGACGTCCTTCACTTCCTCCCAGAGCGCAGCCAGCCGGAGCGATTCCTCCAGCCGCTGCTGGAGAACCGAGGGATCGCGCACGCCGTTCAGGCGCAGGCCCACCAGCACATTCTCCTTGATGGACAGGGTCGGAAAGGGATTCGACTTCTGGAACACCATGCCGACCCGGCGCCGGACGACGGTGGGCTCGATCCCGGGCCCGTAGATGTCCTCGCCGAACAGTTGAAGCGACCCGGCAAGGCGGGTGCCCGGGGTCAGCTCGTGCATGCGGTTCAAAGCCCGCAAAAACGTGGATTTCCCGCAGCCGCTGGGGCCGATGATGGCCGTGACCTGCCGGGCGGGGATGCGGATCGTGACGCCATGCAGGGCCTGGCGCGTCCCGTACCACAGGGAGAAGTCCCGGATGTCGAATGCGATGTCCTCCGGTCCGGATGGGGCCGGGCTTGGGACGGGCTGGGTCGCGGCCGGGGAAAGCTGGATCTTGGCCGCTGCGGGGCGGTTTTCGGAAAGAGTGGGCATGGCGGGTTACTGGTGGTTGCGCCAGTTGGACAGCAGGCGCACAAGGAGGTTGAGGCCGAGGATCATGGCCATGAGAACGAGCGCCCCGGCCCAGGCCTGGCGGTGCCAGTCGTCGTAGGGTGAAATCGCATAGGCGAAGATCTGGAGCGGCAGCGCGGAGATGGGCTCGGCAAGGTTCCTGTTCCAGAAGTTGTTGCCAAGCGCCGTAAAAAGCAACGGGGCGGTCTCGCCCGCCACGCGGGCCAGCGCGATCAGGATCCCGGTGACGACGCCCTTGAGCGCCGTTCGCACCACGATGATCACAATCACCTTCCAGCGCGCGATCCCCAGCGCGAGCGCCGCCTCCCGGTAGCTCTGCGGCACAAGCACGAGCACCTCCTCGGTGGTTCGCATGACGAGGGGGATCATCATCAGGCCGAGCGCAACGCCCCCTGCGTAGGCCGAGAATGTCTTGAATGGCACGACGAGCAGGAGATACACGACCATTCCCCAGATGATGGAGGGTACGCCGTTCAGGACATCCGCCGCAAAGCGGATCCAAGCGTTGGCCCCCTCGGAGCCGTATTCCGCGAGGTAGATCCCGCCGAGCACCCCCACCGGGACGCCCACTGCGGCTGCCATCGCAAGCAGGGTGATGGTTCCGACAATGGCGTTGGCCATTCCGCCGCCCAGCTCGCCGGTCGGCTTGGGGAGCTGCGTGAAAAACCTCCAATCCAGGGAGCTGGCGCCCTCCTTGAGGAGAAAGTAGATCACCAGGAACAGCGGCGCCATCACGGCGACGGCGCACAGGCAGAGGACTGCCGTCATTCCGGCGCTTTTGATCCTGCGCCAGCGCTCCCTCGCGGCGGTTGGCGCAAACGGACTGGAAAGGGCGACAGGCGCGGACATGGCGTCAGTTGACCTTGGTGACTCCGCCGCTCCCCATGGAACGGAGCATCACCTGGGCCAGCACGTTGATGAGGATCGTCACGGCAAACAGCACGAGCCCGAGCTCGAACAGGGCGTTCAGGTACAGGTCGCTGGTCGCCTCGGTGAACTCGTTGGCAATCACGCTCGCCAGGGTATATCCGGGGGCGAAGAGCGAGGCGCTGATCTCCGGCCGGTTTCCGATGACCATGGTGACGGCCATCGTCTCCCCAAGCGCGCGGCCGAGCCCGAGCACGGCCGCGCCGAAGAGGCCGCGGCGGGCGTAGCTAAGGACGGCGATCCGGATCACCTCCCACCGGGTCGCCCCGAGCGCGTAGGCCGCCTCGCGCTGGAGGCCCGGAACGGACCTCAGGATCTCGCGGGAGATGGAGGTCACGATCGGGAGGATCATGATCGCGACAATGATCCCGCCGGCCAGCATGCTGACCCCGTAGATCGGCCCCTGGAACAACGGAAGAAACCCGAGGGTATGCTTCAGCCAGACGAACAGGTGGTCCCGCAGCCAGGGAATGAGGACGAAAATTCCCCAGAGCCCGAAGATCACGCTCGGCACCGCGGCAAGCATCTCGACGACGACCATGATCGGCTGCCGGATGCGGAACGGGGCCAGTTCCGTGAGAAACAGCGCCGTGGCGACGCCGAGGGGAACCGCAATCAGGAGCGCCAGCAGGGACGAGACCAGGGTGCCGAAGATGAACGGCAGGGCCCCATACTGGTCCGAGACCGGATCCCAGTCCGAGCTGACCAGGAACCTGGGACCGAACTTTGCGATCGCCACGCCGGCGCCATGGTACAGCTCATAGCCAACAAGCACGATCAGCCCCAAGATGACCAGGGCTGCCGAAAAGGCAGCCAGCTTGAAGGTCATGTCCGGCGCCCGGGATCCCGCAGGAGGCAGCACGGGCGCGCTGGACTGGGCGGTGGGCATGGTCAGTACTTGATGCTGTTCACACGGTCGAGGACGCGCTGCTGGACCGCGGGAGGGAGGGGGGCATAATCGAGGGACGCGGCCATTCTTTCGCCATCCGTATAGGCCCATGTGAGGAATTGCACAAGCTTCTGGCCCTTGGCCGGATCCTTCTGCTCGCCATAGACCAGGATCCAGGTGACCCCCGAGATGGGATAGGAGTCGTCGCCCGGGGCATTCACCATGGAGAACCGGAAGTCGTCGGGAATCGTGGCCGTCGCGAGCGCAGCCGTGACGGAAGCGATCGTGGCCGTGACGTACTTTCCCGCGGCGTTCCTGAGGTCGGCGAACGGCAGCTTGTTCTGGTGGGCATAGGCCAGCTCCACATAGCCGATGGCGCCGGGCGACTGCTTGATCTGGCCCGCGACGCCGGCATTGCCCTTCCCGCCGAGCCCCGTGGGCCAGCTGACGGAGACGCCCTTGCCCACGGCCTCCTTCCACTCCGGGCTCACCTTGGCAAGGTAGTCGGTGAAGATGAAGGTCGTTCCGCTCCCGTCCGAGCGGTGGACCACCAGGATGTCCTGGTCGGGCAGCGAGACTCCCGGGTTCTGGCCCTCGATGGCCGGGTCATCCCACTTCGTGATCTTTCCAAGATAAATGGCCGCCAGCGTCGTCCCGTCCAGCCTGAGTGTCGGGTCACCGGCGAGATTGTAGCTGACGACCACCGCACCGGCGACGGTCGGGATGTGCCAGAGGGGACGCGGTGCCTTGGCGAGGTTGGCGTCGGACATCGGGCCGTCGGAGGCGCCGAAGTCCACGGTCTCCGCGAGGATCTGCTTCTGCCCGCCGCCGGAGCCGATGGCCTGGTAGTTGAAGCGGACCGAAGGATCGATCTTCGTGTATTCGTCAAACCACTTCGTGTAGATCGGGGCCGGGAAGGTCGCTCCGGCGCCGTTGATGAGAAGCTGGGCGGAAGCCGGCGCCACGGCGCCGACAGCAAGCAGGAGGAGCAGGGTGACTCTATTCATAGGTTTTGGTTGTCGCTGTCCGGCTGGAGGGCATCGAAGCCGGAGTTGTACGGGTGAATCGGAACTTCTTGTGAAATCGGGGCCTTACCTGCCCCCGAAGAGCCCCAGTCTGGGGGCGCAATGTTACGAACCCATGGCGTTTGTGTTACAACGGCGAAACTGTCGCCACGTCCGCGCCGGACGAAATCACTTGCGGAAAACCCGGCCCACGGCGTGATCAGCGGATACCCGTGAGACGTTCCAAGGAAGAAGAAAGCCCGGGATTGTCCGGCGAGGTGGCCGCGATCGGGGCCAACATGTTCCGGGTGAGGTTCCCCTTCGTGGACCAGCTGCGCACGTATTCCTGGTCAAGGTGCCGGGCCGACCTCCTGGCCGGAGCCACGATGACCATGGTCTCGATTCCCCAGGCGATAGGCTTTTCCCTGATCCTCAACCTGCCGCCGACCCCGGTCATCCTGGCGGTGATCATCGGCGGGTTTGTCGGGGCGCTTTTCTTCTCCTCGTTTCACCACGTGTTCGGGCCGACCAGCTCGATCAGCCTCATTGTGGCGGCCTTCATCGGCGCGCACACGGGGGCGACCGGCTTGGAGCCCCTGCAGCTCGCCATCTACCTCGGCTTTCTCATCGGCCTGATCCAGCTGCTGGCCGGGCTCCTGAACTTCGGGGAGATCACCAAGTTCATCTCGCGCTCGGTGGTCGTGGCCTACAGCGCGGGCATCGGGATCCTCCTGGTCGCAAGCCAGCTGCACAACGTGCTCGGCACCGACCTGGGCCTGGGGCAGAACTTCCGCCGAAGTGTCCTGCAGGCGGCGGGCGACGTCATGACGGGAAACACCCAGCTTTGGGCCGTCGTGATCGCGGCCCTCACCCTCGTGATCTTCGCCGCCGTGCGGCGCCTCCGGCCGCAATGGCCCGAGGCCCTCATCGGCCTCGCCCTCCTGGGGGTCGCCGCACGGGTGTTCCTTCTCGTACACCCGGCCGCGCCGTTCCGAATGGTGAAGGATGAGGGCGCGCTCCAGGCCGTGATCCCTGCGTTTGCCGGGTTCCATTTTGGACCGAGAAAGCTTCACCTGCTGCCGGAACTGCTGGGCACCGCGGTCGCAATCGCCATCCTGGGAATGCTTGAGGCGGCGGCGATCACCAAGGGCCTTGCGGCAAAGAGCGGGCAGAAGCTCGAGCCAAACCAGGAGCTGGTCGGCATGGGCGCTGCCAACCTCGCCTGCGCCCTGTTCGGGGCCGTGCCCGGATCCTCCTCGTTCGCGCGCTCCTCGGTGAACTACCAGAGCGGCGCCGTCTCCCAGATGTCATCCATGATGAGCAGCGTCATCGTGCTGGTCGTCCTTCTCTTCGTCACCCCGGTCTTCAACTACATCCCGGTGGCCGCGCTGGCCGCCCACCTGATCCGGGTGGGAATCAAGATGATCAACCGCCACCAGATCCGCGTCGCGTGCCGCTCCACGCGGGCCGACGCCGTCGTATTCGCCGTCACCCTGGGAGCATGCCTTTTTCTCAAGCTCGACACGGCCATCTACGTCGGGATCGGCGTCTCGCTCGCCTTTTTCCTCCAGAAGACCAGCACCCCGAGCCTGGCCGAGTACGGGATCAACGAGAGCGGCAACCTGGCCGAGCTCCCCGACCCCGCCAAGCGGCCCGATCCCCAGATCTCCATTGTCCACGTGGAGGGCGAGCTCTTCTTCGGCGCCGCGGACCTCTTCCAGGACGAGGTCCGGCGCATGGCCGAGGACAAGAACATCCGGGTGTTCATCCTGCGCATGAAGAACGCCCGCCATCTGGACGCCTCGACCGTCATCGCCCTGGAAAACCTGCACGACTACCTCCGGCAGACCGGCCGGCTCCTCATCCTCAGCGGCAGCAGCCCCGACGTCACTTCGGTGCTTCGCAACAGCGGTCTCTACCGGCAGATCGGGGCCGAAAACTTTTTTCCCGCCGAGGCAAACCCCACCGTCGCGACACGGCGGGCCCTGATGCGGGCCCAGGCGTTCCTTGCCGGGCAGTCGGCCGACGTGAGGTTGTTCTACGAGCGGCGCATCCTCGACGCCGGGCCTGCGGATCCCCCCGGCTCCTACGAAATCTAGCGTCTACTGAAGCTGCTCCGGCTCCGCGTGGGCCGTCAGCTGGACAAGGCTCCGCAGCGAGGTGAAGTGCTGGCTCAGGTCGAAGTCGCCCCCGAGGCCGTTGATCAGCCTGTCAAATAGGTCCCGCTTGGCCGCCTTCAGCGCCTGGATGCGCTCCTCGACCGTTCCCGCCGTGACCATCCGGTAGACGAACACCGTGTTCGTCTGGCCGATCCTGTGGACGCGGTCCACGGCCTGCGCCTCGACCGCGGGATTCCACCACGGGTCGAGAAGGAACACATAATCCGCCGCGTGCAGCGTGATGCCGGTCCCGGCCGCCTTGAGGGAAACCAGCATGACCGCCGCGCCCTGGGCGCCCTGGAAATTCTGGACCGGCTTCTGGCGGTCGAGGGTCATGC
>Ga0302320_10014081_pt1 | contig 16583 bp, 19 predicted proteins | sample Bog_T0_3_FD_202130 | JGI IMG/M metagenome (GOLD analysis project Ga0302320, IMG submission 202130) | Peat permafrost microbial communities from Stordalen Mire near Abisko, Sweden - Bog_T0_3 | ecosystem: Environmental > Terrestrial > Soil > Wetlands > Peat | place: Sweden: Abisko, Stordalen Mire... | reverse complement strand
TTGCAGACTAAGCCGCATGCCAGTGGAGTCATTCTGCTCCTGGCTCAAAATGAAGGATTTCAGTTTCCATATTTTATTTTTTCCAGATAATTTTTTTATTATCTATTATAATTTTTTTGAGAAATAAAATCTCAACAAAATCTTGGATTTTATATAAATTTTTTCGAATTAAATATTTTCCTCAAAATCATTTGATTAAAATTTGTTTTTTAGAAAGTTGTTTTTAAATTAAGATCTTGTCTTTAGTTCTCATCACTCCGGATTCTTCTTTTTCCTTTCCATTACGACCTTAATCGTGATAATTTTAATGGATTCATCAATAGAAATAGAATTTATACATTATTTCCATTGATTTTATTTTTTCGATTTCCAAATTTATCAAATATTTTAACGGAATTTTGGTTAAACCATGTGCCTCTGGTGTACCACGCTAGATTTTCCTTCTGATATTCGAGAGCACATTCCAGAAAATCAAGTAAAATCTGGAAATTGGAAGGCATATTTCCAGAAATGAGGAATTCATCTGTTTTTTGTTTTAGGTATGATTTGTTGCGATGATAGCCAAAATTTTCAAGTCTATAGAATGTTCTATATTTCTCATACAATAGTTCATCTTTCTTGATTTTCGTGAAATCTTCTTTAAATTCTGGGAATCTTTTGTTTTTTTCCACGTATTGTTGTAGTTTTTGGAATTTCTCATAATGATCATTCATTTGATTTTGCAATTCAGCTTTGGTAATTTGAGTATGATAAAATCTTTTGATGGGAGTAGGGCACATTTTTGTCAGAAGTTCCCTAAAATAAAGGAAATTTCAAATAAAAGTTAAGATTTTAAGACTTCAAACTGCCACAATTTTCAAGCAAAACCTCTGTCTTATATTTATGTGATTTAGGATGAGCATCTAATTCTAATTAATTCATAAGAAATTAAAGAAAATATACTTTCTGAATTAGTAATGATGTTGTTATCTTCAAGTGATTCATCAGCAACATTAATGAAATTCTCTTTATTTTCCTCTCCGTGATATTGATATCCTTTTAAAGCTAAATCTTCGAATATTTTCGAGGAATATCTATTGAACCATTGTGCTTTGGAGAACCAAGCTAGATTTTCCCTTTGATATTCAAGAGCAAGATCCAAAAAATCAATTAAAATTTGGTCATTGGGATTTTTTAATAATTTTCTTTTAATATAATCTTTGTTCTGATGGTAAGAAGATTTTTCAAGGTTTTTCTTTAATAGACGATATTTTTCAAAGAGTTGTTCATCTTTCTTGATCTTGGAGAAATCTTCTTTGAATTCTGGGAACTTTTTGTTTTTTTCCACATATTCCTTCACATTTCGGAAGTTTTCATAATAAAAATTCACCCGATTTTGTAATTCAGCGTCTGAAATATTCTTAAATTTATCAAACGGATGAGGGCACAATTCACTCAAAATTTCTCTAAAAAATGTTAAAACCTTAAATTATTGTTGTTTTTATTATAAAACTCTAAAGTTCCATAATTCCCAAAATAACTCTTCTCTTCATCCTCTTCAATAGAATTTGTTTCAAATTTAACAAGAAGAAGTGGTTTTTTTGAAACTTCTAATTCCTTTGGAACTTCAATTTTTTCTAAATCAAAAGAAAAATTCATTTTAATACAAATTCATTGATTTCTATTACTTTTTTTCATATTAAGCAAATATGGTTGCATGATAGTGAAATTCTCTTGAAAAAGAGTTTGCAAATTGTTCACATCTTCTTGAAATTCAAAGAAGGAAATCTTCAAGGCTTGGCATTGATAATTCAGATTTCCAACTTCAAGTTTCATGATTTGAAAATGCATTTTCAATCTTGTTTTCAGGGCTTCCAGCTTCAGTAATAATAAAGCCAATTAAAGAAAAAAATCAATTTTACTTCTTGAATGATGGCTTTCTGACTATCCAATGGCAAATTTATAAGAGAACGGATTAAGGGCTTGAATTTAGCATTCAAGCACTCATCAAAGGAAACTTCAGAGGAAATAGCAAGATTTTGCTAGAAAATAATCAAAAGGCTTAAAGTCAAAAAAATATATAGTCATACCATTGATAATTGGTCTTGATGGTGATATTGGAGGCTATATTTGAATAATATGTTTTTAAATTTTGCCTCATTTCTCACTATTTAATAATTAATTAGTCAAAATTGGCTGAAAATTATTAGTTATTTTTTAACTGAGAGTGATTTTATCCTTAATTTTTGAATTTTTCTCATAATTCTTTTAAATTTTATTCAAAAAAATTCCAAATAAATCGATAATTTTTTCTATTTTAATGAAGCTTCTTATGTTTTTCTTTTTCCTGCAAAGAAACTGTCCTATTAAAAATATACCATCCTTTTTGGAGATCGGATTCCAAATCCACTGAAAAGAATCCCAATCTTTCGAATTGGACCTTATCTTCATTCTTCAAGCCTTCATATTAAAAAAAAATATAACTTTTTATAAAAGAAAATGAAGAACCTATCAAATTCTTATTCATTTTGCATTTCCTTATCACTTGTAAGGAATTCTTATTAAAAGCTGTCAGATAATCCTCCAATTCATTAGGATCATGAGCTGTGAATAATACATCATAGATTCTCACTTCACAATCCACACTATCTTTCTCACTGATCCAATGCAAAAAGCTCTTTGGTTTCTCTTTAGATTCCTTTAATAATTCGGCCTTCACCTCACAAAATTTCCCATTCAAATCCTTTTCAATGCTCAGAATTCTAATAACATGGGCATATTTCAACCCTACGATCTTATTAGGAGCTATTCCGAAGAAATCCTCTTCATCTTTTTCTCTGATATCACTCTGTTCCACAAATAGATCCTTCATAAATCTCAATTCATAATTTCCTCGAGCTGGCTCTCTAGGGAAATTTGGAGCGATTACTTTTTCTTCAAATCCTGCCTCAACATTAATTAAAGTCAATTTGACTGGTTCTAACACTGCCATAGTTCTTTTGGCCTTCGAATCGAGATCTTTCCGGATGAAATGTTCCAAAAGGCCATAGGATATAATGTTTTCATTGCCTCTTCTAGTGACTCCAATATGATCACAGAACTCATTAATAGCTTCAGCTGTATAACCTCTTCTTCTCAAACCATTCAAAGTGAGGATTCTAGGGTCATCCCATCCAGAAACCAGCTTTTCAAAGACTAATCTATGTAACTTTCGTTTAGATAGCACAGTATTTGAGATATTGAGTCTGGAATATTCCCAGACGAAAGGCTTATAGATTTCCAATTGATCTAAGACCCAATAATAAAGATCTCTTCGGACCTCGAATTCAAGGGTACAGAGGGAATGGGTGATATGTTCTAAGGAATCACAAATCCCATGGGTGAAATCATACATTGGATAAATACACCATTTATCTTTAGCATGAGGATGGGGAGTATATTTGATTCTATAGGCCACAGGGTCTCTCATTGTTGGATTCACATGCTTATAATCGATCTTCAATCTTAATGAGACCTTGCCTTCTTCATACATGCCTCTTCTCATATTTTCAAACATCTTGAGACTTTCTTCTATTGGTCTATTACGATAAGGAGAAGGCATGGAATTCTTGCGAAATTCATTGATTTCAGCTTTGGTTTGTTCACAAACGAAGGCTTTGTCTTTTTTGATGAGTTCGATTGCGAAATTATATAAATGATCGAAATTATCAGAAGCATGAGTCACTTTATAAGGAGAATATCCTAACCATTCCACATTCTTTTTGATGTTTATGATATATTCTTCATTTTCCTTATCAGGATTCGTATCATCAAAACGTAAATAACAATGACCTCCGACTTCCCTTGCGGTGTTGAAATTGAATCTCATGGCTTTCGCATGACCTATATGTAAATATCCATTTGGCTCAGGTGGAAATCTGGTATAAACCTTTGTGCCATATTTCTCTTGATGCTCCTTGAGAATATTAGGCTTATTTAAAGATATTGCCAGATCTCGAGCCATTAATTTCTTTAATTTGTCATTATCAGCCTCTTCTTCTTCTTTTCCTTTGACTTCTTCGTTATTGGCTTCTTTATTGATTTCTTTATTGGTTTCTTTATTGGCTTCTTTATTGTCTTTATTGGCTTCTTTATTGTCTTTATTGGCTTCTTTAGAATCTTTATGATCTTTATGTTCTTGTTGTATAGGCTTTCGTTTGGCTTTTTCCTTCATTTTCACATCTTCTTCAGTTTGAGGTCCTAATTTCTTCAACAACAAATCATTGAATTCCTTATTTAATAAGGCGCCATCTGCAAAAGGCAGCTTTTCCTTCAATTTCGCCATATATTCACCTATGTTTATGGTATATCTGAGCCTATGGAGTTCTTCATTTCTGTCTTCAAACATCTCATTCACGGTTTTCTGGATTTCTTCAATTGTAATCACTATTCCAACACCACATTCCTGCTCAAATTCCTTCAGATTCACCTCAGAAATCGAAAGCCCCACATGTTTCTTCAAATAAGCGAAGGCTAAGGATATTTGATTTTGAGAAGCTAATTTATGATCAGCGATATATTGAGATAGAAGGTCTCGATAAGGCAAGAGATTCTCAGGTATTGTCGTGGCCAGTGAAAGGAATAAAGACCCTGAGAAAGAAAGATATTTTATTAGATAAAGAAAAAAAAAGCTAAGAACCTGTCTTTTTATCACATTTCAGAGTATTAGAAGCATGGAGAACCTCAGTTAGACTTTTGGTCACTTTGGGGTTTTTGAGAGTCTGTAGCACGAATTTCGGCTCTAAGCCAATAGCTAGGAAAAGAGCCTCCGAAGAAGCGGGATTGGGATCAACCATTAAGGATTTGTTAAAGATTTTTTAGACCGAATTAAAAGGTTTTTTTATTCAGGAAATTTTGAAAGTTTTCTTTGAATATGAGAGTTTTTTTGGATTTGAATAGAAAGGCCTTGTGATTTTATAATATATTAAAAGTTTTGAAAATTGGGATTTTATTTAATATAGAAGTCTTTGTTTTTTTTAAATCTGAAGTTTTAATTTGGCTTTTTGAATTTCGGATAAAAACAACATTTATGCTTTTATTAAATTTATACATATATCCTTTGTTTTCTTAAAAAACCCATGAACTAAAGACTTCGAGACTTCTTTTTTATCAAATCCTGGCTTTTTTTAGAAAGTCTTTGATAATTTTTAGTCTTTTAATACCTTATTCCATCTTTATATAAATTGTGAGTCTTATAATATTAGAGATATCTTTGAGAATCTCCATTTTCTATATAATAGAAGCTTTTATTTAATATTTCTCTCATTTTCTTCAAAAAACCTGCTATTTAATAAAAGAAGTTTATTTGAGAGAGAGAGAAAAAAAAGAAGAACTCTGATTTTTGCTATTTTAAAGAAATAATATATTAAAGCGATTTTTTCTAATAAAAAAAAAACTTAAACGGATATAAAATATCATTGAATTTTAGCTTTCTTCCTGCTTAATTCCTCAAAAAAACCTATCATATCAAAACCAATTTTTAATGTTTTTTCATTAATATGTTCTATCATTAATCTCAAATAGTTATAAATAAAAAAAAGCAAGAAATTCACCTTTTGTATCACAAAAGGCTTTGGAAATATATTTAAACTTAAAAAAAAACAATGTTTTCTTCAAATTAAAAAAAAGTGTCTTAAGGTTTTTTGGCCTTTTTCACATCATTTCATTCAAAAAAAGCCATCCCTCATCTTTCTTCTCATATTTCTGAAGATAATCAATAGCAAAATCAAGAGAATTTTCAGTTTTTTCTTCATTTCTTTCATCTTCAGATTCTTCAATCAATGAAGACATTTCCTCAGAATTCGAAGCTTCTTTCTGAGAAATCCCCTCCAAGGTCTTTTCTATTAAAGAACTAAGCCCTTTTTGCTTCATAAATTTCCTGGTTTGTTCCCTAGTCAATTGATTTTCCTTGCTAATAAGCCAAATGAACCGGTTTTTCACATAATGTTGATTTCTGCCTTGTAATTTCTTCGAAATCTTAGACCATTTCATCGGATATTTGAGATTTTCTTCCAATAATTTGATATCCTCTTCAGAAGACCACCTGTTTCTGAATAAATTAATGAGAAAATAAGGAAAAACTCATTGAAAATTTAAAGAAATTCTACTTATTCACAAAAGGAGCTAAATGATTCAGCCATCTTTCTCTGCATTTCTTGCTATTTTTGAAATCCCTTGGTCTAATTGTAGGCTTATTAACTTCGAAACATATTCTAGACCAATCGATTTTCATGAAGGCGCTATCTTGGGTTCTGAAGGAGACTTCTGGATATAATTGCCTTATGCATTGAATAAGGATGAAGTCTTGAGCTATATTCCATTTCGAGACCAAGAAACAAGGCCTCATAAAGGAAAAACACTTATATTTCAAGACTTCAAGACTTATATGGACGGTTTGGGATATCGCCTTCCAATCCAATAGAGTCTACAAAATTTGGAATATTGCATTTTAATATATAATATATACGAATAAATCCAGACTGGTGCCTGTCGTTATCTCATGGATTGAGATCAAAAGAAGCAATAGTTTCTTCCATTTATGGCATGACAACACCTCAATTCCATGGCTTATTGCAAAACCCCTATAATATTAAAGTTTTAAAAGTATTCTTTTTTAGGTCCTTACGATTCAGTAGAATGAAAAGTCTCTTGGAACTCCTTGATTATTGCAAGGATTTCAAGTTGATGGCCAGAAGATTTGATGCCAGAACGAAACAAATTGAGGTTTTTAGAGAAAATAGCTTGCCAATTAGGCAGAAGAGGCTTGAGATCAAATGAAGGAAGGGAAAATGAAGACATTATAATAAGAGACGCGAATTTTAGGGATTTGGAAAAAGAAATTATTGAAATACTACGTTTTCTGAACAATAAAAAACGCAAATCAATCTTTTCTTTTAAGTATCATTTATGAATATAAAAAATCTTTTTATTAATTAAATTAATTAAATTAAAAAGAAGTTTCAAATACAATTTATTAAATTTAAAATTCAAAATTAAAAAGGAAATTCAAATAAAAGAAATGAAAAAAACGAAAGAAAAGAAATAACAGAAATAACAGAAAAAATGCCCATAAATTTTCATGCGAAATCTTGGCTCTTAAATCAGAAAAAGAAAACTTTTTATTTATCATTTTAACCGAAATTGGCTATTAAAAAAAATCGTTGAATTAAAGATCAAATCAAAAATCCAATAGTGAAAAAACCCCTAAAAATTCGCCTTTTTTGCCTCTTCTTTAAAAACAAAGACTTTATTTTTCAATGAAAAGAGTCACTTCTTCTGATGTTTTGAGTCTTTTGCGTGAATATAAGCTGGAGAAAAAGCCTATTCGTCAAAAGGAATTCTTCCTTTATTTCAATAACAACAAATTCCCTTTAAATACTGAAACAGGTCTTTTTCTTTTCATATTTTTCTCTTAAATGTATTAAAAGCCTGGAAATCGAAGCTCACAGAAAAACGCTATGATTTAGGGTCTTTATGGCTTCTTCTCGAACATCATGAAAGGCAAAGCTCTACTTCCTTATATTATGCTGATGTAGAGAAGCTCAAGCTTTCATTAGTTTCCAATGTCGATAAAGAGGAAATCATCAATTATTTCACAGGGAAAATCGAGTTTTCAGATGCCATAAACCAGGAATTCAGGCTTTTTTCTATATAAACCCATAGAAATTCTTAAAAAGAGATCTTTTCTTAGCCAAATCATCAAAAGACCTAATAAAAATAAGGATAATAATTTGCCTGGAGCCGAAAAAAGGAAGAAAATCAAGAAAAATGAAGAGGAAATGCAGGAAAATGAACCTAAAAACCCTGAATCTCAGGTTGAAAAGGAAAAAGAACAATTGAAAATAGTGGAGTTTCTCGGGAAGATTGAAAAGCCGATAGATTCCAAAAATAAGGCCATGCGGAAAGTCAATAAAGTACTTTTATTAGTTACTTTTTCTTAAGAATTAAATGAAAAAAGTCCTTTAAATTCGTATTGGGACTTCTTAAAAACCTGATTTCAGAAGAGCCGAAGCCCAAGTATTAGAGATTTAAAGAAAAAGTCCTTATTTTAGAGAAAAGTCCAGAACCCCATCATGAGCAAAAGTCCCTATTGGATGAAATCCTTCAGAAAGCTGGAGGTTTTTTCTTATTATTTATCAAATAAAGCCTTCTTTTTAATAGAAATGTTGGGAAATGAGGCGAAACCTGTGATTTTAGTGCCTAAATTCTCGAAAAATGGCAATCTTTGTCTTTTCAATGCTGCGAATTTCCTCATAGATGGAATGTCCTTAAAAATCCCTAATATTTCCTTATATTTATTAGCTGTTTTTTTCTAATAATAGCTATTTGGAGCCTAATGAAGATAAGGGCTCTTCTTCTGAGAAAATGGAAATAACTCGGATTATTTCAAAGAGAAAAGTGGTTTTCGAGATCAGAAACGATATTTTGAGCTTCAAGCCAGAGACTTGGAAGCGTCTAGTGGCTGTTTTTATTGAGGGAGTGAAGAATGAATTCAGAGATTGGCCTGATGGTGGGAAGCCAGCGATTTTATTCGCTAAAAGTCCATTTTTTCATATTAAAATATAAAGTCTTTTATATATATTAAATAGTTAAGGGCTTTTATATGAAATATCATGATGTCCCATTAAATGAGGCTGTGAATAATTTGAATGTCACGAAATTGAATGTTTTTATTAATATAGAGAGATCTTTTCATTTCGGGTTTTTAGATTAATAGGAATAAGAGGTTTCTCGATAGTCAAGAAAAAGATAAGTTCTGGTTGGCTTTGGAAAAATTCCTATTAAGTCCCAGAGTGGTTTTATGAGGCTTTATATTAAAGAATATGTTAAGATTTTCAGAAAATTGATTTAAAATTTAGAACAATAGTTAAATTTTCCTTATAATTTAAGGGGTTTTAAGGATAAGTGGTGTTTATGAATGGAATAAAAGGTTTTTCTAAAAAAAAAAAGACTTTATTTATTTAAAAAACTTCTGAATCCTTGCCAAAAAGGCAATTGATGGCCATATCAAAGGATTCTCCGAAATCATCAGATTTTTCTTCGATTTCCTGATTATTATTAATTTGCATCCTTTTCATTTGAAGTTCCCCCAAAACGTCCTTTGTAATCCCCAAAATATTCATTTTCTTTATATATTCTTTGGCTTTTTTGCTTGAATTCAATTGTTTGCCTAATAAGAGATGAAATCTATTCTTGATGTCATGTTGGGTTCTTCCATGGAGGGCTTTAGCTAAAACAGACCATTTTTTCGGGTTTAATAAGCTTTGTCTTAATAATTCGATGTCTTCTTCTAAAGACCATTTTGATCTATAAAAACGAATTCAATTAGAAAATAAAAAGACCTTTTTCAATAGATTTTTACTTTTTAAGCCAAGGGTTCAAATGATTGTTCCATCTTTCTTTACATTGTCTATAATTCATAAAGCCTTTCGAGGTGAAAAGATCCTTGCTGAGCTCAAAGGCCAATTTTGACCATTTGATTGTTTTTTGTAAGGGTTTAAAGTTGAAAAGCTGAGGATAGAAGTCTTTGATTTTTTCGAATAAAAGCTGATCTTGTGCTATAGTCCACTCAGATTGAATGAATTTGGGTTTCAGATAAGTGAACCATTTATATTTGAGGATATAAGGATCTTCATTGAAACAGATCTTCGCTATGATCTTCCAATCATCGAGTTCCTTCAGAAATGAATTAAAATAAAGGCTATTTTATTCATTAAAGGTTATTTTCATATAGAAACCAAGTTATTATAAGTCTTCTTAGAAAAGAACTCCATAGATGATAAAACCCATATGAAAATACCCTTTGATTTCCCGAATAGACATTTCATTTTCCTATAAATTTTCTTCTTATAAATTAAGGTTTTTATTGAAGTTTTTTACCTTTCAAGAAGAAGGTTCATTTTCTGCAAATGAACCTTTATAAGAGATAAAGTGGGAACTTCACTTCTTAGGTTTGATTGAAGCAATTTCGAGTTTTTTGCATAAAGGCTTTCAATGCAATTTTGCTCATTTTCGTTTATGTTGAAAAGAGTTTGAAGGAAATTTTCGAAGGCTTTTTGAAAGCTCGTTTTAAGTTCTTCATTTCCTAAGTAAAACCTTGAAATCATAGACTTTTTAAAATTATTTATTCAATTTTATATAAAAACAAAAGGTGTTTTTAAGTTTTTAAGCTAAAAATTTGTTTTCTTTCAGAAAAAGGGTTTTTTCTTTCTAAAATAACGTTTGAGCTGAAAATTCAATTAATTAATTGGTTATTCGAGAAGTTTGATTTTTCATAAGAAAATTTAATAAATTCGGGTTTTAATTTAAAAAAATATCAAATCTTTTGAATTAAAATTATTTCAGAATTTCTAAGAAATAATTTTCCTTTTTAAAAACTTTCAAATTTTCAAATAAAAGTTTCCTATTTATTTTATTTTTTTATAATAAAAAGTGCATAAAAAAATGCGTCCAAAATAAAGACTTTAACTTCCTTTTTTAAAATACAAAAAAAAGCCTTCGACATGAATAAAAGGTCCTTTTAATTCTTTGAATTAACTTCTTTTTTTAAAAAAAATATTCATAAATTCAAATATGCGCAAAAACAACAATAATTCCCTTCCTTTCGCTTATTCCTTCGATAATAACTCAGAAAATCCCAATAGTTTCTCCTTTTGTGAGCGGAAAGTCGAGGAATTACAGGCTTTAAAGTCGAAATACGGCTTTTTGAAGAATTCCTATGTATTTTCTTTTCCCTCTATCAAAAAGCCTTTTTTTCCTAATAAATTTCTAGTCTTTTAAAGCCAAAAGCAAGGGTTCTATATTATCAAAGGATCAATCCTCTAGTCTGATAAGGTCTATTAATGAGAATGCTCCTATATTAAAAATAAAGCCTCAGAAACTAAGGAAAATCATGAATGTTATTAATAACTAAAAGTCTTGATTTTCTAATGAATTTTCTTTTAGCAAGAAGACCTGAAATCCAATAACTTCCTTCCTCCTAAAGACTTTTCTCTGAAAAAGCCTTATTTCAACTTCTCTGAAGAGAAAAGCCTTGATAAAATCGATGAAATCGAAAGTCTTAGATTAAAGAATCGTCGAATTTCAATAAAGAACTTCGATCAAGGACTTCTTGAGGATTCAGATCCAAGACTTTTATTAGAAAAAGGCCCGATTTTCGCGTTTTCTCGATGGAAAGAACCCAATGGGGATTTCTTATGGAGAGAATGCATTATAGAGGAATTTTTACCAGAAAAAGGAGAATTCCTGATAAGTTGGCTTCATAATTCCCAGAAAAAGACCGTGAAAAGGTTGAATTTGATGCTGGAAAGCGAAAATCAAGGCGATTTTATGAGAAGATGTGAATTAGCTAGGAAAATCAGGGATTTGAACATAATAAATGAGGCGAAAAGAGGTTTTTTCTATAAAAAAAAACAATATTTAGAAGAAACTTTATTTATTTATTTAGAAAGAATCCTCTTTAAAGCCAGAAATGTCAATATCGAGCTTCCTGGGGATTTATTTGCAAATATAAGGAAAAAGTATTGATTTTTCTAATTAATATTATTATATAAATTATCAAAAAAAGGACCTTCATTTATTCATTATCTGGACTGAAGAAAACTCAAGAATTGAGGCTTTTCCATGAAATTGAGGAAAATTTCAAATATAATGTCTTGAAATTCGAAAATGATTGGAAAAAAGGCAGTCTTTTCTTTGAGAAGAAGAAATTCTTTTTAAGGAAAACAGAGGAAAAAGAGGCTAAATTTATAAAGGAAATCGAAGCTTTTGCTTTAACAAACGAGAGTTTTATTGAAAATCCTCGAATTCCTATGGGAGATTGTCTTTTCCAATTCATTAGAATAAGAGACTTTCACGAGAAAATCGATAAGATATCTAATTTCGATAAGAATATAAATCAAAGGATTGAAATAAACGAATTTTCATTGAGAAAAAGCCTGATTTTCATTGAAAGACAAAGAGAAGATCTCGATAGACTTTATGAAAATCATGTGTTTTTCGGCTTAGAAAAAATGGTTTTTTCATAGGATTTCTACTAATAATTTATTTTTTAATCAAAGATCGCGACTTTCATTCAAAATATCAATAATTTCAACCTTTTCCAATGTTTCAATAGATTCAATAAGATCTCAGAAATCGAGAAAAGGCCTTTTTTCAATATAGCGATTGAAGAAATCCATGATCAAACCTTAGGAATATCGAGAATTATCTATAAAACAGAGGTTTCTAAAGAAAAAACATTGATAATTTATCCTTTAAAATTTAAAATAGAAAGCTATAGATGAATTCATTTCGGACTTATTAGCCAAAAACAAAGCCTCGAAGATCTCATTTCAGGAGAAAATCATGGAAATCCAGGATTTCCTCAGTAAAAAGGCCAATATACTCATAGAAGCCGCTTTATTAAATGTTATGAAAACCTCTTTTTTATCTGTAATCGAGACTTTATTTCGTTATTTTGAGATATTTCCTCGATATTTCATTGAAAACGATGAAGAAATCTCTTCTTTCAAGCGAAAATTATTGGAAAAACGTGCTTTTCTCTATTCCTATGACATTTCAAGCCAAAGGCAAGAACTTAATATAATTCATAGAAATTGCGCTTTCCTGCTTTCGGGCTTGAAAACAGGGCTTTTCCAGGGAAAACAATGGGTTAACTTAATAAAGAATAAGTGTTTTCCATCAATTTTCTCTTGTAAAATCGTGATAAATATTCAGGCTTTTGAAAGGAAAAAGCCCAAAAAAAGCTTTAAGGAAAGAGAAAAAGCCAGGGATTTGGCTAGGAAGCTTTTCAAGGTTTCTTCCTATGAAATCGTTACTGAGATATTACGAGGAAATGAAGAATTGTGCAATTTGGGAGATTTCGAGGATTTCCCAATGAAATTCAAGGTTTTTTGTCTTTAAATATTGATTTTCTTAAGACTTTTATAGGATAAAAGCGTTACTTTATATAGATTAGGCTATTTCCCTATAAATTCGTTCCTTTTTAAATCAGAACCCAGTTTTGACTATTTTGAGGCTTCTTTTAAACAGCTCTTTAGAAATCCTATATTAGAAATAGAGACTTTAGAGAAAATCTTTAATTCTGGGACTTTTTGCCTAGAAAACCTCAAACCTTTCTTTTTAGATTTCTCTAATAAATTCGATATTATACTTCTTTTTTCCTTTTATCAACCTTATGCCTTATTAATGGTTTTTTCCTTATTCGAGTTCTATTTTCTACAAAGAAAAACCCTTGTTTCCGATATAATCAATGATTTCCAAGTAAAAAGCCCTTTTTCTCTATTAGAAACCTACTTTTCTTATATATAATAATAGGATATCATGAAAATCCCTTTGGAAATCGCCTTTCTTCAAAAAGACCTCGAATTCTTCGATATTCAATTACCCAAGACTTTAGATCTGGGATTTCTTTGTTTCGATTTCATTGAAATCCACAAAATCTTTAAAGAAACCCTGAATTCTTATATTTCTGAGCTCAAAGCCTTATTGGAAAGCCATTTTCATTCGTTATTAATCACTGAGGAAAAAAAGGTTCAAGAATTAATGGACTTATTAGCAAAAACCCCTACAAATCTCAATCAATATATTGAACTTTCGCAATATTTATCAGGCCAGGAATTCAAAACTATTAAGGAAATATTAGAGAAAAACATCTCTAAACTCAAAACCTTATTTCTCATATTAGAAGATTGTCAAATTCTATGCAAAACTGAGGATTTATCAATTTATTTCGGCAGTTTCTCATGGCTGAATCAGGTCTTTGAGGTTGAAAAACATGCGAAATCGCTTTTACAAGAGAGAAAAGGCAAATTTCGCATTATAGTTTCTTCAGAAACCATGAAAATCTTCGAGGAATTTAAAGACAAAAAACAAGAAATCACCATTTTGAATGGAAAAATCGATGGAGAGAATATTTATCAAAACGCCAATCAAAGCAAACAATTGATGCAGGAATTAATGCTTCTTGATGAAAGAGCGAAAAAAGCCAATGAAAATCAAGAATATTTAGGTTATGAAATCACGGATTTCTTAGGTTTTTCTCTAGGAAACTAGTTTTTTTAATAAATTTCTTTAAGAATTGAAAGAAATGATTGAAGATTTTGGGAAAACAGCGAAATTATGGGATTTTCTGGATAAATGGAAATTCGTGAGTTTTCTTTAATTTTGGTCTTTTCACTTTTATATTCTTATATCTTGATAGCATATGGATCAATGGTTGAATATCTCATTTCAGACATTAGATGTTAATGAAATGTTGGTTATAATAAGAAGCGGATTTCAAACAATGAATGATTTAGAGGAGCAATTTACTGAAAAGCCTGAAATCGCAGTAATTTTCTTAATATAATAAAGGATTTTATTCAATTTTCTAGCAATTGATCCATAATACCATGAGAGAATTGAATAAATTCAATGAATATCTGCAGATCTTGGTTCTTTTAAAACATGAGGCTTTCCAATTTAGAGATTGGGAGCGATTATGGTTTGAGATTAATGCAGAAAAAAACAAGAAAAGCCCTTTAGAATTGAATAAGATTTCCTTAAAAGGCTTATTAGATGAAGGATTATTGAAATATACAAGTTTTATCTATAAGATCTCTTATGTACTTACTAAATTAAAAGCCTTATAAATTTCATTTATGGATAATTGTGGATTTAGGAAGCTCAAATTCAATTCAAAACAGGCCAAGAAATCATTCATTTAGAATCTCGATTTCGGGATTTCCAAATCAAGACCTTCGAATCAGAAACCGAGCCTCTTCTCATTCTTTTAAAAGACCCAGAAGCCTTCTTTCAAACAATCAAAAGTCTCAAGAAAATCAATGCTTTCATGTTAGGAGATGCCAGATTTCTTCAATCCTATACTGAAAAGCTCCAAAATCTAGCCCATCTCATGAAAGAAACCAAGAGTTTCCTCAAATTCCTCATCAAATCACAAGAACAAATCCTTCTTCTCCTCGATATCAAAAACCTCGATTTCAATCATCTTTTGCCGAAACTCATCAATGAACATCAAAAACATATGAAAAGATTAGCTAATGTAGACATTTTAACCTGAATTTTCTTAAAAACCTTATTATTTAGAAAAACATGCATTATTTCTATAATTTATTCGAAAAATCAGAAGATCGCGAATCCGCACGACTTCAGGAAAAAAGCCTAGAAAACCTCGATTTCTCGAAATCTGTGCTTTTACAAACCATAGAATCTCTAAAAACACTCATAATTTCGCATAAAATCGCTATGCCGAGGCTTTTTTTCCTATCAAATTCCTGTATTTTGAAGCTTTATTCAAGCCAAATCCCTATTTTCCTTGCAAATCTCAAGCTTCCATTCCCTGGAATCTCGGAATTCCTTTATTCTAATAACAAAATCCTGGGTTTTCTAACGAAATCACAGGAAAACGTGATTTTTGATAATGAAATCGTGATTCTGAAAAGCCCTGTTTTTCTCATTAATATCGAAAAATCGATTCAGGAGATATCGAAATCCTCGATTCGTAAGGCTTTGTTAAATTTAAGGAATATTGGCCTTGATTTCGCTGGTTTTTGGAAGGCGATTATTCAAAAAACCTCGAATTCTCAAGCAATTTCTATGGTTTTGGAGTTGATTTTCTATGAGGAATTGGAGAAAATCCTTATAAAAAGCGGAATCGAGGCTTTCGCTCAAGAATTAAGAGAAAAAGCTTCGAATTTCATTAGGAAAAGTGCCAAAAAGTCTCATTTCTGTTATTCTGGATTCATAAACCGAGTTCTTAGTTTATTAGAAACCCTCGATTTCCTCAAGGCCTCAAATAAAGGGATTTCAAGTTTTGAGTATTTAGCTTTACCTAAATTCACAGTTTCCAATCAAAACGAAGAAGCCGAATTTTCAATATCCTTGGTTTCTTTGAATTATTCGCAGGAATATAGCTTCGAAGTCTTGAATATAAGTGATTTTTGGGTCTTTTTGCCTCAAACTCCAAAACTCTATTACAATTACCTTATGACAATTCATCTGCAGAAAGCCCAATTTTTATTGAACGAAAATCAAGGTTTTTGTTATAAAAAGTTGGCTTTTCTATTAGCCAAACCTTATTATGAGTTGATAATGGATGGGAAAAACACTAATTCCTTTGAATTTCAGAACTTATTATTAGAAAAGACCAGTGAAAAGGGGATTTGGTTGAAAATGAGGATTCTTGGCTTTTGTTCAGAATTTCTTTTGAAAACTTTCATTAAAATACAGGATTTTTATGAGAAATCGCCTGGTTTCGCATGGGCTATTCAAATATCCTATGAAAACCTTAAGAAAAACGATTTGCCTAGAGATTTTCTTGATGAAATTCGAAGCACTTCGATTTCAGAGATCAATAAAGAAAAAATATTGGAAATCGGACTTTTCGAATTATGCGGACAATTGGAAGAAGCCAGGGTTTTTGCTAGGAAAATCATGGTTTTCTATTATTTTCTCAGCAATTCTCTTGCAAATCAAGCTTTTTTCATTCAAAATCAAAGCCAAATTGAGGTTTTTAAGGAATTCGTCGCTTTTTCTATAGAAAACCAGGGTTTTTCCTGGGGGAT
>Ga0302320_10014077_pt1 | contig 16586 bp, 21 predicted proteins | sample Bog_T0_3_FD_202130 | JGI IMG/M metagenome (GOLD analysis project Ga0302320, IMG submission 202130) | Peat permafrost microbial communities from Stordalen Mire near Abisko, Sweden - Bog_T0_3 | ecosystem: Environmental > Terrestrial > Soil > Wetlands > Peat | place: Sweden: Abisko, Stordalen Mire... | reverse complement strand
CGTGCTAACATGCATTCATTGATACACGGCGCACGCGCGGAAGATCCCGTGCAAACCCTACTGCAGCCGTGGTTTTTTCCGCCGCTGGCCGTTGCCAGAAACCATTTTGCGGCGCTGTACCGGGGAATCACACCGGAGCACACAAATGGCCGCACGCACATCCAAGATAGAATTCGCCCCAATTCAACCACGCCTTCTTGCCGTTAAGGCCGCTGCCGCATATATGGGCTGCACCGTCTGGGCGGCCCGCAAGCTTGCATGGGAGCGGGAACTCCCGTTCTGCAAGATCGGCGGGCGGTTGCTGTTCGACCGCGCCGATCTGGACAGGTACATCGACATGCAGAAAACAGCAGCGGCGCTGTAAGCGCACGGCGGCAGGATAAGGAGGAAATCATGAAGGATACAGAATTCGCACAATTTGCTAATGGCATCAGGCTGACAGAAGTGGCCCTTGCGGACATCGTTGAAGGATTGGCTGGGGAGTATCTGTGGAGCTATATCGAAGGGGAACACGTCGCCAGTGGCCGCACTCCCCTAACGCAGGAACAAATCGCGGCCATCAAGGAATGGACCAAGGGGCCGGGCCGAAAGTATGTGGAGGCCGCGCGATGAGCGCTCCTACAGTTATGCTCCCGGAAATACCCGAAGCAAGCTTCACGGAGACCGCTCTATCCCTGCCGCAAAACATGGGTGAAGAGCAGTGGACGGCCCTTGGTGGAAAGCTTGCGACGATAGAGTCGGCGTGTGCTTGGTGGGTGGGGGACTGGATTCTGTATGGGGAACAGCAATACGGCAAGCGAAAGGCATACGCATTAGCCCAGGCCGCGACGCGCAAATCCAGAGACACTCTCTATCAGTATGCACGAGTGGCGGAACGTTTCAAATCCTGTACACGTGTACAGGATTTGCCGTTCTCCCACCACCGGGCCGTGGAAAGGCTGCCCGAATCCGACCGCGCCCTTTTGTTGGAGGAGGCGCGTGCAAAAGGCTACACGGTTGAAGAACTGACCCAGCGCGCCCGGCTGTATGAGCAGAGGCGAACGAAGCAAGTGACGATATCGTTTTTCAACAACGAGGTTGCACGGTTGAATACGCTTTTCGCGGATGCGCCATGTTCCATTGACGAACTACTGAAAGCGATCCTATCGAATTGGCTGGCGGAACATGCTCCCGCAATGTTTCCTCGCGTTGAAAGTTTTTCAAAAGTTGCGGACTCCATGGCCGCACACGCTGGCTCGGTGGCGCGCGGGCCTAATGCGTAACACGAATGCGGAATTGTGGCGGCTCCCGCCGCTGTTCATTTCTTTTTCCTTTCGACCCGCCGGGCAGGGCTGCACACCCTCCCGGCATTTTCTATGCCCCGCGAAATGAAATGTGGATCACCTGTGCAAAACCTAGGCTCGACGGGACGTATCCGTCTTACCGCCTAGTGAAAATAAATCTGTAGCCTTGCACTTTATCGGTAACGTGCAAGCAATTTCGCATAAGGAAAGGCATCGACTTTTTACCAAGTAGTAATTTTTGGGGCATTCTTCGCCCTACCCGATACACGACGTTGATAGTGCGCAAGACGGGTGTGCAGCCCGATTCCGCATGAAGGAAATGAAATGATTACAAAAACCTCTTCCGTAAAGTGCGTTCGCGATCTCCGAAACTATCCCCCTCTTGCATACAGGCTACCGTGCGATAGCCGCCAGTGGAAACATTTGTGCGAACAGCGCCAGCGCCTTGCATGGCTGATCGCCACCTACGCGAACGGAGACGGCACCTCCATCACAGCAGGCGTTGAGACATGGGCAAATGCCTTGGGCCTATCGCGGCGGGCGGTAACCTATCTGCTCGACGACCTCACCGAACTTCAGCTATTGCAGAACGGAAAGCTTACCCGCTTCAACGGTACGCGTACGCGCACACTTGACCTCGAATCATTCGCCACAAGATTTGCAGATGCGCAATCTACGCCTGATGCGCAATCTTCAAACGCTGATGCGCAATCTACGCGTTCCCATTGCGCAATCTGCGCGCTCCCTGATGCGCAATCTTCAAACGCTGATGCGCAATCTTCAGCCTTTTTAGCCCCGATACCCCCCGAAGATTGCGCAATACCGTCCGTAGGACCGAGAGAGACCGACCACCACCCCCACCGTATTTCGGACCGACAGGTGGAGGTGGAGGAGAATTCTTCTTCTTGTTCGCCTTTTGCTACACAAAAGGCACAGCCAATGGATTCAGAAAATGAACCAAGCGAGGAAGAAATAGAACAAAGTTTGAAAGCACTTGCTGAAATCCAATGGCAGGAGTTTATAAAGAAACTTCCCACCGATCTAATGGCAGCTACATTTCTCGCCGGGCAGCGGGCCGCAATCGAAAAGATGCTGGAAAAATACGGGGCTGAGTGTCTCCTGCTGATCATCCAGAATTGGATTGACAACCGGGCCTTGCCACTTGAGGAACGGATACACAACCGATGGGGTGCCCTTTTAGATGAAATCCTTCCCTACATCGAACCGGGCCGGAAAGAATACAAGCGCAAGGAACGCGAAAAGGCAGAGCAAAAATACCGCGCCGATTGGAACAAGCTCCATGCGGATATAAAATCGCGCGGCAGGTTGGACGATGCTTTTCTCGAAAGCCGCTGGAGCCTTGGGCCACAAGACAGGTCGAGCCTTGCAGATTTCAAGGCAGCGCCATTCGGCTTCGACATGTTCGAGACAGCCGATATGCTCGCCCGCTACGATTACTGGCAAGCGGAAAATGCAGGCACGTTGGTTTGGGATGAAAAAGTAACCAACGACTACGGAATGGTGCAGGAAGAAAAAGCAGGGGAATAACATTCGACGGACAATGTATGACAGCAAAAGCGAATTCACAAACCGCAGAGTATATCGACGCAGCCAAACGGCGCTGGCAAGGATACACAGTTAGCGGATCAGGCAGCTTGGCTGTGATCTATCATTGTGCCCATCGAATAGAACTGGTCGCCACACCGATAGAGGCTTGCGCCATCGTTGCCGAACGATGCGGGCCATATTGCAGCCACATTAGAACGCCGGAAGGCGGTTGGCATCTTGTGGAAACAGTCAAACTCCCGCTCCCGCGCACCATAGTAATGCTGCGCGATTGGGAAGACTAACTATGGTGGAATTTCTTTGTTGCCAGCGGGTTGCAAGTGCGGGACTATAGCGCATGATCTTCTCAGCCCCCGATAATGAAATGCTTCGTCAGTTGACACGCATTGCAGACGCTGTGAGCACAGCACATGCCTCACCTTGGATTGAGTGGCTCAGGACTATAGCCTCATTCATCGCTGGTGTTATCGCGGCTATTCTTACCGCCTATTTAAGCGATTTGCTTAAGAAGCGTTCGAGCGACGAAGATGAGCAATCCAAAATGAGAAGGATCGTTTACCAGGAGCTAGGGCGTGATTTTTTAGAAATTCATTCCATGATCCGTGGGGAGACAAAGCTCCGGCGCGCTCGTTATACCGTTTTAAAGAACCTCTGCTCGTTCGACGGTGAGACCTACATGAAACAGAACCCCGCTATTTTCTATGGACTTTCTGAGGGACAAGCTCTCACTTGGATTTATGGCAGCTTCCATGGGATAGACGCGGGAGGAAAGGACGATCGCCGAGTCTACGGGCTTGCTCAGATGAAGGCCCCGTTGGGATACTTCAGTGACTGCTATAGAGAATATCCAACCCTCCGAAAGCATTTTAAGAAAGTGCTGAGTGCCCACGCTTACGCATTAGTTGATGATGCCGTGAAGAGCTATAGGTTTCTGTTTACCATTGAAGAAGCAGTTGACTCGGGAATCATGGAGATAGTTGATGAACCAGCCGAGAAGAACCGCGACACCGGAAACACCTAACGAACACGACAGCACGCCCGCATCAGCCCTGTAACCCTACTACATGGATGCAGGGGGCACCACCCCGCGATAGACCCGCCCCGATTCTTGAACCACACCCCGCTATAATGCCCAGTGTCTGCGCGTCCTTGCCACGACAGCGATTCCTCGCGTCATGGTAGGCCAATGAGTTAGCTCGCAGCAGAAGGCCCGCCGTCAGACAGCACCTACCCCTAACACAAACCTGTAAGCACGAGTGACAAACCACAAAGAATCGAGGTGCATTATGCCTGCTGATCCCGTTGCCGCTGGCCGCAAGGGTGGGCAATCGCGCTCGCCCGCGAAACTTGCCGCATGTCGCCGTAATGGATTCCAGAAAGTGCACGCACAGAACGTGCAGGAGCAGGCAACACAGGCCACACCATTGCTCCTGATCGCCTCGCCGTCCAGCAGTTCCCCGACCGGGTAGGCGGAGGCATTTTTGATCTCGCAGGCGCGCATTCTACCGCTCGCCTAATTTCCTGTGTGCATTCCGGGTGTTGTAACGCCGCGAAATGGAAGTTAATGCGCACGAAACGCCCATAAAGCCGAAAGAAGTTAACAGAAATTGAGCCGAAAGAAGCCACTGAGTGAAGTCCGGGGCCACCTGACGGCCATCGAACGAAAGCGCCGGGCCACCGAGGAGCAATTGCCTGATGTGGCCGGTCTTCCCCCGAAGCCGCAGGGAATGGACGCCAACTGGCGGCGTGTATGGCGCAAATGGGCGAAGTGTCTGCTTAATCGGCGCATCCTCAGCCGCACCGATGGCACTGCGTTAAACCAGCTTGTCGAAGCCGAACTGGTAGGCGACCGCGATCTGATGAAATCCATTGTTTCGTCCACTTGGGGCGACCGGCAACCTGTTCAGGAGTCGGAGGCACCAGCCCCAGACTCGGAAATTGAAACAGCCGATGGCCTAGCTGATTTCCTGGCTGCCGTTCAGCGTGAGCGAGAGTCTTTCGCACAGCGAATGCAGCCGGGAGCGACCGTCTGTCTTGATGCCACGTTCCAGCAATATGAGTGGACAGAAGGCGATGCCGCCTGCATTGCGCGCCATTACGCATTGGCAATCACGCAGGGCAGCCACATTGCCTGTGAGCTCATTCGCCGGGCGTGCGCCCGCTTTCTATCTGATCTTGAAACCGGTGCGGAACGTGGGCTGTTCTTTGACCCTGCCGCTGCACGACACATCTGCGAATTTTCAGAACACTTCTGCGGCCTGCCGCTGCTGCCGTGGCAAGTGTTTGTGCTGGCAAATCTGTTCGGGTGGAAGAAGCCGACCGGAGCGCGCCGCTTCACTGAATGCTGGCTATCGTGTGCGAAGAAGAACGGCAAGACGCGGCTCGCGTCAGCCGTCGCACTTTGGGGATTGGTTGCGGACCAAGAAAAGTATCCCGACGTCTTTAGCGCGGCAACCAAGAAGGATCAGAGCCGCTTAGTTTGGCGCGACGCCAAGCGCGCAGTGCAGGACAACCCGGACTTGAGCGGGCACGTGCAGCGATGGGCCGGAGCATTAGCTGTTCGCGAGACGGATGGAACGTTTACGCCACTATCGTCCGATGAGAAAAGCATGGACGGATTGCGTCCCCACGTGATCATCGCCGATGAGGTCGCGTTCTGGGGCGACCGTGACCAATGGGACAAACTGGTCAAGGGCACGGTATCCCGCGTTTCGCCGCTGACGTTTGCAGTCACAACGGCGGGGTCCAGCAAGCAGTGCTTCGCGTTCGGGAAATTCGATCTGGGAGAGAAGATTCTGCGGGGTATCTACAGCGACGATTCAACATTCGTTGCGATTTTTTCGATTGATAAAGACGACGACCCGATGGATGAAAAGTGCTGGCCGAAGGCTAACCCGAGCCTAGGTGTAACGCTGAAAATCGAGCACCTCCAGAAAACCCGTGACGAAGTGCTCCAAGACGCGAGCGGCCTGAATGCGTGGCTCCAGTATCACTGCAACGTATGGCCTGATATCACGCTCACGCGGCAAGGCAGTGTGCCTGCCACACGGTGGGACGCTTGCTCTGGGCTCGATGTGATCGGCGAGAAATCGCCCTACGCCGCCTGCATCAAATTCATGGCACTGAATGGCGACCTCCCCTGCTTCGGCGGATTGGACGTTGGCCTCACCTCCGACATGACCTGCTTTGTGCAACTGTGGCCGCTTGCGCGATTCGCCGAAGGTGCAGAGCCTACGGACAAGAAGGTTCTGGTCGCTCAGTTTTTCATGCCTGAGGTTGGGTTGCTTGAAAAAGAAAAGAGCTGGGGTGTGCCGTTGAGTGTGTGGGCACGAGAAGGGTGGATCGAACTGCTACCGGGCGACATGACTGACCCGCGCGAAATTCGCAAATACATCTTGCGCGTGAGTTCGCAGTTCCGTGTGCGCGAAATTGGATTCGACCAGTGGAACGCTCAGGTTCTTTGCGCCGAGGTGAATGAGAGTGGAGCGGTGCCGTGCGTGGCCGTGCCGCAAACCGCGAAAGAATTGACTGCCCCGGCGCGAGAGTTTCTGACGGCAATCCACAATAAGGAACTTGTCCACTTTGGCAATCCCTGCCTTGCCTGGCACGCCGGTAACGTCGTGCTTGCAGAGGATGACCGGCACGGCGGCACAAAGCCGGAGAAGCTTTCGCCAAATGAAAAAATCGACGGCATCTCTGCAACGCTAAACGCATGGCACCGGATGCTTGGCAACCCCGTCGTTGAGTCGGCTTATTTAACGCGCGGCATTCAATTCATCTGACGTTCTAGGAGAAACTATTATGGCATCACTACTTGATGGACTCCGCAATGCGGTAATTGAAATCTTGCGGCCCGGCACCCGGCAACAGTTTGGCGAGCATGAAACACTCCGCCAGCTGTACGAATCTTCCAACGCACAAGCGATCTTGCCGAACACGTGGTACCGTCTGCACAACCCCAAGGGGGACTGTGTCGGGTTCAGCTACGTATGCAATTGCAAAACTGAATACCAGCTACTTTCGGCGTTCGAGTGGATGCGCGATTACAAGTGCAGAGCGTGCGGCGCGAAGCTTGACCTGCTGAAACACGTAGGAATCAAAAACGCTGATGGCGAGATTAAGCCCCGCCCCGAAGACTGGGAGCGGATGTTTGCGAAGCTTCCTATTCGTCCGCGCCTTGCTGGCAAGGCCCATCCGCGCGTGTTCGATACCTGGGCCAACGACAGCTCTGAGACGGTAACGTGGGCCGGTACTCAGCCCGCAGTTCCCGCCGGATGGAAGTAATGCTGCGCTGTCCGACCATTTGCGCCGAGCTGGGCTGCCATCAACCAACCCAGCGGGGCAGCCGGTGGTGTGACAAGCACCAAGACGCAAACTCGTTTCTTGAGTCGCGCCGCAATTTCGATAACGACCGTAGGACCAACGATCCAATTTACAAGATGTACTCGCGCGAACCTTGGCCACGCTTCCGCGCGATCATGCTGGCACAGAATCCAATCTGCCAGCGAATTCAGAACGGGGCACAATGCCGCAATCCGGCAGTGCTTGTCCATCACCTGATCTCGCCGCGCGCACGGCGGGATTTGTTTGTTGATCCGGTGAATGTCACCTGCCTTTGTTCGCACTGCCATCCCCCCGACGAGGGAACGCCGCATTGGCGGCCCGGCGCTGACTTCGCCCCAACACAATTCAGCTTGCCGAAGTTCTGCTAGAGGACCCGTAACACAATTTGCCGAATGTGAACGCAGCCGCGTTATCGAAACCGCGCCAGCGGTTTAGAAATGGAAATCCGATGGATATCACAATCAAGCGCACCAACCGAAATGTTTTTCAGGTGGACAACACTCTTGCATTGCTCCTGTTGGAAGCGTTTCCGGACGCATTCGAGAAGCATGAAAAGCCCGCTCCGCCGCCAATCTCCTCACGCAAACCGGAATGGGGGATCGGACGTGGTCTTGAAACTGACCGCCCGCACATCCTTCTCAAGACGCCATTAGGTGAAGTGATTCGGTTTGACGGTGAACCGGAGCAAGCTGCTGGGGTATTCAAACGCTGGGGCTGGCAAATCCCCACGGACGTTGTGGAGGCTTACGCACGTGCAAAGAACTTGCCGGTGCCCTGCTCTTCAATAACAGACTCGGAACGTGCGGGAATGCCCTACCGGGGCACCACAAACACGGGGTGGTAGCGAAGTGAGCATCGCATTTTCAGACTTCGAGCGGTGGGCTTTATCAGTACCCGTCCCTTGTTTCGGATTACCAGCGCAAGTGAGACCAACTGATGCCGATCTTTGGCGTCGGGCTGTCGAAATATCTTTCGATTTGATCCGGAAGGACGAGGGCGAAAAAGGTTTGGCGGCCATTTTGGTGCAGCTAGGAGCCTTGGATTACTTGGAGGAGTCACTATGTCGGTAAATCGCAGCTTTTCAATCCGAGCCGAATTGCGCACGGAATTGCACGGCGACGAGTTTGTAATTAGCGGTTACGCCGCGCTGTTCAATAGCCCGTCGAAGAATCTTGGTGGCTTCACCGAAACCATCACGCCCGGCGCGTTCACGCGCTCGTTGGCAGCTAAAGCTCAAGTGCAGTTTACGTTTAACCATTCGCAAGATTTTGTGCTCGCGCGGACGACGAACGGAACCCTTGAACTTTCCCAGGACAGCAAGGGTTTGCGGTTCCGGGCGCAATTAAACAGCAAGATTCAAGGGCACAGGGATATCTGGGAGGCGTGCAAAAGCGGCCTTTATACCGAATGTAGCTTTGCATTCATGGTAGGCCCCGACGGCCAAACATGGAGTCCAGACGGAACACAGCGCACGCTATTGGACGTTGATCTGCTGGACGTTTCGCTTGTCGGAATCCCCGCGTACAGTGGCACGTCAGCGTCGGCCCGCAATGTAGATGCAGCCTACTTTGATGCCGTTCGCGCCCGCCTCGAAACTATGAAAGCGGATTGGGCCAGAGCAGACCGGGCGCATGAGATTCTGATCCGGTTGTCGGCGGAACACCGCCGCCGCGACGATAACGACGATGACGGCCCAGATGAAGAGGACTTGTTCGACGAGGCTTGCCGAACACTAGGGCTAGAGTATTGCGATCACGACGAAGACTTTGTTTACGCAGGCGATCCCGAAGATGATGACGAGGACAACTGCTTGCGGTTCGAGTACAGCCTAGATAAGCAGGGCAACCCAACTATAGACGAGGATTCTCGATCCGAAGTGAAGCACAGCCTTATACATTCCGAGCGTGGCCGAAAGATTCTAGCCGAACGCCGCGTGCGTAGAGCGGACGCGGCGTTGAAATTCCGCATGGAAGCTGCGGCTGGTCGCCGATAAGGACAAAACATGAGCACAACTCTTGATTTTCAGACGATGGTGCGCCTTGGTGCTAACGCTGGTTTGCCGCGTGATGCTGCCATCTTGCTCTCGCAGCTTATCGCCGCACATGCAAAGCGCATCGACGAACTAGAGACGCAGACGGCTACCCAACGACAGCGGATTGATGCGCTCGAAAGTGCCTTGCTCTGCTGCTCCAGCGCACCCCCGCACATGGCCGATATCGAAAAACGCGCCTAATAGATTGCGCGCACCGCGTCGCAACGATGGGTGCGGGCACGGTCCGGCACCCAGAAGGGCCGCATTTGCTAACCGGCACATGCGGCCCATTCCCTAACACTTTCCGCACATTTCACCATGAACTGCGATCAGCAATCCCCAAAACTCATTCCGACGCAATCCCGCCCACTGACGCCGGGGATCGTGCCGCCCTCGGGCACGCTGCCCCGCTGCCCTCACGGCCATTATCATGCGCCGGATGAACCCGCGTGGTATTGCCGCCTATGCTGTCCCGATGGCCAGCCACGTGACGTCAGGAACGTTGTGCTTCCACGTTCCTCCAATAACCCCCTTGATGAATCCGGGCGCACCTACGCGAATGGAAGAAGCGGTGCAGGCTGCCCGACGTGCGGCTCGCATGTTTGGTGCCGCGTTCATGAAAAAGGGACCGACACGCAGCGCATTTGTGCTGACTGCGGCCACGAATACAAGTCTCGTCGGTCTGAGTCGGAGGCAAAGTGCTAGACCGCGATCTCAAGTTCGACCATTTTCAATTTCAGGACCATCACAGTATGTATCCTGTGAGCGCTGGCACTGAAATCGCATTTGAAGATTTCAGGCGCGGGATGCGGACACAGTTTCGATCCCCAAGTCGTGCATGGGTTCCCCCGTTTGCGCTGAATGACAAGCAGCTCCGGACAGTGCTACTACACCGCGCATGGTTCTATTGCCACCACACAGCACCTCCGGAAGCGGTAGACTGGAAAACTGCGAACGCCAAGGCTACGGCGCACGCACTGCGCAGTTACGAAATCCGACCGGATGCTCCGGCACAAATAGCGATGCGCGACGCTCACATTGCAGCGGTGAAGCGGGCGGGAGGATATCTTCAACTTATAGCCTCATGCGCATTTCGCGCTTGGCGGCTGGGTCAGGATTCCGTTGCGGTCGGCGATTCTCTCGGCATTTCCCCCTGCTCCGTGCGTGTTATGCTCCAACGCATTCGGGATGTTGCGCGTAAGCTCGGCTACGATGTTGGAAAGCCCCATCCGTCCCGTGGCAGCGCACGATACAAAGCAAGCGCCCGCGCCGCCTGGCAGCGCCGCAAAATGAGGAGCGCCGTGTTAGACATTGCACCCTCCGCACACTCAGAAAGAGCCGGGCGATTAGTTCCTGCATAAGCGGCGAGTGCCGTGCAGAACCCATCATAATCAAGATGGATACTAAGCCACCCCAGCCGCCCTCTTGCGGTAGCGCGCGCTCTCTGTGATGATTCCTCACACAGCCACGGCCTCGGCTGGCCGTCACTACATGACGAGAAAGCAGGATTATGAAACATACATCTGTATTATTTGGATTGGTTCTCTTGGGTTTCATATGCAGTCAAGCAAATGCACAACAAGCGGCGCAGCAGAGCGCTGGCGTAGTTCAGCAACGAACAGCAGTGGAACCATACAGTGTTAAGGCTGACAAACTCGGGGAAACAATCGAAGCGTGGATGACGAACTACCCGAAGGATAAATGCGGAAGATTCGGCGACAGTGGTTGGGGAACAATTATTCCTGGGGAACAGGTGTGCAACGCCAAGGATATTTTTGTGAAGGAAACCTATGCCAATACCTCTGTTAACCATTTGGCGTTTTTCTATCAAGGAAGGCTGTATCGTGTTGAGTTAAGGACATGCTACGAGTGTGCTTTGGGTATCTCCACTGCTTTGCACGATAAGTACGGGGTGCCGACAAGCACGGAGACAGAGATGTTAACAAACGGATTTGGGGCGCAGGTTCCGCGCTTAATTTTTGTGTGGACCAATGGTATTTCCACCGTTACATACAGGGGACATGACAACAGCCGCCCATCGTTTATTGCCGACCCCCTCGACTCATCGATTATCGTTTTCACGCTTGATGAAGTGGATAAGAAGATCACGAAAGTAAAGTCTGGTACGGATTCAGTGAAAGCCCGCTCGGATATGTAGGGCGGATACGTTAAGGAGGAGTTTCTTATGCCAATAGAGTACGCAATGACAGTTGGGAAGCTGCAAGATCTATTATCCAAGCATCCCGCCGATACCAATTTGGTTGTGTATTGGGAAGAAGGAAACCCGGATCAGTGCTTCGGAATTGATGGCATCTCTATGGATACCGGGACTCCGAGCCGCGATTCCAGCGGCAAAGCGCGCTTCAAGGTAGAACGTGATGGCCCGGCAACTCGGCTGTGCATCAACATCAGCCCGGAAAGCTAGCGGATGGCTGCCAATGGGACGTCAAGAGGCGAGCGTGGATGCTTTCTAACCCGTTCTATCTTTCCTTGACGTTCGATCCGGTTTTGTCTCTAATGTGCGCTAAATTTGCCTTTCCCAGTCGGTGCAAAAGTGCGGCCACCTACCGCTTAGAGGAACACATGCGCCTACACGGCATTTCGCCTCACAAATTACAAAACCGTGCTTGATAGCGGTCGCGATAGCTGGATGCTCAGCGTTTGCGGAGGGTACCGCCCTCGGGAAAGAGCAGTGTTGGCTTCGCCTTCTTGTCAAACAGATAGGTCACTGTGAGCATTCGGGCTGGCACGACCATTTCGTCGGCCAATCGCTTTTCGAAGTCCTTGATTGACATTGTTCTATATCCGGAAGCATCGGCAAATGCTCTTACGACTGCCTCGTCATCAATCCATAGGATGTTCACCCCGTCGAACCGCACCTCTTTAATGACATGCTTGTTTCCGGACTTCTTTTTCGTCACCACGTCTACGGTAATTGAGCGATTCTTTCCTGGGATCGCGTGAAAATGGTCCGCATGCGTTAGCAAGCACTCTGAGATGAACGCGAAGCTCTCGGAGAGTTCCTGATACTGTCGAAGCTCGAACACTTGATCCATACGAAAATTCTTCGGTTGCTCGCGAAGTTGAGCATGCGAATCGAAGAATATTTCAAACAGTATTCCATCCATTAGGGCCTTGCGGCGGTCTTCGGCAAGTCCGCTCGTTCGAGCCATGAAGGAATTGAGAAACTCGACTGCTGTATGCGAGCCTCCGCACGCGGCTTGATAGATGTTGCGTCCAATCACGAATACAGAATTCCGTCCTGCATTATTGGCAACATCCGCTGTGAACTTGGCGAGCGCGGGGTTTTGCCGATACCAGTCGTAGGTCTTGAGGCCCTGAATGATCCGATGCGATGGCTTGGATTCATCCAGTACGAACAGCCGGTCACGCAAGGCCGTATCCGAATAGTCGTTAATACGCGCGCCAAGGCTCAGGTTGAAAAAGAAGTCGCCAGCGAGTGACGTGTGTTCCCATGAGATCTGCTTACCGTTGGTCGCGGCGCTCAGTGTATTACGCACGCGCTTGAACATGCTCTCCAGCGAGCAGTCTGGCGTGTCAATGTGCTTCAGAAGCGCAGCCGTGTAAGCACCGTTGTGACCGGCCCCGTCGCTTGCCACTTGCCCGGGCGATGTCGCGTACGCGATGATCGTGCCTTTCGGGGCGTAAACAGGAGCTAGCCCTCGCTGCGAAGCTGAGCGATGCCACGCCCGTTCAAAAGGATTGTCTCGGCAGGCATCAAGGATGATGATGTTCGTTGCAGTTCCGCCGTTCTCCATGGTGGCGATCACACGATTGAGCGGCAGCGACGAATGTTTGGCGTCTATCTCAGTATCTGCGTCGGTATCAACTGCAGCCAGGTAGTTTTCGCCATCGATCTGCATTCCGTGTCCCGCAAAAAAGAACAGACCTACGTCACTATCCTTCAATTTCGCTCTGAACTCTTTCAAGGCAACGTCCAGCTCTTTATGCGTGCAATCGGTCTTCCTAATTACGGTGAAGTCGCGCTTCGTCAGATTCGCCGCAATGTCGTCGGCATCATTCGTAGGATTAGTGAGCGGGCTAACCTGCATATACGCGGCATTACCGATCACAAGCGCAGTGTGTCTTTTGTTCATGGCTGCCGTGCCCCTCCGCTCCCACTAGTACACCCGCGCACCATGGCTAGGCAATAACTAACAATTGCGGGCTACTCGGAAACTGCTGGACATTCTCCCGCACGTCCTCCAGAGTCGTCTCGTCAGCCCGGAATCGCCGGGCCGGAGCGGAAAATGAAAACAGCAAAGGCAGCCGAAGCAACGAAAGCAGCCAAGCCCGAACTTACCCCGAAGCAGTTCGCAGCGCGCGCCGTAGCGCTATACGCGAAAGACAAAAAGGTTTCCGAGATTGCCGTCGCGCTTGGCTACGAACGCGGCCACGGTCAGAACAGGGTAGTCAATGCGCTGATTAAAGCGGGCGTCTACAAAGGCACTCGAAAGGCCACGGTCAAGGCCACAGCAGCCGCGTAGCAAATCGTCTTGCCAAACTCCGGGCCTAAACCAGCCCGGATATTTTTGTCCTTCGCTGCGTGGCCTTTAGTTATCTGTGGAGCCGCCATCGTTGCAACTAGCTTCTTTCCTGCATCGGTTGCTTGCATCATGTGGCTCCATCCTTCCAATCAAATATGCTACCGGAATGACGATGTGAAAAGGGCCGCGTTGAGCGGCCCAAACTTTACCCAAATTTTACCCAATCACACAAATTATTTAGGTAAAAACCTAACCAAACCTAACGCTAAACCATTGAAAACATTGATTGTAGCTGATTCTGGCAAGATTGAGAATCTCACGTCCTAACCCCTAGACGATAGCGCCTCTAAGAACCAGCTTCAATATAACAAAACGAGCGAATAACGCCAAACGCGTTTCCGGTGGCATCTCCCGTTTCACCCTGTTTTGCCTACTCTTGTTGGTCGGGGTGCAGGCCGATGTTGGTTTCTCCGGCGGCTTTCCGTTCCTGATATTTCTGCACCCATGCTTCCCAGCTTTTTCCTGCGGCAGTGTCTCGACCGCTAAATGCGAGGCCGGAGATCTCGGCGTACGGAATGTCGCGCCGTTCGCGGCTGTCCTGCGGCAGCACGCGTGCATAGGAGTCCGCCAGTGACTTGCCCGGCCGCCGGTCGTAAACGAAGCCTACAATGCTTTCGCCGTTCTTCAGCGTGATGGTCACGTCGCCTCGGTAGTCGAATGCCTGTTCCAGCGCCGCCCGCAGTTCATCTTCGGCGGCCAGCGTCGGAACCCATCCCTGCAATGTTTCGCGTGTCACCGTCTCCAACTCCTGTGTGCTCATCGGGTCTCCTGCGGCACGGATGTCGGCTCGATCTGCACCAGCGGGCCGCTTTGGTTTGCCGGGCGCGGAGCCTGCACGGCAGCCAGCGCTTCCGGATCGTCATAGCTCGAGAGCATGCCCTTGACCGTGGCAAACATGCCGTCCAGCGTGCCGAAGGTGTGGTTCACTGCCGAAGGCTCGAAGCCGCAATGCACCATGCAATTGGCGCAGCGCGGATTGCCGCTCTTTTCCCCGTAATTGTCCCAGGCTGTTTCTTCGATCAATTCTTTGAATGTGTCCGTATAGCCGTCTTGCAACAGGTAGCAGGGTTTCTGCCAGCCAAACATGGTGTAGGTTGGGATGCCCCACGGAGTGCATTCGTACTGGCGGCGGCCCATCAGGTATTCGAAAAACAGCGGCGTCGCGTTGAATTTCCAGCTCTTCTTTCGATTGCTCAATATCAGACGGAATAACTCCCGGGTGCGGTCTTTTCCGAGGAAGTGTGACTGGTCGGGAGCTTTGTCATAGCTATAGCCGGGCGAGAGCATCATGCTCTCCACGCCCAGGTCCATCATGTCGTCAAAGAAGCGACGCACGCTGGCCGGATCCGCGCCATCAAACAACGTGGAATTGGTAGTAACGCGAAAGCCCTTGGCGATCGCTTCCTTCATCGCGTCCACGGCAATGTCGTAAGTGCCCTCGTGGGCCACGGAGAAATCATGGTGATCGCGTTCGCCATCCAGATGCACCGTAAACGTGAAGAACTTGCTTGGCTTGAACAGGTGCATCTTCTCTTTCAGCAGCAGCGCGTTGGTACACAGATACACGTACTTCCCGCGGTCGATCAGGCCCTGCACTATTTCACCAATCTGAGGATGCAGCAGCGGTTCGCCGCCGGGGATATTCACGATGGGCGCGCCCGCCTCTTCCACTGCGCGGAAACACTCTTCCGGCGTCAACTGGCTCTTCAGTACGTGTGCGGGATACTGCACTTTGCCGCAACCGGCACAGGCAAGATTGCAGCGAAAAAGCACTTCCAGCATTACGACCAACGGGTAGCGTTTTCGCCCCTGGAGCCGGTTCTTGAGCACATAACTACTCACCGCCCACATTTGAGAAACCGGAACTGCCATTTTGCAACATCCTCCGCTAATATCTAAATATCGTAACCGATTCGGAACCTACCGGAATCGGGTGTGTGATCCGGCTGGCAAATCCGGGATTAAATGCCCCGAATGTCAGGCTGAATGGGCAAACAGCGCATCCATATTGTGCCGCAGCATGGTTTCCACGATTTGCGTCTCGTCTTCGCCATACGACTTCCAGCCCATGGTTCGCAGAACCGACGCGCGATCGACGCGGGTAAATTTCACCATGGAAAGTACGGCCATGAATTGGATGCGGGTTTCCGGCGCATCTGCTGGCCGGTTTGTCAGCCGGGAAACATATTCGAAGCCCACTTCAAGCAGGGGCAGAAAATTCGTATGAATAATCTCAAAAGCTTCGGTCGGATCAAACTGTTCACGGTAGATAAACTGTCCCCACGAGCCAGGGGTTTCCGCGCCCAGCATGACCTTCGCAAATTCAATAATGAACTCGGTGAACATTCGCAGCGTTTCGGAGTGGGTCAGCCCGGGCTCCAGCAATTGCTGCCTGGCCCGCTCACACGCAGGGCGGAAGCGTTCCGCGATATTAGAGCCGATGTACTCGGCCACCGCGTGATAAAGTCCCAGTTTGCTGCCAAAATAATACGGAATCGAAACCAGGTTGGCGTGGGCCCGCTCTACGATTGTCCGGGTGCTTGCCGCCTCGAAGCCAAGGTCGGAAAAAACCTCCGCCGCCACTTCGATCAGACGCTGGCGGGTTCGCTCGCTGCGGTCCTGGCAGGCAGAGCGTCCAATGGCGGCTTTAGTCGGTACGTTTCTAGGCATTTGTTCTACTTTTCACAATTCCCGCGTTTGACAATTAAATCAAGCGTATGATTTCTTAGTATAGTAGAAGCTGGGTGGACATTCAATGATGCATGTTAGACAAATTTATGGCTGGCTGCTGTT
>Ga0302320_10014076_pt1 | contig 16586 bp, 10 predicted proteins | sample Bog_T0_3_FD_202130 | JGI IMG/M metagenome (GOLD analysis project Ga0302320, IMG submission 202130) | Peat permafrost microbial communities from Stordalen Mire near Abisko, Sweden - Bog_T0_3 | ecosystem: Environmental > Terrestrial > Soil > Wetlands > Peat | place: Sweden: Abisko, Stordalen Mire... | reverse complement strand
ACTCAAGATGTGGAAGTAGCCACCGAAAGGTGGCCCCAATTACGTCGGGGCCGCGTTAGCGTCCCCGCTCAAGCCGCTTTGAGCGGCTCACATAATCAAGCCCCCGGCTCTGCCGGGGGTATTGACATGCGGCCATGGGCGGCGGCTTCATCTTTCAATCCGATCACTCGGCGCCAACCAACGCCCCGCGGAAAGCTATGATTACGTTGTGACCCTGGTGCGCAAACACGGGGTCTATCCGCTCCAGCTCGGCGAATTCGATCTGGCTAACGTTGGCGGAGGCAAACTTAACTCAACAGAACCTGTCTTTTGAGGAACTGAAATGACTCGATACGGAATGGTAATCGGCCTCAAGCCGGAGGCGGAAAAGAAGTACAAGGAACATCATGCCGCCGTTTGGCCCGGTGTTCTGGAAACGATCAGCGCCTGCAATATGCGCAACTACTCCATCTATCTTCACAACCACACGCTTTTCGGCTATTTTGAGTACCACGGAGCAGATTACGCAGCCGATATGGCCAAAATGGCCGCTGACAAGACGACCCAGGAGTGGTGGGCGCTGATGATGCCCATGCAATCTCCTCTACCTGAGCGCAAAGAAGGCGAGTGGTGGGCCGCTATGGAAGAAGTCTTCCACTTGGACTGATACGATTCTGTGTTTTTTGAGATGAGTACACAGTTCAAATGAACAGACTCCGCGATGCGATCGTGAACCGCAGCGACAAAGAGAGCGCCTGCCGCAATGCAGTCTGAGGCTGCGGCAGGCGCGTGTTCTACGGGAAGAACCTCACCGTCACGATCATGCATCCACCTCCAGCACTATGACCTCATGAACAGGTACGCGCGCAACCGTGACCTCGACGCCTCCACCCGGCGCAGACCTTGGCTGTAGCGCATTGCCCGCAACTACGGCTCGCGCGTTCGAGCAGCGAACAGGCAGGTTCAGGCGAACTGTGATGCCGGTCAATGCAATTGGGTCTTCATAATAATCGGGGTGGCTTGGGGTGTGACGCAGGGGCGAAAAATTGACGATGTGAATCATATAGCGTTCCTTGCGTCCGCTTCCCGATTGAGCCGCCTGATGGGTCAACGTGATTTCGGTGCTCAGCGGAGCGTTGCTTTGGATTAGTGTTGCAGGCCGCATCTCTGCAACTGCCTGCTGGAACGCGCGACGATAAACCCAGTATCCATTCTTGAAATAGCTCAATCCGAGCGGAAAGCCAACCAGCAGAACACGGCCGCTTGTGGCCATGGCGGCGTAGGAAGTCAGGTGGTCGAAAGGAGTCTGCATGTGGCTGGTGTAGTGCTCGGAACCGCGCTGGAATAGAGGCTCGCCAAGGAGGGCAAGCGCCTTCGCTGGAGTTTGTACTTTCCACTGGGAAGCACCTTCGTATAGAGCATATTCATAAGCTGGAATATCGTTCATCGTCATGGCTTGCGGCACCAGGTAAGCAGGCTTGAAAGGCGACATTCCTTGGTAAGCAAAGCCATAGCGCTCGAGCCAGGTTTTCTCAGTTCCCGCAATCAGGCCGGAACGGTGGACGACTACCAACGCTCCGCCCTGGTCAACGAAGGCGTGGAGTCGAGACGCCAGTCGCTCGTCCACGGCCAGATCGTCGCCCAATACAACCAGAGCGTAGCGCTCCCAAGATGCGGCAGCTTCGAGTATGTCGAACTGCAAACGCGACTCGATCATCATTTTCAGGAGCCCATAGTTTGCTTCTGTCCCTGGGGACTCGAGTGGCATGCCAGCGGTGAGCAGGGCCGCTTCGGTGACCGGCGCCGCCTCGTTCAGATAGGGCTCAAGGGACTTGACATGCGCGTAGGCCTTGCCTATCTCGCGATAAACGGCTGGATCGAGGCGACCGCTGGGATGCATCTGATCGCCTATGTCGCAGCGCGCGCAGTTTGCCACAATGCTGGCTACTTCAGTTTTGAGTTGAGCGGCCAACTTCATGCCGCCAAAGTCTCCCCAGTGGGTCGCAAACCGCCCTGTCAGACCATAGGTGGGAACACCAAAGTTGCGCGCATAGCGAACGATGGTGGGAAAATAATAGTAGCCCCAAAAGGCAGTGGGCAGTGCTTCAATGTCGATGGAGTCCATAGAGGCCACGCGTTCGCCGAGACCGTAAACACATTCACAGTTAAAATCCACCTGGCAACCGGGGCGCGCCGCTTTCACGGTATCGTGAACCTTGGAAATGAATGATTTGTGGAGAGCACTCTTGTGCTCGTGCTGGACAGCTTTGTCAAACGGGTCGAGGTTTTTCGCACGAAGCTGGCGAAGGCATTCGTCGCAGAAACATTCGCCGTCGATGGGCACGGGCATGTCAAGCGACACTCCATCCAGCTCATAGCGCGAAGCAAATTCTTTGATATGGCTAAGCATCAGGGCAACGAAATCGTCGTGGGCCAGACAGAGCGCGGTCCAATGCGGCGTGGCATCGAAGGCGGGCAGGTAAGTGGTTCGGTCTCTCTTGAACACCAGCCATTCAGGATGGTTCTCAGCCAGGTAGTTGTCCCATGTGGTGCAGTAATAGGCGCGCACGTGGATGTTGCGCTTACGGCAGACGGCGACCTGCGCGCCCAGCAGATCGAGCTTCAAGCCGCGATGAACAGGTCCAAAGGTGCTGGGATAGTAGAAATAGCCGTGCATATCCTTGGCGAAGACGACGATGGCATCGATGTTGGCGGCTTGCAGGCAATCGCCCCACTCATCGGGGTTAAACTTTTCGCCTATCGAGGGCATGAACTGGGAGTTGTGAAAATCCAGCCAGATTTTCCTCCATCGGCCCGCAGGCAGAGATGCAATTCTCTGATCGATCCAGTACTTCTTAGCGATCCCTGAAGGTCCCAGGTCAGCCAATTGGGCCGCCTGGGAAGGTGATCCCTCTTGCGCTGGTTCGAAAGACTTGCCGGGTACGGCGGCCCGCGCCGTGGCAGCAGCCTTCTCGCTGATTCCGAAAGCCGCAATACCGCCCGCCAAACCAGAAATGAAATTCCTGCGATTTGAAACCATGGGTATTCTCCTTAGTGCGCCTTCAGTTCAGGTGCGTGTGGCCCTTTGCGTCTGGGAAGCAAACGAGTTATCTGGCTGTAAGTGGTAGATTGCGGTTCCGCACGACCGTAAACGCACTGGGATACAAATGCAAGCTGAACTTCGTTTTCAGAAGTCTATCATTGCATTCAGCTGCAATGCTTTGTGCCCGGCCCGCGCCGTATCTAACCGGGAACTTGAAGAAAACATTGCGGTCTTTCACCCATGCCGGCAGTACCAGGATCTCGTCACCGCGGGTTGAAGCAGCACATACTTTAGCGGTTACTCTGGTTCGCACCATGATCCGTGTCAGGCAGTGTGGTGTTAACCGCGTCTCGCATGGCGGTATATTTGCTGACTCCAGACACAGTCGATCACGCCAAACCGTCCGAAATGGAAAAGCCGCATAGAAGGTCATGGGCTTATTCAGCAGAGTTGGAGCGGTCAAGGTGTCGCGCAGTTCCGACAGGCGCGAATGCGAATCTTCCCGGTCGGTATCGGTGGGCGGGTTTTTGGGCTACGAATGGGTATGCAGCCGGGGGGAGCCTTCGCTGAGGAACTCCATGGATGTCAGTTGAACTTGCTTAACTTTAGCGCGTACTATTATATGCACTATGCGAACCCGCCTGATTTCTCTTGTCCATCTCGTTGCCCTTTCCGCACTGGCTGCCGGTACGGTTACCATGCAAGCCCAAACCGCACCTCAAGCCACAACCTCGCCTACCGCTGCCCAGGATCCCGCCACCATCGACGTTACATGGCAGCAGGCAAGTTCCAAGTACGATGGTCAGCGTAATTCCGTGCTCGCCGACGTGGATCGTGTCAGCCACTCCGGCCCGTTCCGTCCCGACTTCCAGTCGCTTCAGTCCTACGAGGTGCCCGAATGGTATAAGGATGCGAAATTTGGCATCTTCATCCACTGGGGAGTCTACTCCGTGCCCGCATTCGGCAGCGAGTGGTATCCGCGCATGATGTACGTTCAGGGCTCAGAGGAGTACAAACATCACATAGCCACGTATGGTACACAGGACAAATTCGGCTACAAGGACTTTATCCCCCAATTCAAAGCCGTAAACTTCGATCCTGCCGCGTGGGCACATCTCTTCAAGTTGTCTGGCGCCCGCTACGTGGTTCCTGTCTTCGAACATCATGACGGGTTCGCAATGTACGACAGTGGACTCTCCGACTGGACCGCGGTCAAGATGGGCCCGAAGCGCGACCTCGTCGGCGACCTGGCCAAAGCGGTTCGCGCCGAAGGGTTGCATTTGGGCGCGTCCTCGCACCGTGTCGAGCACAACTTCTTCTACGGAGAGGGCCGTACATTCCCGTCCGACGTCAACGACCCAGCCAATGCCGCGCTCTATGGTCCGGCACACACCTGGATCGACAACCAGCACGGCACGCCGCTCTCCAATGACTTTACCTATGTCTCGGATGCCTGGGCAAACGACTGGCTTGCCCGTTCCGCCGAGATCGTGGAAAAGTATCATCCCGACATCATGTATTTCGATTGGTGGATCGGCCAGCCGCGTATCCGCGAAAGTCTCACAAAATTTGCAGCCTTCTACTACAACGCTTCACTTAAAGACCATGGCTATGTCGGCGTTCTCAATTACAAGGACTACGCCATGCAGGACCACTCAGCCGTCCTGGATCTTGAGCGCGGCCAGCTTTCCGAAACCCGCCCGCTCTACTGGCAAACTGACACGTCAATTAGTGACAAGTCCTGGGGATATATCGAGCACGACACCTTCAAGACTCCTGAATTCGTAATTCATCAACTTGTTGACATCGTGAGCAAGAACGGCAACCTGCTGATGAATATCGGCCCGCGCTCGGATGGAACGATTCCTAGCGAAGTGCAAAACGTGCTGCTCGCCGTGGGTGACTGGCTGAAGACGAACGGCGAAGCGATTTACGGCACGCGCGCATGGGTCAGCTTCGGCGAAGGCCCGACCCAGGTTGCAGGCGGCAGCTTCCACGACACAGACACGCAGACGTACACTCCTGCAGACTTCCGGTTCACGTGCAAAGCGGGCACCCTCTATGCGATTGAAATGGCATGGCCGACCAATGGTAAAGCCGTGATCCACACCCTCTCGACCGACAGAGTCAAGATAGGCTCGGTGGTCTTGCTCGCGACCGGGGAAGCTATTCCGTTTCAACAAAAGGCCGACGGTCTGCATTTGCAGTTGCCCTTGGAACCCCGCGGAAAACTTGCGTACGCCTACAAGATCACGTTGCAATGAAACGGCATGCTCGCGCGTACGAACTATGAAAAAGGACAAAGTCAATCGTCGCCTTTGTCCAAAACAGGATATTGACAAACCCAATATAACTGAGCGATGCTGACTACCCTTCGCTCCAGTTACTCTGATTCGGGACTCTTCCAAGATGGGGAAAAAGTCTGGCCCTGATGCCGTTCACTTACTTGAACGGTATCAGGGCCAGACCTGACCAGCCATTGCATGCGGGGGTCCTCTCCTTGCCGATGATCTGCTGCCACCCCGGCAGTGTCGTGCGTCGGAGATGGACGGTATTTCGGCGGACTAACAATGATCAGGCTCTGTAGACAGCGGCAGGTGCTCGCGGGTCGGCGATGACGGTGGGCGACTGTTACTAAGCATAAATGCCTATAAGTTTGACGAACTACACTGGCTTCGCGATCGTCGCTGCCCCCACCACCGCCTGCCCATAACTCAACCCGCCATCCCCCGGACTCACGCTCACATGCTGAAACACTTCAAATCCCTGCGCCTCCAGCCCCACCCGCAGCAGCCGCGCCAGCCGCCGATTATGCATGCACCCGCCGCTCATCGCCAGCTGCGTCAATCCCGTTGCGGCTCGGGCAGCAACCGCCGCCCTCACGAACCCCGCGGCCACACCTGCATGAAACCGCGCTGCCATCCGTGCCCGGCTCACTCCACTCCGCACATCGGCAACAAGCTCCCTCCACATCGGCGCAGCGCTCAGGCGCGATGCGTCTCGCTTCTCCCAATCCCCGCCAACAAGCTCCATTGCATACCCTGGCGCATCGTCCCCCTCATCGACCGCCGCGCCTTCCAACTCAATCGCCGCCTGCGCCTCGTAGTCCACCTCGCGCCGCTCCAGCACCACCGCGGCAACCGCATCGAACAGCCGTCCCAAACTCGAAGTCAACGGCGCATTCACTCCCCGCTCCACCATCCGTCGCAACACGCGCGCCTCTTGCTCGGTCGCTCCCAGTAGCCCCAGCGTTTCCGGCGCCGATACGTCAAACCCCGCCGCATGCAATGCCCCCAGCGCCATTCGCCAAGGGGCGCGAATCGCCGCCTCCCCGCCCGGCATCGGCACAAACTCCAGATGTGCAAATCGCTCGAAGTCTTGCAGACGGCAGACCAATATCTCTCCACCCCATATGCAACCGTCGGTGCCATACCCTGTCCCATCCAACGCCAGCCCAATCACCGGTCCGGCGAGCCCATGCTCCGCCATGCATCCCGCGACATGTGCATGATGATGCTGCACCGCAATCGTCTTCAGGCCCCGCTCCGCCGCCCACTCCTTCGCCCATCCCGTAGACAAATACCCCGGATGCAAGTCATGCACCACCATCTCCGGCTCAATCTCAAACGTCCGCATCAGGTGATGCAGCGACTCCCTGAAAAAATCGAGGCCGATCAGATTTTCGAGATCCCCCAGATGCTGGCTCTGGTAAACCTGCCGTCCCCGCGCCAGCGCAAACACATTCTTCAAGTGCCCGCCCACCGCCAGCAGCGGCCTCGCCTCCAGTCCCAGCGGCCGCGGCAACTCTACGCCCAGCGGCACAAATCCCCGCGCCCTTCGAATCAGTTGCGCCCGCCCATCCACGACCGCCGCTACCGAGTCATCGCACCGCTGCAAAATCTCGCGGTCATGCATGAGAAACGCATTCGCGATCCCGCCCAGCCGCGCCAGCGCCTCCCCGTTCTCAATCGCAATCGGCTCCTCGCTCAAATTTGCGCTGGTCATCACCAAGGCCCGCACCCGCTCGTCTGCAAACAGCAAATGCTGCAGGGGCGCATAGGGCAGGAACACCCCCAGCCAGGGAATCCCCGGAGCAACCCCAGCCGCAATTCCATTTCCCTCTCGTGCCCGTGCCAGCACAATTGGCCGCGCGGCCGTCGACAGCAACGCCTGTTCCTCGGGAGTAAGCGCACAAATCCTCCGCGCCGCCTCGACATCGCGCACCATTACTGCCAGCGGCTTCCCATAGCGCTTTTTCCGCTCCCGCAGCCGCGCAACCGCCGCCTCATTCGTCGCATCCACCGACAGATGAAACCCACCAATCCCCTTGATCGCCACAATCTGACCCGCCAGCAGCAGATCCACCGTTTGGTCAACCGGATCCGGCCGGGTGCGGCAGGTCAGGGATTGAGCCTCGATATTTGCGTCACCCAGAAACGACGGGACTCCAGCTCCTGAGGCATCCTCCAGACCTTCCTCGCCAACCACAATCCCCGACTCGGCCCTCTGCAAGACAGCCCGCGGCCCGCAAAGCCAACAAGCATTCGGCTGCGCATGAAAGCGTCGATTTCCCGGATCGTCATACTCCGCCTGGCACTCCGCGCACATCGTGAACTTCGCCATCGAAGTCTGCGGCCGGTCATACGGAATCCGCCGCGTAATCGTGAACCGCGGCCCGCAATTCGTACAGTTCAAAAACGGATACCGGTACCGCCGGTCCCTGGGGCCCAGCAACTCCAGCAAACAATCCCCGCACGTCGCCGCATCGGCCGGAATCCCCGTCGTCACCCTCCCCAGCACCGCACTCTCGACAATGCGGAACCCCGTTTCGCCCGTCGCCTCCAATTCCCGCACTTCCACCGCATCCATCCGTGCCAGCGGCGGCGTCTCGGCCTTGAGCCGCCTCAGAAACCGCTCAATCCCCACTTCCGTGCCCTCAATCTCAATCGTCACCCCGTCTGTATCGTTCCCAATCCAACCCGCCAGCCTCTCCTCGGCTGCCAGCCGGTACACAAACGGCCGAAATCCCACGCCCTGCACCACTCCGCGCACTGCTATCCCGCTCCGCCGCAACCGCCGCAGCCCTTCGGGCCGTTCTCGTCTTGGTTGGGTATCGTCTTTCAAGCCAGGGCCTCACACAGGAAACCAGCATAGCGCATGGGCAGGGAATGCCCCTGCCGTTGACCCCAGCAATCGGGAGCGAAGCTTTCTTGAAGCTGACCGCCTTCGGCCTTCGTGGCACTCTGAAACGGTTAACAACAAACAATCGTGCTGGGAACACAGTTGATTTAGGCCCTTCCGAACCCTAATCTGGAATCCTCGGTTCAGCAGGTTGAAGGTAGATAAAATCCTGAACGATTTAGGTAAACGACCGTAGACTGGGTTGCAGACTGGTGAGCAATAATGGATTGCAGTGTTGGGAGAATCAATGACGACGCCTTCTAGTGATTCAATGCACACCATTCAGCCGCAAGCCGACCACGATTCAGGCCCGGTACCGGCGACGATGCGAGCGCTCGTGCTCGACGGACCCGGGTTTGAGCATCTTTCGATCAGGAGCGTTCCTACGCCCCAGCCGGGTGCTTCACAACTGCTGGCTCGCGTGGATGCAGCGGGCATCTGCACATCACTCATTAAGCTCATCGAACAAGGACCGAAGCACAATCTGATGTACGGATGGGATCCCGCTCAATTCCCGCTAATCCTTGGAGATGAGGGATCGGTGACGATTGTTCAGGTGGGGGAGAACCTCAAAACGGCTTACGATACCGGCCAGCGCTTCGTCATTCAACCCGCGGTAGACCACAGTCCGGTTAATCATCGGGAGCGTTACCGCAATCAGGGCGCCGGCGTAAACAAAGTAGCCGTTGGATACACCCTTGCCGGTCACCTGGCGGAGTACATCCTCATTCCTGAGGAGGTTCTTGAGGCAGGATGCCTGCTGCCGATACCCGCTGCCCATGTCGCTTTTGCCCACGCCGCAATGAGTGAGCCCATCTCCTGCGCGCTTTCGGCTCAAGAGCATCACGTGCATATCTCCCAGGCAAACCCGCTGGTTGCAAGACAGACTGCACAGGGACTGAAACCGGGAGGGCTGACGGTCGTTGTGGGCGCAGGAGCGATGGGCCGGATGCATGTGGACATCGCTTTCAGCTACGGTCCAAGAGCGATTGTTGTGGCCGATTTTGCGGATGATCGCCTGGGCCTTGTGAAGAGCCTCTTTGGAGCGCGAGCGGCGAAGCTGGGAATCGAACTGTGCACGGTCAACGTTGGTTCCGAGCAGATGAACGAGGTGGTCGGAAGAATGTCAGATCAGCACGGCGCTGACGATGTGATCATCGCCGTAGGCTCGAAGAAGGCAATCGAATCTGCCCAGGAACTGGTTGGGCGAGGCGCCGTATTGAACCTCTTTGGCGGCCTCAAGAAGGGTGAGGATATCGTTGGACTCGATGCCGGGATCGTGCACTATAGAGAGATCAATGTTACTGGTTCGAGTGGAGGCACTCCCTGGGATGTGGCGCAGGTACTGGCGCTGATCGAGGGGGGGAAGATCGATGCGGGCGCGCACATCACGCGAGTGGGTGACCTGGACCATGCGATTGAGTTCCTGCAGTTGGTGAAGGCACAGCAGATCGACGGAAAAGCCGTGGTCTATCCGCACCGTCGCTCAGAAAAGATCCTTCAAGTGCCCGCATGGTCTCCTCGGGATGAAGCTGCCTACTTGCAAACAGGAGAGGTTTGAGTGTCGCTATCGGGCAACCGCACATTTGTCGGTTTCGGCTTCGGCGCAATCCAGGCCGGATTGTTTCTCTATGAGGCATATCGCTCTGGCAATTTCGGGCGTCTTGTTGTCGCGGAGGTTCAGCCCAGCCTTGTGAAGGCGCTTCAGGACTCGTCGGGTCTCTATTCAGTGAACCTCGCGCATGATGACCATATCGAGGTTGAACAGATAGGCCCGGTTGAGATCGCAAATCCTGGAAGTCAAGAGGGTGCAGAATTCCTCGTCCGGGCAGTCGCCGAAGCGGAGGAGATGGCGACAGCGCTGCCAAGCATTCGCTTCTACAACACCGCATCTCCGGGCAGCGTTCACAGGATTCTAGCCAATGGTCTCATGCGAAAGGCGGCATCGGGCGCACCGCCCGCAGTGATTTACGCGGCGGAAAACAACAATACCGCTGCGGAAGCGCTGGAAGAGGCCGTTTTCAGTGTTGTACCGGAAGATCAAAGAGACAAGGTGCGCTCGCGGGTGCGCTTTCTCAATACAGTGATTGGAAAGATGAGCGGCGTCGTCGTCGATCCGGACGAGATGCGATCACGCCAACTGATACCGATCATGCCCAATGGGGATCGAGCATTTCTCGTTGAGGAATTCAATCGCATCCTCATCTCCAAGATCCATTTCCAAGACCCATCACTGGCTTTCCGGCGGTGTATTACTGTTTTCGAAGAGAAGGAGCATCTACTGCCGTTCGAGGAAGCAAAGCTGTACGGGCATAACGCTACGCATGCTCTAGCTGCCTATGTTGGCATCATCCGCGGGGTCAAGCAGCTCGCTGAACTACGGGAATCGCCTGGAGTAATCGAGTTCCTGGAGAGAGCCTTCATTGAAGAATCCGGAGGGGCTTTGATTGCGCAGAATGCGGGGGAAGACCCGCTGTTTACGCCTGAGGGATTCAGAGATTACGCCGAAGACCTGCTTGTGAGAATGTTCAATCCTTTTCTCGGCGACACTGTGGAACGGGTTGGCCGGGATGCCGCGCGCAAGCTGGCGTGGGACGACCGGCTCATTGGAACGATTCGTGGCGGCTTGCGAAATGGACTGAGCATGAAGCGTTTTGGATTTGGAGCCGCGGCGGCGGCGAGTGTGCTTGATTCCGAGGTTCTGAACTCAAAGGCAGCGCTGAAAGCCGTTCTGCAGCTGATTTGGGAACAGGCTTCGGCCGACAGCGATGAAACGCGTAAAGTGCTTCGCGTCGTGGAGCAAGGATGGGAAGGGCTAAAGGTATGGCGAGAGCTACAATTTCCTCATTTGGAGAACTTCATGCAGGAACGGAAGTGATTGATCACTTCTCCCAGCATAGCGATCCGAAAGCGACTGTGCGAAACCTCCAGGCTATAGCAGTTCACCGAAGGTCTTGCCTCTGAAGGCTTCGCGTTCATCGGTGATGACGCTGTTGATACTTGATATCTTGAGAATGCTGAAAGCGCATATTCCCGGGTATGTGCTGCAAAATGGCCAACGTCGGCACGAGGGCGGAATTGAATTGATTGACCGCGGGAAGCATGAGGGACTTCATGGCCGCTTCGAGCTGGCCTTGAGTATGCGGCCGGCGCCGGCTTCCGGCGCAGGCGGGATCGTTTTGGGTAGGCAGTACTGGAACCCGGGGTGGTCATGCGGATGGGGTTTCAGCGGTTAAAGGCAAGTCAAAATCACAGCCGAGCTCTTGCTGCAAAGGTTATTCATCATATAAACAAAGTGTCACCATGTGGGATTATATACCCTTCCTGTGTCACTCATCACTGCCGCTGAGCGGCACCACTCTTGAGACTCACTGTAGCGGTTCAAATGCGAAGGCCGCGCTGTGAGGAAAAGGGAATGAGTGAACAGAAGATGGTAATTCTCGATGGGAATGAGGCTGCGGCTTCGGTTGCCTATCGACTCTCTGAAGTTGTTGCTATTTACCCGATTACCCCCTCGTCGCCGATGGCCGAGTGGGCGGATCAGTGGCGCTCAGAGGGGAAGAAAAACATTTGGGGCGCATTGCCCATCGTGGAAGAGCTTCAGAGTGAAGGCGGCGCGGCAGGCGCGCTGCACGGCGCATTGCAGGCCGGCGCTTTCGGCACGACCTTTACTGCATCGCAGGGCTTGCTGCTGATGATTCCGAACATGTTCAAGATTGCCGGCGAACTGACCCCGGCGACGATGCACGTGACGGCTCGGACGCTGGCGACGCATGCACTCTCGATTTTTGGCGATCACTCAGACGTGATGGCCTGCCGGTCGACGGGCTGGGCGATGCTGGCTTCCAATTCTGTTCAAGAGGTGGCCGACATGGCCCTGGTGGCGCAGATTGCCACGCTTGAATCCCGCATTCCTTTCATTCATTTCTTTGACGGCTTCAGGACTTCGCACGAAGTGGGCAAGATTCTGCCCATCAGCGACGAGACGATCCGGGCGATGCTGGACGACAAGCACGTGATCCAGTTCCGCAAAAATGCGTTGAGCTCGGACCGGCCGGTGATTCGCGGCACGGCGCAGAACCCGGATGTTTTCTTCCAGGCGCGCGAGGCTTGCAATCTTTATCACGAAGCGGTTCCGGGGATTGTGCAGAAGGTGATGGACCGGTTTGCTGCGCAGACAGGCAGGGCGTATCACCTGTTTGATTACTACGGCGCGCCGGATGCGGAGCGGGTGATTGTGATCATGGGCTCGGGCGCGGAAGTGGCCGAAGAGGCCGTGGACGCGTTGAACCGTCAGGGCGAAAAGGTGGGCGTGCTGAAGGTAAGGCTGTACCGGCCGTTCGATGCGAGCGCATTTTTGAAGGCTCTGCCGGCGACGGTGAAGTCGATTGCGGTGCTGGACCGCTGCAAGGAGCCGGGAGCGGGCGGCGAGCCGCTGTATATGGATATCGTGACCGTGCTGGCGGAGAACGCCGATGCGCTGCCGTTTGCGGCCAAGCCGAAGGTGGTGGGCGGACGGTACGGATTGTCGTCGAAGGAGTTTACGCCGGCGATGGTGAAGGGGATCTACGACGAGCTGGCGAAGGCGAAGCCGAAGAATCACTTTACGATCGGCATCAACGACGACGTAACGCATACCAGCCTGAGCTATGACGGTAGCTTCTCGACCGAAGATCCGAAGACGGTGCGTGCGCTTTTCTACGGGTTGGGCTCGGACGGCACGGTGGGCGCGAACAAGAACTCGATCAAGATTATCGGCGACCAGACACCGAACTTTGCACAAGGGTATTTTGTGTACGACTCGAAGAAGTCGGGTTCGATGACGACTTCGCATTTGCGGTTCGGGCCGAACCCGATTCGGTCGAGCTACCTGATTACGCGGGCGAGCTTTGTGGCGTGCCACAACTTCAGCTTCCTGGAGAAGATGAATGTTGTGGAGGCGGCGATGCCGGGCGCGGTGTTCCTGCTGAATTCGCCTTACCCGGCGAGCGAAGTGTGGCAGCACCTGCCGAAGACGACGCAGCAGGAGATGCTGGCCAAGAAGATCGAGTTCTATGTGATCGATGGCAACCAGGTGGCGCGGGATGCAGGGATGGGCACGCGCATCAATACGATCATGCAGGCCTGCTTCTTTGCCATCAGCGGCGTGCTGCCGAGGGAAGAGGCAATTGAGCAGATCAAGAAGGCAATCAAGAAGACGTATGGCAAGCGGGGCGAGGCGGTGGTGGCGAAGAACTTTGCCGCCGTGGATGCCGCGCTGGCTCACTTGGAAAAGGTGGAACTGCCTTCGGTTGCCTCTTCGGAGTTCGATCTGATTCCATCCATCAGCGGCAAGGCGCCGGAGTTTGTGCGCAACGTGCTGGGCGAGATTGCGGGCGGGCATGGCGATTTGCTGCCGGTAAGCGCGATTCCGGCAGGCGGCGCGTTTCCGACCGGGACGGCACAGTGGGAGAAGCGGAACATTGCGCAGTTTATCCCGGTGTGGGACAAGGATCTGTGCATCCAGTGCGGCAAGTGCGTGATGGTTTGCCCGCACGCGGTGATTCGGGCGAAGGTGTACAACGCGGAGCTGGGCGACAAGTCTCCTGCGACTTTCAAGTGGGCCAAGCCCAAGTGGAGGGGGATGGAGCAGGACCACTACACGCTGCAGGTGGCGCCGGAAGATTGCACGGGCTGCGCGGTGTGCGTGGAAGTTTGCCCGGTAAAGAACAAGAGCGACGCCAGCAAGAAGGCAATCAACATGGCGCCTCAGCCGGCGCTGCGCGAGGCCGAGCGGGACAACTGGGAGTTCTTCCTGAATATTCCCGAAGTCGACCGGTCGAAGATTTCGCACACGCAGGTGAAGGACATTCAACTATTGCAGCCGCTGTTTGAGTTCTCTGGTGCTTGCGCGGGTTGCGGCGAGACGGCGTACATCAAGCTGCTGACGCAGTTGTTTGGCGACCGGCTGTATATCGCGAACGCGACGGGCTGCTCGTCGATTTATGGCGGCAACCTGCCGACGACGCCGTATACCAGCAATGCGGAAGGACGCGGGCCGACGTGGGCCAACTCGCTGTTCGAGGACAATGCGGAGTTCGGTTTTGGCATGCGGACGGGGCTTGACCAGCAGAAGGCGTTTGCCGAGATGCTGGTGGAGCGGATGGCGCCGGCGATCGGGGCGGACCTGGCAGCGGCGCTGCTTCACGCGCCGCAGAAGACCGAGCCGGAGATCAACCAGCAGCGGGATCGAGTGAAGCAGTTGCGCGCGAAGCTGGCCGGCAACGAAACATCGGATGCGAAGAACCTGCTGGCGATTGCGGACGCACTGGTGCGCAAGAGCGTGTGGATTCTGGGCGGCGACGGATGGGCGTTTGACATCGGGTTCGGCGGACTGGACCACGTACTGGGCTCGGGCAAGAACGTGAACGTGCTGGTGCTGGATACCGAGGTTTACTCGAATACCGGCGGGCAGATGTCAAAGGCGACGCCAAGGGGCGCGGTGGCGAAGTTTGCGGCCAGCGGCAAGCCGAACAGCAGAAAAGACCTAGCCATGGAAGCGGTGAGCTACGGCTCAGTGTATGTGGCGCAGGTGGCACTTGGCGGCAATGACAGCCACACGGTGAAGGCGTTCCAGGAGGCGGAAGCGCACGAAGGGCCGTCGATCATCATTGCGTACTCGAGTTGCATTGCGCACGGGTACGACCTGGTGCACGGGCTGGAGCAGCAGAAGCTGGCGGTGCAGGCGGGCTACTGGCCGCTGATGCGCTATAACCCGTCGCTGCGCGAGGAAGGCAAGAATCCGTTCCAACTGGATTCGAAGGCGCCTTCGATCCGGCTGAAGGACTATGCTTATCGCGAAGCGCGGTACACGATGCTGGCGCGGGGGAACCCGGAGCTGGCGGCGACTCTGCTGAAGGAAGCACAGGACGACGTGGAGCGCCAGTGGCGCGTTTACTCCGCGCGGGCCTCGATGCCGGGACGTGGGGAGACGCCGCATATTGCCCCGGAAGAGAAAGCAGAAGAAAAGATGGTTCCGGTGGTTGCCGGAGGTGAAGAATGATCGATTTTTCAACGCAGTACCTGGGGCTGAAGCTGAACGGACCAATCGTGGTTTCGTCCACTCCGCTGTCCGAGTCGGTGGACAATGTCTGCCGCATGGAAGAGTCGGGCGCGTCGGCGGTTGTGCTGACGTCGCTCTTCGAAGAACAACTGGAACTGGAATCGCGGGCGCTGGACGAAGATCTGTCGCGGGGCACGGATTCATTTGCCGAGTCGCTGGATTATCTGCCTGACCTGAGCGACTACCGGATGACGCACGAGGTTTACCTGGATCACCTGCGGCGGACCAAGGCAGCGGTGAAGATTCCGATTCTGGCCAGCCTGAATGGCGCGACGACGGGCGGCTGGGTGCGGTATGCCAAGGACGTGGAAGACGCTGGCGCGGACGCGATCGAACTGAACACGTATGCGCTGGCGACGGATCGAAGCCAAACTTCGGTGCAACTGGAGGATCAGTTGCTGAAGCTGGTGGAGAATGTTTGCAGCGCAGTGAAGGTTCCGGTGGCGGTGAAGCTTTCGCAATCGTTTACCAGCATGCCGCACCTGGTGGGGCAGCTTGAGGAGGCGGGCGCACGCGGCGTGGTTCTGTTCAATCGCTTCTACCAGCCGGACTTTGACATTGAGACGCTGGAGGTGCGGCCGACACTGCATTTCTCGACACCGTCTGAGTTGCTGCCGCGGCTGCACTGGGCAGCGATTCTCTACGGGCACATGAAGGCCGATCTCGCCATTACGGGAGGGGTTCACTCGGCGGAAGACGTGCTGAAGGGAATCATGGCCGGAGCGGGCGTGACGATGATGTGCTCGGCGCTGCATATTCACGGCATTGAGCACATTGGCAGAGTGCTGGCGGATATTCGCTACTGGCTGGGGAAGCGCGAGTACACTTCGCTGTGGGAGATGCGCGGGTGCCTGAGCCGGAGATCGGTTCCGGATACGTCGCCGTTCGATCGCGGCAACTACATCAAGACGCTGAGCTCGTATAGTTTGCGGCAGACGGTGGCGGCGTTCTGAGGGACTGAGCGAACAGTGCGGAGTAACCAGGGGCCATGGCGGCTGCATGAAAATGCGGCTGCCACGGCCCCTTTGTTTGGTACGCCGCGCATGATTGACAGCTTGGGGGTGCAAGTCCCCTACACATCCCGATGGAGGAGAAGTGATAGCGACGCGCAAGGGCGTCATCGCGAGGTGGGGTCTGAAGGAAGCGTGGAGCAAAGACGCGAGCCGATGAACAAGAACCGGATATGAGGCCTACGGCGCTGGACGAGTTGGCCAATGACAACGAAGTCCACTTCCATCAAGGGTGCTGGTGGTAAATTCGGCGGTTGCGCGTTGAAGGCGG
>Ga0302320_10014073_pt1 | contig 16589 bp, 12 predicted proteins | sample Bog_T0_3_FD_202130 | JGI IMG/M metagenome (GOLD analysis project Ga0302320, IMG submission 202130) | Peat permafrost microbial communities from Stordalen Mire near Abisko, Sweden - Bog_T0_3 | ecosystem: Environmental > Terrestrial > Soil > Wetlands > Peat | place: Sweden: Abisko, Stordalen Mire... | reverse complement strand
CGGCGGCAGCGGCATCTGCATCGGCCCGCGCAACCTGTTCGGGCGCACCTACCAGGCCCTGCCCATCAGCATCACCGTGGAGGGCGCCAACATCCTCACGCGCACCCTGATCATCTTCGGCCAGGGCGTCATCCGCTGCCATCCCTTCGTCCTGAATGAGATGCGCGCCATGGGCAACCCGGATCCGGGCAAGGCCCTGGCGGAATTCGACCGGCACATGCGTGGCCACCTGGCCTTCGGACTCTCCAACGCGGCCCGGGCCTGCTTCCACGGGCTCACCGGGGGCCGCCTGCTCCGGGCCCCGGACGGGCCGGGCCACCCGTACTACCAGGCGGTCTCCCGGTACTCCGCTGCCTTCGCCCTCACCGCCGACGTGGCCCTGCTCACCCTGGGCGGCAGCCTCAAGCGCAAGGAGAAGCTTTCCGGCCGCATGGCCGACATCCTCAGCCACCTGTACCTGGTCTCCGCCGCGCTCAAGCAGTTCGAGGACCATGGCCGGCCCGCGGGCGACCTGCCGCTGCTGCGCTGGTCCTGCGAGACCAGCCTGCTGAAGATCCAGGACAGCTTCGACGGCCTGTTCCGCAATCTGCCCAGTCGCCCCGCCGCATGGCTGCTGCGGCGCCTGGTGTTCCCCACCGGCCGCCGCCTGGCCGGACCTTCGGACGCCCTGGGCCACCAGGCGGCCGCCCTCCTGCTGGAGCCCTCCGCGGCCAGGGACCGCCTGACCCACGGCATCTTCACGCCCATGGACGGCCGGGAGCCGCTGAAGCGCATGGAGGAGACGCTGCGCCTGGTGATCGCCGCCGAGCCGGTGGAGAAGAAGCTGGGGGCCGCCGCGGCCGCCCGGGTGATCCGCCCGGGCAGCGACGGGCAGATGCTGCTGGACGGCCTGAGCGCGGGCGTCATCACCGTGGAGGAGGGCAAGCTGCTGCGGGAGGCCCTGGAGGCCCGCCGGGAGGTGGTGAAGGTGGACGATTTCCCCCAGGTGCGCCAGCCCCGCACCAAGGAGTGAGGCATGGCCGCCGATATGACTGAGGGGGGACCGCCCGCTCGCGTTGCTCGCTCTGCGTCCCCCCTCAGACTCCCCCACTCCATGCCCGGGCAGAGCCCGGACATGGAGTCTAACGGCGCGTTCGCCGGCGCCCGGCCCGTCTATTTCGTCGACGGCGGCCGGACCCCGTTCCTGAAGGCCCGGGGGGCCCCGGGGCCGTTCCGGGCCTCGGACCTGGCGGTGGCGGCCGGCAGGACCCTCCTGTCCCGGCAGCCGTTCGCGCCGGAGGAACTGGACGAAGTGGTGTTCGGCTGCATCATCCCCGGCCCCGACGAGCTCAACATCGCCCGGATCATCGCCCTTCGCCTGGGCTGCGGCAAGGCCGTGCCGGCCTGGACCGTGCAGCGCAACTGCGGTTCCGGGATGCAGGCCATCGCCTGCGCCGCCCAGGACATCGCCCAGGGCCGGGCCGAGCTGGTGCTGGCCGGCGGCACCGAGGCCATGAGCCAGGCTCCGGTGCTGGTGGGCGACGCCATGGTGCGGGTGCTGGCGGACCTGGCCAGGGCCCGCTCGGCCTGGGCCCGGCTGCGGGTCCTGGCCCGGCTGCGCCCGTCCCATTTCGTCCCGGTCATCGGCCTGCTGCGGGGCCTCACCGACCCCATCAGCGGGCTCGGCATGGGGCAGACCGCCGAGGGTCTGGCCAGCCGGTTCGGCATCAGCCGGGAGCGCATGGACGGCTTCGCCCTGGAGAGCCACCGGCGCCTGGCCCGGGCCCAGGACGGCGGCCGCCTGGAAGAACTGGCCCCCATGTACGGCGGGGACGGCTCCTTCCACGACCGGGACGAAGGCCTGCGCCGGGACGCCGACCTGGCGGCCCTGGCCCGGCTGAAGCCAGCCTTCGAGCCGCCCTACGGCCTGGTCACCGCCGGCAACAGCGCCCAGATCACCGACGGCGCCGCCTGCCTGCTCCTGGCCAGCGCCGGCGCCGTGAGGAAGCACGGCCTGAAGGTGCTGGGCCGGCTGGACGACTGCCACTGGGCCGGGCTGGAGCCCAGCCAGATGGGGCTGGGCCCGGTCCATGCCATGGCCCCCATCATGGAACGCCAGCGCCTGGGCACCGCCGACGTGGACTACTGGGAGATCAACGAGGCCTTCGCCGCCCAGGTGCTGGCCTGCACCGAGGCCTGGCGGAGCGCGGACTACTGCCGGCGGGAGCTGGGCCTGGGCGCCCCGTTCCCGGACATCCCCCCCGAACGGCTGAACGTCGACGGCGGCGCCGTGGCCCTGGGCCACCCCGTGGGCTGCAGCGGCGCCCGCATCGTCCTGCACCTGCTGCACGTGCTCCGGCGCAACGGGGCCCGCACCGGCATGGCGAGTCTGTGCATCGGCGGCGGCCAGGGCGGGGCCATGCTGATCCGCAGCCTGGACGGGCTGGAAAGGGAAGGCCATGCTTGAGCGGGTGGAAAACGTCCGCCACTGGCGGATGGAACAGGACCAGGCCGGGATCCTCTGGCTCACCCTCGACCGCGCGGAGAGCGGGGTCAACGCCCTCTCCGCCGAGGTGCTGGAGGAGCTGGAGCGGCTCCTGCCGGCCATCGCCCGGTCCCGGGCCAAGGGCCTGGTGCTGCGCTCCGGCAAGGCCGGCGGCTTCATCGCCGGGGCCGACGTCAACGAGTTCGCCGAGCTGACCAGCTCCGTCCAGGCCCTGGCCCACATCCGGCGCGGCCAGGAGATCTTCCGGCAGGTGGAGCTGCTGCCCATGCCCACCGTGGCCATGATCCACGGGTTCTGCCTGGGCGGCGGCCTGGAGCTGGCCCTGGCCTGCCGCCGCCGGGTGGCCTCCGACGCCCCCGAAACCCGCCTCGGCCTACCCGAGGTCCAGCTGGGCATCCACCCCGGCTTCGGCGGCACCGTGCGCCTCACCGCCCTGCTGGGGCCGTCGGCGGCCATGGACCTGATGCTCACCGGCCGGACCGTGTCCGCGGCTGGCGCGCGCCGTCTGGGCCTGGTTGATGCCGTGGTGCCCGAGCGGCACCTGGCCAGGGCCGCCGCCGCGGCCGCGCTCCGGGCCGGGCCGGCGCGCCGCCCGTCCCTGCTCCGGCGGCTGCCGGGCCTGTGGCCGCTGAAGCCGCTGCTGGCAGGGTTCCTGCGCCGGAAAGTGGCCGAGCGCGCGGCGCCCGGGCACTACCCGGCCCCCTTTGCCCTCATCGACCTGTGGTCCCGGTTCGGCCGCGACCCCGAGGCCATGTACCGGGCCGAGGCCGAATCCGTGGCCCAGCTCATCACCGGCGGCACCGCCCGCAACCTGCTGCGGGTGTTCCAGCTCCAGGAGAAACTCAAGGCCCTGGCCAGGAACGGCCTCCCCGCGCCCCGCTGCGTCCATGTGGTGGGCGGCGGCGTCATGGGTGGCGACATCGCCGCCTGGTGCGCCCTCCAGGGAATGCTGGTGACCGTGCAGGACGTGGACGCCGGGCGCCTGGCCCGAACCGTCAAGAATGCCGCGGACCTGTTCCGGAAGAAGCTCAAGGACCCGCGCCTGGTCCAGGCGGCCCTGGACCGGCTGGTGCCCGACCCCGCCGGCTTCGGGGCCGCCCGGGCCGACGTCGTGATCGAAGCCATCTTCGAGGATCTCGACGCCAAGCAGGCCCTGCTCCGCGGCCTGGAGCCGCGCCTGAAGCCGGAAGCCATCCTCGCCACCAACACCTCCAGCATCCCCCTGGAACAGCTGGCGGTGGTCCTGGAGCGCCCGGAGCGGTTCGTGGGGCTGCACTTCTTCAACCCGGTCCCGAAGATGCTGCTGGTGGAGGTGGTCACCATGCCCGGCAACGCCCGGGTTGCGGTGGACCGGGCCACCGCCTTCGTGGGGGCCATCAAGCGCCTGCCCCTGCCGGTGAAGAGTTCGCCCGGGTTCCTGGTGAATCGCGTCCTGATGCCCTACCTCATGGAGGCCCTCACCCTGGTGGGCGAAGGGGTGAGCCCGGCCGAGATCGACCGGGCCGCCGTGGCCTTCGGCATGCCCATGGGCCCCGTGCTCCTGGCCGACACCGTGGGCCTGGACATCTGCCTGTCCGTGGCCCGCATCCTGGTCGCCCATTTCGGCGGCGCCGTGCCCGAGCGCCTGGAGCAGATGGTGGCCGCCGGCCGCCTGGGCAAGAAGACCGGCCAGGGTTTCTACCGGTTCCGCCACGGCAAGCCCGAGGTCCCCAAGGGGCCGGCCCCCGAGCCCGGCGGCCCCATCGAGCAGCGCCTCCTGCTGCGCCTGCTGAACGAATCCGTGGCCTGCCTGCGCGAGCAGGTGACCCAGGACGGGGACCTGCTGGACGCGGGGGTGGTGTTCGGGACCGGGTTCGCCCCCTTCCGGGGCGGCCCGCTCCAGTACAACCGCCAGGAAGGCATCAGCCGCCAGGAGCACCAGTTGAAGTCCCTGGCCCAACTCCATGGCCCCCGGTTCTCCCCGGACCCGGGCTGGTCATCCCTTTGAAGTCATCAGCCCGAAGTAGGTCAAGGGCGCGTCCGAGTCATTGATGAGCCCGTGGCTGTGCCCGGCCTTGCACAGGAACAGGTCGCCGGGCCCCACCGGGAACCTCGAGCCGTCCAGCACGCCCTGGCCGCGGCCCTCCAGGATGAGGTAGAGCTCCTCCGTGGCGGGATGCGCGTGCTCGCCGACACTGGATCCGGCCGCCAGGATGGTCCGGCCGGCCGCGAGCACCCCGTCCATCTCGCCCCGCTCCAGGTAGTCGGCGCCCCGGGCGGGCCCGGCGCCGCCGCGGATGTCCTGCTTGGCGGCGAAGCTCAGCGCGGCGAGGGTGCGGATCATCGGGGCTCCCCAAAGCGGAGAGTATATCCGATCACCACGCCGGTTTGCCCGGACCCTCGGTGAACGACATCTGGATATCCAGGGGCCTCTCCTTGTCCTGAACGATCTCCGGGGTGAGGAAGAACATCAGTTCCTCGGTCTGGGCCGTCTTCGAGTCCGCGGAGAACAGCTTGCCCAGCAAGGGCAGGTTGGCCAGGCCGGGAACCCCGTTCTTCTGGTCGCCGGAGATGTCCTTCTTGAGCCCGCCCAGGACGATCACGTCCCCTTTCACGGCGCGGACGGTGGCCTGCTCCTCGATGGTGTTGATGATGGGGTACTGGATGGTGTTGATGGTCGTGTATCCGTTCAGGCTGGTGACCTGGGGATAGATGCTCAGGACCATGTCGTCGTCCAGGCCCACCTGCACCCCCACCTGCAGGTAGAGTCCCAGCTTTTCCGTGGTGGTGGTGTAGACCGACTGGCCGGTGGCGTCCTTGGTGGAGATCTGGGGCAGAATGTACTTGGTGCCACTGAGGATGAAGCTCTTTTCGCCATCCAGCACCAGGAGCGTGGGGTTGGCGATGGTCTTGGAATCGCCGGTCTGCTCCATGGCGTTCAAGGTCGCGTTGATGCTCAGGACCGAGTGGGTGAACTTGCCCACGGTGAGGCCGGAGCCCTGTAGCCCAAGGGCGCTGTTGTTGGCGTTTGTGGTGGCGTTGGCGTTGGGAACCTCATTGGCTTGCAGGTTCAGGCTCTGCATCCAGGTCACGCCCAGGTTCCTGGCGGCGTTGGTGGTCATCTGCACCACCCGGATGTTCACCCGCACCTGCTTGCGCGGCCGGTCGAGCTTGCGGGCCAGGCTCAGGGCCCGGGCCACCAGAGCCGGAGGACCGGAGAACACCACGTCATGGGTGCGGTAGTCCTTGGCGGTGGCGGTCAGCGCCCGGATGCCGCTGTCGCCGCCGCTGCCGCTGCTCACGCTCTCCACCGCCGGAGTGAGGAACTCGGGCCCGCTCCAGACCCTGAACTCGGCGTCCCCGAACAGTTTGGTGAGGGTTTCCGCCAGGGAGGCGGCACCGATCCGCCGGCAGCGGTAGGTGGCATCCACGACCTTGTCCTCCGGGGTGGGGAACCTCAGTTTCAGGTCGATGGGCAGGCCCACGTAGTAGCCGTCCTCGTTCTTGACGCAGTCCAGGTCCGCCGCCTTCAGGATCGCCCTGAAGGCCTTGTCCGTATTGAAATTGGTGAAGTACAGATCGACCAGGGTGGGGGCCCGGTCGAGCATGGTCACGGTGATGTGGGCCCGCTTGGCGAAATCCCAGATGAGCGTCTCGGCGTCCTGGCGGTAGGCTTCCAGGGTCCAGTGCGGATCCTTGGGCGCATCGGCGGGGGCCGGCACCAGTTGAATGGACCAGGGCGCCTGGGCCGGGGCGGGGCTGGACTCGGCGGGAGGCTTCTGGGCAGGGGGCTCCGCCTGCATGCCCATGAGCAGCGGCGCGCCGGCGATAAGGAGGGAAAGGCAGCGTGGCACAGGCATGGTGGCGACCTTCGGCGTCAACGGAAGAACTTCGGGTCCGGGGTGGGGGACTTGGGCACGACCTGGCAGAAGAAGGCGATGATCTGGGGATCCGGCACGGTGATGGAGGTTCCGGCGGCTCGCTTGGCCACCTGCCGGGACAGGGGCGTCCCCCCGGACCTGGATCCGCCCAGATCGAAAGGACCCACCCGGTCCGGGAGCAGGGTCCCCCCGTTGGCGGAGGTGCGGGGCGCGTAACCGGTCAAGGACAGGTTCCGGGCCAGCAGGATTCCGGTCACAAGGATCGGCATGGGGCCCGGGTCCTGGTCTGTGGGATTGCCGGTGGAGACCACGGTGAAGCCGGTGGCGTCCTTCAGCAGCCAGGTGTGGACCGAGAGGATGTTCCTATCCATCCAGGTGCGGGCCACCTCTACCCGCTTGACCTCCACGCTGAGGCTCATGGCCGGCGTCCAGCCCGCGGCGTCCGGATCCGCCTTGGTCTTGGCCGGCGGCAGGGGCGTCGCGTCTTTGGGGGTGGCCTGCTGCACATCGGACTGATGGAAGGTCCAGGAATGCCAGCCCTCCCTCGAAAGCCATTCCTCCACCGGCGGGTAGGTCTCGACCGGCAGCCAGGCCTGGGCCTGGTTGCCGCGCAGCTGGGCCTTCTGGAAGTCATAGCGGAGGTTCTGGAACATGGCCAAGGAGTTGGTGTCGTAGACTTTGTGGAGCGCGTCCAAGGCTTTCTGGATCTGGGCCCGGTAGCCGAGGGTCTCCCAGTTCTTCCGGGCCTTGTCCACGGCCTGGTCCAGGCCCGGCGGAGCCGGTGTCTTCGCGGCCTGGGCCTCGGCGATGGCGATGGTCTGGGCATCCAGGGCGACCGCATACAGCGACCGGTACTTCAGGAAGGCGGCGTACGCCGGGGTCGGCCGCCCGGGCCGCGACTTGTCGAAGATGGCGCGCTTGGCGTCCAGAGCCTTGTCCCGGTCCGCCATCACCTGGTAACGGGTGACGTAGGCGCTGCTCAAGATGCGTTCATAGATGGTGGAATACCGGTAGCCGCTGCGCTGATAGATCCTGGAGGGTTGAGGCACCTGGTCCAGCAGCATGCTGATCTCGTAGGAAGGGGTTCTCATCTGGGCCGGGTTGAGGCTGATTCCAGGGCTGGCCAGGACCAGGAACTCGGGGTTTTCTCCGCTGTCCTTGGCGGAAACGAAGGAAGCGGAGAACTTGGAATACATGAAATCCATCAGGGAGTCGCTGGTGCGGTCCTGGGCGGACAGGGTGAGGCAGCAGAGGACCGCAAGGCCCAGGTATGCGTGGATGCCGACCCTCCCTTCGCTCGCCCCGGTGCGATCCGTGATCATGTCATTTGACGGTCTTGGCAGGGCACCTGGGCACGATCGAGCAGGCGAAGGCGATGATCTGGGGATCCGGAATGGAAATGGCGCCCTTGTCCTCTTTTTCGCTGCTGGCTTTCTCTTCGTCCTTCTTGTTGAAGCTGGCGGACATGGAGAAGGGGCCGAAGCTGGCCTTCACGTTCGCGTTGATCTCCTTCATCATCTCGGCCTTGGCTTTCTCGATGGACTTGGCCTTGAACTTCACTTTGCGCACGATGACGAAGGCATCGGTGTACAGGGGCAGCATCCCGCCTCCCTTTTCGTCGGAAACCACGCCGTTGCTCCATTGCCACTTTTCGTTGGTGAACACCGACCAGTCCACTTCCGGCCGGTTGACGATCACCTTCTTGACTTCCATGGTGATTTCCAGCGAATCGTCCGAGGACATCGCATTCAGGCTGCTGTTCTTGTAGCCTCCCGAAGCCGAGCCCGAAAACTTGCCCACGTTCAGCGACGCGGCAGCCTCGGCATCCATCTTGTTGAATTTCTCCGAACTCTTCTTGTCGGAGGCTTTGTAGGTGAATTTCAGCCAACCGTCGTCGCTGGCCCACTGGTCCATGGGCGGGAAGGTGGAGACGTTGTGGAAGTTCCCCTGGATCGAGTTGCTATAGTTGTTCGCGAGGGTCTTCCACCAGCTGCCCGGATCATTGTTGGAGTACTTCACGATGTTGCTGCGGGCGGCATCGATGATGTTCTTCTGGCCATCGCCCAGCCAGTTGTCCATGGCGTCGTTCACCGCGCTGTCGAGGCTCTTCTTGTTGGTCAGGCCCTTGCCTTTTTCCAGGTTCTCCCAACGCTCGGCTTCCCGTTCGGTGAGGGCATCGTCGTATTCATCCCGGTACTGGTTGTATTTTTTGATTGCATTACCTTTCGGCTTAGTGAGTTCGATTGCCTTATCAAATTCGGCCTGCTCCTCCCGCTCGAGCGGAATGGGCTTGTCCGAGACGTGTAACCTCAGGATGTCCCCGTAGACCTTTGAAAAGGAGAACTTGCCCGGCGTGAAGGCTGGGTTGTAGGCGGCCGTCTGATCCAAGAGCTCGTTCACATAGTTGACATCGGCCGGCATGGTGCTTTTCAGCGGCCGCAGGGGGATGCCCGGGACGTTGAGGCAGACCATCATCTTCGCGTTCTGATTGCCGCCGCGAACGATCGAGGCAAGCTTGCCGTAGAAATTCTTCCACATGGCATCGGACTTGTCCGCCGCCTGGGCCATGGCCATGGGAGCGCAGGCGACCAGAGCCAATGCAGAAGCAAGGTATTTCAGTCTTTTCATAGGGCAGCTCCTGTTTTGAATCTCGCCAGCTCTCGGGCGAGGGTGAATGTTGATAAGGCTCGTGTCCGGTGGGACGTGGGTGATGGCCGTTCCAAGGAATTGGTCGATATAACTTAAGTGGAGACCGCCAAGCCGTCAATGAATAATTACTAAATGCTTAATTAATGTGATTTTTATAATATTGAAAACCTTGTTTGAATGTTATTAAAAACAGAGGTTTTTTGAATTTTCATGAAGGCTTGTCCATGGTTCATTGGACCCAGAACCGATCTTGCGCTCGGTCAAATATATTGTAAATTAATCACAGCCACGGCTTGCACAACATGCCTGCCGTTCCCGTTGAAACCAGGCTTGCCGCGCCAGCCAATGGATGGAACAACCCCGTGAAAGATTTGCCTCCCATGGTTCGGGCACACCTCCGGGTTTGGCTGGGCTGCGTCGTCCTTCTGCTGGCCATGGCCTGCGGTTCCTGGTCGCCCCCCCCCCTGGGGCCCACCTCGACCGCTCCGGCCCCCCCCCTGGAGGCCACCTTGATGGCTCCGGCCAACCCCATGCCCACCGACGGAAGCGTGGTGGTGTTCCAGGCGGTGACCGACGCGGAGGCCACTCCGACCTACCGGCGGTTCAAGGACGGCCAACCGATTCCCGGCGCCAACTCCCCGACCCTGGATTTGGGTCTGGTGACCAGTCAGAGTGCCGGCAGCTACCCGGTCTACCAGTGGTTCAAGGACGGCCAACCGATTTCCGGCGCCAACTCCCCGACCCTGGATTTGGGTCCGGTGACCAGTCAGAATGCCGGCAGCTACCAGGTCCTGGTTACGGATGGCCAGAGCAGCGTGGAGACGAAGGCCTTTGACCTGGAGCCGGTGGAAGACCTCTGGGTGGTCACCAGCACCGCGGACAGCGGCCCGGGGACGCTCCGGGATATCCTGGGCCAGGCCAACGCGGACCCGGCGCCGGGGGTCCACGGCATCGGGTTCAACCTGGCGGGAGAGGGGCCGTACTCCATCACCCTGCAGAGCGCCCTGCCGCCCATCACCGGCAATGTGTGCATCCTGAACAACACCGCCTACGGGCTCACCGTGGATGGGGGCGGTGTCTGCCGGCCCTTCTTCCTGAACGGCGGAACCCTGGTGCTGGACTATTTTACCGTGGCCAACGGCCTGGGCAAGGGTGGCGCTGGCCTTGGCGGCGGCGGCGGGGCGGCGGGAATGGGGGGAGGCTTGTTCATGAACAGCGGCAGCCTGACCTTGAGGCAGATGTCGTTCCTCGGCAACCAGGCTCTGGGCGGCAGCAGCAGTCCGGGTAGCGACGGCAGCAATGGCGGCGGGGGGGGCTTCGGCGGGGACAGCCCGGCATCAGCCGGGCAGGGGGCGGATGGCGGTCTGCTGCAAGGGGATGGAGGCCTGGGCCTGGGCGGCGGGAGCGGCCAGGGCGCGGGCAGTCCCGCGGTCCACGGGGCGGGAGGAGGCGGCGGCGGGGCCGCCCGGGGCGGCTTGCTGACCGTCCCGGTGGCGGACTGGTTCCTTGACAACCTGCCCGGGGGCGACGGCAGCTTCGGCGGCGGCGGCGGGTACAGCGTCGGCCCGCTCGGGGGCGGCGGCGGTTCGACCTTCGGCGGCGGCGGCGGCGGCAGCGGTAGCCAACTCTTCAACCTGCCCGGGGGGAGCAGGAGCGAGGCGGGCTTCTTCGGCGGGGACGGCGGCAAGACCGGCCAGGGCGGGGGCGGCGGCGGCATGGGCGGGGCCATCTTCCTGCGCGAAGGGAGCGTGGCCATATACCAGTGCACCTTCGCCGACAACCACGCCATTCCCGGGGCCGGGGACGAAACCGGGGGCGATACCCAGGCCCTGGCCGAAGGCAAGGGCGGCGCCGTGTTCATCTATCCCTACGAGGACGTGAACAGTACCCAGCTATATGTGAACCTGCTCCAGGCCCAGACCTACGTGGGCAACACGGCCACCGATCTGGTGGAGGCGCCCCAGTTCGACAACGACAACTACTACATAGCCCAGGACCTTCTCCCCGGGATCAAGCCCGGCTCGCCCCTGTGGTTGCTCTACCAGCGCTACCACCAGGCCATGAAGCTGGGGCTCCCCTGGATGCGGTAATCGAAAAAAAGAAGCCACGGGGGTTGCTCGCGACAAAATTGAATTTAATTTTTAGGCGTGAAACACGTCTTTAGTGATCCCTCCGTACCCGTGAGGCTGCCGCTGGAATCGGTGAATCCGGCGGTGGACCTGTGCTTTCCCATCGTCCACGGGCTAGCGCTGGAGGTGGATCACGGTCACGCCCTCTATCTCGCCCTGCGCGCCATCTGCGGCAACCTGGAGCGCATCCCCGGCCTGGGCATCCACACGGTGCGCGGCATGCCCGGCGGACAGAAGGGAGAGCTGATCCTCACCGACGAATCCGAAGTGCGGCTGCGCATTCCCGCGGGGTCGGCGCCGCTGCTGAAGGACCTGGCCGGCGTCGAGCTGGACGTGAACGGCCGCGCGATCCGGCTGGGGGAGCCCTATCCCCAGGCCCTCACCCCGGTCTCGGCGCTCTGGGCCCGCACCGTCACCATCCATTTCCGCGAGCTGGCCCTGGGCGCGGCCCAGGCCCAGCTTGCCTTCCGCTTCAACCAGGACTTTCCCTGGGGTGGATTCCGGATCCTCCGGCCGCGCACCATCCGCATCGAGGGGCGGCAGCTCCTGGGCTTCGAGATGGCGGTGCGGGGGCTGACCCCCCAGGCCAGCCTGCTGCTTCAGCACCAGGGCTTCGGCGGCCGGCGCGCCCTGGGCTGTGGCCTGTTCGTGCCCTTCAGCGCCACCAGCCGCAGCAGCAAGGCATCCTAGAACAACCGTCCGATCAGCGCAGCCACGACGGTCTCCACCCGCAGGATGCGCGGCCCGAGCCGCACCGGCCGGCAGCCGCTCCGGGCGAGCAGCTCGATCTCGGCGGGGATGAAGCCCCCTTCCGGGCCGATGACCAGGGTGACCGGATCCGCCACCGCCCGCGGGCATTCGGCTCCGGCCGCGGGGTGGGCCAGCAGCGGCAGGGTTCCCCGCAGCAGTTCGGGCAGTTCGTCCTCGGCGAAGGGGCGCAGCAGCCGGCGCAGGTGCAGTTCCGGCAGCATGGTGTCCCGGGCCTGCTCCAGGCCCAGGATGCGCTGGAGCAGCAGGTTCGCTTCGCCCAGGCGCGGGCTGTGCCAGTAGCTCTTCTCCACCTTCCAGGCGTTCACCAGGTAGATCCGGGCCACGCCCAGGCTGGCGGCGGCGGCCAGCACCCGGTTCAGCACCTTGGGCCGGGGCAAGGCCAGGACCAGGGTGAGCGCCAGCTTGGGGGGCGGCGCCTGGTGGAGGACCACATCCAGTTCCAGCGCCTCGGCGTCCAGCCGGGTCACCCGGCCCCGGCCCAGGGCGCCCCCCAGCAGGCCCACGGCCAGCTCGTCCCCGGCCCGGGCCCGGTGCACCTCGGTGACGTGCCGCAGGCGCCGCCCGGTGAGCCGGACCCGTCCCGGGTCCAGGAAATCCTCGTCCTGGAGGAGCAGAAGGTTCACGGTCAGGTCTCCCTTGCGCCATGATAAGCCGGACCCTGGTAAGCTTGAGGGCTATTGTGCGTGGAGACATCCGTGAAAATACTCATCCTGGGCGTAAATGGATTCGTGGGTTCCCATCTGGTCGAACGCGTCCTGCGTGAGACCAGCTGGGAAGTCTATGGGATGGACCTGGGCAGCCACAAGGTCGCCGAGTTCCTGGACAACCCCCACTTCCATTTCGTGGAAGGCGACATCTCCATCAGCAAGGAGTGGATCGAGTACCACGTCAAGAAGTGCGACGTGGTCCTGCCCCTGGTGGCCATCGCCACCCCCAAGGTCTACGTCACCGATCCGCTGCGGGTGTTCGAGCTGGACTTCGAGGAGAACCTGCGGATCATCCGCCAGTGCGTCAAGTACAAGAAGCGGGTCATCTTCCCCAGCACCTCCGAAGTCTACGGCATGTGCCCGGACACCGAGTTCGACGAGGAGACCTCCTGCCTGGTCACCGGCCCCATCCCCATGCAGCGCTGGATCTACAGCACCTCCAAGCAGCTCCTGGACCGGGTCATCTGGGGCTACGGCTTCCGGGACGGCCTGAAGTTCACCCTGGTGCGGCCCTTCAACTGGATGGGACCGAAACTGGACAGCCTGAACACCGCCAAGGAGGGCTCCTCCCGCCTGGTCACCCAGTTCGCCTGGAACCTGTTCAACGGCGAGCCCCTGAAGCTGGTGGACGGCGGCAGCCAGCGGCGCTGCTTCTGCGACGTGGAGGACGCCATGGACGGGCTGATGGCCGTGCTGCGCAACGAGGGCGGCAAGGCCGACGGCAGGATCTTCAACATCGGCAACCCGGGCAATGACCACAGCGTCAAGGACATCGCCGAGATGATGGTGGAGATCTGGAAGGACCACCCGTTCCGCCTGGAGCGGGGCACGCCCCTGTCGGAGATCGTCGAGGAATCCTCGGGAACCTTCTACGGCAAGGGCTACCAGGACGTGCTGGTGCGCACCCCGAGCATCAGGCGGATGGAGGAGACCTTCGGTTTCAAGCCGAAGATCGGCATCAAGGAAGCCCTGCGCAAGTCCTTGGACTTCTTCGTGGAAGAGCACAAGGCCATGGAAAAGATCGTCGAGACCGAATGACCCGAAAGGAACGCTGGCGCCTTCTTTCCATCTGGTTCTTCCTGGGTCTGCTGCCGCTGTTCATGCGGCCCCTGTGGGAACCGGACGAGGCCCGCTACGCCGAGATCCCCAGGGAGATGCTGGCCCTGGGCGACTGGCTGACCCCGCGCCTGAACTACGTGCTCTATTTCGAGAAGCCGCCCCTGCAGTACTGGCTGTCGGCCCTGTCCATGCGCCTGTTCGGGCCCTATGCGTTCGCGGCCCGGCTGCCCCTGGCCCTGGCCACCTTCATCAGCCTCTGGTGCGGCTGGCGCCTGGCCCGGCGGCTGGGGGCCCGGCGGCCCATCTGGGCCGCCTTCATGGCCGCCACCGCCATCCTGGCCTACGTGTGCGGACAGATCCTCACCCTGGACGCGCTGTTCTCCGCGTTCCAGGTGCTGGCCTTCGCGGCCGGGGTGGAGGCCGTCGCCGCCCGCTTCCAGGGCCGGGACGGGCTGGGCTGGACCCTGCTGGCCTTCGGCAGCCTGGCCCTGGCCATGATGACCAAGGGCCTGGCCGCCCCCGCGCTGGTGGGCACGACCCTCATCTGTTCGCTGCCCTGGGCCTGGCGCAACGCTAGGCTGCGCGCGGCCCTGCTTCGGACCCTGCTGGACCCGCTGGGCTGGCTGCTGTTCGCGCTCCTGGCCGTGCCCTGGTTTGTGCTGGTGGACCGGGCCCATCCGGGCCATGCCACGTTCTTCTTCATCCATGAGCATTTCGCCCGCTTCACGTCCCACGTCCACGCCCGCCAGGGCTCCGACAACCCGGTCCTGGACAAGCTGTACTTCGCGGGCATCCTCGCCCTGGGCCTCATGCCTTGGCTGAGCGCGTCCCTGGTGGGCGTGGGCCGCGCCTGCGCCTTCCTGGGCCGCCCCTCCGGCCCGGTGACCACCGACGCGCCCCTGCACCGGTGGACCCTGGCGGCCGTGCTGCTGGCGGCCGCGTGGCCGCTGTGCTTCTATTCGATTTCCGGCTCCAAGCTGCCCCCGTACATCCTGCCGGTGCTGGTGCCCATCCTGGCGCTGGCTTGCGCCTTCGAGCGGGAAGGGGAGGAGCTCCGGGCCTTCTCCCGTTGCGGATGGGAACTGCTCCTGCTGGGCGTCCTGCTCGCGCTGGCCGGTCCTTTCCTGCTGAAGGAGAAGTCCGGGATCGGCTGGGTGCTGGGCACCGGCGCCGCCTTCGCCGCCCTGGGCTGCTGGGCCCTGCGCCCCAGGGGGCTCACCGGGATCCGCTGGATGGCCGCGCTGGGGGCGGTCCTGCTGCTGGTCACCCTGGCGGCCCAGGGTGTGGCCGGCCCGGGCAAGGACGCTTCAAGGCTGGTGCGGCTGGCCCCCGGGAACGCCCAATGGATCAGCTGCGGCAACTATTTCCAGGCCATCCCCTTCGTCAGCGGCCGGCGGACGGTGGTGGTGGCCGGCACCGGCGAACTGGCCTACGGCCGGGACCACCTGGACCCCCAGGAGCGGGACCGCTGGTTCCAGGAGGACGAACGGGCCTTCACCCCCACGGCCCTGCGCCTGCGCGGGGAGGACCCGTCCAGGCCGGTCTGGGCCCTGGTGGACCGGAACAACTGGGCGGACCTGCCCGATGGGCAGCGGGAGGCATGGGCGGTGCGGGGCGCATCCCCCTCATGTCTGCTGGTGGTCTTGAAGTAGGATAGTTGGATGAAGGACGCGCCGGTCTACCTGGACAACAACGCCACCACCATGCTGGCCCCCGAGGCGCTGGAGGCCATGCTGCCGTTCCTGCGGGAGGAGTACGGCAACGCCGGCTCGGCGCACGTGCTAGGGCGGCTGTCCGAGGGCGCGGTGGTGAACGCCCGTGGGCAGCTGGCCGAGTTCCTGGGCTGCCAGGAGACCGAGCTGGTGTTCAACAGCGGCGGCACCGAGGGCCTGAACCACGCCATCCGGGGCGTGTTCGAGGCTGTTCCGAACAAGCGTCACTTCATCACCACCGCCGTGGAGCACAGCGCAGTGCTAGCCATCGCCGACTGGCTGAAGCGCCAGGGGGCGGAAACAACCCTGCTGGGCGTTGACCGGGAGGGTCGGCTGGACCTGGCCGAGCTTGCGGCCGCCCTGCGCCCGGACACCGCCCTGGTCTCGGTCATGGCCGCCAACAACGAATCCGGCGTGCTGTTCCCCCTGGCCGAGGCCGGGGCCCTGGTGAAGGCCAAGGGCGCCCTGTTCCATGTGGACGGCACCCAGGCCGTGGGCAAGGTGCCCATCGACCTGTCCCGCCTGCCCATCGACCTGTTCAACCTGAGCTCGCACAAGTTCCACGGCCCCAAGGGCATCGGCGCGCTGTACGTGAGGCGCGGCCTGCGCCTGCGCCCCTTCATGCTGGGCGGCGGCCAGGAGCGGGGCCGCCGGGGCGGCACCGAGAACGTCGCCGGCATCGTCGGCCTGGGCCAGGCCGCCGCACTGGCCGGCCAGAACCTGGAGGCCATGGGCGGCCGGGTGCGGGCCCTGCGGGATCAGCTCGAAGCTGGAATCCTGGAGCGGGTGGGCGAGACCCGGGTCAACGGGGCGGGGGCCGAACGGCTGCCCAACACCGCCTTCATCAGCTTCCGCGGCATCGAGGGCGAGGCCCTGTTCCTGAAGCTCAGCGACCGGGGCGTGTGCGTCTCCACCGGCAGCGCCTGCACCACCGGCCAGCGGGAGCCCAGCCACGTGCTGCGGGCCATGGGGGTTCCGGTCGATGAGGCCATGGGCACGGTGCGTTTCTCCCTGAGCCGGTACACCACCGAAGCGGAGATCCTCAAGGTGGCGGAACTGGTGCCGGACCTGGTGGTGGAGCTGCGGGCCTCGGGGGCGCTGGGGCGGCGGTAGCGGGAAAGGGTGCGGGGTGCGGGCGATCCTGGCCGCCTTTGCCCGGAAGGGTGAACTGACCGAGGAAGAGCACAGAGGGCTTCCAGGTCTTGACCGACCCTAGG
>Ga0302320_10014072_pt1 | contig 16590 bp, 10 predicted proteins | sample Bog_T0_3_FD_202130 | JGI IMG/M metagenome (GOLD analysis project Ga0302320, IMG submission 202130) | Peat permafrost microbial communities from Stordalen Mire near Abisko, Sweden - Bog_T0_3 | ecosystem: Environmental > Terrestrial > Soil > Wetlands > Peat | place: Sweden: Abisko, Stordalen Mire... | reverse complement strand
GATTTCCGGGTTGAACGGGGCGCCATTGGGGCAAAACGTGGCCAGCATCAAATTTGACTTTGCCAGCCCGCCTTATGCTTCAGCCTTCGACAATGCCTACCAAGGCTACTCGGAAATCATTGTGGAAGGGAAAAATTCCGCGCCCCCGACGGCTCCGCCCTCGGCGTATCTGGTTCAGGACATCCTACCGACTCACGCCGAAACGGCCGTCGGTGACCAGGTCGTTTTCACGGCCTCCTTCAGCAATTTGCCGCCGGTGACCATTCTATGGCAGCAAATCACGACTAATGCGACGGCGACCAATAACCTCAGCAGCGGCGTGGTAAATGTAACGGCGAACGGAGTGGTGACCTCGACCCTGACGTTGAACAATGTGCAGCTGACGGATTCCGGTTCGTACCGCGCGGCAGGCCTCAATGCCACCAACGGTGCGGCGGCTCCTTCGTATAGCACGGCGGCTCCGCTGGCGGTCGGCACGCCGACCGCGGTGGGCAGCATTGTGGTAGATTACGCCGGCCAAACGGCGCCGGTCGGTTCTGGTTTTTATCCGGCTTGGACCATTGCAACCAACGCGGATCTGGTATTCGGCTTCCCGACGGACGGATCCGGTAACCCGGGAACCGCCACTGCCGGTGCGGGCACTTTCAGTTTGGGTGGCAGCTATGGCGACCCGTCGATTCTGGATGACGGGACTCTCGGTAATACTTTGACGGAAGTGGTCTCCGCAGGTTGGGTGAATGTGATCGCCGGGCAATCGATCACGTACACGTTGCCGACGAGCACCTTCGGCTATAACATCACGAATATCGCGGTGTACGGCGGCTGGCCCGATGAGAGCCGGGACGAACAGACCTACCAGGTTTTATATTCCACGGTTTCAGCGCCAACGGTGTTCAACAGCATCGGAACGTTTAAATACGTGCCTTCATTTACTTCGGGCGAACCCACGGCGACCCGCACGATACTCGTCCCGACCAAGGGAGTACTGGCGCAAAACGTGGCCGCCGTGGAAATCAACTTTAACATCAACTTCGGCACCGATTGGAACGGTTATTCGGAAGTCACCGTCGGCGGCACTCCGTCCACCGGACTCATCCCGGGACTGGCTCAGGACATTACCCCCCTCACGGCGGAAGACGTGGTGGGGAGCTCGGTGACCTTCTCCGCCAGCTTTGCGAACGCGACCGGTTATCAATGGCAGAAGAACGGCACCAACATCACCGGGGCGACGTCCACGAACCTCACGCTGAGCAACCTGCAGTTGAGTGACACGGCCACCAACGGAGGGTATTCGCTGGTAGGGCATAATTCGGCGGGAAACAATTCGACCCGCTCCTGCGCCCTCACTGTTGATCCGGCGCCCGCCGCAGTCAGCAACGTCATCACGGCTTTCGCCTATCAAACCTCGGACGATACCGCCCCCAACGCGTTCGGGCCGACTTGGGACACGTCGCAGCTGGCTACCAGCTTGATCTATCAGCAGAATCCGCCCGGGGGTGGAAATGGTGCGGGTAATTTTGGCGGTGGCAACGATGCGGCGGGCGGATTGCCGGTGCTCACCGACGGCAGCTACGGGCTGTTCGCCTATGATTCCACGCACCCGGCGTTTGCCGCCGGTGGTCCCAACGCGGGCCAATATGTGATCTACACTCTGGGCGCGAACGTGGATGGCTATAATGTCACTAATATTCAGATTGCCGGCGGTTGGAATGACAATGGCCGCAATGCACAATATTATACCGTGTATTATTCCACCGTGGCGAATCCCACGCTCTTTATTCCGATCACCGCCGTTAAGAACGCCCCCACGTTCCCCAATCAATCGGTCATCCGCACGACGATCACGCCCGCCGCGGGTGTGCTGGCCAGCAACGCCTACGCGATCAAGGTTGATTTTACGATCCCCGGCGGTGTGCCGAACGGATACTCCGGCTACAGCGAAATTAGCGTGTTCGGTTCCCCCGCTACGGTGGATAATCTCCCGGTCGATGTGACGGTGGAGAACGAGGATCCGGCGTCGGGCACCGCTCCCACCTGGATTATCGAAACCAACAGCCTCATTGAAGGCCAGTTGCCCAGTTCGCACGGGGCAGGCGCCTTCGCCGGCAGTTTCAATAATGAAGCGCCAGCGGGCGGTCTCCCGGTTCTGACGGATGGCACGTTTGGAGCGGCGGATAGAAATCTAAGCTATGCCACCTGCGGCGGAGCTTTTGGCGCGGGTTCCTCGATTACCTACACCGCTCCCAGCGGAAGCTGGAACCTGACCAACATCGTGGTCTACAGCGGCTGGCTCAACTACAACCGAGACGGGCAGTTCTACAATATCTCCTATTCCACGCTGGCGGCGCCTACCACGTTCATTCCGCTGGTGACGGTCAATTACAACCCGCCGGTGCCCGACGGCGTCAACGGCGCCACCTCACCGTCAGCCAATCGCGTGGACATTGCGCCGGCAAATGGCATCAGCCTGGCCACCAACGTCTATGCGGTGACCTTTGACTTCACACCGCAAACCGGCGGCCTGGATAACGGATATTCCGGGTATGCCGAAATCGTGCTGCAAGGGACGAACGTTCCTGCCACGGTGGTGAGCGCGCCGAAGATCGGCAGCGTCAAGTTGACGGGTGGCAACCTGATTCTGACCGGCACCGGCGGCATCCAGGGCGCGGGCTACACCCTGCTGACCACGACCAACCTCCTGTCCGGTTGGACCACCAACGTCACGGGATTCTTCGGCAATGGCGGCGCCTTCTCGAATGCCATTCCGGTGAATACCACCAATCCGGCAGCGTTCTTCCAGTTGCGCACGCCGTAACCCATCGCGACCAGGCTCCCGGGGACCCGATCCCCGGGAGCTTTTTAGGTAAAATAATGTTTAATATTAATAATCAATTGACCGGCGGAAAAATCGGAGAGAAGATTTGAATCCAGAGGAGTTAGTTGTGTTGAGAAAGAATGCCATGAATTTTACCCTCGTAAAGAATGGACGTGTCCATCTGTGCCGCAACGGATTTACCCTGATCGAATTGCTGGTGGTGATTGCCATCATCGCCATTCTGGCGGCGATGCTGCTGCCGGCACTCGCCAAGGCCAAGGATCGGGCATTGGGCATCAGTTGCATTAACAATTTGAAAGAGCTGACTTTGGCTGCCATCGTTTACGCGGGGGATTATCAGGACCAAATCATCCCGAACACCGGTGGTGCGCTGAATGGCTGGGTTCCGGGAGATCCCAACTCCATCGTGACCAGATTGCCGGGGGCAACGAACACGCTGAGCATCACGAAAGGTCTGCTCTATTCTTATAACAATTCACTGGGGATATATGTCTGTCCCGGAGACAAGGCCATTGTTCAGGGGGCGAACACAGCGCGGGTGCGGGATTATTCCTTGAACGGCATGATGGGTGAGAACGAGGGTTTTGGGGGCGATGTTCATCCGGGCATTCAAGAAAATAAGAAATTTGCCAACGTGCATGCACCTGGCCCTTCGGGAGCGTCATTCTTCATTGACGAGCAAGCCAGCTCTTCGACTTCGACGACCAAGACGAGCATTGACGACGGTTATTTTGCCATTGATTCCGGACGAGGTTCCCAGACCTCATATAACGATGCCACTTTTCGGAATGTTCCCGCCAGCCGTCACGGCAATTACGGCCAGATTTCCTATGCCGATGGCCATGCTGATAAAATGAAATGGCTGGCTGGAAGCACCCATACTTTGCAAGGTCAGAACGCCAGTTCCGGGGTGGTTAATAATCCCGACAAAAAACAGTTGTGGCTGACCACCTACGCGTCCGGATCCATCGCCGGCGTTCCGTGGTGACGGGTCGGTTGCGAATTGGTAAAACGTGGGGTATGACCGAAGCTCGCCTGCAACATCAGAAACATATGCCGATCCCATGAACCGTTAATGTCATTTTTCCAGGACCCGTTCACGACCCCTTCACGTTAACCTCCTTCCTGGTCTCCGCGACCCGGCCTATTGAAAGGTCCGGCGAAAGGCCTGCGCAGCCTTGGCGCACGGATTGAAATATTCTGCCACAAATCGCCTATTTTCTTTGTCACCTCTTCGGCCTGGTTCCAGACTGTTATATTGACGTAACGATGACACAAACATTGAAAACGAGGGATTTAAGCGATTCTGAGCTGGTGAAACAGAGTTTGGCGGGCAACCGCGATGGATTCGGCGTGATTGTCGCCAGGTATCAATCCATGGTCTGTTCCATTGCTTATAGCGCGACTGGCAGTCTCAGCCAGAGCGAAGATCTGGCCCAAGAAACCTTTGTCACGGCGTGGAAGCAACTCGCCGCATTGCGCGACCCGGAAAAGCTGCGTTCATGGCTGTGCCGTATCACACGCAACCTCACCTATGATGCGCTGCTCCGACAGGGGCGGGAGCCCATTCATAAGGCCGAACCGATGGAAGAGGCCGAAGAAACTTGCGCGCTGGCTCCGCTGCCATCGGATGACACGATCCGCCGGGAGGAGGAGACCATCCTTTGGCGTTCGCTTGAGCGCATCCCCGAACGTTTCCGCGAACCGCTCGTTTTGTATTATCGCGAGCATCAATCCATCAAGAACGTGGCGGCGGCCCTGGACTTGAGCGAAGACGCGGTGAAACAGCGGTTGTCCCGGGGGCGGAAACTGCTTCACGAACAGGTGCTGGCATTTGTAGAAGGGGCGCTGGAACGGACGAACCCGGGCCAAGCATTCACAATGGGCGTGCTCGCGGCGTTGCCTGGCTTCACTATTTCGCCCAAAGCCGTAGCGGCTGAAGTGGCGTCCAAAGGTGGCACAGCCGCCAAGGCGGTCGCGGCGAGCGGATTGTCACTTGCAATTCTGGCGGCAGCGCTAGGCTTCTTAGGCAATTATTTCGGCTATCGCGCCGGCATGGAGGGCGCGCAATCAGACTATGAACGTGATTACATAAACCGTTTTTACCGCAAACTCGTCGCCGGCATCCTGGGGTTTTGGGCCGCGTACGGCCTGCTGATGATCCTGGCAAAACAAATCATCGTGGATCGTCATTTGGCATACTCCTGCATGATTGGCGGGTTAGTGCTTCCTTTCACGTTTGTGCTCATTGCGAGCGGGATTTTTTGGCTGCGAGCCCCGCGCAAATTCAGGGTTCACCTGGCGACGAAAGGAGTGTCGGCGCAGCCGGCAGGGCCCGCGTGGGAATATCGCAGCAAACTTGGCCTATTCGGGCTACCCTTCATCCATGTCCGGGCGAGGGGCGGGCTGACCACGCCCACAAAGCCGGTGAAAGCCTGGATTGCGTCGGGTGATTGTGCGGTAGGCTTATTGTTTGCCGCGGGCAATCTTGCGATTGCGCCCGTGAGCATGGGCGCATTGGCGATCGGGGTGTTTTCTTTCGGCGGCGGTGCGGCTGGATTGATTTCGCTGGGCGGGTTTAGTTTGGGTATGTGGTCGTTTGGCGTTTTGGCTTTGGGTTGGCAGACGTACGGGGCTTGCGCGATGGCATGGATTGCAGCGGATGGCGGCATTGCGATCGCGCACCATTTTGCCATGGGCGGGATCGCCTCCGCATTGCAGGCCAATACCGATGCCGCACGATCCTATTTTGGACAGACCCCATTCTTCCACCGTCCGCGGCGGTTTCTGCTCCGCTTGGCCTGCCTGAATCTCTTGTGGGTCATTCCGATGCTCGTCCGGTGGCGCGTCGTGGCCGGCGGTCGTCGAAAGCCTGAACTATCGCATTAACTATCAACAAAGCATGAGCTATCCAATTGCACTGGCGGAGTCGACGCCGATTGCCACCGCTGTGATTCGAAGCCGGGTTCCGGCACACGAGCTGGCGCGATTCGTGCCTGCGGCATGTGGCGAAGTGTGGTCCTTCATTCGATCCGCCGGACTGCCGCGACCCGGGCGCCATACGGCTCTGTATCTCGATGATGGATTCGTCGAAGTCGGGGCCGAAGTGTCGGAACCGTTCCCCGGCAACGAGCGGATTCGTTGCTCACAGTTGCCCGGAGGCCTCACGGTGACGACCGTTCACTTCGGCCCATACCCTGGTCTCAAGGGAGCGCATGAGGCGATTCGCGAATGGTGTGCCAGCCAAGGGCGCCGATTTTCGGGTGTTTCATGGGAGATCTACGGCCACTGGGAGGAGAGTTGGAACGACGATACGTCAAAGATACGGACCGATGTTTTCTATCTGCTGAATGATTCAAAGGGCAGACTGTAGGCTGAACCTCATTACGCGGAGGCGGCGGGGTATTTGACACAAGGGACGTCAACTCTCGTAATTTTTTTGACGGGCTGGTAGCATGGGTTTGTGGCTGATTTGCTGGCTAAAATCGAACATCAGATTCTCACCCGCCTACTGCTTCCGCCCCGGCAGAAACTGCTGGTGGCGGTTTCCGGCGGATTGGATTCGATGGTATTGCTCCAAGCGCTAGTGACCTTGGCGGCCAAATTCCGCTGGCGTCTGGCCGTGGCGCATTTTAACCATCATTTGCGGGGTTCGGCCAGCCGTGCCGATGCCATGCTGGTGCGTCGCTTTGCGGAACATCACCGGTTGCCATTCCATTTTGGGGAAGCGTTTGTGGAGAAGTTGGCGAAGCAGGAGCGCGTGTCGGTTGAAATGGCGGCCCGCCAGGCGCGGCACGAGTTTTTGGCTCGCACCGCCCGAACCCACAAAATCGCCACGATTGCGCTGGCCCATCATGCGGACGATCAGGTGGAACTTTTTTTCCTGCGACTGTTTCGCGGCGGGGGCGGGGACGGGTTGGCGGGGATGAAATGGCAATCGCCATCACCCTTTGATTCTCGAGTGACCTTGGTCCGGCCCCTGCTGGGCTTCACCAAGGCGGAATTACGCGCGTTGGCGGTGCAGCACAAAATCCCTTTTCGCGATGATAGGAGCAACGATTCGGTAAAAGTTCCGCGAAACAAAATCCGCCACGAACTGTTGCCCCATCTGCGAAAGCATTACCAAGCCGATCTAGACCGCTCGATTTTGCGTGCGATGGACATTCTGGGCGGGGAAGCGGAAGTTCTGGCCGAACTCACGAATCAATGGCTCACCGAACCGCAGCCGCCTTTTAACCAACTTCCCCTAGCCATTCAGCGCCGGGTGATCCAAGCTCAGTTGAACGCCAAGCAGGTTCCGGCCGAATTTGACCGCATTGAAAGACTTCGGCTTAGGCCCGGTAAGCCGATAAATGTCACCGGGAATTTATTTATCCAGCGCGGGGCCGATGGGCGGTTGGCCGAATTGAAGCCTTACGCAGGCGAGTTTAACCGCGATGAGTTGGTCTGCGCGATGGAAGGCCAAAAGGGCCGGGAGACTTTTGCGGGTAAACAGTTCATTTGGAACCGAAGCGCTTTTAGGTCCTCAATTTCGCTTAAAATGGAACCCCAGGTGCAACAGTTTGATGCGGAGCGGGTTGGCGCGGAAATTTGCCTGCGGCATTGGCGGGCGGGCGACCGGTTTCAGCCCATTGGAGCGAAGGCATCGGCGAAGCTGCAGGATCTTTTTACAAACGCCAAAGTTGCGCGGGAAATCCGCCATGAACGGGTGATTGCGGAGGCAGCGGAGGGGCAGATTTTCTGGGTGGAAGGGTTGCGAATCGGAGAACAGTTCAAGGTGACGCCTAAAACCAAATGGATTTTAAACTGGCGTTGGGCGGAAAGACCCCTAAAATGACACCATTAAATTAACCCAACGCGGTCGATTAAAGTGTTAAATTACCTTTACAGCCAAACAGCCAGTCATTAACATCCACCGCTCTAATTGAATATGGAATCGAAGACCAAGACGATTGAACAGTTTAAGTTGCACGGCAAGGATACCGGCTCGGCCGACGTGCAGATCGCGTTGCTGACGCACCGGATTAATCATTTAACCGAGCATTTGCAGACGAACAAAAAAGACCACAGCTCCCGCCGCGGGTTGCTGATGATGGTCAGCCAACGCCGTCGTTTGCTGGGCTATCTGCAAGTCAAAGACGTCAGCCGCTACACCACGGTTGCCAAGAAGCTCAAGCTGCGCCACTGATTTAGATTTGTAAGGCACGGTTTCCCCACGGAAGCCGTGTGCCCTAGGACGGGGAATGGTATTGCGAACGTTCCCATCCTTAATTATCAATTCGCAAGATAAACTTCCGCCGCCCCTGGGAAATTTCATTCAACTCCGAAAAATCAAGCAGATCGGAGTTCACTGAAGTTCCTCCGGAGGCGACGGGCAAATTCATATATATGCCAGAAAAAATAAGCGCCCCCATTGGCGACAAACAGATCATCATTGAAACCGGCAAGCTGGCCAAGCAGGCTGATGGTGCCGTGACGGTTCAGATCGGTGAGACGATTGTTTTGGTCGCCGCGGTTGCCGCCACCAAAGCCAAAGAAGGTCAGGATTTCTTTCCGTTAACCGTCGATTACCGCGAAAAAGCCGCCGCCGCGGGAAAATTTCCCGGTGGCTATTTCAAGCGTGAAGGCCGTCCCACGGAAAAGGAAATTCTCACCTGCCGCCTCACGGATCGTCCGATTCGCCCGCTCTTTCCCAAAGGTTATTACAACGAAGTCCAGGTCCAGACCGTGCTGTTGAGCGCGGATGGCGAAAATGATCCTGATATCCTCAGCATCGTTGGCGCCAGCGCCGCGCTGATGGTCAGCGACATTCCCTGGGCCGGCCCGCTCGGCGCCGTCCGCGTCGGCCGGGTTGCCGGAAAATTCGTGGCCAACCCCACCCACGCCGAACAGGCGGAAAGTGATTTGGACCTCGTGTACGTCGGCAACGACCACGATGTCGTGATGTTTGAAGGCGGCGCCAATGAAATCACGGAAGCTGATTTCAATGCCGCTCTCCAGTACGCCCAGGAAGCCATTCAGCCGATGATCGCCGCCCAGCGTGACCTGGCCGCCAAAGCCGGCAAGAAAAAGCGTGAGATCACGCTGAACATTGTGCCGGACGAAATTCTGGAAGAAGCCCGCAAGCTCGCGGGCGATCGTATCGTTCCTGCGCTGCTCATTACGGCCAAGCTGGCCCGCGAAGCCGCCGTCAACGCCGTTTTCGCCGATGTGGGTGAAAAACTGGTTGCCAAGTTTGGCCCCGAAAAAGTCACCACGTTCGTCATCAAAGACGCGCAATATTACATTCAAAAGGAAGCCGTTCGCAGCTTGATCCTTGACAGTGGCAAGCGCCTCGACGGCCGTACTTTTGCCCAAGTTCGCCCGATTTCGAGCGAAGTGGGCATTCTGCCCCGCGCCCACGGTTCCGCGCTTTTTGCCCGTGGCGAAACGCAAGCCGTCACGCTGGCCACCCTCGGCACCGGTGACGACACGCAGGAATTTGATTCCTACACCGGCGGCGAAAGCACGAAGAAGTTCATTCTTCACTACAACTTCCCGAATTACTCCGTTGGCGAAACCGGCCGCATCAGCGGCCCCGGCCGTCGTGAAATCGGACATGGCGCCCTGGCGGAACGCAGCATCGAGCCGATGATTCCCTCCGCCAATTATCCGTACGCCGTGCGCGTCACCAGCGAAATCATGGAATCGAATGGTTCGACCTCGATGGCTTCCGTTTGTGGTGGCACGCTGGCGCTGTTGGACGCTGGCGTTCCGATGATCCGCCCCGTGGCTGGCATCAGCGTTGGCATCTGCACCGAAAGCGGCGCGGATAAAGCCATTTCCCGTTACCAGCTCCTCACCGACATCATCGGCTGGGAAGACGCTTTCTGCGACATGGATTGCAAGATCGCCGGCACCGAAAAAGGCATCACTGGTTTCCAATTGGATTTGAAACTGAAGGGATTGCCGCACGCGATTCTGGCGGAAGCCGTGGAACAAGCGCGCGTGGCCCGTCTCGGCATCCTGGCTGAAATGGCCAAGACCATTGCCGAACCCCGCAAGGACATCAGCAAGTACGCGCCCCGCATCCAGACCCTGAAGATCAACCCTGAGAAGATCGGCGCCTTGATCGGACCCGGCGGCAAGAACATCAAGCGCCTCGTGGAAGAATCCGGTTGCGAAATCGACATCGAGGACGATGGCACAGTCAACATCTTCTCCGTCTCGGCGGACGGCATGAAGATCGCCGTGGACGCCATCTCGGGCATGACGGCGGAAGCGGAAATCGGCAGGATTTATCGCGGCAAAGTCGTCACGGTGAAAGAATTCGGCGCTTTTGTTGAATTCCTCCCCGGCAAGGACGGATTGGTCCACATCAGCGAACTCGCCAACTTCCGCGTCAAGAAGACCGAAGACATCGTCAAAGTGGGCGATGACATCACGGTCAAATGCCTGGGCGTTGACGAGAAGGGCCGCGTCCGCCTGTCCCGCAAGGCGGCGATGGAAGATCGCGACAAAGAAGCGGCCGTTCCTGCGGCCGAAGGCAAATAATTCGCCTCACAAATTTAGGATCAAGCGCGGACCACCCGGTCCGCGCTTTTTTGCGTACTGGTTGAAATTAAATGTCCAGTTTTCGCGTTTGGCGGTCAATAATCAGTAGATGCCCGAAATGAACGACATGACTTTGGTCCGGGAATACGCCGACCGCGGTTCGGAAAGGGCTTTTGCTGAGCTGGTACAGCGGCACATTCATCTGGTCTATTCCGTCGCGTTCCGGTATGTCGGAAATTCCGCGGATGCCCAGGACATCACCCAGGCGGTCTTTGGTATTCTTGCGAGGAAAACTGCGCACCTGCGGGATAGGACCACCCTTACGGGCTGGCTTTATGAAACCACGCGATTTACCGCCGTTGCGTTTCTGCGGGCCAAGGCCAGACAACAGGCCCGCGAACAGGAAGCCTATATGCTAACCACGTTGAATGATCCGGATTCCAACGGGGTATGGCAGCAGCTCGCGCCGGTTTTGGAAGAAGCGATGAACTGCTTGAGCGAAAAAGAACGCGTGCTGCTGGCGCTTCGTCTGTTTGAAAACCGAACGGCGGCGGAGACGGCCGCTTTGCTAGGCATACGGGAAGGGGCGGCGCACAAACGCACGGCTCGCGCCCTGGAAAAATTGCGCCAGTTTTTTCTCAAACGGGGCGTCAATTCTACGACAGCGATCATTGCCGGAGCCATCTCCGCCAACTTCGTCCAAGCCGCGCCACCAGCGCTGGCGCAGACCGTAACGGCCATGGCACTATCCCAGGGCGCAACCGTTTCCGCCACAACCTTAACCCTCGTCAATGGAGCAACGAAAATCATGGCATGGACAAAAGCACAGACCGCAATCGTAGGCGCCGCAGTCGCCGTCCTGGCGACGCTCCCGGTGGTGCAACAGCAAACACAGGCCAAACTGCGCGAACAAAACAAAGCGCTGACGCGACAGATTGCGCAACTGCAAACGGATAATGAAAGGCTTTCAACGCCGATCGCGTTGGCGAAGCGCGGGCCGCATCTGCCCGCGCCGCTAATGCAGATGACCCCTTCCACGAATGCTCTCGACGAGGATTTTTCTTCCACAAATCTTTTTGAGCGGCTTAAGGATAAGAATCCCAAATTGACTCGCGACCAAGTCGAGGCCTATCTCAAAACGAACGGGCGCAGCGCGGCCAATTTGCTCGCGGCCTTTGACACCAGCGGCGATCCGGCGTTGTTACAGGAGGCGATGGCCAGATATCCCACCGATCCACAAGTCGCTTATGCGGCGGCTTTCGACAAGGATTTGTCTCCCGAAGGACAGCGTCAATGGCTGAATGCGTTCGAGAAGTCCGCTCCCAACAATGGGCTGGCGAATTATCTTTCCGCGCTCAATTACTTTAACTCCGGCCAAATTGACCAAGGCGTGCAGGAACTTGCTGCCGCGTCCGGCAAATCGCTGGACGATTATAACGCCAACCGCACGGAAGACGACGCGGAAGCTTACCTCGCCGCCGGTTATTCTTGGGCGGACGCCAAAGAGCTGGCCGCGGCGCAACTGTTGCAGCCGCAACTGGCGCAGATGAAACAATTGAGTCTGGACGCAGTTGATCTGGCCAACGCTTATCGCCAAGCAGGAGATTCGACTTCCGCGGCGGCAGTGCTGCAAATGGCCGTCAACCTCGGTCAAGGTTACGCCACACCGTCGCCGGGCGAATATGAAATTGGACAACTCGTGGGAATCTCCATTGAACAGCGAGCGCTCCAAGCCATGGATCTGAACAGTTCTTACGGTGACAACGGGCAAACGGTTCAAGAACAACTTGCTGAACTGGCGCAGCAAAGGGCGGCCCTGATTGAGGTGAGCCAACGGGCTTTCAATTTGTATCCGGCCATGTCCGATCAAGATTGGATTATCTATCGAGAACGCGCGGCGGGTTTCGGTATGGCGGCCGCGGATCAATGGCTGATCAACAAGTACGGCCAGCCATGACCGGTGGGAAAACAGCGGCGTCAGCGGTAAATCATTTACGCCGGAAGACCTTGCCGACATCGGCTTGATCGACGGGCTTGATCACGATTTCGTCGATGTTGACGTGGGGCGGTCGATTGGCAACCCAGACTAAAGTCTCGGCAATATCCTTGGCCACCAGTGGGTTCATGCCTGCGTAGACGTCCTCCGCCTTTTGGCGGTCGCCTTTGAAACGAACCAGGGAGAATTCGGTTTCGGCCAGCCCGGGGTCCACGGTCCCGACGCGAATTCCGGTGCCGAGCAATTCCAGGCGCAGGGCGCGGGTAATCGACAATTCGCCCGACTTGGCCGCGCAGTAAACGGCGCCACCGGCGTACGCGGTTCGACCCGCGACGGAGCCGATATTGATAATGCTGGCGCCATCATCGTGGGCAATGAGGGGCAAGGTCTCCCGCGTCATGCGCAGCAGACCGAGCACGTTGCTTTGGATCATCGCCTCCCAATCCGCGTCCTTGCCATCGGCCACGGTATCCACTCCGTGCGCGCCGCCGGCATTGTTGATGAGAACATGGAGCGGCTGGTTTTTTAATTGAACTTTTACCCAATCGACGAAGGTTTCCACGCTCTCCGTGCGGGCGACATTGAGCTGGTGAAAATGCGCGCTTTTCGCGCCGTGTTTCAAGGCGATCGCGGCGGTCTTCTTCAACAATTCAACCCGGCGCGCGCCGAGCAACAGTTTGGCGCCCTCCGCGCCAAACGCCCGCGCCGCGGCAGCGCCAAATCCGGACGAGGCGCCAGTAATCAGGACCCATTTGCCATTTAAGGTGAATCGGCTCGCGCTTTTCATAATGATATTGAACGACTTTGTGGTCGATTTAGCCAGCATCCATTTTTGCAACAAACCGACCGTTTGGGCCGGGTAAAACCTTTTGTTTTTCTCCGGCCGGGCAAACGGTTAACATGCCAATTCATGGCTGAACGATTGCCCATATACGACATTGAGCGGGATTTGATTGCCCAATTGCAGACAGATCGCCGTTTAATATTATCCGCACCGACGGGTTCTGGCAAATCCACCCAGGTGCCGCAAATGTTATTGAAACATGGTTTGCTGGGAGACGGGCAGGTGGTGGTGCTGCAACCGCGGCGGCTGGCGGCGCGCCTGCTCGCCAGCCGGGTCGCGCAAGAGCTTGGGGTGCGGCTGGGGGATGAGGTTGGATACCAAATCCGGTTCGAAAACTGCACCTCCGCCAAAACGAAGATCCGTTTCGTCACGGAAGGTGTGCTGTTGCGCCAAATGATTGAAGATCCGCAATTGCGGGGCGTATCGGTAATTTTATTTGATGAATTTCATGAACGGCATTTGTACGGGGACATCACGTTGGCGCAGGCGTTGGATCAACAGGAGCAGCACCGGCCCGATCTCATGCTGGCGGTCATGTCGGCAACGTTGAACGCCGGTGAATTGGAAAAATATTTATCAGAAGTTCGCCATCAGCCTGACGCAAAAAACGGCGGAAATCGTGTCATTGGTTGTCGCGTACTGGTTTCGGAAGGGCGGACTTATCCGGTGGAAGTGGAATATTTGCCTTACCGGTTGGGGCAGGGCGGGGCGACGGTTTGGGGGTTGGCGGCGGAGGAGTTTGCCCGCTTTGTGAACGGAGGAGGGCAGGGAGATGTGCTGGTTTTCATGCCGGGCGGTTTTGAAATATCGCAAACGATGGAAGCGATCCGGCATACGTCCGAAGCGAAGGGTTACATTATTCTGCCGTTGCACGGGGAATTGCAGCCAAAAGATCAGGACGCCGCGGTGGCGCGTTATGATCGGCCCAAGGTGGTTGTGGCCACCAATGTCGCCGAGACCAGCATAACCATCGACGGGGTCCGCCTGGTGATTGATTCGGGATTGGCGCGGGTGGCACGGTATGATTCCAACCGGGGGATCAACACGCTGCTGATCGAGAAAATTTCGCAGGCCAATGCGGACCAGCGGACGGGGCGGGCCGGACGAACCGCTCCGGGAACTTGTATCCGGCTGTGGTCGCGACCGGAACAGGATGAGCGGCCGCCGCACGAAATGCCGGAAATCCGGCGGCTGGATCTGGCGGAGGTGGTGCTCACGCTGAAGGCGGCGAGCGTGAAGGATTTACGGCAATTCCGCTGGCTGGAAAAGCCGGATGAGATTTCGCTGACGCACGCGGAGGAATTATTGCAAGACCTGGGAGCGGCCGATGCAACCGGGGTGATCACCGCGATTGGGCGCAAAATGCTGGCGTTTCCACTGCATCCGCGTTACGCGCGCATGTTGCTGGCGGCACAGGAGTACGGATGTGTTCACCAAGCGTGCCTGGTGGCGGCGCTAACGCAGGGGCGGGATTTGTTGATTCGGAATCCGGGGCGCGATGTGGAGACGGCCCGGGAAGATACTTTCGGCGAGAAATCCACGTCGGACTTTTGGGTGCTCATGCGGGCGTGGAGTTTTGCCTTCAACAATCGATTTCAAATGGATGCCTGTCGCAAGCTGGGGATCCATGCGGTAACGGCACGGCAGGTGGGACCGCTCTTTGACCAGTTTTTGCGGATTGCCAAGAGCGAAGGGTTGGACGTGACTGCCAACGAGGTCAAAGACGAGGCATTGCAAAAATGTATTTTAATCGGTTTCAGCGACCGGGTGGGCCGCCGGATGGATCAAGGGACGCTGCGTTGCGAATTGGTTCACGGCCGCCGGGGGGTGCTGGCGCGCGAAAGCAAGGTGCAGCAGAGTCCGTTGTTTGTGGTGGCGGAGATCCGGGAAATTGAAGGGCGCGACCGGGAAGTGAATACGATTCTGTCTTTGGCAACGGCGATTGAGGCGGATTGGCTGCGGGAATTATTTCCCGGCGATATTAAATCCGAGGTGGAGGTGCAATTTGATGCGCAACAGCGGCGGGTGCTGGCGGCAGAATTGTTGCGCTTTCGAGATTTGGCGCTGGCGGCGAAACGGATTGATCCACCGCCGGCGGAAGCGGCGGCGCGTTTACTGGCGGACGAGGTGCTGGCGGGGCGGCTATTATTGCCGAACTGGGACCATACGGTTGAGCAATGGCTGGCGCGGTTAAACCTTTTATGCCAGCAATGTGCGGAGCTGCAATTGCCGCCGATCACGGAAGAGGACCGGCATGCGATCATTGCGCAGCTTTGCGACGGGGCGGTGAGCTACAAAGACATCAAGGAGCGGGAAGTGAAACCGGTGGTGGTCTCGTGGTTGTCGCATACGCAGCGCGAATTACTGGACAAATATGCGCCGGAGCGGTTGACGCTTTCCAATGGCCGGACGCCGAAAGTAACGTACGAAAATAACCGGGCGCCATTTATATCGCTGCGCATTCAGGAATTGTACGACGTGCAGCAAACGCCGAAAGTGGCGATGGGGCGGGTGCCGGTGACGGTTCACATTTTGACGCCGGGCATGAAACCGATTCAGGTAACGCAAGACCTGGCGAATTTCTGGCGGGAGCATTATCCGAAGGTCAAATCAGAATTGCAGCGGAAGTATCCGAAGCACCTATGGCGATGAACGCGATTGAACAGCTTTGTCCGAACTGTGGTTTGTGCTGCAATGGGGCATTGTTCGCCGATGTGGAACTACGCGCGGGGGACGATCCCAAACGCCTGGCGAAACTCGGTTTGCCGGTGGCGAAGAAAGGGCCGCGGAAGCTGGCGTTTCCGCAAGCGTGTGCGTGTTTCGATGGGAAACTGTGCCGGATTTATGAGGATCGTCCGAAGCGTTGCCGGTTGTTTGCTTGTGGTTTGTTAAAACGGGTGGAGGCGGGTGAATTGGAGCCGGGGGCGGCGTTGCATGAGATCGGGGCGGCTCGCAGGCAACTCGAGAAGATTGAAGTGCTTTTGCAAGCGATGGGGCAAACGGACCGATCGATTGCGTTGACTCAACGATATGCGAGTGCCATGAGTGCGCCGCTGGATTTGGCGGATGAAATCAACGCCGAGCACTATGGTGATTTGATGCTGGAAATGAGCAGTCTGATGGAGCGCTTTGAGCGGGATTTTTTGCAGTGAGTCAAACGTCCACCCCTCACCCTCGATGAACGTAAAAACTGATTATTCGTTATCAGTGACCTCCAAGAACCTCAAAATGCGGTTGCGGTTTTGCAATCTTACCCCTCAAACACTTTATTTCAAAGACTGACGTGGCCTCACTCCACCCCCCGGCCGCGGACTCGCTCGCGCCCGCTCGCTCGGCCCTAACGGGCCTCCGGCTCCGCCGAATTCCTATTGCGGCTTTCCC
>Ga0302320_10014071_pt1 | contig 16590 bp, 10 predicted proteins | sample Bog_T0_3_FD_202130 | JGI IMG/M metagenome (GOLD analysis project Ga0302320, IMG submission 202130) | Peat permafrost microbial communities from Stordalen Mire near Abisko, Sweden - Bog_T0_3 | ecosystem: Environmental > Terrestrial > Soil > Wetlands > Peat | place: Sweden: Abisko, Stordalen Mire... | reverse complement strand
ATGTCCAGCTGTCCAATTTAAGCCAGATCTTCTTCTGCATCTACAACATGTTCCTGTCGGCCTCGGTGGGGTTCTGCGCCCTGGTGGCGATCATCCGCGCCTTCCGCGGCGACGCCAGGCTGGGCAACTACTTCATGGACATGTGGCGGGTGGTGGTCTACCTGTTCGTGCCGGCGGCCCTGGCCTTCGGCCTCATCTTCATGAGCCAGGGCAGCCCCATGACCCTGAAGAGCTCGTACCAGGTGGCGACCCTGGAACCGGGGGCCATGGGCACCACCGACAAGGGCGAGGCCAAGGCCCAGACCATCGTGGTGGGCCCGGTGGCGGCCCTGGAGGCCATCAAGATGCTCGGCACCAACGGGGGCGGGTTCTTCGGCATGAACTCCGCGCACCCCTATGAGAATCCCACCGGGCTGTCCAACTACTTCGACACCCTGGCCATGATGGTCTTCCCGTTCGCGCTGGTGCTGATGTATGGGCGGATGCTGGGCAGGTTGCGCCATGGGATCGTCATCTTCTCGGTCATGCTGCTGCTCATGGCCGGCACCGTGGCCATGTCGGTCTACTATGACACCCTGCAACCGAACCCGGGCTTGACCGCCCATGCCACGGCGCAGACCTTCCAGATCCCCAGCGCCAAGGCGCCGGGAGGGCAGCAGGCGGTGACCCTGCCGGCGGTGGCGGGCCTGCCGGTGGACCAGCACCTGGGCAATCTGGAGGGCAAGGAGCTGCGCTTCGGCACGTCGGCCGGGGCCACTTTCGCCGCGCTGACTACCGACGTGACCTGCGGCGCGGTGAACGCCGAATCCGACAGCCTGAACCCCATGGCCGGACTTTCGCCCATGATCGGCATGTGGCTGAACTGCGTGTTCGGCGGCAAGGGCGTGGGGATGATCAACATGCTGATGTACATCATCATAGGCATCTTCATCGCCGGCATGATGGTGGGGCGCAGCCCGGAATACCTGGGCCGCAAGATCGGGGCCCGCGAGGTCAAGCTCGCGGTGATCACCATCCTGGTCCACCCGCTGATGATCCTCATGCCCGCCGGGCTGTTCTCGGGGACCAGCTGGGGCCTCAAGGCGGTCAGCAATCCCGGTTCCCATGGCTTCAGCCAGATCATCTACCAGTTCTCCTCGGCCTCGGCCAACAACGGGTCGGCCTTCGACGGCCTGGGGGTCGCCTATGGCTTCGCCCACGGCCTGACCCCGGTGCTCAACGCCATCCCCTGGGACATCGCCACCGGGCTGGTCATGCTGTTCAGCCGCTACCTGCCCATCATCGCGCCCATCGCCCTGGCTGCCTACCTCGGGGCCAAGAAGGCGGCGCCCGCCGGCCTGGGCACCCTCCGGGACGACACCACGACCTTCGGCATCCTGGTGCTGGGGACGGTGCTCATCGTCGGCGCGCTCCTGTTCCTGCCGGTGGCCGTGCTCGGGCCCATGGCGGAACATCTGGGCCCCTTCCCGTTCGGCGGCTGATCCAACCATCCAAAGGAGTTTGACATGCCCAATACCCTGATGCCCACCGTCACCGCCCCGGTCCTCCGCCCGCAGCCCCCGCGTCCGCGCAAGCCCAGGCAGAAGAAGGAGAACCGGCTGCTGGACCGGGAGACCGCGCTGCCGGCCCTGAAGCAGGCGTTCGTCATGCTGCGGCCGGACCTGCAGTGGAACAACCCGGTCATGTTCGTGGTGGAGGTCGGCGCCTTCCTGACCCTCGCCTACATCGCCCAGATGGCCCTGGGAGGGCCGGCCAGCCTGGCCCCCATCACCTACTTCATCGCCCTCGACGCATGGCTTTTCGCGACGGTGCTGTTCGCCAACTTCGCCACGGCGCTGGCCGAGGCGCGGGGCAAGGCCCGGGCCGACGCCCTGCGCCGCTCCCGCCAGGAGACCAAGGCATGGCGCCGCACCGCCGCGGGCGCCATCGAGCTGGTCTCGTCGTCCGATCTGCACCAGGGCGACATCGTGGTGGTGGAGGCGGGGCAGATGATCCCGGGCGACGGGGAGATCATCGAAGGGGTCGCCTCGGTGAACGAGGCCGCCATCACCGGCGAATCGGCCCCGGTCATCCGCGAATCCGGCGGCGACCGCTCCGGCGTCACCGGCGGCACCGAGGTCCTCTCCGACCGGATCGTGGTCCGCATCACCTGCGGGCCGGGCGATTCGTTCCTGGACCGGATGATCGCCCTGGTGGAGGGCGCCATCCGCCAGCGCACCCCCAACGAGATCGCGCTCACGCTGATGCTTTCGGCCCTGACCCTGATCTTCCTGGTGGTGGTGGTGCCGCTCTGGCCCATGGCCTGGAACGCCGAGCAGTACATGATGGGCTACCTGGGACTTTCGGCGCCCCTGAGGAGCCTGGGCACCGACGTGCCGACCCTGATCGCCCTGGTGGTGTGCCTGATCCCCACCACCATCGGCGCCCTGCTGGCCGCCATCGGCATCGCCGGCATGGACCGCGCCATGCAGGCCAACATCATCGCCAAGAGCGGCAAGGCGGTGGAGCTGTGCGGCGACATCGACGTCATCCTGCTGGACAAGACCGGCACCATCACCATGGGCAACCGGCACGCCACCCGGTTCATCCCGGTGGGCGAATACTCCGCAGCCGATGTGGGGCGGCTGGCGGCCCTGGCCTCGGCCGCGGACGACACCCCCGAAGGCAAGAGCATCGTGACCCTGTTCGAGCAGGGTCAGGGCCAGCCGGTCAAGGTGCCGGCGGACGCGGAACCGGTGGCGTTCACCGCCCAGACCCGGATGAGCGGGGTGGATCTCGGCGACGGCCGGATGATCCGCAAGGGCGCGTCCGACGCGGTCATCGCCTTCGTCCTGGCCCGGGCCGGCCGGGTGCCCAATGACCTGTCCCGGATCGTCGACGGCGAGGCCACCCAGGGGGCCACCCCGCTGGTGGTGGCGGTGGGCGGCGAGATCGTCGGGGTGGTGGTGCTGGAGGACATCCTCAAGCCCAACATGCTGACCCGGTTCGAGCGGCTGCGGAAGATGGGGCTGCGCACCGTCATGATCACCGGCGACAATCCGCTCACGGCCGCCACCATCGCCGCGCGGGCCGGGGTCGACGACTTCATCGCCCAGGCCACGCCGGAGCGCAAGCTCGCCTACATCAAGGAGCAGCAGGCCCTGGGCCACCTGGTCGCCATGACCGGCGACGGCACCAACGACGCGCCGGCCCTGGCCCAGGCGGACGTGGCCCTGGCCATGAACGCAGGCACCCAGGCGGCCAAGGAGGCCGCGAACCTGGTGGACCTGGACAGCGACCCCACCAAGCTGATCGAGACCATCGAGATCGGCAAGCAGCTGCTGATGACCCGGGGCTCCCTGCTGACCTTCTCCATCGCCAACGACGTGGCCAAGTACTTCGCCATCATCCCCGCGCTGTTCGCCGGGACCCTGCCGTGGCTGGCGCCGATCAACGTCATGCAGCTGCACTCGCCCACCTCGGCCATCCTGTCGGCGGTGATCTTCAACGCGCTCATCATCCCGGCGCTGATCCCCATCGCGCTCAAGGGCGTGGCCTACCTGCCGCTGGGCGCCGACGCCCTGCTGCGGCGGAACCTGCTGATCTGGGGCCTGGGCGGCGTGGTGCTGCCCTTCGTCGGCATCAAGCTGATCGACCTGGCCCTGGTGGCCACCCACCTGACTGTCTAGGCGCCGTCAAGGAATAACCATGCCCAATCCTCCTCATTCCATTACGGCGCCTTATGCCGGTGCCGGGCGAAACGGGAAGGGCAAATCTTCAACCACGGCCTATAGGAGCAATCGACATGTGGAAGATCTTCTCCAGGAGCATCCTGCTCGCGGCGGTTTCGGTCGTCATCTGCTGCGTCCTCTACCCGATGGCCTTGTGGGCGGTGGGCCAGACCATCCTGCCCTTCCAGGCCAACGGCAGCCTGCTGAAGGGCCCGGACGGGGCGGTGGCGGGCTCCCGGCTCATCGCCCAGCCGTTCACCAAGGACGGCTACTTCCAGCCCCGGCCTTCCGCGGCCTCGTACGACGCCTCCGCCTCGTCCTCGTCGGCCCTGGCGCCTTCCAACTACGCCCTGCGCGATCGGGTGGCCCGGGTGCTGGGGCCGATCGTGAAATATCGGAGCGGCTTGAAAGCCGGCCAGCAGGTCGCGCCGGACGTCGAAGCCTGGTTCCAGAAGGACACTTTCCAGGGCAGCCCGCATCTGGTGGGGCAATGGGCTGACCTGCACAATTCACTGGCCCAGGCCTGGGTCAACGCCGACCCGAAGAATGGCGCGTACGTGGACGATTGGGCCAAAAACCACACCGCTGTCGTCGCCCAGTTCATCAAGGACAACCCGGCCACGCCGGCGCCCAAGGCAGCGGACCTGGCGGTGGTGTTCTTCAAGGACTTCTCCAGCGCCCACCCCGGGCGGTTCCCCTCAGCCGTCACCAAACCGGGTCCTGACGGCAAGCCGGCGACGGCGCTGGAGCCGGTGAAGGATGGCTCGGACATCCAGTCTATGTTTTTCGACATGTGGCGGAACGAGCATGCCCAGGCCGATCTCCAGGAGGTCCCCGGCGATCTGGTCACCGCCTCGGCCTCAGGGCTGGATCCGCACATCTCCCTGGCCAACGCCGAATTCCAGCTGGACCGGGTGGCCGCCAAGTGGGCCGCCGACCTCAAGCTCGACCCGGCCGCCGTCCGCCAGGAGATCGAGCAGATCCTGCAGAAGAACGCGGCCGCGCCGTTCAATGGGCTGGCCGGTGAGACGTTCGTCAATGTGCTGGAAGTGAACCTGGCCCTGCGCACGCGCTTTGGTCAGCCGTCCTGATGCTGATCGTGGAACGGGAATAAAAAAATATAAAAGTAGCTAAATCGATGTTATTTGCCATGGCAATGCCCTGGAATAGGGAGGCCCGCTTCAAGGCCAGGTCCTGAACCTGGCGGAGCGGGCCATCCCGTGCGGGGCCTTTTACGGAGGACCACCATGCTCTCTTTCCGAACAATCGCCCTGGTGGGCGGAATTCTGGTTCCGGCCCTGGCCCAGCAGGCCCCACCTGTTGCCCCACCCGGCGCAGAACCGGCCGCCGCGCCAAAGGCTGCCCCGGCCCCGGAACCTTTCGCCTTCGCCGATTTCTCCTGGCTTAACGGCAACTGCCGGCAGAACGAATCGATCCTGGACACCAAGTACTTCACCGGGGAGTTCCGGGCGGACATGAACTATGTCTACGACTTCAACCACCCCCAAGACCATACCATCGTCGGGTCCTGCGAGACCGGGCGCACCGACGAAGTCCAGGTGCAGCAGCTGGGTATCGGCGGGGATTTCCACTGGCAGAATGTCCGCGGGCGGCTCATGACCCAGTTCGGGCTCGACTCCACCATGACCCCGGAGAATGACGCCAGTACCGTCAGGGGCCAGTACAACACCCAGAGCGCCTACCGCTACCTTTCCGAAGCCTACGGCGGCTACCACTTCGACGTCATGCGCGGGCTCAACGTGGACGCCGGCATCTTCATGAGCTATATCGGGCTGTTCAGCTACTACAACTTCGACAACTGGGCCTACCAGCCCTCCTACGTGTCCGCCAACACGCCCTGGTTCTTCAACGGGGTGAGGATCCAGCTCTTCCCCAACGAGAAGATGAAGGTGGAGCTGTGGATCACCAACGGCTGGCAGTCCTACAACATGATCAACAACTCCCTGGGCATCGGCGGCTCCTTCACCTGGAGCCCCACCGGCAATATCCGCTTCATCTCCAACGACTATTTCAGCGGCAGGGATACCCTGGGCAATTCCCAGCGCACCCGGCGGCACACGGACAACAGCTTCGAACTGAAGTACTACGATCACCCCGACCGCTTCCTGACAAAAATGGCCTTCTCTGTCACCGGAGACCTGGGGGACGAGAACGGCGGCGGCGTGAGCCGGTCCTCCGGTGCTCCCAAGCAGTACTTCGCCGGCTGGATGTTATACAACCGGTTCTGGTTCAACCATGACCGCAACGCCCTCACCGTGGGCGGCGGCTCCATCACCAATCCCGGGCGCTACCTGGTCCTCCTGCCCCCCATCAACGGCGCCAACGCCGCATCGGGAACCCCCTACTTCACCGAGAACCCAGGCGATCCCTTCCACGCATGGGACTGTTCGGTGACCTACGACTGGATGCCCAACGCCTTCGCCACCTGGCGGCTGGAGTTGGACCGCCGGGTGTCGAGCGTGCCCTACTTCTCCGGCCCCGGCGGGGTCACCCCTCCAGGCGGGAATCAGGGCCCGGCCGGCTCGCCCGTCACCGGCTGGAGCCCCGACCTGGTGAGGAGCGAGACCCGCATCAACGCGGCGTTCATGGTGAAATTCTAGTGGTGCCCGCGCGAAATATCTGGTTCAACCGAGACGCTTGAGGGCACCACGTGGCGGGGGTCTGGGGGCTCGGCAGAGTCCCCAGGGGTGACAGCAGAGTCGCGCACTGCGCGGCTTTGCGCCAGAGGGGCTTTGCCCCTATGAAAGTGCACCCCGCCGCCGGTCCGATGATCCAGATAATTCAGGCGGGGTGCATTAGGTCAGGCCCCTTCGTAGAGCCGGTCGATCCGGGCCGCGTACACTTCGTCCACGGCCCGGCGGCGGATCTTGAGGGAAGGGGTGAGCAGGCCGCTGTCGGCGGTCAGCTCGTGGTCCAGTACGATGATCTTCTTGATGTGCTCGAAGTTGGAGAAGTGCTCGTTGATCCGCTGGACCCGCCGCATCAGCTTGTCCACGGCCTCGGGCAGGGCCACCAGGTCGGCGTCGGTGACGAAGGCCAGCCGCTTGTGCTGGGCCCAGCGGCGCAGCTCGGCGAAGTTGGGCACCAGGATGGCGGAGATGAAGTTCCGGCGGTCGCCGATGACCACCGCCTGCTCGATGTACTTGTCGCCCCGCAGGGCGTTCTCCAGGGGCTGGGGGGCGACGTTCTTGCCGCCCGAGGTCACCAGGATCTCTTTCTTGCGGTCGGTGATGCGCAGCCGGCCCTGGGCGTCCAGCTCGCCGATGTCGCCGGTGTGGAAGTAGCCCTCCGCGTCGATGGCCTCCCGGGTGGCCTTGTCGTTCTCCCAGTAGCCCAGCATCACGTTGGGGCCCCGGCAGAGGATCTCGCCGTCGCCGGCCAGGGCCAGGAACGGCCTGCCCTCCCACTGGTCCATGATGGGGCGTCCCACGTAGCCCGGGCGCATCTCGCCCTGGGCGCAGAGGGTGAGGATGGGGCTGGTCTCGGTGAGCCCGTAGCCTTCGAAGATGGGGATGCCGGCCGCCCAGAAGAACTCCAGGATGGCGGGCTGGACCGGGGCGCCGCCGCAGGCCGCCAGGCGGATCCGGCCGCCGAAGCGGTTCCGGACCTTGGCGAACAGCAGCGGGTCGAACAGCTTCATGGCGAGGCTGAGGGCCCAGCCGGGCCGGAGCCCCCGGTAGCGGTACTGGACGGCCCGGCGCCCGGCCAGCATGGCCAGGTGGAACACCAGCCGGCTGGGGTAGCCGCCGGCGTTCACCTGCTCGCGGATCCGGGCGTAGCTCTTCTCGTAGATGCGGGGCACCGCCAGCAGCACGTGGGGCCTGACTTCCTGCAGGTCCCTGGGGATGGTCTGGAGGCTCTCGGCGTAGTAGATGGAGGCGCCGGCGTAGAGCATCATGTAGTGCCCGCAGGTGCGCTCGAAGATGTGGGAGAGGGGCAGGATGCTGAGGATCCGCTCCCCCGGCAGCGGCAGCAGGACCTTGAGCCCGGCCAGGGTGTTGGAGACCACGTTGCCGTGGCTGAGCATGGCCCCCTTGGGGTCGCCGGTGGTGCCGGAGGTGTAGATGACGGTCAGCAGGTCCCCGGGGGAGACCAGCCGGCTCCGCTCCCGGATCTCCGGGCGCCGGGACTCCTGGCGGGCCCCCTCGTCCAGCAGGGCCTTCCAGGCGAGCACCGGGCGGTCCGGGTCCTCGGGCGCGTCGGGCAGGCTCCCCTCCATGAGCACCGCCCCGTCCAGGTAGGGCAGCTCCGGCCAGAGCTCCAGCACCTTGGCCAGCTGCTCGTGGGTGGAGCACGCCACCCAGCGGGCCCGGGAGTGCTTGAGGATGAAGCCGGTCTGGGGCACGTTCAGGGTCGGGTAGACCGGCACCGAGACCAGGCCCGACAGGGCGCAGGCGTAGTCGGCCACGGCCCATTCCGGCCGGTTCTCGGACAGGATGGCCAGGCGGTCGCCCCGCTCCATGCGGCCCTCCAGGGCCAGGGCCAGGCGCTCCACCCGGGCCTGGAGCTCCCGGTGGGAGATGGGGACGTAGGCTCCGTCCACCCGGTGGGCCAACGCGGCGGGGAGGTCACGGTCGATGCCGGCGTAGAACAGATCAGGAATGGTCTCGACCAAGAATTGGCTCCAAAGAACGCGCAACGGTGGCATGGTAGCAGGGAACGGAAGTATGCTTCCCATGGATAAATCCGGCAACCCCCCCAGCCTGGCCGATACCGTCGCCGCCTTCCGCCTGGAGCAGCGGGCCCGGGGCGTGTCGCCGCACACCCTCAGGGCCCAGGACGGCGACCTCCAGAAGCTGCTGGCCCACGGCGCCGGCAACGGCTGGGCCGGCTGGGACGTGAGCCCCCGGACCCTGCGCCGGTTCGCGCTGGAACTGGGCGAGCGGGGCCTGGACCCGGCCAGCCAGGCCCGGATCCTCTCCACCGTGCGCAGCTTCTACCGCTGGCTGTTCGAGACCCAGCGGATCCAGGTGGACCCGGCCTCGGGCCTGCGCAACCCCAAGCTGCCCAACCGGCTCCCGGCCTTCCTCACCGAAGGCGAAAGCGCCGCCCTGCTGGACCTGCCGGCCCACGACTTCCTCACGGCCCGTCTGCGCTGCCTGCTGGAACTGCTCTACGCGGCCGGGCTCCGGGTGGCGGAGCTCACCGGGCTGGACCTGCAGGATCTGCTCATGGAGCAGCGCACCCTGCGGGTCCTGGGCAAGGGCAGCAAGGAGCGGCTGGTGCCCTTCCACGAAAAGGCCGCGGCCGTGCTCCAGGACTACCTGGCCCGGCGCCGGGAATGGATCGCGGCCAGGAACCTCCCGCCCACCCCGGCGCTGTTCCTGAACCAGCGGGGCGGGCGGCTCACCCCCACCAGCGTCCGCACCTTCCTGGCCGCGGCCCTGGAAAAGGCCGCCCTGCGGGCCCGGGTGAGCCCCCACGCCCTGCGCCACAGCTTCGCCACCCACCTGCTCAGCCACGGCATGGACCTCCGGGCCATCCAGGAGCTGCTGGGCCACGCCAGCCTCAGCACCACCCAGCGCTACACCCACCTGGACCTGGAACAGCTGGCCAGGACCTACGAATCGGCCCACCCCCGGGCGCGCAAACCGTAGGGCGCGACATAGACTCCATGGCCGGGCTCCGCCCGGGCATGGAGTGGGGGAGTCTGAGGGGGGACGAAGAGGGAGCAACGCGACCGGGCGGTCCCCCCGCAGTCATAGTCGGGTATGATCTCCTTTTCACCCCAGCGGTGTGAAAGGATAGTGCCGTGGAGTTGTTGGTCGATCGCATCTGTCAGGAACTCGCCTTGCCCAGGGCGGGCGTCGCCTCGGTGGCGGCGCTCTTGAACGAGGGGAACACGGTTCCCTTCATTGCCCGCTATCGGAAAGAGGCCACCGGGTCCCTGGACGAAGTGGCGATCCGGGCGGTGGAAGACCGGCTGGGCTACTACAAGGAACTGCTGGACCGCCGGGAGGCGGTGCTCAAGTCCATCCAGAAGCAGGGCAAGCTCAACCCCGAACTGAAGGCGCGGATCGAGGGGGCCTGGGCCAAGACCGAACTTGAAGATCTCTACCTTCCGTACAAGCCCAAGAAGCGCACCAAGGCCACCGACGCCCGCGAGCGGGGCCTGGAGCCGCTGCTGGAGGAGCTGCTGGCCGACGCCTCCGGGGCCGACCCGCTCATGCTGGCCTCGCCCTACGTCAAGGAAGGCACGGAGGGGCTGGAGACGCCCTCCCGCTGCCTGGAAGGCGCCGGCCACATCCTGGCCGAGCGGCTGGCGGAAGACGCGGATCTGCGCGCCTGGCTGCGCCAGGTGTTCCACGACACAGGCATCCTGCACGCGGCCCTGCGCGAGGAGCGCAAGGACGCCCCCGAGGCGCTGCGGTTCAAGCCCTACTGGCAGTTCCAGGAGCCCCTGAAGAAGATGCCAGGCCACCGGATCCTGGCCGTGCGCCGGGGCGAGAAGGAGGAGCTGCTCACGGTGAAGCTGGCGGTGGACCGGGAGAAGCTGGTCACCGAGATGGTGTCCCGGGTGACGGTGAACCCGGCCTCGGCCTACCGGCCCCTGCTGCACGAGATCTGCGCCGACGCCTTCGACCGCCTCCTGTCGCCCTCCATCGAGACCGACGTGCGCATCGAGGCCAAGAAGAAGGCCGACCTGGAGGCCATCCGAGTCTTCCAAGTCAACCTGGACCACCTGCTCCTGGCCCCCCCGGCCGGGCAGCGCTGCACCCTGGGGGTCGACCCCGGCATCCGCACCGGGTGCAAGCTGGCGATCATCAACCGGCTCGGCCAGTTCATGGAGACCGCCACCATCTACCCCCTGGAGCCCAAGCGCGACCTGGAGGGCAGCCGCGCCATCCTGGAGGGGCTGGCCACCCGCTTCCCCATCGAGGCCATCGCCATCGGCAACGGCACCGGGGGCCGCGAGTCCGAGGCCTTCATCCGCGGCTGGCTCAAGGATTCCGGCCGGGACGCGGTGCTCTGCGTTGCGGTGAGCGAGGCCGGCGCCTCGGTCTACTCGGCCTCCGACGTGGCCCGGGAGGAGTTCCCCGAGCAGGACGTGACCGTGCGCGGAGCGATATCGATCGCCCGGCGCTTCCAGGACCCGCTGGCCGAGCTGGTGAAGGTGGAGCCCAAGTCCATCGGGGTCGGCCAGTACCAGCATGACGTGAACCAGACCGCCCTGAAGAAGGGGCTGGACGAGGTGGTGGAGTCCTGCGTGAACCGGGTGGGGGTCGACCTGAACTCCGCCAGCTACCGCCTCCTGGCCTACGTGGCCGGGATCGGCGAAAGCCTGGCCAAGCACATCGTCGAGCACCGCTTCGCCAACGGCGCCTTCAAGCACCGGGAGCAGCTCATGGAGGTGCCCCGGTTCGGGGAGAAGGCCTTCCTGCAGGCCGCGGGCTTCCTGCGCATCCGGGAGGGGGAGAACCCCCTGGACGCCAGCGCGGTGCACCCGGAAAGCTACCCGGTGGTCCAGCGCATCTGCCAGCTGGCCGGGAAGACCGTGCCCGAGCTGGTGGGCAACGACGCCGTCCTGGACTCCCTGGACCCGGCCCTGTTCATTGACGGCCGGTTCGGGATCGAGACGGTCAAGGACATCATCGCCGAGCTGAAGAAGCCGGGTCGGGATCCCCGCCGGCGCTTCGAGGCGGTGATCTTCAGGGAGGGGGTGCACAAGCCCGCCGATCTGGAGATCGGCATGGAGCTCCAGGGCATCGTCACCAACGTCACCGATTTCGGCGCCTTCGTGGACGTCGGCGTGCACCAGGACGGCCTGGTCCACCTGTCCGAGATCTCCCACCAGTACGTCAAGAACCCCGCGGACGCCCTCAGCGTCGGCCAGGCGGTGCGGGTGAAGGTGCTGGCGGTGGACCTCAAGTCCAAGCGCATCGGCCTGTCCATCAAGGCCCTGCTGCCCGGGGCGGCCGTCCCGGGCGAACGCGCCGAACGCGCCGAACGCGCCGAACGCGCCGAACGCGCCGAACGCGCAAGGCCCGAGCGCGGGCCCCGGCCCGACCGGCCCCGGACCCGGGTGGAGCCCCGGCCCCAGCAGGCCCCGGCCCCGGGCGCCCCCGCCGCCCCGCGGAGACCATCCCGGCCCCACCCGGAGGCCCGCAGGCCCGGCGCCCCGGAGCACCGGCCCGAGCCGCGGTCTGAGCCCCGGTCTGAGCCCCGGTCTGAGCATCGTCCCGAGCGTCGTCCCGAGCGCCGGCCCGAACCACCCGAGCGCAAGCCCGAGCGCCAGGCCGAGACCCGGGCCGGGGCCAGCCTGTCCGATCTGATGGCCAAGTACAACAAGGGCCTCCGATGAAGCTGGCGCCGCTGGGGGCCGCGCTGCTGGCGCTGGCGTCCGCCTCCTGCGACCGGGTCCTGCTGCCCAACCGGCAGCCCGTCTACGCCGCCTGGGAAGAAGGCCTCACCCTGGGCTTCGAGGATCCCTCCATGGAGCCCGGCCCGCGCCTCCAGAACCGCCAGCAGGTGCGGGTGAAGGAGTCCAAGGCCTCGGGAGCGGGGCTGGCCGTGACCAAGACCTTCACCTCCATGAGCGGCCAGTGGGAGACCCACGTGCTCCAGAAGAATGGCGGGGTCCTGCTGCAGACCGACCGCCCCGGCAGCATCCTGCTGCTGCCCGAAGGCTTTCCCGACCGGGTCGGCCGGTGGGAGACCCGCGGCAGCTTCAACTGGGTGGTGGGCCGGGCCGCGGTCAGCCTGCCCGGGGTGCGCACCGAGGACCCCGGCGGGCTGGTGGGGGTCTGGGTGGAGTCGGTGGGCCTGGACTCCGGCGTCCGCACCCGCACCCTCTACCTGCCCAATATCGGCGAGGCGCAGACCATGACCTGGACCCAGGGCCGCTGGGTCACCACCAACCTCCTGGTCACCCGCGGTTTCACCGACGTCCCCGGCAAGGCTGCCGGCACCCCCTCAGGGAGCAAATCATGAGTGACGAAAGCAGCGAACGGGTCCTCCCCGGCGGCGTGGCCAAAGGCTTCCTGCGGGACAACCTGGAAGTGGTCTGTTTCGCCATCCTGATCATCATGTTCTTCAAGACCTTCGTCGGCCAGCAGTTCACCATCCCGTCGGCGTCCATGCGCAATTCCCTGATGATCGGCGACCACCTGCTGGTGAACAAGTTCGTGTTCGCCGTGCCCCAGTGGTCCTGGGAAGCCAAGCTGTTCCCCATGCGCCAGCCAGAGCGGGGCGACATCATCGTCTTCCGCTACCCCCTGGACCGGAACGTCGACTACGTGAAGCGCTGCGTGGCGCTGCCCGGGGACACGGTGGAGATGCGCGACAAGCGCCTCTACCTGAACGGCAAGCTGTGCACCGGCCCATGGGAGCACCACGTGCTGGACCCCCAGGACGGGCCGCTGCCCGGCCCCTGGCCGCTCAGCCGCGACCCGGGCTCCACCGAGCGCCGCCCGGCCGGCGCGCTCCTCAACTGGCCCTTCGCCGAGCCGGACACCCTGGCCATGGACATGCAGGGCCGCGAGATGCTGGACGGCGGCTTCCGCGACAACATGGGTCCCTTCACTGTCCCCCCCGGGCGGCTGTTCGCCATGGGCGACAACCGGGACAACTCCGCCGACAGCCGCTACTGGGGCTTCCTGCCCATCGACCACCTGCGCGGCCGTCCCTTCTTCGTCTGGTGGAGCTACCGCGAAGGCGGCAACGACGACACCAACGCCCAGGTTCCCGAAGGCCCCATGGGCGTGCTGGCCAACTTCGCCGACGGTGCCCGCCACTTCTTCTCCCGCACCCGCTGGGAGCGCACGGGGACCATACCCAGGTAGCCGACTGAGGTGCAGGGCCCGTCTCTCTACCGGGCCCTCTCAGGCGAAGGGAATCCCGAGTTGGAAACTTTCATCAAGGTCGTGCGGGCCCTCGGCCTGCACCTCCACGCATCGGCCTCTGCCTGATCCGGCATCCAGGGCGAATGGGGCGGTCCCCGTGCTGGTACCCTGGCAGGGGACGGTAACATGCGGATCGCGGCCATCGATGTGGGCTCCAACTCCATCCACCTGGTGGTGGTGGAGACCGACGCCATGGGCAACCAGCAGGTGCTGGCCCGGGAGAAGCACATGGTGCGCCTGGCGCGCGGCCTGGTGCGCACCGGGGAGATCGGGCCGGAGGCGTTCCAGGCCGGGCTGGAGGCGCTGGCCCTGATGGCCGAGGTGATCCGCGGGCTGCGCTGCGAGACGGTGATGGCCTGCGGCACGGCCGCGCTGCGGGAGGCCGGCAACGCCCACCGGTTCATCGACGAGGCGGCCAAGCTGGGGATCCGCATCAAGGTCATCTCCGGGGAGGAGGAGGCCAGCCTGATCTACCTGGCGGTGAGCCGCGCGATCCCGTTTCCGGACGAGCCGGCGGTGCTGGTGGACATCGGCGGCGGCAGCACCGAGCTCACCTGGCTCCTGGCCGGGCGGCCCGCGGCGAGCGTGTCGCTGCCCTGGGGCCTGCAGCGGCTGGCGGACGCGGTGCCCACCTCCAATCCGCCGCTGCCCCAGGAACTGGCGCGGCTGCGCAAGTTCATCCGGAAAGTCCTCAGGAAGGCCGGCAAGGCCCTGCCCGGGGACCTGCCGGCGGCCCGGGTGGTGCTGGGCACCTCCGGCACCCTGCTGGACCTGGCCCGGGGCGCCGGCGACGAGGCCAGCTTCGACCTGGCCGGGCTGCTCCGGTTCAAGCGCAAGCTGTGGAAGGCCACGCCCCAGGACCGGGTGGCGCTGCTGGGGGTCGACCCCAAGCGGGCCGAAGTGCTCCACGTGGGCGCCAGTTGGGCCGCGGGGCTGATGGAGTGGCTGGGGGCGGAGGAGGTGCGCTGCCTGCAGGTGGGGCTGCGCGAGGGGATGGTCTGGAAGGCCCTGGCCCGGGGCGGCATGGCGCTGCCTCTGCTGGCCGACCGGCGCAAGGCCTCGGTGGAGGCCCTCTGCGGCAAGCTGGACCCCGACCCCGGGCACAGCCGGCATGTGCAGGCGCTGTCCGACCAGCTTTTCCAGGACCTCATGCCCAGCTTCGAGCTGGGCGACCCGGAGCGGGAACTGCTGGGCTACGCCGCCAGGCTGCACGACATCGGCCTTTCCGTGTCGGAGAAGGGCCACCAGAAGCACGGCGCCTACCTGATCATGAACGCCAATCTGGCCGGCTTCTGGCCGGCCGAGACCGAGACCATCGCCCAGATCGTCCGCTACCACCGGGGCAAGCCGCCCTCCTCGGCCCACCCCGCGTTCGCCCTGCTCAAGCCCTGGACCCAGCACGTGGTGGAGAAGCTCGCCGCCATCATCCGGGTGGCGGACGCCCTGGACCGCACCCGGCGCCAGGCCGTGCGCAGCGCGCGGCTGGTGCCGGACGGTGAGGACCTGGACCTGGTCATCGCCGGCAACGGCAACCTGAGGCCGGAACTGGAGAGCCTCCAGGACAAGGGGCGCTTCCTGTTCCGGCTGCTGGACCGCACCGTGAAGGTCGTGCGGGAGGACTAGCACCATCTGGATTTTGGTCTGGTTGATGCCCCGTGCCGGGCACAAGCGGCCGTGACGGAGCGAGCTCCATAACGGCACCTAGAAGTCGATGATCTCCACCCAGTTGGCGTCGTGCCCGACCGGATAGCGGCCGACCAGGGTGAGTTCGCCGTTCTTCTGGTTGATCTTGTACGACGAGAGCAGGGTGGACTTCTCTCCCGACACCACCAGGAACTTGCCCTCGGGATCGAGCCTGATCCCGCGCGGCTGGGCTTCGGTCTCGTAGTTGGTCACGTAGGTCAGCTTGCCGGTTTGCGGAGCGATGGTCAGCAGGGCGATGAGGCCCTTGGTGCGCTCGCTGGTATAGGCGAACCTGCCGTTGGGCGTGATCTGGATGTCGGCCGCCCAGATCTTGGGCTTGCCGTCATCTCCCACCGCCGTGGTGTTGGCGCCCGAGGTGGCGGTGACCGGGGTCGGCTCGCGGGCCGCCCCGGGCAGCAGGCCGGAACTCGCGGGCACCGTGCCCACATAATCGAGTTCCTTCAGGGTCCCGTTCTTCGGGTCGATGGCGTACTGGATGATATTGCCGCTGAGTTCGCAGACCACATACAGGTACTTGTTGTCGGGAGAGATTGCGATGTGGCGCGGGCCATTGTCTGGCCTGGCCTTGATCGCCGCGGGTTCGTTGGGCGTCAGCTTGCCGGTCTTGGCGTCGAACAGGAACTGCAGGACCTGGTTGGAGCCCAGGTTGGAGGCATAGACGAACCGGTTGGTGCGGTCCGCCCGGATGCAATGGGCGTTCTTGCCCGTGGGCACCACCTGGATCGCCGCGGACCGCGCGATTCCATCGGAGTCCACCGGATTCACCGCCACCAGGTTGCCGCCGTAGGAGGCCGAGAAGAGATAGCGGCCCGTGGCGTCGCTCGACAGGTAGGCCATGCTCTCCGGCAGCGCCGCCGCCCCCTTCTCGGCCAGGGCGCCGCTGGCGGGATCGATGGCGTAGGTCACCACCCTGAGGGGCAGGGACCGGACAACCGCATACAGGTAGCGCTTGTCCAGACTCACCGTCATCGGCATGACCAGCATGCCGGCCCTGGTCTTTCCGATGGGGGTCAGGGCGCCGCTGGACTTGTCCATGGTGTAGCCGCTGATGTCGCCGTCTTCGGCATTGGAGACATAGACGAAGGTCTTGGCCTGGGCCGGAACGGCGAGCGTCGACAGGAGGACGGCGAGGCTGGGGATGAGTGCGTTTTTCACAACGCTCCTTGTGGGAAAGGGTGGAGGGGGATTGAAACGGAAAAGCGGTTGGTTTGACAACTTTCCCAAAATGTAAGACAAAGACTCGCCTCCTGCAATGAACATTTTGCTGATTCTGGGAACAGGCGGTTTTCCAGGATGGGGCCCGCACAAGGGCT
>Ga0302320_10014069_pt1 | contig 16592 bp, 12 predicted proteins | sample Bog_T0_3_FD_202130 | JGI IMG/M metagenome (GOLD analysis project Ga0302320, IMG submission 202130) | Peat permafrost microbial communities from Stordalen Mire near Abisko, Sweden - Bog_T0_3 | ecosystem: Environmental > Terrestrial > Soil > Wetlands > Peat | place: Sweden: Abisko, Stordalen Mire... | reverse complement strand
GTCACGGTGAAATGGTAGCCGGTGACAAGCGGAACCCCGGCCTGGGACGCATTGGTTGTATCGGCGAACTCAACCGCCGGAGTCACAGGCTGAAATTTCGACGGCGCGGTTGGAAATTTGACGTTTGTCACTTGCGCCGGCAGCCCGGCAGCTAGGAGCAGCGTTGCAGTCATGATGAGCGGAAGCAGCTTTTTCATACGGTCCTCGCTTGGGGTTTCGAAATCACGAAAGTTCCTGGCCTCAATCGTTATTGTGATATGGATTTGGGTGCAGTGGATTGGGACGATAGCTTGGCGTGATACTCCCCCCAAACGAGCTGGTCAGGTCCGCGACTACGCCATGGCAGATCAGCGCAGGCTTCACAAATGCGGGCTTCTGGCCGGCAGAATTGCCGGCATCCAATGTTGTGCCGCAAACGTCTGCCCTGCAATCATCCGTTTGGAAATTATCAAGCTGTTTCTCGTTCATATGTTCGTCTCCCATCACAAGCTTCGCAGTTCTCGACCGAATGGACAACAACGCGGTGAAACTTTACGTTTGCCCGATCGCCGCGGCTGTGCCCTGGTGTTAGTTGCTGTCCACGTCGAAGGACAACACAAACGAGTTGCACGATGCCAGCAGGATGTGGAATGTATAGGTCACAGTTCCATTCGCCGCCACGCTGGTTGCACTGGCCGAATCTGACATCAGCGTATTGCCCCCGGTCAACGTGATGTTCGTCGCATAGGGGTTGGTCAGCGTACTTCCACCTATGTTCTGCAGCGGAACGCTGGCAGTCAGTGTATTGTGGGGGCTCACATTCGAGCATGGCGGGCTATCGGTGCTGCCGCTCAGCGAAAGCTGGGTCAGTTTGCTGTCGGCCAGCGGTGCGCGGGCTGTCACTGTAATGGTGTCCGTGCTACTTCCTCCGGCCGTGATGGTATCCACGCTGTCGGCAAGCGTCGCGGTGTTCGAGATTCCCGCAGTAGAGGCCGTGGCCGAAGTCGTGACATAAACCTTGAAGGCCGTCGAACCCGTCAGACCGGGCACAATGGTGCAGGTAACGGTCTGTGAACTCACCGCGCAGCCAGTGGAGGCGCTATTGATTGTGAAGCTGGAGTTGAGGGTGTCAGAGACGGTCGCCGTGGACACAGTCGCCGTGCCGCTGTTCGTCACAGTGAGGGTGAGGATGCCCGGGCCGGCCTGAAAGATGGGGCTTGCGTGGGTGGCTGCAATAGACAGAGAGGCCCCGCTCACTGTCAGCGTGGCCGGCGTTGTCGTCGCCGTATTCAAGGAATTCGTAAACACCGCATGATACTGGTAGCCATTATCGGTGGTCGGCACTGACGTCAGGCTCAGAGTAGTCGATGTTGCGCCAGTGATGTTGCTAAACGTACTTCCGCCATTGGTTGAGATCTGCCACTGTACGGTGGGCGCGGGGTTGCCGCTGGCCGCCGCTGTGAACGACACATTCGAACCCGCTGCGATCGATTGGCTGGTCGGGTTCGTCGTCACGGTAGGCGCATAGTCTACTGTCAGCTTGGCCGCCGTCGACATTGCAGTGCCCGTGGAATTGGTGAACACAGCGCGATAGAAATTGCCGTTCTGGCTGACGGATACACTCAGCAGCGTCAGCGTGGTCGTTGTAGCGCCGGAGATGTTTGAGTAAGTCGTCCCATCGGTGCTCACCTGCCACTGCACGGTCGGCGTAGGAGTACCGGTGGCCGCTGCCGTGAACGACGCCGTGCTGCCCGCGTTGAGGGTGACATTGGTCGGGTTCGTCGTGACCACCGGGCTTGCCGTCACCGTCAGCGTGGCCGTCGTTGTCATCGCCGTAGTCAAGGTGTTCGTAAACACTGCTTGATACTGGTTGCCGTTCTGGCTGACGCTTGTCACAAAGCTGAGAGTGGTAGACGTCGCGCCGGCGATATTGCTAAACGTACTTCCGCCGTTGGTTGATACCTGCCACTGGACGGTCGGCGTGGGGAAGCCGCTGGCCGCTGCCGTGAAGGTCGCCGAGCTGCCCGCGGCTACCGTGACATTCGTCGGGTTTGTTGTAACCACTGGCGGAGTATCTACCGAGATCGTCCCCGATGTTCCAGTCGCAGAACTGGTCACAATATCGGTGACCGTTACGGTCTGGTTGCCGCCCGTGTTGAGGGTTACCGAGAAGATGTGGACGCCATTGTCACTAGGCACAAACGTGTAATCGGCGGGCAGGTTGGCTGAGCTGGCGGTGGTGGTAAAGTGGACCGTTCCCGTATACGGCGTAAACGTGCCGCCCGTCGACTGGATTGCCGTGACGGTGACGTTAAATGCCGTGCCCGCGGGCGTAGACGACGGCGCCGCAACAGTAAAGTTCTTGATCGCCTCGACGGTAAACGCGTCGGAAACTGTCTGGCCGTCAAAGGTTAGCGAGACCGCCGCGCCATTTATCGACGTTGTGGCAGAAGTTGGAGTCAGAGTCGCCGTTCCCGCGCCGGAAGTATTGAATGCGCCGGTTGTGCCGTTCAGAGCGGCCGAGACTCCACTGACCGCCCAATTGTAGTTGTAATTCGTTGCAACGGCCGGAAACGCGCCAGCGATCCCTGCGCCATTCGAATCGGTATTCAGGCCCACGGTCAAGCCAATGTTCTGACCGAGATCGATCAGCGTGGTGCTCGCGCTCAGGCTCAGCACCGCCCAGGGGTTGGTGGTTGCGCCACTATCCGCTGCGTCGCATGACGCGTTGGAAGGGCCTGCATTACAGCCCCACCAATTGTCTTTCGCCGTCGCGGTAGCTGCGCCTTCAACTGCCAATCCGGCCGTGCCAGTCGCCGTGTTGCCGTAGATCCGGCTCAGGCTCATGCTCAGTTGGTTGTCACTCTCCGAGCCAATGTAGATTCCGCCGCCGATTCCGCCGCTCCCGGTTGTGTTCGCCAGAATATCCGTGCTGGTGATCGTGGCCTGATCCGGCGAGGTCAGGTTCATCCAGATGCCGCCGCCATAACTATTGCTGCCGGTTACGCTATTCCCCGTCACAACCGATCCGGTGAGCTGAAAATTGCCCAGCGTATAGATACCGCCACCCTCGTTTAGCGCGGTGTTGGAACTGATGGTCACGTTGGTGAAAGTGGTTAGAGGGGTGCTTGCGCTGGCTGGCCCATCCATCAGGATGCCTCCGCCGGCACCGGCGTTAAATGTTGAAGAGGGGCTGACCGAGATGTTTGCCGTGTTGCCGGAGATGGTGGCGTTCGAGATAGCCATGGCCACGGGAGGATTGGCATCATTGATGCCGCCGCCTGTATCGGGAGAAGAGTTCCCCGAAATCGTCCCGCCCGAAATGGTGAGCATGCCCGTGCCCCCGCCGGTGCTGTTGGTAACCCACAGGCCGCCGCCGTCATTGTAAAGAGAGGTGGAGTTCTCCACGTTCACGTTGGTCAGCGTAAGGTTTCCCGTTCCGAATGCATCCCAGTTGATGGCGCCGCCCACGTAATTCGAATTGCCACTGGTGTTCGGGTTGTCCGGGTTCTTGCCGTTCTCGATCGTGATGTTGGTAAGCGCCGCGTTCAACACAACCGAGCTGGCGCTGAACGTCTTGCCAGGCAGCGAAGTCAGCACCGTCAGCGACCCGTACGGCCCAGGGTTGATGGCAAACGCCACGTCGTTGCTGCTGGCGTTGATGATGGTCGTAGGCACGCCGCTTGAAGCTGTGCCGACAATGCTCACCGGCCCGAGAATCTCAAGATGCGTAACCGCGCTGCCGTTGCTGTCAAGCGTCCCGTGCTGCCACGTGAGCGGATACGTTCCTGCGGGGACCATAATCGTGTCGGATTTTGCCCCGGAGATATTCGCTGCCGCGTCTACGTCCGCAAAGGTCACTGCGTCGCGCAGTGTGCAGGTCTCGGCCCCTCCACTGGAGCAGCGCGACCCGTCGTCGGTGTCAACCGTCGTCCCAGTGTTGTCTGCCGTCGTGTTTACATAGAACGTATTTCCGGCGCTCGGCACGGTAAACTCTGGCGTCGTCTCGTTCTGGGCGAGTGTCACCACTCCCTGCCGGACGTCCGTGTTTACGCGCGCGGAAAGAGCGGCAACCACGTTTTCGGATGCAAGGCTGCGAACGGAAGTGCGCACTACAGGCGACGGGCTGTTCGCGAACGACGCATGAGTTAGCGTCACGCTCTCTTGCCGATCGGGATTCACCACCACGAGGTTGTCTCCGCCTGCGCCGGCTTGGGAACGCAGCAGCAGCGGCACTGGGCCGCCGACCGAATGCACCGCCAGTCCGCTGTTGGTTTCAACCACGGTCCAGGGTTCATTGCTGTTGTTTCCCGCGAGCTGCGCAAGGGTTGGCGAGCCGGGGCGCAATCCGCGCTGCGCGACAATTTCCTTGGCTGTGAACGGGGTCGAATCAAGCCCGCTATGCGCCAGAATCAGCACGTTGCCGTTCGTGTCGATCACAGAGATTTGAATATTGGCGTGACGGTCAAAGAGAAACTCGCCCGTTGTGACCGCTTCCGCATTCGAAACCGGAAGCGTATCCAGTTGCCCGTTGCCGGTGATCGCTCCCGCGCCGTGAAGCACCATCAACTGTCCGCCGGCAACGATCGCAACGTCCTGAATAGATGTATTACTCAGGTTGCCTACCGCCATTGCCGTCACCGTGCCCGGCATCGGGTAAGCGGCGTGAACGGAAAACCCCGATCCATCGAAGGCCAGGATTGCCACTTGCGATGATTGCGCGGTCTGATATCCCACAACCAGCGCCTCGCCCGCGAAGGGCGCGCCGGGACGATAAGCCGCAATGGCCGTCACGCCGCCCGGAAGCAAAAGCGATATAGGCGCATCGGAGAACGTCCCATCGCCGTTTCCGTGAAGCAAGTAAATCGCTCCGCTTCCGGTAGTCGCATACACCAGGTCCTGATGGCCGCTGCCAATTCCATCCGCGGTGAGCAAAATGTCCGGAGTGCTGTCGAGTTGAATCGTCTGCGATGCCGGGAGAAACGGAGGAGTGGCGTGGTGAAGCCCGGCCGCGGTCCAGCTCGCCTCCGACTGCGGTGCGATCGCATCCAGGTTGCCAAGCTCGATCGCTATGCCTCCCCCGGCGATGTTGCTCGATCCGATGGCAAGATCCGGCACGCCGTCCCCATTGAAATCCGCCGAGGCCATCGAAAGAGAGCGCAGAGGCTGGAGTGCGGCTTGAAGGGGCTTGCGTACCGGCGCCAACTGCCGTGAGCCGGCTGCCGCCGCACCTCGCGCAGGCAACTGCGCCATCAGCGGTGACCCGCCGAAGCACGCACCCACCATCGCAATCGGTATGACGGAAATCAAAAATCGAGACGCGAAAGCGAGAGAAGGTGCGGGCCCTGATTTCACTTGGAATGCCTCCGGGAGTTTTACATTATTCAGACACATCATTGCCTGCTTACACGGTCCAATCATTGCCAATGCAAGATTGGCCAACACCCGTGATTGACAAAATTAGTACTCTCCAGCGTGCAGGCCCAGCAGCTGCACCCGTCGATGTAACGCTCCATAGAGGCTTCACACCGCTCAAAAAACATCTGGCAACCCTTGCAACCGGCCAACACTTTCAACATCCGAAGGTGTAAGTGCAGGTGCAGCAATTTTCCGGTAGACCAATGACAATGTCAATGAAATCTTTCGTAACACGCTTTCATGCATGCAAGTACCGGGCGATTGCACGATTATTCTGTTTCTAAATTCGTTTTTGCAGTATACGATTGACCTGCAATTGCTCCGCGGTATCAGTTGTGCGCCGAATTGCGAACACAGAGCGCGCCACGCTTCACACCACTTGAATGGAGGCATCCCATGTCCCTCACACGCAGAAATTTCATCGAAACCGGCACGCTATCGCTGATCGCAAGCGTTGCAGCACCCGGCCTGCTGGCTGAGAACGCGCCTCTCCGCTCGCTCATGCAAGTGGAAGAGGCTCGCTTCACTCCTGAGAGCATCGCGCAGCTTGAAAGCACAAACGAAATTGCCTTCACGCGCTGTGTTGGCGAAAGCTTTTCAGTAAATTTCAACGGCGCGCCTTTGGGGTCGCTCACGCTTATCTCCGTTGCGTCCATATCGGCGGCGCCTCCGCCTAGCACCTTGCGGACTCCATTTGCGGTCCGCAAGCCCATAACCCCGCTCCAATCGATCATGGCATTTTCGGTCCGCTTTCAGGGCTCGGGTCAGCACTTGCCCCAGGAAACCTACACCTTCCATCTGGACGCTATGGGTACATTCCCGCTCTTTATCGTTCCGGCGGGCCCGGAAGCAAATCCGGATACGTATACCGCAATCTTCAACATGCAGACCAGCGCCTGACAGGTTTACATTTGCGGCGGGCGAACCGGATTGCCGATCAGGCGCGCGAACACAGCCTCATATGCCATCTTTCCATCCTGCGGGCCAATCGGCACAATGAAAATCTCCTGGCGGCCCATCTTCGGATGGAAGAACGCGTAGGTTCCCTGCCTCAGTGGCGACGACATCGGACCCAGAAACAATAGCGAAAACTGCTCCACTTGTTGATTAGAATTGTCCGTCACCGCTGCAAGCTCCACTTCCAGCGCCATGGGCAATTCAATCTGAAATATTGTGTGAACGTGCGGTTGAAAGTCCGCGCAACTCAATGGCTCCGGCATTCCGATCTCTTGACCTTCTCTGGGATTGAGCACTTTCAGCTCAGGCGTTAACAATCTTTGGGCACCCCATCCTTGAATCGCTTTTTGCTTCAAAGGTGGGAGGGCACAAATCTCAATCCGTGCTGCTCAGGCAACGGGCGGCTCCCACTGCATCTGAATATACATCGGGTCGGAGCCGGTTTCTTTGAACCCCAGCCGCTCGTACAGCCGCAGGGCAGGGTTGCCGCGCAGCACCTGCAGATCGAGCGCCGTCTTCTGCAACCTGCACTCGTCGATCAGTTGCTGAATCAGCATCGTCCCCAGCCCGCGATTCCGGTGAGCTGTCAGCAGCGCAATGTCCACCAGACGCATTCCGCCGCTGCCTCGCGACACAAGCCAGCGCCCAATCGGAACACTGTCTTCACGGATAATCTGGTGGGTCGCGTCTGGATAGGCGGCCGCATACGACCGGCTTTGCGCCATCCACTGCATCCGCAGGAAGGCGCCCCGCTGCCCCGCAGGCCAGCCCCAGGCTTCCACTTCAGGCCTTCTAACGTCGCAGTAGAGCGCAAACAGAAAGCCGTCGTCGCCGCCCCCTGCGTCTTTGAATTCGAGCCGACCCGATCCCGACGTCATCGCTCAGCTTCTGGGCGGAAAGATGCCTGTCAGGGCGATGCAGAAATTCAGCGTGACGTAGGGAGACATATTGTTATGCGGCACACTGCTGCCGGCGGTTGCCACCGCCGCCGCGCTCATTGCCACAGTGGGCGGCCCGCTGGCATAAGCCGACGGTTTGCCTCGCGACCCACCCGCAAGCACCGTGCTGGCAGACGGTGTAGATGAGTTTCCAGCTCCCGCAACGTTTAGGTTGTGGCCATGCGTGGGAATCTGGGTGGTGAGTAGAGTAACTGTCTGCTCCCCGCCCGATTCGCCAAGGTCGTAAATGGTAAGCCCGGCTCCCTGCCCGAAGTCCTTCGGCATCGCACCTTGCAGATTTGGCAGCCCAAATGTGCTTTTTCCATCGCCGCCGAAGTTCGTGCCAAGCAGTGAGAACACCGCTGTGTTCTGCGAGATAGGCAACAACTGCCCGTTGCATTGCGCCCAGCCTTTCGGGGCAAAGTTGAATGGAAATGCGCGAATCTCAGCAACAAATTGATCTGACACGGGATGAGCCCCTTTCTAGTTCTGCGACGGGAAGATGCCCTGGAGCGCGATGACGTAGTTCAGCACCAGGTAAGGCGGCATGTTGTTGTGCGCCTGGCTTCCGCCCGCGGACGAAACAGAGGATGAGTTCAGCGATGTATTCGGCGCGGAGCCGCTATAAGGGTTCCCCGATGAGGTCGCCAGGGCATTGCTCGCCGCCGGCAAAAGATTCGCGGTGGTCGCCACCCCGTAGGCTTGGTGCGAGTGAGCCGGCATCTCCGATGCGATAACCGTGTGATTGACTTCGCCGCCTGTCTGTCCGATCACGAACCCATTGCCCAGATGCAGTGGCGTTGCGCCTTGCAGGTTCGGCAAGGCAAATGTGTTCTGCCCATTGCCGCCGTACGTGGTGCCCAGCAGCGAAAACAGAGCCTGATTCTGGTTGATTGCCAGTAATTGCCCATTGCAGAATGCCCAGCCCTTCGGCGCAAAGTTAAAACTCACCAGCCTGATCTCCGAAAGATAATAATTACTCATTTTTCTTCTCCTCCTGCATGCGGCGGAACTTGACGACGCTGAATCCGGCTCCCGGCTCCCAATGGTCGCTTAGCTTTGGCTCGGGTAGATGCCAAATAGCGAAATGATGAAGGTGATTGCCTGGTAAGGCGGCCGATTGTCATGCGGCTGGTTGCCGCCGACAGTGCCGATTGTCCCCGTTGCAATCTGCGAGGAGGTTGCCGCGGTGGAATACTGTTCCAGCCCGGAGTTGGCCAAAACGCCGCCCCCAGGCCCTGGCTGATTTCCCGGGCCTGATTGTGCCGCAATCAAATGATTGTGGCTGGGAATCTGGTTCAAACTCAATGTCACCGTCTCCGTGCCGCCAAGCTGCCCGATTACCACTGTCTGCCCGAATCCGGTGCCCTGATGCACGGGCACTCGGCCAAGCAGATTCGGCAAGGCAAATGTGTTCTGCCCATCGCCGCCGTAGGTGGTGCCAATCAGGGTAAAGAGCACTTCATACTCGGAAATCGAGAGCAGCGATCCATCGCAGAACATCCACCCATTCGGCGCAAAGTTCCACCCGCCCATCCGTATCTCACCAACATAAGGTGATCCCATCCCATTCCTCCCGCGCGTTCACCATCTGGCTCAATCGCCATGCAGTGCTGATTTAGCGGCCCAACAATCGAAAGAGCGACTCAGACGAAGCTCCTCGATCAGTTTCGCAAGTTTTTAACCGGCCATGACTCAAAATTGGAAATCAAGGCGCGACAACAGTTTCCAGGCGAGTCTGACCCGTTGCCGAATCGTACTCAGGCCAAGTCCCTGTGTCAAGCACGATCTCCTCATGGACCCTCTCTGACAAATTGCACATTCCGTATCCCAGTATGCCTCGCGTCAGCGCCGTCGCGAAGGTCACGGTGGACTCGGCCCTGTCAACAGAAACCTACTCCCAATGAGCATGTGCATCGCCGCTGGGACCGAGGTCCACAATCAGGTTGCTCAACTTGCAACTGTGCCCGACGGACATTTGATAGAGCGATTCCTTTTCCAATTTGTACGGTGCATCGTTCACAGAGAACTGCAACAGGAGTTCTCCCTCAGGAGCGGAAAACATTGCGGCTCCCTCCTTGAGATTTGTGGATTGGTCAAGCCCATTTGCCAGCAACATATAGGTGTGAGATGCGCTGTGCTTGTAGCCATACGTGATTCTGAAGTTGACCGGGCAAGGCACCGAGCCGGAAGGCGCAACTTCCGACACCAGAGCGGCTCCTGACGGCTTCGCCATACCCAGCGCGGAAAGCTTTGCCTCGAGCGTTTCGCGAATCGATGCAGCCAGATGCGCCGTCGCTTTGCCGAGCGGCTGCTTCTCAAAATCGCGCGAGGGCGCAATCTTATAAGTGTCTTTCATCTGCTGGAGCCGTTGCAGGCTCCCTTGCTGCATCATTGCATCCCCGAAATCGGTCAGCGTCTTATGCGAATCCACTTCGGCGGTAACGGTCCAGGTGGCCAAGGCATCGCCGCCGTGAGCCTTCAGCAACTGGACTTCAACGGGAATGATCCAGCGCTCTTTGCCGGGATTTGTAACCGGTTTGAGCGTGGCAACCAACAGCAGGTTGAGATCGGCTCTGTCCTGAACGTATTCGACCAGCCAACTGGTATCGAGAGGCGAGTAGACACCGCCGGGACTAAGCAGGAAGGGCTGCGCAGCAGGGCTTTTCAGCAGATCCTGATAAGTGAACAGGGTGAGGTGCTGCACCAGGATGGTACCGAAATCCTCCCCGCCGCCATCGAAGACGGGGGCTATTCCAATGGATACTTTCTGCGCCGCGGCGGTGAGGCTGACAACCGCGGCGCAGAAGAGGACCGCCAGAGCAATGCGACTTGACTTCATTGCGCGTTCACTTTCTTGACGGCAGGTTTGGTTGACGATTTCGCGGGTTGCGCCTGCTGGGCTGGAGTCGGCTGGGCAACTTGCTGTGTATTTCCCGAACCCGTGGCCAGGTTGATGACCTCGTCGCCGGTGAGTGCCGTCTGCGGCCCTGAGGTGCTCATGCGAATCGGCTCCACGTTCTTGGTGGAGATCACTTCAGCCGGCGCAACATACCAGTTGGTTTCTCCCACCAGGTTCAGGTAGTCGTAGAGAATAGGCATGTTGTTGGGCAGCGCGCCGGCATGGAGCCGTTGATAGAGCGCGATGTAGGACTCCAGTTCCTTGCGAATCTCCGCCTTGTCTCCGTTTTGGCCCAGCATGTGCAATGCGTGTTCGAGATGCGGATCGGGATAGGCGCCGCGCGACTCGTCATACTGGATGGACTTCATGAAGTGCTTTTCCGCTTCCTGCCGGTCTTGATCGTTTCGCGCCGTCAGCGAGATGACCTTGCCCAGGTAGAGTTGGGCGCGCGCATCGTCGGTGCGCAGTTCCACGGCTTCTTCCAGATTGTCGCGCGCCATGGCGAACAGGTCGTAATCGATGGCAATAATGCCGTTGTCGCGCTTGAGCGTGGCCATGATCAAGTTGAATTCGCCGCTCGATCCGGTGAGACCGCCTGCCTTCAACTTCGCTTCAATCGCCGGCTTCAACGAGCCGGAGAGCAGTTCCTGGACCTTTGCATTGCGCGCCTTCATGCGCGAGGCCTGGGCGATAAAGCCGAGCCCGATTCTGGGATCGTGGGCAGCCGCGGTCTCCATGCGCGCGTAGAGCTTGGGCGCTTCGCGCACGTCGTAATTCTGGTCCAGAACATAGCCGAGCGAGGTCTCGTCGGCGTCATTCTCAAAAACATCCGGCCATTCGGTTACGGTGGTATGGTCGCGGATGACCAGTTTTGCCAGGAAGGCGCTTGATCCGAGTCCGATCACTCCGCCGATGATGGCTCCCTTGAGGCCCTGCGCCACGCCGCCGCCAATTCCAGCGGTCGCGGTGGTCACCGCGGCGGTGAAGATGGCGCGCTTGCGCTCAACGCTCAGGTCCTTCTCTTTGTTGAGCTCATCTTCAATCACCGCCATCCGGACCGCCTGGTAGAAGTGATTCTTCTCCACATGAGCGATCTCATGGCCCAGCACGTAGGCCAACTGCGCCTCGTTATCCAGCATCGAAATCAGGCCGGTGCTCACGAGCACGGTGCCGGTCGAAAACGATTCTGCCTTGGGTATCGGATCGAGGAGAATTTTGAAGGAATAAATATTCGGCGAATCCTTCGGTACCAAGCGCTGGCCGATGGTGTTCAGGTAGCGCTGCAGCATGGGGTTGTTGTAGAGCATGCCGTAGTGATCGCGAAAATCGGCGAACTCCGGTCCGGAAAGATCGCCGAATTTCGCGGAGGAGTTGATGTTGTAGATGTAGTCGATGTCTTTGCGACGGCGCTCGTCCCACTGCGTCTGGATCACATCCTTGATATCGGGGCGCTGCTCGATCACCGCGATCAACTTTTTGTCGGCATCAGTGTACTGGGGCGTCACCGCGGAGGGCGCGGGCATTTGCGGCGAAGCATACGGAGCCAGCAAGCTGAGCAGAACAATCGCTGTGACTCTGGAAGGAAGATTGGTCATAATTCACCTCCTGTGTTTTTTGAAACGTGGACAAGTCATTGACTGGACTTAGCGGGAGAGGTAACTATACGGACGAATCCATATTACAATGGTCGCCAAAGAAGTTCCATGAGATTCAAGGCCTAATGATGAAAATATCGCGACGCAATATATCTTGGGTTGTCCGGCTCCTCCTCAGCGCCACATGGCTAGCGCTGCCAGGCCTGATGCCTGAATTCGAAGGCGCAAACGGGCAGGTTACCGGAGTAACTCTCCCTTCCCTGCTCTTGCCAGAGATCAACGGCAACATCCCCGGCGATGGCACGGCCGATTATTCTCAGCCACCGGACTTGGTTCGGCAGATGGTGATTCATATCCCGGCCGGCGGCTCGCATATCAACTACGGGTCTATCCATACCAAGGTCAATACCGAGTCGGCGGACATTGCCACCAAGAGTACCAGCAGCGCCGACGGGCTGGAACTCAAGGTTGATCTTACGGCTGCCGGCGGATTCCGTTTCCAGCCGGGCAGAAACTCTGTGGAACTGGAATATCAGGACCAGTTTGGAAGGCAGCGCTACTACAACTACCTCCTTACGTTTCAAACCGCAGACGGATCGCGTGGATTTGCCCCCGAACCCGTAAATCAGAAGCCGGAGATCCGGCAAGGCAAGCTATTCGCCGTGGTGATTGGAATTTCGAAGTATGAACAGTCGGGGCTGGGCATCTCCAATTTGAAGTACGCCGATCAGGATGCGCGCTCCTTCCTGGAATTTTTGAAATCTCCTGCCGGGGGTTCACTTGGCGACGACTCCGTTGCCCTACTGCTGAACGAACAGGCAACCACAACCAACATTCGCCACGCACTGTTCACGTTTCTCACTCAGGCCCAGCCGCAGGATACTGTGGTGATTTACATAGCAGGCCACGGGGCCCCCGACCCGCACGATCCGAGGAACCTGTATTTGATGACTTCCGACACCAACCCCAACGACATGGGTGGCACGGCCTTTCCCATGTGGCAGATGCAGGATGTTTACGACCGGGTACTGAAGGCGAAGAAAGTAATTACAGTGGCCGATACCTGCCATAGCTTCGGCTTCAGCGGCGCGCGGGGCAAAGATGCCGGAGCCAAGGATTCAGGCCAGGGCGGCAGTAACCTGATCAACCAGTACCTGGAACACTATGCGGCCAAGGGCCAGCGCGCGGTGATCACCGCCAGCGACATCAGCGAATCTTCATTTGAAGATGCGCAGTGGGGGAACGGGCACGGCGTCTTTACTTACTACCTGCTGAAGGGTCTAAGCGGCGAGGCAGACAAGAATCGCGATGGCGTGGTGACCGCCGGAGAGTTGTTCGCTTATTTGCAGCGCGTAGTGCCGCAGGCTACGGATGGAAAGCAGAATCCGAGAGCACAGCAGGGGCTTGCCAGCGCGCTTCCCGTCAGCATCCTGAGAAAATCTCCGGCTGTTGCTCGTTAGCAGCCTGACTGGGAAATTTTTGCCTTCCCATGTCTCAAAAGCGAGACATGGGGCACACAGTCGCTCATAAAGCGGTAATTGACAAGCGTAAATCGACAAGCCGATCCGGCAGGCCGGGGCTTCGGTTATTTCTTTGATGTACCGCTCTTTGCCGTGCTGCTCTTTTTCGCACTGCTGCTACTGCTACTACTGTTGCCGCCGGTCGAATCGGCTCTCTTCTCAAACGCGCTATCGATCGGCTCTACGGTCACGTTCATGGACGCGTAAGTGATGCCGGGGACTGCGCTTTCCGCGCGCGTGGCCAGCGGCAGCTTCGGATCTGCGTCCTTGGCCACCAGGTAGCCCTGTTCGAGATCGAGATTCGGCATGACCTTGGCCAGATCTTCGGCGTGTTGCTGAGGGATCATCAGGTAGCTGCCGGAGAGCAACCCCATGTAACGATCGTCGCGGTCGGGATCGTTGAACGCCTGCTTTGTGGCCAGGGCAGTTGTCAGATTGCCCGCCATAAGGAACCGGGTGCGATCTTCCCAATAGCTCAGCACCTCTGAAAATGCGCTGAGCGCCGGCACGCTGATGGCCGGCAAGGTGACGATGGGAGCCACAACCTTGGCGCCCTGCACCATGATGTTGAGAGCCTTCAAGAACATTGAGTTCGAAGCAGCCTTGGAAACATTCACGGCCAATTTGCCTGTGCCTTGGTTGAGAAGGATCTTGCTGGTGCCCTGAGTTGCCGACGGCGACCGGAAACCCAACTGTTCAAGCGATACTTTGCCGGCTTTATTCGGTTCAATGGATGCAATCGCCGTCCAGGCGAGCGGCGCAATGACATTCATGTAGGGGTGAATCTGCGTGGTATCCAGGCGCAGTTGCACGGCGCGCGAGGTTGCGTCGCTGCCGCCCGCCCCAGGGTGATATTGCGACAGGGCTACGCTAACGCCCACATCGCCGTCGTGGTTCAGCAGCTCATCCTTGCCGATGTCGGTGGCGTAGCGCAGCACCTTCGAATCTGCCTTGTAGTGCAGATACTGCGTTTCGGCGGCAGGGTCGGGAAGCTGGTCCTTCGGTCCGCGCGTGGCGGACTTTTGGCCGTAGTTCCTGGCCGCGGGATTCACCGAATCGTAGAACCCGCTCCAGAAATCGTAGGAGTCGTGGGGCGCGTCCACGGCTGCGGATACGTTAGCAGGCTTGGTGTCTGCGGCCGCGAGCTCGGGCAAGAGCGCCATCAACAAGCTCAGCGCTGAGGCATCGGTAACAAAAGCGCGTCGGGATATGGACATGATCGTTCTCCTTCACCAGGGCCGCGGAGTTCTCTTTGCGGCCTATTCCTACAGTTGTTTCATGCAGTGGATGCACTGCGCGGGGAAATCTTAAGCTGCGGCTGACGAGGAACCAAGCGGCGTGACGCTCACGCGAATGGAAAAGTAGGAAACATCGGGAACCGCGCTCATGGCGCGATTTTGCAGCGGCAGATTGGTATCCGCGTCCTTGCGCACCAGGTAGCCCTGCACCAGGTCCAGGTTACCCATCTCCTTGGCCAGCGTGTCGGCGTGCTGCTTGGCGAACATCAGGTAGTCGCCGGAAACCAGGCCCACGGTTGGCGCAGTGTGATTGGGATCGTTCATTGCCTGCCGGGAGGCAACGGCAGAAGTCAGATTGCCCGCCATGATGAATTTTGTGCGATCTTCCCAGTAGCTCATGGCCTGCGTGAATGCGCTCAGCGCCGGCACGCTGATGGCGGGCAGCGACACCAGCGGCGCCGCGGTCTTCAACCCCTGCTGAATGACGTTCAGCGCTTTCACAAACATCGAAGTTTGCGGCGCCTTGGATATGTTGACAGCCAGTTTGCCGGTGCCTTTGGTCAGCAGAATCTTACTCGTTCCCGCGGATGCGGTATCCGACTTGAGGCCCAGGCGGTCAAGCGAAATGAAGTTGCTTTTATCCGACACGACCGAGGCAATCGACGACCAGGCCAGGGGCGAGAGCAGATTTCGGAAGGGGTAAACCTGCGTGGTGTCGAGCCGCAACTGCGCCGCGTGCTCATTGGGCGCGGTGCTGCCCACCGCGGGCCGATACTGCGATAGCGAAATGCCCACCGCCACGTCGCCGTCATGATCGAGCAGTTCCTGCTCCGTAATATCGGTCGCGTAGCGCAGCGTCTTATCGTCGCTCTTATAGTGCAGATACTGGGTCTCGACGCCGGGATCGGGCAACTGGTCCGTGGCTCCCCGTCTCGCTGCCATTTGGCCGGGACGCCGCAAGGTTGGATTGACGGAATCGAAAAATCCATCCCAGAAGCTGAATGAGTCGTGCGGGGCTTCATCAGTTGAAGCCCGAGTGTTAGCCATCTGGGGAGCCTGGGCGCGGGCCGCGCTCAGCTCCGGAACCATTGCGGCAAGAAGACCGAGTATCGACGCGTCGTTGAGTAATTCCCGGCGGGAAAGGGACATGGTCGTTCTCCTTCATTCAGGGCGAATCGTAATGCGTCTTGACCGGAATGCGAGCTGATTGGTCTTGCAACCTTGCGCTCACAACCGGCTTCTGGCCCTGATCGCGACAGTCTCAACATATTACTCCCGACAGCATCTGATTTGCCATATGGATTCCAACAACTGGCAGGTTGGACGTGCAACTAATTCATTCGTTACAAATTTAATTGTGAAAAAATCTGCAACTGAGGCGAAGAATCGTGCCGGATGAGGCGTATCACAAAAAATATGGGACGGATCGCGGTCAAAATCCAATCCGGCAACAAATACATCTCGGGCCGGGGCGCGTCTATAATCGCAGGAATCGCAGGCAGGAATCGCAGGCAGAATCGCAGGCAGAATCGTGGGCAAAATTTCCTTCGGAGCGCAAATGAAAGCGTACGTTGCCGCCGCACTTGCTTTGTTACTCCAGTCGGTGTGTGCGGTTACCTCCGCGCAGACGCAACGCGCGCTGGTCATCGGCATCAACACCTATCAGCCGCAGGGCACGGTCGCCGAGCACCCTGCCAGTTGCATCTATGGCCGCTGCGAGCTGGGTAGCTTTGAAAATCTGGACGGAGCGGTCAATGATGCCCAGGCCATGGCCGACCTGCTCACCAGCCCCAAGTTTGGCTTTCCCGCAAATCAGGTAGTTCTGCTCACCAATCCCGCGCCTCCCGCGCCTCGTCCCGGCATCGTGGTTCTGCCCGCCGGCCAGACAGATCACGACGGCATTCTGGCCGCGATGCAAAAGTATCTCGTCGACCTGCCGCAACGCGGCGATACGGTGGTGTTTTACGATGCCAGCCACGGGTCTTTGAGAATCAACAGCAAAGGCACCAAGCTGACCGTGCTGGTGGGCGGCAAGTATGTGCACG
>Ga0302320_10014068_pt1 | contig 16592 bp, 15 predicted proteins | sample Bog_T0_3_FD_202130 | JGI IMG/M metagenome (GOLD analysis project Ga0302320, IMG submission 202130) | Peat permafrost microbial communities from Stordalen Mire near Abisko, Sweden - Bog_T0_3 | ecosystem: Environmental > Terrestrial > Soil > Wetlands > Peat | place: Sweden: Abisko, Stordalen Mire... | reverse complement strand
GTAGTTGGTTCACAGAGAATCCTCCTTCTCTGTGAACCAAGCTATCCCGGCAGCCGCAAAAGCCGGTTCATCCGCACGCGAACGCGTCCGCCGCCGCAGCGGCTTCGTTCAAGTCGGCTTGCGTTTACCAATATTGAATTCAATTGTTGCATTCAGGCCAACCTCCGACTCCACGAGCAATCGCAGACTGGAATATTCACCTTTGCGGTTTTCACCGGGTGATTCCATAAAGCGCTCTATTCGGATAGTGCCTTCAGGTTTGCATTTTCGCGACAACGAGGAAAATAATTCTCGTGGTGCCACCAGGAATTGGATGTTCGGGGCTGACGGAATGGGGCCAGCACAGCGAGCCTTGGCCACCCGGCCAGCAGGGCGCCTTTGAGCCGGGTGGCATCGAGGAATGCATTTGTCTGTAAACCACTCTAGTTAGCTGTTCGATTAATTAGAATTCCCTGATACATCGAATTTATTCCCTGTTCCGATTTGACGAAAAATGCTTGGAAGGTCCATAAAATCAGCGATATCCGAGATGGATACGTCTCCGAGATCAGAAATTTCCCTGTAAATTTCCCTGATAACGGGAATTTCGAAGCGGAGACGGGTTCGCTCGAGACTGCATCCTCAGCCATATAAATCATTCTGAATAAAGCAAATATGACAACTTGTCGGGAACCTCGGGCTACCCCTTCCGGGTGGCCTTTTTTGCGCTGGTGGCTGTTCTAGTAGCTGTAGGTTTTTCCAGTGGCCGTTTCGTAGGTTTTGCACTTGAGATCAGCTCGACCGCACTCTGGAGATGGTCTGGCGACAGATGGACGCACCTAGCCGTCATCTGAATTGTCTTGTGCCTATCAATTCCTGGACATCCTTCAGTGCGGCTCCGGCCATGGCCAGGTGGCTCGCGAAGGTGTGCCGGAGGCAATGCCAACTGAAATCTCTGATCTGGGCTTTGATACTCATTTGATGGATTTTGACATGGGAACTTCGAAGCTGGGGATACCGGCGATGCGATGGCTGTGCTGAAGCAATTACTTGAGTGAGATGCTGCGACCAAGATGAGTGAAGGAGTCAGCCTATGTTGCGCAGGCAAAGATTCTGATTCGCGTGAACTGTGGGAAGTTCCTGAAGTTGGGTCTTCGTCCAAAGACTTATCCAGCAGCTGCCTTATAAGCCTGCCAAGAATCTTGCTCTGAGAGCAGCCTCATGAATGCTTCGGTCGATACGCCCTAGAACCAGGCCTGCCACGTCGTAGAGGAATCCGCCTGCCGCCTTCACTAACCGAAATGCGAATTCTGACGATGAACTAGCTGTACATCCAATTCATGCGGTGAGTGCAGGACACGCGCTCGATGGCCTCTGGGGATACGGTCAGCGTTCTATCGGACTACGGATTGGGTCTCTTTCAGGGCGGCTGCCTGTTCCGGATTGAGATCACCACCGTGAGGAGCTTCCATGGCAATGAAAATTCTCGTCGTCGATGACTCGGTCACTATGGTGTTGAGCTTGAAGACGACGCTGACCATGAACGGCTTTGAGGTGGAAACGGCCAATAACGGACAGGCGGCGCTGGACAAGCTCAAATCGGGAATCAAGCCCAATCTGATCGTCACCGATGTGAATATGCCGGTGATGGGGGGCCTTGAAATGATCGGGAAAGTCCGCGCGCTGCCCGGCTTTCGGTTTATTCCTATCCTGACGTTGACCACCGAAAGCGAAGCAACGAAGCGCGATGAAGGCAAGCGCCTGGGAGCGACCGGCTGGCTGGTTAAGCCAGTGGCTGGCAACGACCTTGTGAAGGTCATCAAACAGGTTCTGCCCGGAGCGTAAGACCATGGCGACAGCGCCGCTTCTTGAGGACACGCAGTTCATCCCGCAAGCCCGAGGGGCGCGGTCGGGTGAAAGAGATGAGGTTGTACCCGATCAAACGCCGCGCTTAAGAAGGGCTCGCAACCGGCTGCTCCTCCAGACGGGGTTCGGGCTCATCTGCAACCTCCTGCTCTGGTTCGCATTGTCTTATATGCTTGGGACCGTCCTTATCCCTTATCGATTTCAGATCGCCGTGCTGTTCTTCTTGTTTATTCTCATTCCGGGCGCCATTCTCATGCAGATGAACTGGGTCCAGGCCAGGCAGGGAATCGCCGAACTGGGGGTTGTAGGAACATTGACCAAATCTCAACTCGCGCATGTATCAGCCCGGCGCGTGGCCATGCGCGACGAGTTGAAGGACTCCGAGCCCTACATCGAGGTGATGCGCGGGCAGATCGGCGATTCGCTGGCCGAATCCGAGCGCGAGGTCATGAAAGTGATCGAACAGATTGGCTTGCTCATCGCTCAGTCCAACGAGCAGAGGGAAAAGATCGCTCATTCCATCAAGAGCGGCAAGGAACTAACCGAAAGCACTCATCAACGGGTCGAAAATAACAAGCAGATCATCGCCGCCATTGAAATGCAGATGCAGGAACAAACCAACGAACTAAGGAGCAGCTTTGAGCATATCGAGAACCTGGCTGCCGAGGTGAGCGCCCTGACGCCTCTGATCAAAGTCATCACCTCGATTGCTCAGCAAACCAGCCTGCTGGCTCTGAACGCGGAGATCGAGGCTGCGCGGGCCGGCCATGCTGGGCGCGGTTTCGCGGTCGTTGCCTTTGAGGTGAGGAAGCTCTCAGTGCTGACCACCAAGGCCGCCGCCGACATGGCCGAAAAGATCAGCTGGACCTGCAAGAGAGTAGACAGTGAGATGGCGGAGGCTCAAGCTTCGCTGGAGCAGCACGAGTCTGACGACGCGATGACTCATCTGATCGGCGACCTGAGCGGGATGCAACAGGATTTCAACACAAATAGCGAGTTGTTGCTCGAAGTGATCGCCGAGGTGGATGCCAGCTACGAGGAAAGCGTAAACCGGCTGTCGCAGGCGCTGGGGCATATCCAGTTTCAGGACGTGATGCGGCAGCGTATGGAGCATGTGCAGGAGGCGCTGGTGGAGATGCGCGATCACATGCAATATATGTCCGAAAAATCCTTCGATTTTGTTTGGACAGGGAAATTCGATCGCAACTTCAAGCAGATTCTGGCTGCGCACCTGAACCGCTATAGGATGGCCAGCCAGACCCGCACGCACCATGCCGTGGCGGGTGGCAGTTCAAATAGCGACAACAGCCGTCCGGCCATTGAATTATTCTGAAGCGGGTTCGACTGAGCTTCAGCGTGCTAGAGACGCCTTTGCTAGGAATTCTCTGTATATCCTGCGGCCCAGAGACAGCGCGCGTGTGTCCAACTCGACCCATTTCGGACTCTTCACCAGACGCCGCAGCGCAGCGTCGATGCTTGCCTCCGGCAGCGCCGCCGCAATCTCAAGCAACGCTCCCAGCATCACCATGTTGGCAGCGCGGGCATCGCCCAACCCATCGGCAAGTTGCGTGAATGGACGCGCCAGTAGATGCACATCGTCGCGTTCGCATTCCTCGGGGAACGACTCGCCGTTGTAAAGAACCCATCCACCGGGACGTACGCTTGCAAGGAATTTTCTGAGCGATGGCTCGTTCATGGCCACCAGCACGGTAGGCTGCGCCACCAGCGGTGAATCGATCGGCTGGCCGGCAATTCTCACATGGCAATTCGATGTTCCCGATCGGATCTCCGGCCCGTAAGAAGGCAGCCACGATACCTCAAGCCCGGCATCGAGTCCAGCCTCTGCCAGCACTTCTCCCAGCAATAACACGCCCTGCCCGCCAAAGCCTGCCACACGCACGCGGAGATCCACCAAGCCTGCCGTGCCAATCTCAGCCGAGTAACCTTCCGGCAAACTCTTCGGCTCAAGATCAAGAATCTCTGGAATTCGATCGAGAGCCGGCCCCGCCTCATCCACCGGGCGCGGCTCCGCCACTCGGGTACGATCCTGAAATACCCCAAGCGGAAAGGTCCTTTCCATTACGTCGCGCACCCAGTGCTGTGCTTCCACCGGCTGCATCTTCCAGATCGTCGGGCAGGGTGAAAGCACTTCAACCAGCGAAAAGCCAAGCCCACGCACTTGGTTATCGACTGCCCGGCGGATTGCCCGGGTTGCCTGCGCGATTTGCTTGTTGTCTCCAAGCCCCACGCGCTCAATGAAGACCGGAGCATCCAGCGTGGCCAGCAACTCACAAATATGTAGCGGATAGCCTTCGGTCGCCGACTGCCGTCCGCCGGGGGTGGTTGTGGTCTTTTGCCCCAGCAGCGTAGTCGGCGCTGCCTGGCCGCCTGTCATGCTATAGACCGCATTGTTGATAAAGATGGCCGTGATATGTTCGCCGCGATTGGCCGCGTGCAAAATCTCCGCCGACCCAATGGCCGCCAGATCCCCATCGCCCTGGTAGCTGATTACGATGCTCTCAGGCCTGCTGCGCTTCGCACCTGTGGCAACTGCCGGTGCCCGCCCGTGCGCTGCCGAAATATTGCCCACGTCGAAATAGTTGTAGGTAAACACCCCACAGCCCACCGGACCGGTCAGGATGGTTCTGTTCTGGATGCCCAACTCATCGATGGCCCGCGCCAGCATCTTGTGTACGATGCCGTGTCCGCAACCGGGACAAAAGTGGGTTTGATGCTGTAGATCCTGCTTCCGGTCAAAGCGCTCATAGAACGATTTGGCCTTGGCGTGGGCCACCGCGTATTCGGCAACCGTCTCGCTAGACATGCGCCAACCGCTCTTTCTCCGGGATACCTTCCGGCAGATAGTGCAGAGCCTGTTTCCGCACAAATCGGAACACCTCCTCATGCGAAGGCACGTTCCCGCCCATGCGGCTGAAGAACTCGACAGGCCGCTTTCCATTCAGCGTCAGACGCACATCTTCTAACATCTGGCCGTTGCTCATCTCCACCACCACAAAGACGCGCGCAGAGGCAGCCAGCCGCTCAAAGTGCTTTGCCGGAAATGGAAACAGAGTGATTGGCCGCAGTACGCCTACATTCAGTCCGGCTGCCCGCGCCTCCGCAGCCACGGCTTTCAGAATCCGTCCCACGATTCCGTATCCGGTCAGCACAATCTCCGCACCGTCGGTGCGCCACTCCTCGGCGCGCGCCTCACGCTCCTGGGCGCACTTGTACTTTGCCTCCAGATGGCGAAGATGCGCCTCCATCTCATCGATATCCAGATGCAGCGATGTAATTAGATTGGCGCGCGTTTCCGCCGTTCCGGTTACTGCCCATTTGGGAGGCGAGGGCTCGATCGCTTCTTGTAGGAACTCCACCGGCTCCATCATCTGGCCAATGAATCCATCGGCCAGCAACACCACCGGGTTCCGGTACCGGTCGGCAAGCTCGAAGGCCAAGGCCGTCAGGTCCGCCATCTCCTGCACGGAGTCTGGTGCGAGAACGATCGTTCGATAGTTGCCGTGTCCGCCGCCCTTTACCGCCTGGTGATAATCGCCCTGTTCGGCTGCAATGTTGCCCAACCCCGGGCCGCCGCGTGTGATGTCCGCGATCACGCAAGGCAACTCCGCGCCGGCCATGTAGCTGATGCCTTCCTGCATCAGGCTCATTCCCGGTCCGCTCGACGCGGTCATGGCCCGCACGCCCGTTGAAGCAGCGCCGTAAATCATGTTGATGGCGGCTACCTCGCTCTCCGCCTGCAAGTACACGCCGCCCGCCTTGGGCATATAAAGGCCGGCCGACTCCGCAATCTCGCTTGCCGGGGTGATGGGGTACCCATAGAACGCTCGGCATCCAGCCAAGATTGCGCTCTTGACGATGGCTTCATTTCCCTTCATCAGTTGCTTGCGCATCAGCTAGCTCTCTCCATGCTGAGATGCAACCCTCTTTCGTTGCTCGGGGAGGGATTTGTCCTGCGCAGCACCGTAATCGCCCCTGGTTCCGGACACGCCATGAAGCAGATGCCACACCCCGTGCATCCCGCGCCCGCATACATCGCTGTCCGATAGCCGTAGTGATTCAGGTGCGAATCTAAATAAATCAGCCTTGGCGGGCACGCTTCCACGCACAGCCCGCAGCCTTTACACTCTTCTGCGTCTACCCGCAGCAACCCACGGTCGCGCTTCTCCGCTCCGCTCATCTGCTCGCCTCCGGTTCGCTCGGCATTCGACACTCTCAGGCCAGCTCATTTGCTGGAAATGCCATGCCGGACCCACAGATACACCGCTAAGGCCCACATCAACATACTCAGGGCTCGAGCGGCACGCGGTGATACCCATCACTCTTTCTGCGGCGCTCGCGAGAACCTGAAGATGATCGGGCTGAGGAAGGTAGCAAAAAGAACGGTATTTCTGGGGCGTCTTTAGGGGTCAAGTCAATGCCGATTGAGAATCTGACAGCAGCGCGTCCACGGCCTCAGCGAGCGACGGAAAGCGCAGATCAGCCAGTTCGGCAGCAGCCTGGGCGCTGGGCGGCTGGCTCTCCGGGCCGCCGTCGATAAAGATGGTCAGCATTCCCAGCCTCCGGCCGAACTCGATATCGGAGAGCGAGTCGCCGATCATGGCGCTGTTGGCTGCCTCGATGGTTGGGAAATCCTTGACAGCCTGGTCGAAAAGCCCAGGCAGCGGCTTGCGGCAGTTGCATTCGCCCTTGCTGTGCGGGCAGAAATAGAAGCCATCCACATGGGCGCCATGGGCCTGTAAAACGCCTTGAAATGCAGAATGGATCGCATTCACATCCGCAGCTGTGTAGAGCCCAAGGGCAATGCCGCGCTGGTTTGAGACCAACACCACCCGCAATCTCGCCCGGTTGAGTCTGCCGATGGCTTCGGGCACGCCGGGAAGCAAGTGAAAGTCAGCCCAGGAAGCGACATAGCTCCCTTCCGGCATCTTTTCGTTCAAAACACCGTCGCGGTCAAGAAAGATGGCGCTCAAGCGGCGATTGGCGGGCGTGATTGCGGAGCCGGTCACTTGGTCATGATAGCAACAGCTGCGCGCGCGAGTTGGCCCGCAATGCTGTAAAATTGCGGAAACAGCGTGATGTATTCGAGCATGGCGTCTACGGTCGGAATTTCCCTGTACATCCTGAAAATCGCGGCAGGCTGTTAGCGCGCGCTACTGACAAAGGTTGCTTTGAATGATTATTTCCAGCGCTCCAATGCGGATCAGCTTTGCCGGCGGAGGTACCGATCTCCCCGATTTTTATACCAGGTATCCAGGTCGAGTTATTTCAACGGCAATCGATAAGTTTATTTTCATTGCCATCAATCATGCGCCCTATACCAATCATGTGGCAGCACGGTACTCCTTGTCAGAGGAAGTTTCTCATCCTTCCGAGCTGAAAAACACGCGCATACGAGAAGCTCTGCTTGACCTCGGCATCGAGAAAAATATCGAGATAGGATCGTTTGCGCCGATCCCGGCCAGGACCGGCCTGGGTTCGTCTTCAAGTTTCTCAGTGGCCCTGATGAAGGGACTCTATGCGTATGTTGGCAAGAAGCTCGATAAGAGAGAGGTAGCGGAGGCGGCTTGCCGTCTGGAGATTGACCTGGTCAAGGAGCCGATCGGCAAGCAAGATCAATATGCAGCGGCCTTCGGCGGATTCAACGTGCTGCAGTTTAATCAGGATGGATCCGTGGACGTGGAGCCGGTATTGCTCGACTATAAGAAGCGAATGCTTCTGGAGAGCCACCTGATCCTCTTCTTTCTCGGGACAACGCGCGACGCGTCGTCAGTCCTGACGGAACAAAAGGCGAACACCCAGAAGAATTTTGAAATATTGAAACGCATGTCGGATTCTGTACCCGTCTTCAAGGAGACGCTTCTCCATGCGGACTTCAAAAGCGCCGGAGAGATGCTGCTGGACGGCTGGACCATGAAGAAGCAACTCGCCTCGGCAATCTCAAACACGGGCATCGACAACCTTTATGAGATCGCCATCAGCCGCGGCGCATGGGGAGGCAAGATACTGGGCGCTGGAGGAGCCGGTTGCCTGATGATGCTGGCGCCGCTCGATAAGCGGGCAGCGGTTGTGGAAGCCTTGACGGTAGGCGCCAAGGCAGAAGGTTTCGAGGCAGCCTGCGAAATTCCAGTCGGTTTTGTTCAGGCCGGCGCAGAAATTGTTACCAATTCCTACGGAAGGTAATTCTCAATGGAACAGTTTATTCAGGAGTTTTCAGAAAAGGCTATCTCGCTTCTTAGTAACCTTCCCAAAGTAGAGATCGCCAAGGCGATGAATATTCTACAGGCAGCCTTTGAACGCGATGGCCGCATCTACGTTGTCGGCAATGGCGGCTCCCTTGCGCTTGCCACACACTGGGTTGCCGATTTCAACAAGACGGTATTCAGCCACAATCTCGACGAGCACCAGCGCAGATTCCAGGCGATCCGCCTGCCTACAACAGAAGAGGAGTTGACCGCCTGGGCCAACGACGTTGGATATGACATGGTATTTGCCGGACCGTTGCGGAACTACATTCAGGATGCCGATGTGCTGATCGCCATCTCGAGCTCCGGAAATTCAGAGAATATTATCCGGGCCGTGGAACTCGCACACGAGCACAAGGTTCCGGTCATCGGGATCACAGGATTCGACGGAGGACGCCTGAACCCACTCTCGGATGCAAAGATATTGATCCAAACCACACAGGGCGAGTACGAGCTTGTCGAGGGCATTCACGCCATTGTCTTGCACATTTTCACGAAGTATTTCAAAGAATACTTCGACCACGTTCTCCTGCTGCGGAAACAGCGAGACAGACTTCATGCCGCTGCGCACTGAAGTGCGCTCGATGCGATCAACAGGATAGAAGCAGTTAGCCGCATTCTATGGGCCGTGAATCCAACAGCATGCAACTTAAGTTCAGCGGAGTTAGAATGAGTCGAGTATTAGTTACTGGCGGCGCCGGTTATGTGGGGTCGGTGTGTGCCGAGGAATTGCTTCGTCAGGGTTATGAAGTGTCGATCGTGGACAACTTATCGACCGGCCATCGCCATGCCGTACCCGAGGGAGCCGAGTTTCATCCGATAGACATTGGCGATGCGGCCAGCATGCGCCAGGTGCTTGCCTCTAAAACCTTCGATGCGGTATTTCATTTCGCGGCAAAGGCGTTGATTCCCGAGTCGGTGACGAATCCGGCGGCGTTCTATCAGGTGAATGTGGTTGCGGCCACCACGATGATGGATGTTATCCGGGAAGCGGGCATCAAGCGCTTCATCTTCTCGTCGACGGCCGCAGTTTATGGAAACCCGGTGGAGGTTCCCATTCCAGAGGACCACCCCAAGGCGCCCGTCAATTCGTATGGAGAAACAAAGCTCGCTTTTGAACGGCTCTTGCAATGGTATTCCAGCGCATATGGCATCAGCGTCTGCGCGTTCCGCTATTTCAATGCCTCCGGAGCCACTCTTGCTCATGGCGAGGAGCATGTGCCGGAGACGCACATTCTTCCTTTGCTCTTTGAAGCAGCGGTGGGCGAACGCGAGTTCTTTACGATCTACGGTTGCAACTATCCCACGCCCGACGGAACCTGCGTGCGTGATTATGTGCACGTGCTCGACATTGCCCAGGCGCATATCCTGGCTTTTCAGGCCATGAACGCTCCGGGGTTTTCCGTGTATAACATCGGACTCGGCAAGAGTTACTCCGTGCGGGAAGTCCATGCCCGCTCCGAACGCATCATCAAGCTCAAGATTCCGCTTCGAGAAGGGGCTTCGCGAGCGGGAGATCCTGCGATTCTGTGCGCCAGCCCAAGCCGCTTGATTTCTGAACTTGGCTGGAATCCAAAGCACTCCGATCTCGACCACATTATTGAAACCGCCTGGGCCTGGAAGAACCGTGCAGGTGGGGGAAGCGAGCGAGGCTAATTTGAAAGGCTTCCTTCTGGCGGCTGGCAACGGTACGCGCCTGCGCCCGCTCACCAACAGCATTCCCAAGTGCCTGGTGCCCATCCACGGTACTCCCCTAATCGGCATCTGGCTGCAATGGTGCGCGCAATACGGCGTCGATGAAGTACTCATCAATACGCATGCGCACAGCGAGCGTGTTACCGAGTTTCTGACGGCATACTGCGGTCCGGTCAAGGTAACAATGACCAACGAGCCGGAATTGCTGGGAAGCGCTGGTACGTTGCATGTCAACCGTGAGTTTGTGGCGGGCGAGGTGGAGTTTGCAATTCTCTATGCGGATGTGCTGACAAATTGCTGCTTCGATAACCTCCTGTCCTTTCACCGGCGAAGCCAATCGCCTGTAACATTAGGAACCTACCGGGTGCCGAACCCGACTCAGTGCGGAATCATTGCAACCGACGAGGCGGGAAGAGTAATAGAATTCACTGAGAAGCCAGAATCTCCCAAGTCAGATACAGCGTTCTCTGGAGTGCTGATCGGCGGACCCGCACTTCTTGAATTGGTTCCTCACATAACTCCGGCAGACATTGGCTTCGATGTGCTGCCGAAACTAGTGGGGAAAATGTTTGCATTTCCCATCGCCGACTATGTGCTCGATATTGGGACACTTGAGAAATACGAACAGGCTCAGCGGGAGTGGCCTGGGCTAATGCACGGTTGATTGCATCTCAAGGACTAAAGGTCTTAAGGTTCAAACCGTGATAGATGGAGAAGCAATGAAGGCCGCTCAAAGGGAAAAAAGGCCGCGCCTCTTGCCAGGGCTGGCGGTTTCGGATGGGTACATGCGGCATCCCTTTGACATCGAGTTTGAGGTCAGGACAAGCGGGCTCGTTGCGGGACGTCACCTGAAAACCGGGCACATGCATGACCGGCATAACACGGCTTACTACGGCGTTGCGCCTTCCGTATTTCACTCCTTGATTGCCCGCTGGGAGAGGAGCCGGCCTGCTGCGCTGGTGAGCGATTTCTCGTTTGTGGATTTGGGTTCGGGAATGGGGCGGGCGGTGCTGCTGGCCTCGGAGCTGACTTTTCGCGAGGTGGTTGGCGTGGAACTCAATCCCACACTGGCTCGCATTGCGCGAAAGAATGTTGCGGCATGGCACGCGGCGGGCCGAGTGCGGGCGCCAATCCGGATGGTCTGTGGGGATGCGGTAGAGTTCAGCTTTCCCGACGGTCCCTGCATGGCGTTTCTTTTCAATCCATTTGGTGCGCCCGTCTTGCGGCAGGTGCTGAAGGGGCTTGTGAAAGGTTTTGACGGACGGCCTGGACATTTTGACCTGCTTTATGTGAACAACGAACACGAGAGCGTACTGGAAGGGTATACAGGGTTCGAGCGGCTGTTTCAGGGCCAGGTGAAGCGGTCGCGGGCTGACGCAATTGCGGATCACAGGATTCTGGCCAACCAGCCAGACGGGGAATATGCATCGTCTAACTGGGAGGACTGCTCAATCTGGCGATGGGTGGGGTAAGCCGTGATCGCATATCCGGAAGGATTTGACGAGACGGACCCGCAGGGAGAAAGCTGTCTGAGCATCCTTTTTCGAGATAAAGGAGTCTTATCCTTCGGAGCAAGGTGCGCCCGGGATCGGGCTCCCGACGGAGTAAGACTTTGAGCGAACCGCATCTGATTTTAGGTTTAGGTGAGTTGTTGTGGGATCTGTTGCCGGAGGGAGCGCAGTTAGGTGGCGCGCCTGCCAACTTCAGCGTAATGGCAGCGCGCCTGGGCAACCACGCAGCCATCCTAAGTCGCATTGGCCGGGACGATTTGGGGCGAAAGGCGATTGATCGCCTGGAGTCTTTTTCGGCAGATGCCAGCCAGGTGCAGGTGGACGCAGCGCACGAGACAGGCCGAGTGACAGTAGGCTTTGAGGCCGGCCAGCCGGCCTATACGATCCACCAACCGGCTGCGTGGGATTTTCTTGAGCTATCAGACGAGTGGGTTCGGCTGGCGGAGCGTGCGGACGCAATTTGCTTTGGCTCGCTGGCGCAGCGCTGCCTGCATTCGCGGCAAACCATCCAGACGCTGGCCGCGCAGGCCTCATCGGCGTGTGTGCGGGTCTTCGACGTGAACCTGCGTACTCCGTTTTATTCAAGCGAAGTGATTCAGGAGTCGCTGGAACTGGCGACGGTCATGAAGATGAATGACGCCGAGCTCCCAGTGGTTCTGGAACTTCTTGGAGTTCCCGCGGGCGAGAAGCTGGCAACGGAGGCGTTGCGAATTGGCGCGGAGCATCTGTTAGGCGAGTTTCCTACGCTTGAGATGGTGGCGATTACTCGCGGCAGGCATGGGAGCCTGCTGGTGACGCGCAAGCAATGGCACGAACACCCTGGCATCGCAGTTGAGGTGGCCGACACCATCGGAGCTGGCGATGCATTTACAGCGGCGCTTACACATTATTTGTTGCGCGGAGCGGGCTTGGCGACGCTCAACGAGGAAGGGAACCGCTGGGGCGCGTGGATGGCTTCGCAAGCGGGCGCCATGCCCGCACTGCTGGACGAAGCGACGGCTCGATTCGCTGCTAGCGAAGGATAAGCAGACGCCAGAAAGCGTTTTCCCACTTGCCACAAGCAGGGCAAATCCCCTAGTCTTGCCTTCGTCATGATTAAACAAACTTCAGCTCTCGCTCTGCTCGCTGCCCTAACGCTTCCTATGAGTCTCTCCGCTCAGGCTACATCACTCACAATTCAAGTGGACCATCCCACCGCGAAGGTCAGCCCGACGCTGTATGGACTGATGACCGAAGAGATCAACTACTCCTATGATGGCGGCCTCTATGCGGAATTAGTTCACGACCGCACCGTCGGACGCTCGTGGGACGCGCTGCAACACTGGACGCTTGTGGAGCGCGGAGACGCCGCCGCGAAGATCTCAGTGGATGCGGCGACCGGCCCGAGCGCCGCGCTGCCACGCAGCATAAAGGTGAATGTGACCTCGGCCTCTGAGGCTCGCCCGGCAGGCATCCAGAACGATGGCTATTGGGGTATCGCGGTGAGGCCCAATACAACCTATAGCGGCTCATTCTATGCAAAGAGCGAAGCGGGCGGCGTCGCGGTGACAGTCGGCCTGGTAAACGATCAGACTGGCGCGATTGCGGCCAGCACGACCGTCGATGGGCTCACCGGCGAGTGGAAGCAGTACACTTTTGAGCTCAAAACTGCCGATGTCCCGGTGACGGTGAACAACCACCTGATCCTGACAATTCCGCAGCCGGCAACGGTGTGGTTCAGTCTGGTTTCTCTGTTTCCGCCGACATATCTGGGCCGCACGCACGGCAACCGCATCGACCTGATGGAGAAGATGGCTGCCATGCATCCTAAATTCCTTCGTCTGCCGGGCGGCAACTACCTTGAGGGCGACCACATCGCTGAGCGGTTCGATTGGAAGAAGACCATCGGTCCGTGGGTTGACCGGCCCACGCACCCCAGCCCGTGGCATTACCACTCATCCGACGGCATGGGACTGTTGGAGTTTTTGGAATGGTGCGAGGATCTGAAGATTGAGCCGGTGCTTGCTGTCTATGCAGGCTATTCGATGGCGCAGGAGCATGTGGAACCAGGACCAGCGCTTGAGCCTTACATTCAGGATGCGCTCGACGAGATCGAATACGCGACCAGCGGCGCAGAAACAAAGTGGGGCGCGCAGCGCGTGAAAGACGGCCATGCCGCGCCGTTTCCACTGCATTATGTTGAGATCGGAAACGAGGACTTTTTCGACAAGTCGGGTTCTTATGACGGCCGATTCGCGCAGTACTTCAAGGAGATCAAGCAACGCTACCCGAATCTGCAACTGATTGCGACCGCGCATGTGAAGGGCGTGAAGCCCGAAGTGCTGGACGAGCACTACTACATGTCGGCTGAGCAGTCGATGGGAGACGCCAATCATTACGATAAGACTGATCGTAATGGACCAAAGATCTTTGTGGGCGAGTGGGCGACGCGCGAAGGCGATCCAACGCCTGATCTGCAAGCGGCTCTGGGCGATGCGGCTTGGATGACAGGCCTGGAGCGCAACAGCGACATCGTAATTATGGCCAGTTATGCGCCTTTGCTGGTAAACGTGAATCCTGGCGGCATGCAGTGGTCCACAGACCTGATCGGCTACGATGCTCTATCGAGCTACGGGTCGCCGAGTTATTGGGCGCAGGTGCTCTTCGGCAGCTACCTGGGCACTGAGGTTGTGGCTTCGACGGTGACCAACGTCGGCCCGCGTGTCTTCACGTCGGTGACTCGGGACGAGAAGCTGCGCAAGCTGTTCGTCAAGGTGGTGAATGCATCGTCGGAGATGGCGCCTGTGCATATCGCCCTGACTGGCGTAGCGAAGGTCAATCCGCAAGCGAAGCTGGTTACGTTGAGCGGCAAGACGCCAAACGCGACCAACAGTATTGGTCATCCGGATGCGATTGTGCCGGTGGAGAGCGCAGTCGAGATAGCAGGGACGCAGTTTGAGGAGAGCTTTGCGCCCTACTCGATCAACGTGCTCGAGATCAGTTATTAATTAGCGACCAGGGAAAAGAAGTAAGTCCAATCATTGGACCCAAGACGCCCTATTGAGCCGACGGCGTGCTGGTTGGCGGTGGGATGGGTCGGCGCTTTGCGCGAAGGTACGCGACCACCTGGGCTATCTCCGGGTCGGTGAGCGAATCGCCAAAGGGCGGCATCTTCGGGCCGCCGTTGAGAATCTGAGCGGTGATTTTGGCCGGGGGCCAGAGCTTGTTCTTGCGGATATTCGTTAGGTCGGGCCCTTTCTTGCCACCGCTGCCTCCTGCCCCATGGCAGTGAGCGCAGCCCTTGTTTTGAAATAGAACCGCACCCGCCTGTTCGTCAGCCTTCCTTGTCCCACCATGAGCAGCGTGGGCAGGAATGGCCGTTAAGAGCAAAATGACAGGTAACAGGGCAAGACAACTCAGACTAGAGATCACGTAAGACATTTTCGCATCTCAGAGGGCCACCGCGCCTCCACCCATGGTTTGAGCGTACCGAAAGATCCAAACGTGCCGCGATAAAAAAAGATCGGGCCGCGCTGGGAGGTTGTCCCAGTCGCGGCCGGTGTGATGCGCCCAAGGGCACGTAAGTGCTATTTGCGTTGCTTGGGCGCAAAGCCGAAGGTTACCGAGACTGAAAGACTGCGAGCCGCCAGGAAGGTTGGGGTGTCGCTGCCGCTGATCGGTGTGGGGCCAGTGGTGTTGAAGGGATCGGTGAACGTGGTGCCGGCGATCGTCTGTGTGAGCGCGGTCCCCGTGAGGCCATTGGCGGTCAGATTGTGTTGGTCGAGCAGATTATTGGCGCTCAACATGATTTTGGTCCCATCAAAGATTGAGCGGTTGCGGATGGTGTAGTTGATGTAAGTATTGAGGTTGCTGAAGGCTGGAATAATGCCCTGATTGTGGTACTGGCCATTGTCTACGCGCTGCTCGCCGACCCGTTTGTTGAAGATGCCGAGGTCCAGTCCGTAGCGCTGGTAGGTGAGGCCTTCCATTTCGGTATCGGCGGGAGTTTGCTGGACCCAGAGGCCGCCTGGCGCCTTCACAAAGTACGGGGCGGTCAGTTGCGTTGAGGTGGTGTTGGCGTTGAGTTGGCCGGAGTAGTACGCATTAGCAGCGGTTCCATTCAGGTAGAGATTGAGGCCGGGCATCAGCACCGCGGTGGTCTCGAACTCGAGGCCCTCCGTGATGGAACTGGGCTGCAGGTAATTGACGGTTTCAGAGGTCGTTGGGTCAACCACGCTGGAATAGCTATTCTGGAAGCGGATGCGATAGGCATCCGCATCCAGAGTGAAGCGCTGCAGCTTGAGCACCGTACCGATCTGATAGGTGGTGGACTTCTGTTGCTTGGGCGGGGTCAGCAGGCCTGGCGTGGGATTGGCAGCAGACGGCGTGTGGTTAAAGTCATAAACGCTGCTAGGGGGGATGATGCTGCCGGTTGCCACCTGCGCATACGCCGCCCAGTTGGGCTGGAAGCGGTAGTTCAAGTCCAGAGAGGGTAGGGGAGCGTAGAAGCTGCCGGTGTCCGTTGCGGTGGTGGGGCAGCCCGTGGTCTGGCCGAGGGGGCAAAGGTTACCGACAGTCTTGCCGTCGTCTGCCTTATGAATTACGTTGTAGGTGTAGTAGGCGAATTTGCTGCCGGCAGTCAGGTTGAACTGCGGGGTAATGTGGAACTCGTATTCAGCATAGGGCTGATAGGAGTCGGTATAGAAGGTCTCATCGAAGTTGCCGAGAGGCTGATCGGCCCAGCCATTGAGAGGATCGCTCGGGTACTGGTGGCGATTGGTTCTTGCCCAGTCATACCACATGCCGGCGCGCAACACGCCGAGCTTCGAGGTCTGAGTCAAAACCCCGGTCTCGCCGTATTTGCGATAACTGTTGTACTTGTCCACGGCGCAAGGTTCGATGGATGTGCCCTTCTTAACATTGACGACCTGGACGTTGCAAGGTTGCGCGAGCGCACCATTGTAGTAGAGCGAATAGGTATTCGCTGTTCCTGACTTGCCGGCAGTTGTCTCCACCCAGACGCCTCCTTGAATCGGAGTCGTTGTCGGCGCGGTTGTTCCTTGCACGACGAGCTGCGAAGTTGGCAGGTCGGTGATCGGAGCAGCGTTGGTAAACAGTTCGGCGTTGTCGTAGTTATAGGTGTAGCCCTTGACGTCGAGATACCAGCCGTGACCGAACTCACTTTTGACGCCAACGTACTCGAAGTCGGTGGGAACGTGGTAGTGATTGTATTGATAGTCTAGCCAGTTGGCGGGGTCGGAGTTATTGACCATCATGAAGTTGTAACCGTATCCAGTGT
>Ga0302320_10014066_pt1 | contig 16595 bp, 15 predicted proteins | sample Bog_T0_3_FD_202130 | JGI IMG/M metagenome (GOLD analysis project Ga0302320, IMG submission 202130) | Peat permafrost microbial communities from Stordalen Mire near Abisko, Sweden - Bog_T0_3 | ecosystem: Environmental > Terrestrial > Soil > Wetlands > Peat | place: Sweden: Abisko, Stordalen Mire... | reverse complement strand
AAATGCAGTTGCGCTCCATCGAGTCCGGCTACAGCGGCTGGCTGGGTGGGACGGGGCTGGTCAATTTCCGCAGTGGCAATTTAGGCTACGAACACCTGGCCGCGCTTGAAGCTCCCTTTGAGGCTTCCACGCCCCTGGGGTACAACGGACGATTCACGCTGGTTGCCCGGCCTGTGTTTCTCGATTCCGGCCAGGCCGATGGTTCGGCAACCCTCCGCGTCCAGGAGCAAACGGCAACCGGCACGGCGTTGGTGAATATTCCTGCCCCCATCGGCACGCTGACCGCGACCGCCTCGACCCCGCCCGCTCAGCAGAATGCGGTAGGAATCGGCGGCGAATTGCAGCTTGCGTTCCCCCAGCTGGCGTTGGCCGCGGGCTACACGCCCGGCGGTTTCCTGGTGTCGACCCTGACCGGGCGGGCCCTGTGGAAGCCAGACAACGGCCCCATCACGCTCAACCTGAGCCGAGATTCGGTGCGCGATACACAGCTTTCCTACGCCGGCCTGCGCGACCCGGCGGGCCAGGCGCAGGGAGCCGACGGGCGGACCTGGGGCGGCGTCGTCGCCAACCTGGCGCAGGTTCAGTTTTCCTCAGGCGACGCCGACGCTGGGTTCTATGCCGGGGTAGGCGGACAGTACCTTACCGGCAGCCATGTCCAGATCAACACACGCATAGACGGTTCCGGCGGCGCCTACTGGCGGCTCAAAACCGTGCCCGAATACGGAACTCTCAACGTCGGCGTGAACTTTTTCGCCATGCACTATGCCCACAACGAGCAGGCCTTTACCCATGGCATGGGGGGCTACTTCAGCCCCCAGCTCTACTTCCTGGCCAACGTACCGTTCAACTGGGCGGGGCATGCGGGCACCCGCTGGCATTACAACGCGCAGGGCAGCGCCGGGGTGCAGGCTTATCAGCAGCACCTGACGCCGCTGTACCCGCTCGCCGTCGATAAACCGTTGGAAGGACTGTTGAACCACGCGATGCTTCCCGCAAAAACTAGTGTGGGCGCCAACTACGACGTGCACAGCCAGGTTTCTTACCAGATCGCCGAGCACTGGTTCGCGGGGGGATTCTTCTCCGCCAACAACACCCGCAACTACTCCGCTGTATCGGCCGGGTTCTCGGTGCATTACTTGTTCCGCCCGCAGCCTTCCACGGTCAGCGGCCCGACCGGACTTTTTTCCGCCGATGGGTTGCGGCCGTTCACCGTGCCGTAGCCTGGGGTCGAGCAGGCTTGGCGGCATCGCCTGCCGCAAAGCCAGATGGGTGATGCTGCGTCCGCCTGTTCCAATCTGATTCGAACGTCCGGTCTTTGCTCCCTTCGTGCTATACCCCTTCGGTAACGGACGCTGTTAGCGTCTCGGTCAGGAGCGCTTTGTGAGCCTGATCAGTTTCCTAGCCAAGCAGTTCATCGGCGTGATCGAGTGGAACGAGCCCCAGGATGGCATCCTGGCGTATCGCTATCCGATGCAGGACCTGGAGATTCAAAACGGCGGCCAGCTCACCGTGAGCGAGTCGCAGATGGCAGCCTTTGTCAACGAGGGCCGCATCGCGGACATCTTCGGTCCTGGCCTGCACACGCTCTCCACCCGCAACCTGCCCATCCTCACCGGCCTGATGAACTGGGACAAAGACTTCGAGTCGCCGTTCAAGTCTGAAGTCTATTTTTTCTCCACCCGCGTGCAGATCGACCAGAAGTGGGGCACGGCCACGCCCATCACCATCCGCGACAAGGAGTTCGGCGCTATTCGCTTGCGCTGCTTCGGGATCTACTCCTACCGCATCGCCGATCCGCACCTGTTCTTCAACCAGATCAGCGGCACGCGGGAGTGTTATTTCGCGGCCGATTTGGAAGGGCAGCTGCGCGAAACCATGGTGGCTCACATGACCGGCGTCTTCGCGAAGAGCGGGTTGCCGTTCCTCGACCTGGCCGCGAACCAGGCCTTGCTGGGCGCCGAGATCGTTGAGCAGTTGAAGCCGATCTTCGCCGCGCTGGGCCTTGAACTGTGCCAGGTCGTCGTCGAGAACATCTCGCTGCCGGACGAGCTGGCCAAGGTGCTCGACCAGCGCATCGGCATGAGCATGGTCGTCGACATGAAACGCTACACGCAATTTGCCGCAGCCGAGTCGCTGGACCTGGCCGCGGCCAATACGGGCGGTGGCGCGGGCATGGGCATGGGCCTCGGCGCCGGCGCCGCTGTCGCCCAGGTCCTGGCATCCTCGCTGAAGACTCCGGGCCCGATCGCGGCGCCTGCCGCGGCAGCACAAGTCAATGCCACCGTGCCGGCAGCCGGCACTAAGTTCTGCATCGAGTGCGGCGAGACCATTGCGGCCCGCGCCAAGTTCTGCTCGGAGTGCGGAAAGGCGCAGTGAACTGCCCGGCGTGCGGTGCTCCGATCACGCCCAAGCCGGACACCGCAGGGTACCTCTGCGGTTACTGTCGCGCCGCTTTCTATCCCGGCGAGGAAGAGGACGGCGTTCAACGTTCTGAAGACGCTGCCGCACCTGTCGTTACCGATTCCTGCCCTCTGTGCAGCCAGGGCCTCGTGCATGCCCGCATCGCCGGCACGCATGTCCTTTTCTGCAATCGATGCCACGGTTTGTTGCTGCCCATGAGCGCATTGCCGGGGTTGATCGAACAAATCCACAGAACGGTCGACAAGCCCGCCGTGCAAGCACCCCCGGAACCCGCCGACCTGCAGCGTGTCGTGCATTGCCCTCGCTGCCAGCAGCGCATGGATACGCATTTCTACGCCGGCCCCGGCAATGTGATCGTTGACTCCTGCGGCGCGTGCCTTGTTCTCTGGCTCGACCGAGGGGAACTGACCCGCATGGTCCACGCGCCCGACGAGGGTGACCAGGAGGATCTCCATTGGGGATGATTTACAGTAAATATAAATATATTTAATAAATACACTTGCAATACTTAAATATATTGACTAATATTCGTCTTTTAGTGGAGAGAGACACAAGACAACGATGCCTACTGAACCCAAAAACACTTCCGACTGGCACGAACTTGTTCGCATTGCGCAAGGTGGCTCGCTGGTCATTGAGCGCGTTCGCATCCCGGAGAAGGGAATCGCCGTAGAAGGGGAGTTTGTCCCGCCGGAGCTGGCCCGCCTTAGTCTGGAGGACCAGGTCTTTGTCGTCGCCTTTCTCCGTTCGCACGGATCCATCAAGGAGATGGAACAGACCTTTGGCGTGAGCTATCCCACCATAAAAGCCCGGCTCAATCGGATCTCCGGCCAGTTCCACTTTGTAGAGACCAACCCGGCTCCTTCCCGAGCCGAGGTGCTGGAGCGGCTCAGCCGCGGCGAGATATCGGCCGAAGAGGCCATCCGGGCGATGGAGGCTCAACCATGATTCCCAACTTTGCTGTGATCGGGATCCAAACGCCGGAATGGCATTTGCCGCGCCTCTGGGTCCCGCTCTTCTTGCTGTGGATTCTGCTGGTCGTGCTTTCTCCGCTTGTCTTTTTGGTGCTGGCGGCAGCGGCTATCGCGGTGAAAACTACCATCTGGCGCTTGATTGCCGTTTTCTGGAACCTTCTGTCCAGCTTGCGGGGCACCGATGTCCAAGTGGTTGCGGACGGTAACCGCTTGCTGGTCAAACTTTTGTAGGGTTTCAGACCCAACGTCTTGAAACATTCGCCCTGAGGAGGGTCGCCATGAATGAGAACCGCCGTCAGATTCTGGAGATGCTTGCCGCCGGCAAGATCAACGCGAACGAAGCGGAGCGCCTGATCGCCGCGCTTGAATCCGCCCCCGCGACCCCGGTTGCCGAACGTTCCGCTGGCTTGCCCGGCGGCGGAACGGTGAAGACGCGCGCGAAGTACTTGCGCGTCCTGGTGGAAGCCGAGCCGGAGATGACCGGGTTGAAGGGGACGACTTCGGTGAACGTGCGCGTCCCGATGCAGCTGCTGCGCGCCGGGGTGCGGCTTGCCAGCCTGATTCCCGCGCAGGCCCATCAGCAGCTCGACGAGGCGCTGAGCCGCCACGGCGTGCCGCTGGCGCTTTCCCAGATCAAGCCGGAGAATCTGGAAGAGCTGATCGATCACCTCGAAGACCTGACCGTCGATGTGGATTCAAAAGACGAAGGTGCGACCAAGGTGCGCGTGTTCTGCGAGTAGAACGGCTCAAAGCGAGTCCTTGGGTAAGGATGGATTAAAGAGCGAACCTCCGGGGTTGAAACCCAGTGAGCGGATTGGCTCCATGCTGGGGATCGATCCCCGGCCTACCGTCCGGCTGAGATTTTCCGCGACCTGCGGTTAGCCTTTGCGCTGCACTTTGTGTACGGGAACGACCTGCACGGTCACGTCGCGCACTTCGGCCAGGAAGCGGTTGAGCACAGACCCGCGTAGCAGGATGTCCCAGCGCGAACGAACTGGCTGCCCGAACACCACGTGGGAGATGCTCTCCTGCTGGGCAAAGCGGATGAGCGCGTCGGAGACATTGCGGTCCACCAGGGCCACAACCTGCGCGCCCAAATCCCTGGCCATGCGCTGATACTCTTCCAGTCGATGGAACGCTTCGGGGTCGCCATGGCCCTTGTCGTCGGGCTTGGTCACGTGCACCGCATACCAGTTGCTTGACAGCCGTCCGGCGATGCGCGCGCCCACGCGGAGCAGGCGTTCGGTGCCCGCGCGGGTACTCAGGCAGACCATCACCTTCTCCGGAATCGGCGCCTGCTCCAGTCCCTGGGTGCGGCGATATTCGGCGGCGCGCGTGCCCACCTGCTCAGCCGTGGTGCGCAGACTCAGCTCGCGCAACATGTTGAGATTGCCTTTGCGGAAGAAGTTGGCCAGCGACTGCTCCACTTTTTCCGGCGCGTAGATTTTCCCGGCGCGCAGGCGGTTGCGCAGTTCGTCGACGGTCACGTCCACATTGACCACTTCGTCGGCCCGCTTCAAGAAGCTGTCGGGAACCGTCTCGCGAATGACCGTATTGGCGGAGCGATTGACGGCGTCGTTCAGCGTTTCGAGGTGCTGAATATTGACCGCGGTCATTACGTTGATGCCGGCGTCCAGCAGCTCCAGCACATCTTCGTAGCGTTTGCGGTTCTTGCTGCCGGGCACATTGGTGTGGGCCAGCTCATCCACAACAACGGTGTTCGGATGCCGCGCCAAAATGGCGTCTACATCCATCTCTTTCAGCTCCACGCCGCGGTAGGGAATCACGCGCTGGGGAACAATCTCCAGGTCGCGGATGCGGGCCTCGGTCTCCTTGCGCCCGTGCGTCTCCACCAGCCCGATCACCACATCCACGGCCTGCTGATGCAGCATCAGGTGGGCATCGTTGAGCATGTGGTAGGTTTTGCCCACGCCCGGAGCGGCGCCGATGTAGATGCGCAGCTTGGCAGGTTCCTGTTGCTTTTCGAGAACGATCTCCGCCATCTAGCCCACCTCGACCGGATGGCGCGTGGGTTCGGCAACAGCTTCGGGAATCGAGAAGCGGAAGGTGGTTCCATGGCCCAGCCGGCTCTCCACGGCAATCTGCCCCCCCAGCGACTCGACAAGCCTCCGCACCAACGCCAGGCCCAGGCCGGAGCCGCTTTCTGACATCGGATTGAAGCGGTCGAAGATGGTGCTCAAACGCTCTGCCTCAATGCCGCGTCCGGTGTCGCGCACGGTGAATTGGACCAGGTTCTTCACTTCCTCCGCAGCCAGCAGGATCTCGCCTTCCTCGGGTGTGTAGCGCAGGGCGTTCGCGAGCAGGTTGTCGAGGATGGAGCGCAGAGCGCGGCGGTCGGCGCGTACCGCGGCCAAGTCGGCGTAGGCCCGCACTTCCACGCGAATGCGCTTGCGCGAAGCTTCATCGCAGTAGTGGTCGCGCGCGTCGGTGAGAGCTTGCAGCGGGCGCACCCGCTCCAGGTTCAGCTCCCGTTTGCCGGTGTCCAGTTCGGCCACTTCGATCAGGTCGGCCATCAGGTCGTCGAGCTTCTCCGACTCCTTTCCCGCCTCGACCACCAACTCGGTCTGCAGCGAATTGAGTTCGCCGCCAAATCCTTGCGCCAGGGCATAAAGGCCGCGGCGCAACTGCAGCAGGGGATCGCGCAGCTTGCGGCTGGCCACGGTGAGAAACTGCGTCTTGAAGCGGTCGGTATCCTGCAGGCTGGTGACGTCTTCGAGCGTGGTCACGGTGCCCAGCAGGCGGCCTTCGGAGTCGCGCATGGGCGTTGTGCGCAGCCGGTAACTGCGTTCCTTTTTGCCGATGCGCATGGGCAGCATGGCCGCCTCGTCCTCAGCGGCCACGGCCTTCTGCATGGAAACGGCATCGCGGATGGCGCTCAGAATCTTGTCGCCGCCGGGAGTATTCGCCAACGCCATACGATCGTTTGCGGCTTCGCCCAGCAGCTCCGCCGCAGACTGGTTCACTTTCAGAATGTGCCCCTTGCCATCGGTCACGATGATCGGCTCGAAGATCGATTGCAACACCGCGTCGGAGAGTTGAAACTCCATTTGCCGGCGTCCGGCCTCCGACTCATGCAGATCGCGCAGGCGAACCGCCAGCCGATTCAACTCCGCGGCCAGGATGCCGAAGGCGTCGCGGCTCGTCCACGCGGTGCGATGCTCCAGGTTGCCGCCCGCGATCTTGCGGGCGTCCCGGGCCAGGATTTGAATCGGCCGCAACACCGCGTATACGGTTGCCAGTTCCACCAGTACGGCAGCGCCCACCAGCAGCCAGGCCGTTCCCAGCAGCCCGGCAGCTTGCAAGGCCCGATGGGCAATCGCGAGCAGCCCGAGCGTGAGGGCCGCCATGAGACAACAGCCGAGGATCAGACGTTGCGTCAGGTTGAGCATGGTCCGGCCTCCGCGCTGGAGCAGAAAACAACAAAAGCGGAAAGGGTTCGAGGGCGCATGAGAAAAGTTCCCGCCGACGGGCTCGCGCTCTGTTTCTTATCCCATCAGAATCATACCCGAGCCGCAATCCTCACCCAAGCAGCACTACCGAGTTAACCCGGGCAATCGCACTTGGAATTGTTGGAGCACCATCGTCGATTTGTCATCCTGAGCAAGCGCAGCGCGTCGAAGGATCTGCGCTTGCCTTGCGGCCCGTTTCCGGCACGAGGTCACAAGTTCGGCATCGGCGGTTTCTCCAACCTTCACCGCAAAGCAGGAAAAAACCGGGGTCTGCCTGAAACGGTCGCTTCACCCCAAACCCTGAAGATGCAACCGCGGATCCTTCGGCTACGCAGCAGCATGACAGTGCCGAATTGAGCTTTCGCCTCCCATGCTGGGAAGTCTGGATGCTCAGGCGATTGACTCTACGGGATGCGGCAGACGGCGAGGGCGGCGTTATGCCAGCGGCAATCGAGACCCGGCGGCTGGGGGTACTTGACCAGCACCCAGTCCACGCCGAACTCCGTCTTGAGGCGCTCGTAGTCCGCAAGCTGGAAGTTGGCCCAGTTGGCTTGCGCCGCGTTTTGCCGATGCCAAATTGGCGCCAGGCTGGGCACTTCGGTGACCACGGCGGTGTCTTTGATGGCGTCTGCGATCTGACTGCGCTCGGCCAGTGCGCGAAAGCTGTGAAATCCCTCGCCCGGCTCGGCAAGATAGCGCGGATCGAGGGCAAAGTAGGCGTCCATCGGTGTGTTCTGGCGCACCCAGTCGAAGGCTTGGAGCCACGGATTCGCGGAGACCATGCCGGGCAGCTCCAAGTGCACGCCTTCGTCGATGAACTCCCATTCCACCAGAAACATGCCTCCGTTGAGCAGGGCCAGGTAAAGCGCCCATCGCCAGATCACGGTCTTGAGTACCGCGCGGCCGAGCAGACCGCCGCCGGCAAGCGCCATCAAGAGGTAGATCAAGTGAAGAAACCGCATTGGCTGAAAGGGCGCAAGGCGAATGAGCGCGGGTGGCGCCAGCAAGAGCATGGCAACCGCCTGCTGGAAGATGCCAAAGGCGAAGACCGCTAGAGCAAAGCGGGCCAGCGGCTTCTGCCCGCGTTTTTCTGCGACGCGCCAGAGAATCCAAAACAGGAGCAACGGTGCAAGATCGCCAATCCACTCGTACCATGCCCAGCGGTAAAGCGAGTAGTAGGAGCGCGACGCCAGCGCCTCCCGCCAACTGGAACTGGCCGGGGCGAGGATCCAACCCAACGGCACGGCCGCGGCTGCGGGTTTTTGCAAGGCGCGCAGGCGGGACGGAATCTTGTCCAGCAGTGCGAGCCCCAGGAAGACAGAAAAGGAAACTCCCAGGGCCCCCATGATGGGATGGAGCAGCGCCCCCAGCAGAAGGAATGGGACAGCTTGCCATCGCTTGCCGTCCAGAATGCGGGTAATCGCGATCAGAATCAGCGCGGTCGCCAGGTTGCGTGGATGCAGATGCTGGTCGGCGATGATCAGGGCGGTTCCGGCCACGGGCAGCGTGAACATGGCGCCTACCATGGCCACGGCGGCCCACTGCGCGCAGAGCTCCGGGAACAGAAAGGCGGCGATTTTGCGCGATGCCCACAGGATGGCGAAAAGCGCGACAAGCTGCCAAATCAGCTCGGCCCAGGGAAGAGGAAGGGAAGCCAAGGAAACGAAATGCGCCATCCAGCCATCGAACACCGTGGCTTGCATCTGGAGGCGGAAGAAGTTGGCGTTGTGTGGGTAGAGGGCTGGATTGAGGTCTGCTTTGACGGCACTGAGATACACCCCATCGTCTTCATAACCGGGGTGATAGCCCATGACCAGAAAGCCAAGGGCAGTGAGAAGCAGCAGGGGGATCGTCTCGTGTAACAGCCGCTCAAACCGCAAATGGACATTCCTCGCAGGTTAGATCATTGCAAGCAGTGCCCGGGGTTTGCAACAATCCTGCTTTCCGGAAACGTGCGGGCTTCCATCGCCTCTGCCAAAGGGGAGATCGGCTCGTGGAATTCAGCCCGGCGATTTTGGGCCCGGTTACAGGTCTGAGGCTTTCAGGAATTCGTCTAAGCAATTTGAACCCTTGGGCTATTGACTCCATTTACACTAGGTGAACATGTCTTCAACGCTTATTGCGTCGCACACCATGCCCATTGGGGCCACGATGGCTCCACATGCGCCCACTCTCCATCTTGCGCACCGGGGGCTGGAAAAGCTGGCCCTCGTGATCCCCACCCTGTGCGAAGCGGGGAATATAGGGAACCTGCTCAACGACGTGCGGTGCGTGCTGGAGCCGTTGCATGTGCCCTACGAGATCCTGGTTGTCGACGACGATAGCTGCGATGGCACGGGCGCGGTGGTCGCGGCGATTGCCCAGCACGACCCCCGGGTGCGCCTGCTGGTGCGCAAAGGCGAGCGTGGCTTGTCCGGCGCCATTCTGCACGGCTGGCAGCGAACCGACGCGACTGTCCTGGCGGTGATGGATGCCGACCTGCAACATCCGCCGGAACTGCTCCCCTACCTGATCGAGGCAATGGAAGAGGGCCGCGACCTGGTCATCGGGAGCCGCTATACGCCGGGGGGCGACCTGGGCCAATGGAATCCGATGCGCAGGCTGCTCTCCGCGGCTGCGGTCTGGGTGACGCTCCCTCTCCAGAAGAAGCAACTGCGCGCCAAGGATCCCATGTCCGGGTTCTTCATGGTGCGGCGGCGCTGCCTTCCGGAAGCCGCCTTCCAGACCAGCGGCTTCAAGCTGCTGCTGGAGATCCTGGTGCGCGGCGAGTTTGAGTCGGTGAAAGAAGTGCCCTTCGCGTTTGGGCTGCGCTACCGCGGCGCCAGCAAGGCCAACTGCAAAGTCGCCTGGGACTATGGAAGGCTCTTGATGCGGCTCTATGCCGGCAAGCTGGGCTTCGGAGTGCGCGCCTAGTCCCGCGATTTGCGCCCCCAAAGTCGGCGGTATATCCCACCCGCCGTCACCGTGTACACGATTTTTTCCTTTGCCTTCCGTGCCCCATCCTTTCCGTTTTTTCCTGCGGAAAGGGTGGGAAACCCATGAATTCTAGGTCTACACCATTTCGGAAACTGCCCTAACATGCCGTAAGCCTGTTGGCGATTCCGCCTGCGAAGTCTGGCATCGGATCCGGAGCTCGGCGGATTCGCCGGGAAGTGGAACGAGCCTGGATGTAACTTCGCGCTGCATAAAGGCAAGACCAGCAACCGCCTAGATTGCGGGCAGCAGGAGCCTGAGCAGTAAGAATCCTGCCACACCCGCAAAAAACACCAGCGCCATGCGAATGCCGGGCTCACGGTTGACTTCCGGCACGAGGTCGGTTGCCGCCACATAAAGCGCCACGCCGGCAGAGATCGGCAACCCATAGGGAAGCCAGCCCGGCACCAGTTCGATCACCAGCACCCCGGCCATGGTGGCCACGGCCAGAGCTACGGCCGAATAGAGAGCCGAACTCCGGCTGCGACCGCTGGCCAGCATCACGCTGGCCATGGTGAATCCCTCCGGCGCCTTGTGCAAAAGAATCGCCAAGAAGATCAGCACGCCCAGCATGTTCGAAACCACGAACCCTGAACCAATGGCCACGCCGTCAAACAGCGCGTGCACGCTCAGCCCGGCCATGACCGAGTTGCTGGTGTGCCGCGACACAAACTCGCCGTGATGTGTTTCCTCGCCGAAATGAAAATGCGCGTTGATGGTGTGTTCGAGCAGATGGACCACGCAATAGCCGGCCATGATGAGAACAGGTCCCAGACGCGGGCTGAGCTTGAGGCTCTCCGGGCCCATTTCAAGGACGGCCGTGGCCATGAGAAAGCCCGCGCCGAGAGCCACAAAGTAGCGCAGATAGCGCTCGACTCCTTGAGCACGCACCAACACCAGGCCACCGACCACGTCGGCCAGTGCAGCAAGTGTGCCCAGCAGGAGTGAAAGCTTCAGCATGCGTTCCCTTGCTAGCCGCTATGCCGGATGTGCATCACGTCGCCATCCTGCACAATGTATTCCTTGCCTTCCAAGCGCAGCGTGCCCTTGGACCGTGCCGCAGCTTCGGAGCCGGCGGCCAGCAGGGCATCCCAGCGAATCGTCTCAGCGCGAATGAAGTGATGCTCGAGATCGGAGTGAATGGCGCCCGCCCCTTGCGGCGCCTTCGATCCCAGCGGAATGGTCCAGGCGCGGCACTCGTCCTCGCCGGCGGTGAAGAAACTGATGAGGCCCAGCAACTCGTAGCTCTTGCGGATCAGGCGCACCAGGCCGCTTTCGCGCAGTTCATAGCTGCCCAGAAACTCGGCGGCTTCCTCGTCGTCCATCTCCGCCAACTCCGCTTCCACTTTGCCGCAGATGGCGGTGGCTCCTGCATTGGGCCTGGCGGCCACCTCGTCCAACTTAAAAGCGCCAACGGCGCGTTCCAGGTCGTCGCCGAGCGTGGTGCTCTCGCCAATGTTGACCACGTAGAGGATCGGTTTTTGCGAAAGGAACATGAAGCCCTTGATCAGCTTCTTTTCCTCGTTGGTCATCTCCAACTCGCGCAGCGGCTGTTCCTTCTCCAGCGCTTCCTTCGACCGCAGCAGCAGCGCCTGTTCGCGCTCCAACTCGGAGGTGCGGCCCTTCTTCAAATCTTTTTCCAGCCGCTCCAGCCGCTTCTCGATCTGCGTCAGGTCGCTGATCATCAGGTCGAATTCCACGCTCTTGATGTCGCGCAGCGGATCGATGGCGCCCACATGCGGAATCGCCTCATTCTCAAACGCGCGCAGCACGTGGATGAGCGCATCCACATTGCGCAGGCTGGTGAGGAACGCGGTCTCCTTCAGCGCTTCCTGGCCAATGGCCGCCACGTCCACATACTCGACGGTGGCGTACGTGGTCTTCTTCGGCGAGTAAAGAGCGGACAATTTGTCCAGCCGCTCATCCGGTACGCGCGCCACGCCGATGTGCTCCTCGCGCGGGTTGGAGTATGCCTTCTCTTCCAGCTTGGCCTTGGTCAGGATCTTGAATAACGATGTCTTGCCCACCAGCGGCAGGCCGATAATGCCAGTCTTCATGCACGTCCCGGAAAGACCCCTGCACGATGCAATGCGCGCTTCAGAGCCTCTTCGATGATACCTGACGAGGGATCAGGGCCTGGTGTCAGGGATCGGAGCGCCAGAAAGTTGGAGGCCGCCTGGAAGCTTATTGAGCCGCGCGCTAGTGTCCTGAGTCCGAAATGCCTAGCTTAAAACCGGCTTTCATTCTGAGCGAACGGGGCCCCGAACGTCTTTCAGTTCGGGGGTGGTGAGCGAAGAATCTGCGGTTGTGTCTTCGAGGAACTTCAGACTCACCACGCTAGGCCTTCACCGACTCCGCACGCGCCACCAGCACCACTGTTGCGAGGCCAAGCAGCATGATGAACTCTTCCACATGCTCGCTGCGGTTGTGGAGTTTGTTGAAGTCCACGGTCAGCGGGTTGGTCGTATCCATGGTGTCGATGGCTCCGCCGGCGGCTACACGGTCGCGCTCCATGGCGGGGATAATACCGTATTGCGCGAACACGGTCGCTCCCAGCATCAGGACGACGAGAGCCATAGGCGCCAGCACGTTGCGCGGCTTGTAAATGCTCCACGCCGGGGCCAGCGCGAGCAGTGCCAGCGCCACCATTCCCGACACGAGGCCCATGCCATGCAGGATGCGCAACAACTGCCCGACCACAGTGCCAGCAGCGTGCGTATTCGGCTGGAGGTTGGTGAACGTGACGGCGGCAACCACAGGAAAGAAGATCTCCGCGCCCAGCCAGACGATGAGCGCGAGGTAAAGCAGCGTGCGGAGCAAAGTCTTCATGGCAGCAAGAATAAATCAACGAGTCAGCAAGGCAGCAAGCCAGCCAGTCAGCTCACGCGTCAACGCGAGGATCGAAAAGCCTGCTGAATCGCTGAATTGCTGAATCGCTAACTTGCTATTTCCGGTTCAGCGCCCGCTTCAGCACGATCTCCAGCGCCGCTTTCACCCGCGCATACTCTTCGGGATCGATCGTGTTGTGGATCTTTTCGCTCTCCAGCGCAAACATCTCTTCCTTGAGCGCATTGAGGAGTTGCGATTGCTTGACTGCGAGTGAGGCAAAGGACGAAGCCGCCGCGCCCGCATACGGTGCGGTTCCCGGCGCTGACGGTTGTGCCGTCCCCGTCTCGCCCGCCGGTTTGCGCAACAGGAAAGCCGCTGCCGCAGCCAGCAGCAAGCCCAGTCCGCCGAGAATCCACCACTTGTACTTGGTCAGCGGATCGGGCGTGTCGATCGGGTTGCCAATGCCACCTCCGGGTCGAGCGCCGTTGGGCGCGCTGGCATCCGGAGCGCCTTGAGCTGCATCCGGCCCGCCCATGGCCGCGCCTTGCGTCTGCGCCCCCGGCGTCCCTTGCTGCTCGCGCGGAATGGAGCCGGTACCGGCGACCGTAAATTCTACCTGCTTGCCCGGAGCCGCATTCTTCAACACAAACGTCTGGATGTTCGGGTCTTCCGGAACCGTCTTGAAGTCCTCGCCCGACGCCGCCGTGAAGGTCATGCTCTTGGGCAATAGCACCGCGAAGTTCTGCGCCGGCAACGAGACCTGCGCGTGGAAGGCGAACTTCGCGCTGCTATACGGCAGGTGATAGGCAAGCTGGAAGAGAGTGTCTTTTTCGCCGTCATCGGGCTGGATGGGAAAGTTGAACGCGTAGTGGCCCTTGGGGCCGTCCGGTTCCATCTTGATGCTGGTGGGCAGGCCATTGGGCCGCTGGCCGCCCACACCGTCCACGATCGCTTCCTCCGGCAACACAACCTCAAACGACTTCGAACTCCATTGCGTGGTGGGCGGGTTGCTCGTGTTATGGACGAAGAACCGTTCCGTCACCTTGAGCTGGCTGGTCTCGGTTTCGATCTCGAGTACATCGGCTTCGATAAACACGCCTTGCACCTTGGCGGCTACATCGTAGACGGTGATGTCGGCGGGGGCTGCGCCCTGCGGTGCGGCGATGAAGTACCCGGCGCCCTGGTGCGTGACGCGCACCAGATACGGGCTGCTACCTGGCTCGACCAGCGAGTAGTGTCCCTTGGCATCGGTGGTGGCGTGGGCCACTTCGCCCATGCCTGCCTGCACATCGACCAGGACAATCGGGTCGCCCGCCGCGGGCTTGCCGGTGGTCTTGTTGGTGACGGTGCCAGTGACCGTGGTGGCATGGGCGATTGTGCCCGCCATCAACAGGCTGAGAGTAAGAGTGCGAAACAGAACTTGGTTGGATCTCATATTCCTACGGCGTCCTTTTGTGAATCGGTTTGTTCTATAGCGGGATCGGATCGGAACTTGTTGTCAGCGGACAGCAATGGGTCGGTCGGGGTTTTAACCCCGACAGGCTCCCGGATGGGAACAGCCGGGCTTCAGCCCCTGAGGCAAGATATTAGCCATCCATCGAACTCCTCGGGGCCTGAAGGCCGACATATTTAGAGTTTCATTTGTCAGTGCTGAAGCCCTGACCTACCAGCCCTGACCGGGGTCACGCCTGTTGCAGATGCTCAATCTCCGCCAGCAGCAGCGCGGCCTCGTTCTCAAGCTGCGCTCGCTGGGTTTGGAAATCTTCGTCCGGATATTTGCCGGCCTTGAACTCAAAGTTCAGGTCGCGGAGGTTCTCGTAGAGCTGCTCCTTGCGCTCCAGCAAAAAGTCGAGGCGCGTCTTTTCACGCTGGCTGGCGAACACGTTCTCCGGCCAGAAGGTATAAATCAACAGCGCGATACTCAACGCAATACCCGCGAGTTCACCTTGCAAAGTGGTCATGATCAAAAGCCTCCTTCGCCGGTTTCGCGGCGAATCTGTTCGCGGCGTTCGCGCTCGGCGGGATCCAAAAGGGAAGAGTCGACAGGGGCTGGTTGCGTCCGGCCCACAGTCCAGCGTCGTACCAGCAATACCGTGCCCAGCGAGGCCGCGGCAAACACGGCGAAGGGAGCAATCCAGGCTACAAGATCAAAGCCATGTGCGGTGGGCGCGGCCAAAACCACTGCGCCGTACTTGAGCACAAATGAGTCGAGAATCTGCTGGTCGGTCTGTCCACTGCCAATGCCCGCGCGCAGCTCGCTCAATTCTCCGGAAGAGTTCGGGCAGCCGACGTGGTTGCATTCGCCCAGCACCTGTGCGCAACTGCACGTACACATCATGCGATGGCTCAGGTCGGTGTAGCGCGAACTGGCATCCGTTGCGCCCAGCGAGAAGCAGACCGCGACGGCCAGCGTTCCCGCCTGCAATGCTCTCGTCCAAAAGGTCAAACGCGCGGAGCTCCTCACAGGTGGCCACCCTTCAGTGCAGGCTCGCTGGGAGCCGTTCGTGCCGCAACCCGCAGCGAAGCCGTGGAGGGGCTCAGGCTGGGTACGAGAGCGATGAGCGTGCCGAACACCAGCACCACCAGGCCAGCCCAGATCCATCCCACCAGTGGGTTGAGGATCGCCTTGATGATCGGCTGTCCCGTGTCCGGGTTGGTGCCCTCGTACACCACATACAGATCCCAACTCGGTACGGAGTGAATGGCGACCATGGTCTGCGGTTGTTCGGTAATCAGGTACACCCGTTTTTCCGGCGCCATCTGGAACTGCTTCTTGCCGCCTTTGTACACATCGAGCAGCGCATACTCGGAGTTGTAATTCAGATTCGAATCTTGCGTGAAGCCCACGCACTCCAGCGTGTACGGGCCGATGGTCATCTTGTCGTGCAGCGCCAGTTCGCTCTCCGTGTTGCGATTGAAGGCCGAACCCGCCAGCCCGATCACCACGATCACCACGCCGATATGAATGATGTATCCGCCATAGCGGCGCGTGTTGCGGCGTGTGAGCAGCCATGTAGCCGCAAAGATGTTTTTGCCGGTCTGGCGCGAGATGACCCCGGCTCCGCGCAAAAACTCGCTGACAATGGCCGTCATCACCGCTGCGGATACAGCGAAGGCCACCAGCGCATAGAAGTTGCCTTGGTCGAGCGACCCATCCTTCCAGGGACGAACACCCACCGCGAGACACACAATGGCTGTCGCCCAGAAGGCGATGACCGGCAAAACGAAGTTGCGGCGAATGCTCTTGAACGATGCGGCGCGCCAGGGAAGCAGCGGTCCCACGCCGGTCAGCAGCAGCAGGAAGATGCCGATGGGAACGGCCACGCGGTTATAGAACGGTGCGCCGACCGTGACCTTGTTCCCCACCACGTATTCACTGATCACCGGGAAGAGCGTGCCCCAGAGAATCACAAAGCAGGCAGTCAGCAGCACCAGATTATTGAACAGGAAGCTGGATTCGCGGCTCACCAGGGACTCCAGGTGATGCTCGCTCTTCAGATGACTGCGCTGCAAAATGTAGGTGAAGATGCACACCGCGAGTACGATCCCCATGAACCAAACAAACCATGTGCCGATGGACGACTGTGCGAAGGCGTGCACGGAACTGACCAGTCCGGCGCGTGTCAGCAGCGTTCCCAGCAGCGTGAGGAGGAAGGTGGCGAAGATCAGCCACACGTTCCAGCTCTTCATCATGCCCTTCTTCTCCTGCATCATGACGGAATGGAGGAAGGCGGTGCCGGTGAGCCACGGCATGAAGCTGGCGTTTTCCACCGGGTCCCAGCCCCAGTAACCGCCCCAGCCGAGGACCGCATAGGCCCAGTGCATGCCCAGGAAGATCCCGGCGGTGAGAAACAGCCAGGTCACCATGGTCCACACGCGGGTGGTGCGAATCCATTTCTCTCCGGGATAGCGCATCATCAGCGCGCCC
>Ga0302320_10014065_pt1 | contig 16595 bp, 20 predicted proteins | sample Bog_T0_3_FD_202130 | JGI IMG/M metagenome (GOLD analysis project Ga0302320, IMG submission 202130) | Peat permafrost microbial communities from Stordalen Mire near Abisko, Sweden - Bog_T0_3 | ecosystem: Environmental > Terrestrial > Soil > Wetlands > Peat | place: Sweden: Abisko, Stordalen Mire... | reverse complement strand
GCGACCACATCGGCCGCATATTCACCCGCCATACTGCGCCCCTGTTCTCGCCATGCGCCGTCACTCCGCCGGATCAGCGCCGTTCGATAGGGCTGCGCGCAAGCTGTCGTCCAGCGCCTCGATCAGACGGTCGGCTTGCTGGATGGAAAAACAGAGCGGCGGACGGATCTTGAGCACATCGCCGTCGCGTCCGGCGGCGCCGATCAGCACGCGCCGCTCGCGCATGAAATTGATCACGGTGCGGGCCAGCACCGGCGCCGGACGGCCTTGCCCTGCGAGATCGACTCCGACATAGAGTCCGGCGCCGCGCACCTCGCGGATCAACGGGTATTGCAGCGCCAACGCGGCAAGCCCGTGGCGCAAATGGGCACCGACTTGCGTGGCATTGTCCATCAGACCATCGCCGGCGATCACGTCAAGGACCGCCTGGCCGGCCGCAGCCGCCACGGCGGTGCCGCCAAAAGTATTGAAATAGCCGATCGTCTCACAGAAGGCCGTGAGGATCTGCGGTCGGGTGACGACCGCGCCGATCGGATAGCCATTGCCCATCGGCTTGCCCATGGTGACGATATCGGGCTCGACCGCATGACGTTGGAAGCCCCATAAAGTGGCGCCGGTGCGACCGAAACCGGGCTGCACCTCGTCGGCGATGAACAGCCCGCCGGCCCTCTGCGCCACTGCGACAGCGTCAGACAGAAAGCCCGGCGGATCGGCAAAAATGCCGTCGCTCGAAAAAATGCTGTCCACCAGCAATGCGGCGAATTTTATGCCTCGGTTCTGCAAATCGAGGATGGCGTCCTCGACCAGCCCGGCAAAATGCGCCGACAATCTGTCGGCGCCGACGGTGAGGGCTGAAGGCGCCGGCACGGTTCGCACATGCGACGACAGCTGCCCTTGCTTGAGTGCGCTGGGAGAGACCTGCGCAACGGATGACGTGTTGCCGTGATAGGCGCAGTCGGTGACGATGATCCCGGTCCCGCCGGTCGCGTTCTGCGCCAGACGCAGGGCGAGATCGTTGCTCTCGCTGCCGGTACAGGTGAAGGTGATATTGGACAGCGCGGGCGGCAGAGTCGATAGCAGGTTTTCGGCATAGGTCTCGACGCCTTCGCACAAATAGCGGCTATGCGTATTGAGCAGACCCATTTGCCGCGCCACCGCCTGCACCACCTGCGGGTGGCAATGGCCGACCGACGGTACGTTATTGTAGGCGTCGAGATAGGCCACATTGTCGGCATCATACAGCCAGCAGCCTTCGCCCCGGACGATTTGCAGCGGCTGATCGTAAAACAGCACCGACGCCGCCCCGAACAAGCCGGCCCTCCGCCTCACCTGCGCAGCGGCGTGACTGTCAAGGCGCGCCGCGTCGGCCAAGTTGAACGCATTCAGCGATAGGATCTGCCGCATAGGATTTTGTCCATACGAGAACCATGATGGTCGCCCGTCGATCGGGCGCATTCAACAGAATTTATCATCCCACCGAAAAGCGCCGGGGCGGCCCATTGATTCCTCGAAAACAGGGGTTGAATGAGGGCGATTGCTTTTGGTGAGTCGCAAAAACTCATTTCACTTTGATTACAAAGTGTTTCACTATATGACCGCTTAAACAGCCGGCCATCACGGTGCAAGAAGCCGGGTTCAAGGGTTTTCGGGGACAAGTCGGATAAATGCAGTTAGCACCTGGGCCGGTCGACATGAGTCCGGACGTTCTTGCTATCGGAGCAAGTCAGCCGACCTATTTTCGCACTGCAGCGTTCTCACATTGGTTGCTCGCCCTCAAGGCAAAATTCCTCCACGTGCTGGGAGTTGGGTCGGGCCGTGAAGTCATCTTCCTGACAGGGTCCGGCACAGCCGGAATGGAAGCCGTCGCCGTTAATTTCATGCCTGATCCTCGTCCGCTGCTCATATCCAGCGGCCAATTCGGCGATCGCATGGGCGAGATTCTGCAACGACGCTGCCATCCGTTCGACAAAGTGACGATCGATACCAATGTTTCCCCCGAGGCCAATCTGGCAAGAATTGCGCTCGAACGTTATACGTCTTGTTTTCTGACCATCTGTGAAACCACCAACGGATATTATTTGGACCCGCAATATATTTGGGATAATGGGTTTAATAAAAACAGCATACTGATATGCGATGGCATATCTTCTGCTTTTGTCGACAATTTTGATTTCAATAAGACAGATGTAATTGTAATAGGATCACAAAAGGCTCTCGGACTGCTGCCTGGCATGTGTTTCATTATTTTATCAGAAAAGGCTGCAAGTTTATTAAAGACTAAAAATTATTGTGATAGCTTATACTTTGACTTTAATATATATATAGAAAATTTAAAACGTGGGCAGATTCCATTTACGCCTTCTCTGACTATACTGCAACAGCTTGATCGCGCTTTGAACGACATCTTGGTTGCCGGTGGGCTAATTGCCACGACAAATTTCAAAAAAATGCTGGCGAACCGATTCCGGGAAAGAATAACGCGTCACGGCGTTACCTATATTAATCACTATGTCTCAAATTCTGTTACAGTAATAAATACAGAAAACATAGATGCGCAAATTATTGTAGAATATTTAAAGAAAAAATTTGATATAACGGTTGCAACCAATTCTCCTCCATTCAATAAAAACCGCTTCCGTGTTTCGCATATGGGTTATAACAAACTTGAAGACATGGATATCGCTGCCGATGCCATCGTCTCAACGATACAGGAACTTTCATGAGAGCAATCATTTTTGCGGCCGGGCTCGGCACGCGCATATCGAGACATATCGGCGACAAGCCAAAATGCATGGTCGAAGTCTTCGATGAACCGCTGATCTGTTATACGATTGCGATGCTGCGGCGCAAAGGCATTAAAGACGTCGCGGTCGTGACCGGCCATAAAGCAGAGCACGTCGAAAAAGTTCTGCCCAACAATGTTACCGTCTATCGCAACCCGTTTTATGCCGTTTCTAATTCTATTGCGTCTTTATGGTTCGCTCGCGATTTTATTGAAAGATCCTCAGCTCTTTTGGCAATGAACGGTGACGTATTTATCGAAGACTCTATCCTCGATCAAACTCTCGATACCGAGCAAGGCGACCAAATGGCTGTTATGGTGGCCGATTCCAGCCGCATCGTCGAAGCCGATTATAAGTTTGCCTGGCGGAACGGTATCCTGGAAAAATACGGAAAGGCGTTGCAACCGCAGGAAACCAGCGGTGAATATGTCGGCTTGGGTCTGATTTTCCCAAACAGTTTGGATGAATTCGTGGCGACGGTCGAATCAGAAGTAAATAAGGGTCACTATAATAAATGGTGGGAAGAATCTCTCTATATGAAAACAGAAATGGGGAAAAAAATAGGGATTTTGGATATTTGCAAGCGGTTCTGGGTTGAGCTTGACTTTGTAGAGGATTTAATCCGTCTCAATAGTTATCTTGATGAGAAAACCATGGTCGATTTTGGGAGAAGGAAAATGTTTGTTGTTAAATAGTTTATATTAATAGGTTTTTATGTTATGCGCTTACATACGAGAATTGGAATAGTTTTCGGTTTGGCCATCTTCACTATTCTGGTAAGCCAAAATGAAGGCCGCAGGGTATTTCTTGCCCTCGCCAGTGTCGGTTGGGGACTGGCGGCCCTGCTTCTGATCCACCCCGTCCAGACGGCGTTATCCGGGCTCGGATGGCGCGCTTTGTTGGGCGGACCGATCACACCCGGATGGCTGGACTTCACCCTGTTGCGCTGGATCAGGGAATCAGTCAATGGGCTCTTGCCGGTCGCCCAATTGGGCGGCAATCTGGTCGGCGCCAGATTGATGGCATGGCAGGGCGTAAAGCTGCACGACTCGGGTGCGGCGACGGCCGTCGATCTGACGATGGAGGCCCTTACTCAGCTTGTGTTCACCGGGCTCGGCGTCGGGCTGCTGGTGCTCGGTCGCTACGACACGGCGGTGACCGGCTGGATCGGCGGTGCTACTCTCGGCGCGCTGATCGTGGTCGCTGCCCTGGTGTTGGCGCAAAGGCGGGGCCTGCTTCGCCTGCTCGAAAACGGCCTGTTGCGCCTGGCGCAAAAGCCGCAATGGTCAGGATTGGGTGATATTGCCGGCCTGCACGACGCCATTGTCGCGGTTTATCGCGACCCGGGGAAATTGACCCGGTCCGGGCTCTATCATCTGTTGTCCTGGCTGATAGGCGGGGTCGAGGTGATGCTTGCCCTTCATCTATTGGGAGTAGCCGTTGACCTGCGCGAGAGTCTCCTGATCGAAAGTATCGGCCAGGCCCTGCGAACGGTCGGGTTTGCCATTCCGGCCTCGCTCGGGGTCCAGGAAGGCGGCTATATGCTCATTTGCGGCCTCCTGGGAATCGGGCCGCAAAGCGCCCTTGAACTGGCTCTGCTCAAGCGTGTGAGGGAAGTCTTTCTGGGCGTCCCCGGACTTGTCGTCTGGCAATTGATGGAAGGCCGGCATGCGGCTCAACGCCTGACGCGACCACCTCAAGCCTCCGAGGGCGCGCCATGATCTCCTGGTCCAGTCGGTTGGCGCGACCGTTGGTCCGACCGCTGGTCGGCACCGGGATCACCCCCAACCATGTTACGACGGTAAGATTGCTGGCAGGGCTTGGAACCTTCGTGCTGCTGGCTCAAGGCGACGCCACATCGACATGGTGGGCAGGCTGGACCTGGCTATTGACGGTGTTTCTCGATTATGCCGATGGAGAATTGGCCCGCGTCGGCAATATGGCCAGTCCGGCCGGACATGCTTATGACTATGCGGTCGACGTGACGGTCAATTCGCTCTTCTTTCTCGGTGTCGGCGTCGGGCTCCGCCACTCGTCGCTGGGGTGGTGGTCGGTGGGGCTCGGTGTGCTGGCCAGCGTCAGTATCCTGTTGGCCAGCTTGTGGTCCGAAGCGATCGCGCAACGGCAAGGCGAAGGCACCAAGGCCTTCACCGGCCGATTCGGTTTCAATTTCGATGATTTGCTCTATCTGCTGGCGCCGCTGGCTTGGCTCGATTGGCTGCGGCCGACGCTGTTCGCCGCCACTTGCAGCGGCGTTTGCCTGATGCTCTTGACCCGACGGCGTTTGTCGCAAATGCGGTGCGCTGTCGAAGGATCTAGTCCAACAAAGGCTCGATGACCGTTACCGGGCGGGGCGCCTCGATCAGCGGATTTTCGTTGTCCAGCGTGTGGTTCAGCCGCAAACGAATCATGCCATCATCGTTGGGATGGAGGACTTCGTCCCCCGTGGGATGATGCACCACCAGCGAGCAACCGCTGACCGCCGCGCACCGGAACTGGACACCTTTGACCGTTGGTATCAGAAAACTGGCCAGGCCGGCGGCCTTATCGATAAGCGCATCGGTCTGCGCCGTCGCCGCACGCAGATCGGCATAATGGAAGCGCTGATTGTCGGGGACTTGCAGCAACATCGCCAGTTTGGTCGTGATCGATCCCTTGGGCTGATTGGTTTCGATCAACGGGTCGGCCGCGACGATATCCGGATTCCAGGGTACCTCGACGAAGCCGTAATCGTCGATCGGCAGGTCGAAGCGCGTGCCGTCATAGTTCATCCACAGCATCACCGGCCGGGGGTTGCCTGCACCCGTGACGATGCGCACCGCGAGGCGGACCTTGTCGCGTAGCCCGGGATCAACCTGCTCGAAGGAGTCGAAGTTGCGGGTCAGCACATGATAGCGCAAATTCGCTGTCTCGGCCGCTTGGACCGGTGCGGCGAGGGCCGCGATAAGGACGATAACCCACCAAAATAAACGCACTATGTCTCGCTCTAAAACGCCCCCCGACGCTTAGTGTCGGACTATAGCCGGTAAACTTTACAATTGCCTGAAGATTCGTCGCCAATGCCAAGAAGTAACGCCAACCGACAGCGGCAGCTGTACAAAGCTCGGTATGGTGTAAATCCTGTCCGGCCATTATAATGAGGCCGGAAAGGCGATCCCTGCGCCCAAAGGGCACCACACGGAATCGACGTCAAATCGTTGAGGAACCGTTCTATGTCCCGCCAGAACAAATATCTTCGGGTGGTGATCGACGAAATCAACAAGATCAATTCGAAAGACATCCATCGTTCAGCGCTCGAGGGTTTGCATACCAGCTTGGGGCACCAAATCGTCATGCTGCAAGGTGACCCTCATTGGCTCGACAGCTTCAACTGCTTCGCCTTTGCGCTGGGGCTGGTCGACGAGCCGCGCTACCAGGACTTGTACCAGCTGCACCAGCAGGCCACGCTCGCCGATTCGGCTTTTGTCACAGGGTTGGTCGAAGACGGCCATCTCAGCGAAATACCGGCACGCGATGCGCGATCGAGAACCATCGTGCTCTACTTCAAGGACGGATGCCTGCAACATGGTGGCCTGATCGAGGCCGGTAGCCGGCGCATTCGATCGAAATGGGGCTTAAGCGAGCTCTACGAACACGGGCTTTGGGAGGTCGGCGCTTCCTACGGTACCCAGGTGCGCTATTTCACTGTGCCCGACCCCCATCGCATTATCGCGCTGCTTGAGGGATATATCGGCACCGAATAGCCCTTTTTCGCAATTGGACTCCTGTGCCGAAACCTGAGGCTGAGCTGTCAGATCGCTCTCTTTTTGGGTTGTCCGACCTCGGGGTTTACCGCGAATTCAGTCCAGATTTGCCGCGGCAGGTCGAACTCGCCAACCGCGCAAATCCCGCTGAACAGGATCACATGGGCGGTTTTCTTGTGTTCCGGCTCGTTGCTGCCATACACCTGCGCGGCGGTCGATGCCACCGGCTCGGCGTAAACTTCGGACAAATAGCGGCGGAAGCGTCCAAACTCCTTGCCTTCCAAAGGCGCGACCGAGTCATAGACATTGCCAGTGGTAACCCGCATCAAACGCATGGCGTCGGCCGGAGAAACGCAGTCCTCGGCGTGGGCGAACCCGACCAGGGCCAGGGCAAGAATGAGTAAGCACTTCATACTGTACCTCCAACTCGTCACAGCGGACATTTCCGTCCCCTTTACCTGTGTCAGCGAGACTTCTGGCTTTGCCTGCCACACCGGAGCGCGCGGACCGTCTTCCGACCGTCTCAAAAATCACGCAAATGACGTGCCAGGCAGGGCTGAATCGGTCCGCCAGTTGCACCTTCGCACCATTGCCGCGGAATTGTTGTGCAATTTTCAACGTTCGGCGGGTCCGGCCGCGGCGGCGACCGAATGACGAAATAATCGGCCCCTTGAGAGACTGTCAATTTTCTGGACAGTTCAATCGGCAAGGCCGGAGTGGCGGCATCGGCGACGAAATGCTTCAATAGCCGTCTGATCGCAACCGCGGGGAAAGGAAATCGCCGAAAATGACAGAGATCGAACAATTCATCCAAGATCTACCAAAATGCGAATTGCATGTGCATCTGGAGGGAACACTCGAACCCGAGATGAAGTTCGACCTGGCGGCGCGGAACAATATCGTGCTGGGTTTCAAAGACAAAAACGCACTACGGGCCAGCTATGATTTCACCGATTTGCCATCGTTCCTCGACATTTATTATGGTGGACTGTCGGTTCTTCGTACCGAGCAGGATTTTTACGATCTGACCTATGCCTATCTGAACAGGGCCCGCGGCGACAATATTCTCTACGCTGAAATGTTCTTCGACCCCCAGGCGCATACGTCGCGGGGAGTCTCCTTCGATACGGTGATCCGCGGCATTCGGCGCGCGCAGGAGGACGGCGAACGCCACTTGGGTATTCGCACGCAACTGATCCTCTGTTTCCTGCGCGACCTGAGCGCCGGATTCGCCATGGCAACCTTGCTGGAATCGCTGCCCTACAAGGACTGGATCGTCGGTGTCGGGCTCGATTCGGACGAGAAGGACAATCCGCCGCTCAAATTCCAGGCGGTTTTCGCCCGCGCCCGCGCCGAAGGCTATAAACTGACCATGCATTGCGACGTCAACCAGCAGGATTCTGTCAAGCATCTCTGGCAATGTCTGAACGAGATCGGGGTCGAGCGCATCGACCATGGTGTCAATTCGCTCGACGACAGCCGATTGAGCGCCGAGATCAGACGCCGCGGGCTGGCGCTGACCGTCTGTCCGGTGTCGAACGCCTTCGTCACCGACGGAACCCAGTCGGCCGCCATCCGCAAGATGTTGGACGATGGCATGCTGGTGACGCTCAATTCCGACGATCCCGGTTATTTTGGCGCCTATCTGACCGACAATTTCATAGTGGTGCAAAGGGAGCTCGGACTCGGTCGAGAGGAACTGCGGCAATTGTCGCGCAATGCCTTCGACGCCGCCTGGCTGCCGGACTCCGCGAAACAGGCCTATCGCGCCTTGCTGCAGGACTGACCATCACGCGTAACGGCGCTTTGGCCCTATTTTTTGGCGTTATTTCGCTGCGGTCGCAGGCCAAAAGCCGCTTCGGGCACAAGGACCGGGCAAGCGGGCGGAGGCGACTGATGCTGGCCCTCAATGTCTGGCTGTTGGCAAGCGGCCGGTTTGCCGCGACGGAAGCCCAATCCATGCCGGGGCAGCCGGACGACAGACTGTCGATCGCCGTCATCAAGAATGGCTGGCACACCGAGCTCACCTTGCCGCTTGATGCGATTTCCGGGCCGCTTGCCGCCCTCGACCCGAGTTTTGCCGGGGCCCGTTACCTGCTGGTGGGATTCGGCGCGCGCGACTACTTCTTGGACCCCAATGCCGGCCTCGACAAGGCGATGGCGGCACTCATCCCCGGACCCAGCGTTCTGCAATTGTCGGGCTATCGCAATCCACCCGAACAGTCCTTCGACAGCGAGCATGACATAGTCCGTCTCAGCCTGTCGCCGCAAGGACTGCAGCGAATCGCCGGCTTTGTGTGGAATACCCTGGAAAAGGGAGGTGACGGCAAGCCGGTTCTGGTCCGCTACGAACCAGGCAAGGCCAACATCTTCTACGCAGCCAGCCACAAATACAGTGCCCTTTATACCTGCAACAGCTGGACCGCCCAAGCCTTGCTGGAAGGCGGATTATCGGTCGCGCCGCTCGGCATGCTTTTCGCCGACCAGGTGATGTCGCAGGCCAGCCGGATCGCCCAGCAACAGGCGCGGGGCGACGCCGGCCTGCCGGCACGATAAAGCGATCACGGCAAAGCAGCGGCAAACCGCGAGTCCAACGCCGCAACGACCGGCTCGATCGGCAGAACGTGACCGACATTGCGCATAATGATCAAGCGTTTCGGTTCTGCCGCCGCTGCAAAAAGAGTCTGCCCCTCGGAAATCGGAATGATGCTGTCGGCATCGCCATGTTCGATCAACAGGAAGGGCGCCTGCAGCCTCGCCAGTTTGCTCACATTGTCAAAGCGATCGCGCAGCAGGTATCTCACCGGCAGGAAGGGCCAATGCCGCGCTGCCATGGTCACCATGGAGGTGAAAGGGGCGAGCAGAATCAAGCCGCTATTGGCATATTCCACCGCCATTTGCATTGCCACCCCGGTCCCGAGCGACCAACCCATGATGACAGGAGCGCCGATCCCCTGGTCCCCCAGCCATGCCAAAGCCGCCCGGCCGGCGTTGTAAAGTCCCTGCTCGGTCGGCCGGCCGGGATTGCCGTCATAGCCCGGATAGCTGGCCAACAACAGGCCATAATGCGCACGCCACAGCGGTTCGGTAATCGAGGCAGCCCCCGCCAAGGTCCCGGCATTGCCGTTAAAAAAGACCAGGGTCGGGCGGCCGGCGACAGCCGGCCGGTACCAGGCGACCAGTCGGCCATCCGCGCTCTCGAGCGGAATTTCGACAAAGCCCGACGGCGGCGACGATCGCGTCGAACTGGGAAAATACATCAGACGACGCTGAAACAGCGTCAGCAGCAGCAGGATAAGCACAAAGATGGTCAGGCAGACGCCAAAGAAAATGAAAACCCACTTTATTGCCATGCGATGTCCCTGTGTGCTGCTCTCGACGAGAGACGTACTGACGAAGGAGGATAAGGCAATTACAGCGCAGTCCACATCCGTAAATCAGGGATCCGGGATGCGCGCTGAGACGGACTGAAGCATCTCCTGATCGTTCCCCTGGGAGTGGTGTAAGAGCGACGGCATCGTCGTGATCTCCGGCCAGGTTCGCGCGGCGCGGTTCGCGCGGCGCGGCTGACACTATGGCGAGAATGCGATATGCTCGAACGATTCCCCCTAACGTGTCAGGAGCCGCCGATGAGCCGGATTTCCAAGATTCACCGCAAAGACTGGCCAGCCGAACTGGCATCCGCTTTTGGCAACCAGGAGGCCTCCGAACTTCAGCTGGGTTTGCTGCGCATGATGGCGCACAAACCGGCCGCGGCGGCAGGCCTGCTTGCCTTCAACCGGGCTCTGGGCGCCACGCGCGAGCTGACCGACCGCCTCACCGAGCTGGTCCGCCTGCGCATCGCCTTCCACAATCAGTGCCGCAGCTGCATGGCGATCCGCTATCGCGGCGGCGACGGCGAGACCATCGATGAAGGGCTGGTCTGCGCACTGGAATACCCGCAGACAGCCGCTGATCTGAGTGAAGCCGAGCGACTGGCGCTGGCCTATGCCGATCTGTTCTGCACCGATCATCTGGCGATCGGCGACGACACCTATGCCGGCCTGCGCAGCCATTTCAGCGAGGCTCAGATCGTCGAGCTCGGTCTGTTGTGCGCGCTGTGCGTTGGCGTCGGTCGGCTTGGCGCCAGCTGGAACATGGTCGAGGAATTGCCGGACGACTATCATGACCACAGCAGTAGCATCGCACCCTGGCGCAACCGGCCAGTCGAGCAGCATGGTAGACGCTGACTGCCGGCGCGATCAGGGCGCTATCAGACAGGTTCTGTCTCTCGTCTGCCCCGCCTTTCGATCGCAAGAGCGGGGCGCTGCTGTCCATTTGCTGGCAGGAAGGCGGGACCATGCCTCAAGGCTCCAGCGCCGGCGCCTTCCAGTCCGAGTCAGGACTTCAAACCGTCGATTACTTTGCTCACTCATTGGCAAATTATTGAGCAAACGATCCATACTGCCGCGCGACAAACAAGTTGAGAATCCGTGTTGAAACGGATCGACCGCAAACGTGTTGACCGGCGAGCAAAATTGACCCCCTGAGGGGTTATATCGGCGTGCAAAATTGACCTCCCTCATTTTGTATTCGAGGATCCCGTTTTTCTACTGGAACGGGCGGCAGGGGGATGTTGACGAATCTTCGGTTGTCAGGCCGACCGACCGGCGAAAGATCGATGCGGTGGTCATCCGCATCGCCCGGCTTATCGGACGGCAGCTGGCGCGGGAAGCGTTTCAGGCCCAGTCCGCCGCCAATGACAATCGGCAAGATGGCGAGTGAAAGTCCTGCGCTACCACGCAATGCGCGGCGCCAGGCCTTGACAGCCCGCCTAACGCAGCCCCGCATAAGCTCACCTTGCGCCAGTGGAAGGCGGGATTCTTCCCTTTCCGAAAGAGCTTGAGTATATGCCTTATCAAGCATATTCTTGGGAGAGCTTGGAGGACGTGGTGAAGCCAGCCAGCGAAGACCAACCCAAGCCGGTGCGCTGGGTCGGCAGCAGCAAGGAAGACCTGAGCGGCTTCCCCGAGGACGTGCGGCGGCGGGTCGGCGGCGCCCTGTGGGAAGCGCAGATCGGTCGCAAGGCGCCCTATGCGAAACCGTTCAAAGGATTCGGCGATGCCGGCGTGTTGGAGATCGTGGACGACTTCGACGGCGACACATTCCGCACCGTTTACACCGTGCGCTTTGCCAAGGCGGTTTACGTGCTGCATGCCTTTCAGTAGAAATCCAAGCGCGGTGTCGGCACGCCCAAGATGGAACTGGACCTGATCGACCAGCGGCTCAAGCGAGCGAAAGAGGATTACGAGCAATGGACAAAAAGCGAGAAGCCGACATCCCGGTGACGGCGAGTAGCGGCAACGTGTTCGCGGATATCGGCCTGCCTGAGCCCGAGGAGGAACTGACCAAGGCGCAACTTGCGAGCCATATCCGGCAGGTGATCAAACGCCAGCGTTTGACTCAGGTCGCGGCGGCGGCAATCATGGGCATCGATCAGCCGAAGGTGTCGGCTCTGCTCAACGGCCGGCTCGCCAACTTCTCCAGCGAACGCTTGATGCGTCTCTTGACCGCGCTCGGCCAGGACGTGGACATTACGGTCAGGACGAAGCCGCGAAATCAAGCGCACGGCCGCATTCGTGTCATCGGCGAAACGCATGCGTGAGGAACCAATGCCCCATCGCCCGAGGACTGACCAAGGAGACGACGCCATGACCAGAGTCGCCCTCTACGCCCGCTATTCGTCCGACAATCAGAATTCCGCCTCGATCGACGACCAATTCCGCATCTGCCGTGAGCAGGCGGCCCGCGAAGGCTGGACTATCGGCGCTTGCTATCACGACGCCGCCATTTCCGGCGCCAGCATGATCCTGCGGCCGGGTATCCAGCGGCTGCTCGACGACGCCCGGCGCGGCGGCTTCGACACGGTGTTGGCCGAGGCGCTGGACCGGGTGTCGCGCGACCAGGCCGACGTGGCGACGCTGTTCAAGCATCTGCGCTTCGCCGGGGTCCGCATCGTCACCCTGGCCGAGGGCGAGATATCCGAACTGCATGTCGGCTTGAAGGGCGCGATGAACGCCTTGTTCCTCAAGGATCTCGCCGCCAAGACCCATCGCGGCTTGCGCGGCCGGGTCGAGAAGGGCAAGGCCGGTGGCGGGCTGTGCTACGGCTACGACGTGGTGAAGCACCTCGACAGTCAGGGCGAACCGGTGCGCGGCGACCGCAAGATCAATGTGGCCCAGGCCGACGTCATCTGCCGCGTCTTCCGCGACTTCGCCGCCGGTATCAGCCCGCGCGCCATCGCGCGGCGCCTCAACGACGAGGGCGTCCCCGGCCCCGATGGCACGTTGTGGACCGATTCGACGCTACGCGGTCATGCCAAGCGCGGTACCGGTTTTCTCAATAACGAACTCTATATCGGCCGGCTGGTATGGAACCGCCAGCGTTACGTCAAAGACCCGACCACCGGCAAACGGGTATCGCGGATCAACCCGCCGGAAGCCTGGATCGTGTCCGATGTGCCGGGCCTGCGCATCATCGATGACGCCTTGTGGCGGGCGGTCAAAGTCCGCCAGGGCGAATTGGCCGTCGAACACGCCACCGTCATCGCCGCCGTGCGCGCCTCCCATGCTGCCCGCGCCGCCAATCCGCTCAATGCCACCCACCGGCCGCGCTCGCTGCTGTCCGGCCTGCTGGCCTGCGGCTGCTGCGGCGGCCCGTACAGCTTGCGCGGCCAGGATCGTTATGCCTGTTCAAATCATGTGATGAACGGCAGTTGCGCCAACAGCCGCACCATCGCCCGCGCGACGCTCGAAGAGCGCGTGCTGGCCGGGCTGAAGGATCGGCTGATTGCGCCGGAAATCGCCGCCGAGGCCATCCGCGCCTATGCCGAGGAAACCAACCGTCTCAACCACGACCGCCGCGCCTCCGGCGAGGCCGAGCGCCGCGAGTTGGACAAACTGGGCCGCTCCATGAAGGAGATCGTCACCCTCATCGAGGATGGTGGCGGCAGCCGCGCCCTGGTCGCCCGCCTGCGGGAGCTTGAAGCGCGGGAGGACGAACTGACGGACCGGCTCGCCCGCGCCCCGGTGGATCTGCCCGACATCCATCCCAACGTCGCCGAGCTTTACGCCCGCAAGGGGGCGCGTCTGGCCGAGGCCCTGGGCCATCCGAACGAACGCGACGAGGCCGCCGACGCCATCCGGGGACTGATCGACAAGATCACCCTGACGCCCGGCGCCAAGCGCGGCGAAATCGCCGCCACCCTTCACGGCGACCTGGCGACCATCCTGGACTGGACAGCCAAAACGAACAAACCCGGCACTTGCGTGCCGGGAATGTCGGTTTCGGTGGTTGCGGGGGCAGGATTTGAACCTGCGGCCTTCAGGTTATGAGACAGATCAGCTATTTCATAAGTAATTGATATATTTATGAAAAAACGACTTCATCCCAAACCTGTGCTAACCAATGTGCTAAATTTTCCCCCAACTCAACCCAAAACGCCTAGAAGTGTGTTAATGGCACTGATCGATGCCAAAAAACCTTCCGCCTCAGACATTCCGGGTCATTAGCACCATTTTTCCGGGTTGGCAAGGCCGTGGATTCGTTTATTTCATTTAAGTTGCGTTTATTTCGTTTATATGATAGGGGCTTCTTCAAGGAGAAATGCCATGGCTACTGTCGTTTTCGATCCAACTGAGCCCGTCGCGCCAAGCGAGGCGGATGCCCTGCTTGCGCGGGAGTCTGCGCGCCAGCTTGCGCCTCAACTTGCCAACGCGAACGGCTCTTTGCAACTCCGCGTCGTCGAACCGACCGGCAAGAGCGAAACGGTTACGATTCCAACGGCGGCCTTCCGGCTGCTCGTGACGATCCTCGCCGAGATGGCAAACGGCAATGCTGTCCGGTTGATCCCGCATCAGGCGGAACTGACGACGCAAGAAGCGGCTGAACTACTGAATGTCTCCCGCCCCTATGTTGTTCGGCTGCTCGACGATGGGCGCATTCCCTTTCACCGCGTCGGTACGCATCGCCGCGTTCTGTTCAAGGACGTTATGACCTACAAGGCGGATCATCGGCGCGCGCGGAAGGGGAGCCTCGATAAGCTCTCGGCCCTCGATCAGGAACTCGGTCTGACCTGAATGAATGGCCGGTTCCCAAGTTGTTTAGACCCTCTTCGCCAAAAAACTGGTTTTATGCTATACTTAAGACTGTGAGCGATTCGCGATGACCGTCATGAAAACGGTTATCAAAATGTCGTCTCCGATGATCACATGAAAGGGATATGCCGATGGCGACGACGCGCCAAATCATTGAGAGCACCGCCGGAGATATCGCGGCAGAGATAAAACGCCGGGGCATTAGCTCCGATGAGCGCGTCATACTCACGATCGAATCCGAACAGGAATTAATCCCCGGACGACGCCCGTCGCGGGCGCAGGTCGTCGCGGCTGGTCTAACGGATGACGACATCGATAGATTGGTCAAGCAGGCACAAAAGGACGTTGAGCCGCGTGTTTAATGAGGGTTGTCGTTGATACCAACGTCTTTGTAAGCGCCGCCTTAAAAGACACATCGCTGCCCGCCTTGGCTGTGCATCTGGTTGAACAGCGCGGTATTCTCCTAAAATCTACTGCGACCGAGCGGCAGCTTTTTGAAGTTTTAGCCCGCCCTTATTTTGCTTCGCTGATCGCTCCTGCCACGCGTGACTGGTTCAAGAAATTGCTAGCAGCGGCAGAAACCGTGACGATCACCAGGCGTATCGAGGCGTGTCGCGATCCCACGGACGATAAATTTCTTGAACTTGCCCTGAACGGCCAGGCTGATTTCATCGTCTCCGGCGATGCCGATCTGCTCGCGCTCAATCCCTTCGAAGACATTCCAATCGTCCCGCCCGCCATTTTTGTACAGAGCGTGACCCGCTGACTTTAACCATGCGAATGAACTTATAGGGAGGAACCATGGCCGAGACAGCGATTTCCGTGCGGGACGCGGTGGTGGAAGTTTGGAAGACGGACAGAATACCCGTCAACAACTCTTATGACTATCAAGGGGTGCTGCAAGCCGAAGCCAAAGCGCTCGCGAAGGCGACGATTGCCATTCCCTCCCCCGATGATCCGCCGGAATTCTTGCTTTGGATCGAGACATTGAGAAAGCCGGATATCACAGGCGATGAGCGCGAGGCCGTATATGACGCGATGTACGCCTATTTCGAGCCCGACACTTGACCGATGCCAATGCGATTACCGCCCCAAATGAGCGGTTCCGATCCAAGCGGAAAATCCAAACGACGAAGCGTTCGGCATTAGCCGCGTCAGCACCTGAAGTACATGTATCAAAGACTCTGGCTGCACCTCATCGACTCGTTGCTGCCCTCATCGAAGCAGATCGCGAAAGGGCCGAGCATCCCCGTGCCGACGACGGTCTGTCCGCCACTTTTTTCAATGGCGAAGGACTGGACATGAGTCTGGCCTTCAAAGCGGCATACGAAGCTGCCGAAGCATTCAGCCGCCTTTATGCCCATAGATGTCCCGGTGCCGGATTTTTGAAGACGATTCTGTTGCGTCGCATCGGATCTTCCGCGAAGGCTGGATTGGAGACCGCCCGCCACCTGCTCGGTCGGATTGATCCGGCGTTGGTGCCCGAAGACGAAGTCGGTGACGAAAAGACGCCGACCGATGTTGCCCTGGCCGATCCGCAGGAGATCCAATTCCTTCGTGACGTGGAACGGAATCTCGCGTCGGTGGTGACCGGCGCCGATGCTGATCCGAAGGTGCAGGTCGTATTGCACTATCTGCGCGAGCGGAATTGGCTCGAAGAAAATGGCGCCATTATTTTCAGCCAATACCGGACGACAGCCGAATGGGTACTCGAAGCACTGTGTGCCGTTTTCCCGGACGAGCCTGTCGCTCTCTATGCCGGCGGTGCGGCCTCCTTCGTCCAACGCGGTGATGACCGCCGCACGGCCGCTGCCCAGGCCGGTAAAATCGCCACCGCAGGCCGATTCAATCCGCCACCTGAGGCCGATTGAAAGCGCCACTCGAGGCCAATGATTTCGCCACCCCCCTTCCGAAGGTTTCGAACACCGGCAGAC
>Ga0302320_10014064_pt1 | contig 16597 bp, 16 predicted proteins | sample Bog_T0_3_FD_202130 | JGI IMG/M metagenome (GOLD analysis project Ga0302320, IMG submission 202130) | Peat permafrost microbial communities from Stordalen Mire near Abisko, Sweden - Bog_T0_3 | ecosystem: Environmental > Terrestrial > Soil > Wetlands > Peat | place: Sweden: Abisko, Stordalen Mire... | reverse complement strand
GCAGACGCGCCTGTTGCGGGTGCTCGCCGAGGGCGAATTCTATCGGGTCGGCGGACAGACGCCGGTCAAGGTCGATGTGCGCGTCATCGCCGCGACTCACCAAGATTTGGAAGCGCGCGTGAAGTCGGGTCATTTTCGCGAAGACCTGCTGCACAGGCTCAACGTCATCCGCATCGAAATTCCGCCGCTGCGCGAGCGTCGCGAAGACGTTCCCGAACTCTTGCGACACTACCTCGCGGTCGCCGGCCAGGAACTCGGCGTCGAGCCCAAATTGCTGACCTCGCCGGCCGAGATGGCACTGGTGATCTACGATTGGCCCGGCAACGTCCGCCAGCTCGTGAATGCCTGCCGCCGCTTGACGGTGACCGCACCCGGCCGCGAGATCCGTGCCGAGGATATTCCGCCGGATCTCGGCGGCGTACCCGTCGGCCACTCGGCGAGCCACGATTGGATGGCCAAGCTATCGCATTGGGCGGAGCAGGAATTGGCGGCAGGAACGCAGCGTTTGCTGGACCAGGCGGTGCCCGAAGTGGAACGTATCCTGATCCGCGTGGCGTTGCGCAAGGCGGACGGCCTCAAGCAGGATGCGGCCAAGCTGCTGGGCTGGGGCCGCAATACATTGACGCGCAAAATGAAAGAGCTCGGCATGGAGGACATCACCTAGGCAAACGCCTCAGCCTATAATCGCCGCCATGATCGGCGACTACCTCGCGCACAAAATAGACGCGGCTCAACAGCTGTTTCTCAGCAATTCTCTGACCGACTGGCTGATTGCCGGCATCGTGGCCATCGCGGTGTGGTCGGTACTGTCCATCGTGCGGCGTCTGGTCGCATCGCGCTACAAGAAATATTCGGCCGCGCAGCATCGCATGCCGATCCGGCTGCTCGCCTATCTAGTCGGCAATACCCGGCAGTTTTTGTTCGTCGCACTGGCCCTCGACGCCGCGCAGACCAGCCTCACGCTGCCGGATCGGGTGCAGCGTTGGGTGTTCAACATCGTGCTGATCCTCGTGCTGCTGCAGGTCGGCCTATGGGCAGGCCGCGCCGTGCGCTTCTATCTCGAGACCAAGGAGTTGGAACGCGGCGCGGACCAGGTGTTCGCGGGATCGCTCGACGTCATCAACTTCGTCGCGCGCATGTTGATCTGGTCGCTGCTGATCCTGGTCGCGCTCGACAATCTCGGTGTCAACATCACCGCGTTGCTCGCCGGTTTGGGCGTCGGCGGTGTGGCCGTGGCATTGGCGCTGCAGAACATACTCGGTGATCTGTTCGCCTCGCTGTCGATCGCGCTCGACAAACCCTTCGTGGTCGGCGACCGCCTGGAAATCGACGCCTTCGGCGGCAAGGTGGAACACATCGGCATCAAAACCACGCGCCTGCGCAGCGATACCGGCGAGCAAATCATTTTGTCGAACGCCGACATCCTGAAGAGCCGCGTGCGCAATTTCGGCCGTTCCTTGGAGCAGCGCATCCTCGCCGCCATTCGCGTGACTTTCGACACGCCCTCGGGGACGCTGCGCGCGATTCCGCAAACGCTCGAGGCCATCGTGCGCGATCAGCCGACGGCGCGCTTCGAGCGCTGCCATTTGAAGACGCTCAGCGATTCCGCGCTGCTGTTCGAATTGTCGTACTTCGTGCAGCAGCCGAGCGTCAATTCGCTGCTCGACCTGCAACAGGCCGTCAACTTTCGCATCATCGACGAGTTTCGCCGCCTGGGCATCGAATTCGACTACCCGACCCAGCGGGTGCTGCTCGCGCCACCGCGGGCCGCCGCCGACTGACGCGGGCCCGTGTTTCACATCGTGCTGTTCGAACCCGAGATTCCGCCGAACACCGGCAACGCCATCCGCTTGTGCGCGAACACCGGCGCGACGCTGCACCTGGTCAAGCCCTTGGGGTTTCGGCTGGACGACAAGAGCCTGCAGCGCTCGGGCCTCGACTATCACGATCTGGCAGCCGTGAAAGTGCATGCCAACTTGGACGACTGCCTCACGGAGCTCGCCGGCGCGCGGCTATTCGCGGTCGAGACCAGCGGCCGGCAGCGCTACGATCAGGTGGCGTACCGCGCTGGCGATGCCTTCCTGTTCGGACCTGAAACCCGCGGTCTTGCACAAACCATGGTCGAGCGGTCCGCTCGCGCAGCGGCTGTCTTCATACCCATGCGGACCGCGAGCCGCAGCCTCAATCTATCGAATGCCGTCGCCGTCGTTGCCTACGAGGCGTGGCGCCAAATTGGCTTCGCCGGCGCGGCCGCTCATTCGTCGACGTAGGGAGTCCCTGACACCGGACAGGCCTCGATGCTCGCAGGCTCGGTGCGGCGGCTATCGTGGAGGTAGCATTCTTCGAACACCGAACAATAGCAAACGCGGATGTCTATTTTTGTCATCAAGGCTTCCAAGCGCGGCCAGCGCGGGTCGTCGGCATTTTTCGGCCAGGAAAATAGCCGCACGAATTTCCCCGCCTGCAGCATGCTGCCGCGCAGGTCGCCGGTAAAATACAGATCGGTCTTCGGCAGCACGGTATCCGTCGGCAGCGTGCAGCATGCCGTGAGCAATCCATGGAAGTTGGCCGCCGGCTTGCCGTCGAAGCTGACTTCCACGGAGCGGATGCGCGCGGGTCCAATTCCGGTATTCACGAGGCCCATGTAAAGCACCGGCCGCTGTCCCAAGCCGTCCTTGAGATCTTCCTTGTTGCCGTGCTCGACGTCGATGTTGGGGAAGCTGTTCGAGGCGACCAGTTTATCCATGGTTCTGCCGTGCTTGATGGCCACCGTCAGGGAAATGAAACTGATCAGAAAAGCCGACAGCGCGAGGCTGATGTCGAGCCAGCGAAACCCGGTGCTGTGCGGACGGTGGTTGTGCTCGTGAGGACCTTCGATTTCCATAGCTCCGCCCTATAAATTCAAACTTCCGTCGAGCATTGCGACACACCGTCCGCCGATATGGGCGGCGAGCTGCCCGTCGCGAAGCAACGTCCGTCCGAGCAGCAGGCTGGGGCGTCCCATGTCGACACCCTGATGAATGCGCCACGCCAGTTGGTCGCGCGGCCGCACCATCAGGGTCGCGAGCAACGCGATGGTCGCCGCGCAGGCGCTGCCCGTCGCCGGGTCTTCCACGATCCCGTCGAGCGGCGAGAATGTGCGCGCGTGCAATACCATCTCGGACGCCGCAGCGGGCTCCCGCCAGTATGCAAAGATGGCATCGGCGCCGTCCAGCGGCAGGAGATTCGCATGTGCCGCGATGTTGGGCTTCGAACGGCGCAGCGCCTCGCGGCTGGCGAGTTCGACCGCGAGGAACGGCAAACCGACCGATACGATTTGCGGTGCGTGCACGGTGGTCGCGACGTCCGTGGCGTCGAGCGACAGGCAGGCGGCGGCGGTCTCGCGGGACACGACGCTATGGCGCGACAGCGCTTCGGGTGCCTTGAGCTCTGCACCGATCACCGCGCCGTGCTCGCGCAGCAGCGTCAGCGGCACGAGACCCGCGGCCTCCTCGAACACAAAGGCACCACAGGATGCTGCGCTCGCGAAGCGTTCCTCGCGCGCCAGTACGAACGCCGTCCCGACATTCGGATGTCCGGCGAAGGGTACCTCGGTGCGCGGGGTGAAGATGCGCACCTTGGCGGTGTGCCGCGCATCGTCGGGCGGGAAGACGAAGCTCGTTTCCGAGTAATTGAATTCCAGGGCGATGGCCTGCATGTCGTCGGTGGACAGGCCTTGCGCATCCAACATCACCGCCAGCGGATTTCCGCCGAACATCCGCTCGGTGAAAACATCGGTGGTGACGTAGCGCCGCTTCATCCAAAGTTCCTAGCGCAGAAACGCTTCGAGAAGCGCAACTTTCGCAGGCTCCTCGTCGCTATAGGCGACATGAACCGCCGCGCCCGGAGCCAGGTGATTGACCAGCCAATCGTTCGCGCACCACGCCACGGCTTCCCGGCAACCGCCCGCGGGACTCGCAAACTCGACGTACACATCATAGGCGCCGGTCCCGGGCCATCCGGGCCAGGAAGTGGTGCTGCGCTTCCTGACGAAGACGACCTCGGCGGTCGCCAATCGGCCGTGCTTCACCAGGCGACGCGCGAGGCGCAGTTCACGCAATTGCGGCACGAACAACAGCGACAGCAGCAGCAGGAAAAACAATGGCATCACCAAAAACAGCGCCACCGGGGGCGCGTTGTCGGGCAGGCCCTGCAGCGCGTTGATCGACGGATCGCTGGCAAGATATCGAATCGGCACTTCGTCCCCCGCGGCCGCGGAATAGTGGAGTGCTCCTTCGCACTGCACCGCGACACCGCGAAATTCACGCCCCGCCGAGGCGAACGAATAGACGAGTCGGCGCGCACCCAAGCCACGGCAGGAGGATGCATCCGTGACCGATACCACGACGCCGGATACATTCCTCGAGGGGCCCCATGACAGACGCATGGCCGGATCCGAATGCAGGATGGAGAGCGGCACGGAAACGAAGAACAGGACGAACATCAGCGGCACGAACATCGCGGCCTTCGGCACCACTGCCGCGATGCGCAGCCCGGGCAGCGCCTGCAGCGCACGCGGAGGAGTTTGCGGAAATTGCGCCAGCTGCTTCTCGAACATGGGGCGCTAATCCGTCTCCGAGCGCACTTCGCGGCCCATCAGCGCCTGCACCACCGCCCGGACCGGCTTGTCCTCGTGCATGATCCGATAGATCTCCTGACAAATGGGCATGTCGACTTGCAGCCGCTGCGCCACCTCGAATACGGCGCGCGCCGCGGGAAGCCCTTCGACCACTTGATGAATCTCGTGCTGCGCTTCCACCGCCGATCGACCGCGTCCGAGCGCCATGCCGAAGCGGCGATTGCGCGATTGATCGTCGGTGCAGGTGAGCACCAGGTCGCCGAGTCCGGCGAGGCCCATGAAAGTCTCGCGGGCGGCACCCAACTTGACGCCGAGACGCATCATTTCGGCGAGCCCGCGGGTGATCAGCGCGACGCGCGTGTTGGCACCGAAACCCATGCCGTCGGCGATGCCGCAGCCGATCGCGATCACGTTCTTGACGGCGCCGCCGACCTCGACTCCCATGATGTCGGCCTGCGTGTAGGCGCGGAAATGCGGTCCCGACAGACTCAATGCCAACTCCTTGGCGAAACGCTCATCGTGCGAGGCGACCGTCATGGCGGTGGGCAGGCCGGCGCCGACTTCCCTGGCAAAGGTGGGCCCTGACAACACCGCTCCCGGCCGTGAGCCCAAGACCTCGCGCGCCACCTGGTGCGGCAGCAGGCCGGTCGAGATCTCGAACCCCTTGGTGGCCCATGCGATGCGGGTACCCTCATCCAAGCTCGGCTTGACGCTCAGCAAGGTCTCTCGGAATGCGTGCGAGGGCACCGCAATCAGCGCGTCGCGCGCTCCGGCGAGCGCCAGGTTAAGCTCACTCGTAACTTGCAGCGCTTCGGGAAACTCGGCGGCCGGCAGATAATAGTCATTGCGCCGTGCCAGGCGCATGGCATCGATCCTGGCGGCGTCGCGTCCCCACAGCCGCGTCGGATGCCCTTCGCGGGCCAGTTGAATCGCGAGCGCCGTACCCCAGGAACCAGCGCCGATGACCGTCATCGGTTCGGCGCTTGAGCGCTGCATTGCTCGCAGCCCCTTAGTTGACGAGACCGGTTTGCGGCGGCGTTTCCGACGCCTGCGCAAACAAGGCGTCGAAGTTGACCAAGGGCAGCAGGAAATTCGGAAAACCGCCCTTGACGATCAAATCCGAAATGACTTCGCGTGCGTACGGAAACAACACGCTCGGACAGAAACTGCCGATCAATCGCTTGAGATCTTCGACCGACGCGCCGGCGATCGCAAAGACTCCGGCCTGCTTCACCTCGACCAGGTACAGCGTCGCCTCGCCCTGCTTCGCTTCGAGCGTGATGGTCAAGAGCACTTCGCGCACATCGGGCGCGAGCTCCTCGGCCGAGGTGTTCATGTTGAGCTGAAACTTCGGTTCCCAGCCCTGATTGTTCGGCAGCCGCGGTCCGTTCGGCGATTCATACGAGCAATCTTTCAAGTACACGCTTTGCAGCGTGACCTGGACGCCGCCGATGGTGGCTTCCGGCCCAGAAGTTCTAACCTCGTTCATCAAGCCCCCTGATTAGTCGATCGAGTTCGCCACTGCGATCGAGTTCGAAAAGATCGTCGCAGCCGCCGACATGCTTGTCGCCGATAAAAATCTGCGGCACGGTGCGTCGATGACTGCGCGCAATCATTTCTTCGCGGAACTTCGCGTCTTCCTCGACATTGATTTCATTGATCTGCACATTCTTCTGCGCCAGCAGGCCCTTGGCCCGCTGACAGTACGGGCACCAATCCGACACGTACACCGTCACGCTCGGTTGGCTCACTTGGCGCCGCTCTTGCCGGGCGCGGATTTTGCCAGCGGCAGATTGTCCTTGACCCACGCGCTCAAGCCGCCTTGCAGATTGAAGACCTTGGTGAATCCGAGTTTCATCAAGGTGCGCGCACCGAGCGCGCCGCTGGTGCCGCTGTCGCAATAGGTGATCACGTTTTTGTCGCGCCATTTTTTCAACGTGTCGGCCTGCGATTCCAATTCCGCCACGGGTACATTGCGCGCATCGCCGATGTGGCCCGCGTCGTACAGATCCTTGCCGCGTAAATCGAGGACCAACGCGCCTTGATTCATCAAGCGCACCGCCTGCATCGAACTCAAGGCGGCGAATGCCTGCATGCGCTCGCGTATTTCATAAACCACCACCGCGACGGCCAGCAGCAATGTGCCGGTTGCCAACAAATAGTGATTTCCGATGAACTCCAACAAACGTTGCATGCGGCCTGCACCAGGGTTTTTTAACAGCCGTAAAGTATAGCAGCGGCCTCAAGGCTTGTATGCTTGCCGGCATGAGACCTAACCTCGCCCGCCGCGGCCCCCGCTTGGGTGCTGCCGTGCTGCTTGCGCTCCATTGCGCCGGCGGCTGGGCGGGGGCGACGCAGCCCAAGGACTCCGCGCAGGCCAACTCCAAACTCGCGGCGGTGCGTGCGCGCATCGCCACGCTCACCAATCACCTGGGAGACGAACTCAAGCAACGCGATGCATTGAGCGCGCGCTTGCGCGAGGCGGATCTCGCCATCACCAGCCAACGCCAGCGCTTGGATTCGCTGCGCGTCGAACAGGCGGCCGTGGAGCGGCACCGCTCCGAGTTGCTGAGCGAGCAAGGACACTCGCAGGCGGCGCTTGAGGAGCAGCGCGCGGCACTCGCGGCGCAGGTGCGCGCCGCGTACATGATCGGCCGGCAAGAGCAATTGAAGCTGTTGTTGAACCAGAGCGATCCGGCGAGCCTCGGGCGCACCCTCACTTACTACGGCTATTTCGCCGAGGAGCGCACCGCTGAAATAGACAGTATCCAGGGTCAGATGTCGCAGCTGCAGCAGCTGGTGGTGGAGATCGACCGACAGAGCACACGGCTCAAGAGTTTGCAGGATACCGCCGGCCGCGAAATGGACGACTTGGAACACGCTCGCGCCGAGCGTGCCGATGCGCTCGCGGCCTTGAGCAAACAGGTGGTGAGCGGCAATCAGGAGCTCGCCGATCTTAAGCGCGAGGAACAGGCGGTCGAGTCGCTGGTCGCGGAACTCGCGCGCGTGATGCAGGATTTTCCAACCGATCCGTCGCAGAGCTTCAATGCCATGCGCGGCAAGTTGCCGTGGCCGGTGCTCGGCCGGGTCACTGCGCATTATCAGGAGCAGCACGACAATTCCCCCGGCGTGCGTTGGAACGGCGAGATGATCGAGGCGGCACGCGGCGCCAAGGTGCGGGCTCCCTACTTCGGGCGCGTCGTGTACGCCGACTGGCTGCAGGGACTTGGGCTGCTGCTCATCATCGGACACAGCGGCGGCTACATGACCTTGTACGGACATGCCGAGGTGCTCTACAAGTCGGTCGGCGATTGGGTCGCTCCCGGTGATGTGATCGCCGCCTTGAGCGACGCGAATGGCGCGCCGCAGCTGTATTTCGAAATTCGCGAGGGGCGAAAGACCGTGGACCCGAAGTCCTGGTTGCGGACCACTCCGCAATGAGGCGCGTGCGGCGGCCGCGTTATGTCGAATGCGGCACCCGCGGCAACACTCAAGGTCCGGGGCGTGCTGCCGAATAACTTCTGAAGATGTCCGACGAAGTGCCGAGCGCGTCCTGGTTTCGGCGCCGCATTTGACCGATTCTTGGGCCAATGACAGCTTCGGGCGAAACCTGGAATTCGTACGCGCAACTTCTCACGCGCTTGATTCCAAAAGTCAGCCACATTCTGTTCGCGAGCCCCGACGGCTCGGTGTGGTGGTCGAGCGACGCGCGCAATGCCTCCCGGGTCCAGTATGCGCTCGCGCTGCTGCAAAATCCCGCGGCTCCACGTAATGAAGTCGACGGCTTGGTGGAAACAGAGGACAGCGCCGAATCGCGCTTTGGATTCCGCGTCCGCGGCGCGCTCGGCGAGCTGCTCGGGCTCATCGTCATCGCATTGCCGATGCCGGACGCCCGCCTCGACCTGCGTGAGGTGCATGCGCTGATCAAACCGGCGCTCGACTGTTTGCAAAGCGAACTGTCGGCGCGAACCACCGCCAGCATCGCCATCGATGAGCTCGACTTGCTGCAGCGCCTGGCAGAGTCCGCGGGCGCGGATGGTTGGGAGTCGTTGGCACAGATTCCCGAGCTCGCCAATCAACATCTGTCGGGAATCGTCGCCGCCATTTTGCTGCCGGAACGTAACTTGACGCTTTGCCACAAACGCCCCGATCAGCCCAGCGGCATCGAGAGCGGAGTGCTCGCGCAAATGCATCGGCATCTGACCACCCGCGCCCAGCTGCATGGACGCACCTTGGTGGCCAACCGGTTGGCGCTCGACGGCACCAATGCCGCGCTTCCCTACAAGGCCATCTCTACGCCGATCCGCGATGAGACGCGCCGCGTGGTCGGCGTGCTCGCGGTGTTCCGCGCGGCCACCGACGGCGATTTCCAGCGGCGCGATGCCGAGGTGTTGGAAACCCTCGCCCGCAAGGCCGCGCAAATCGCACGTCTGAGTTTCGATCCCGTGACCGGCTTGCTGACCGCGGCGGCGTTTCGCGCCCATGCCGGGAAGCTCGCGGCCCAGGAACTCAAGACCAGCACGCACGGGCTTCTGTACCTCGATATCGATCAGCTGAGCGTCGTCAATGAAAATCACGGCATGCACGTCGGCGATGAAGTCATTCAAGGTGTCGCCAGTCTCCTGTCGCGCCGCGCGCGCGAGGGGACACTGGTGGCGCGCCTTGGCGGGGACCGATTCTGCATGCTGGTTCCGGGATGCGGGATCGAGCCTGCGGCCCGCATTGCCGAGGAGCTGCGCAGCGCGGCGATTCGATTGAGCGGCGCGCGCGGCGACAAGCCGCTGCTCGTGTCCTTGAGCATCGGCGTCGCGCGCCTCGGCGATCGCGACCGGCTCTTGGACCACGCAATGGCCGCTGCGGAACTGGCCTGTCGAACCGCCAAGGAGCGCGGCCGCAATCGCGTCGAAGTGTTCTACGGCAACGCGAAAAATCCCGCTGGGCGCGCGACCCTTGGTTTCATCGCGCAAGTGAACGCGGCGCTCACGTCCGAATCGATCGAGCTTCTGGCGCAGCCCATCCTGCCCTTGAGTTCGAAGCCCGCGGATCCTCGCTTCGAGATCCTGTTGCGCATGCGCGCCCCGGACGGCAGCCGCCTCGGTCTCGAAAAACTGATCGAAGATTCCGGTTCTCAAGAGTTGGCGCGCGAGGTCGACCGCTGGGCCATCGAACAAGTGCTGGAGCGGCTTGCCGCTTGCCGCCCGCTGCTTAAGCAGTATCCGGCGAAGTTCTCCCTGAACTTGTCCGCGGCGTCGCTTGCCGACACGGAATTTTGGCGCATGTTGGAAGATTTGGTGCGCAACAGCCGCATCGAGCCCGGCACCCTGGGGTTCGAATTTCCGGAAGAGGCCGCGAGCGCGCACCTCGGCACCATCGCACCCTGCATGGGCAAGCTGCGCGAACTCGGCATCGCCTTTGCGCTCGACAATTTCGGTCGCGGCATCGGTTCGCTGTCGCATTTGAATTTGCTGCCGGTGTCCTGCATCAAGATCGACGGCAGCTTCAGCCGCAATCTCCTCGACAACCCGAAATCGCAATCCATGGTGGTCGCCATCGCGAAACTCGCCGGCACTTTTGGTCTCGAGACCGTCGCCGGTTGCGTCGAGACCGATGCCATTCGTGCGCGCGCCGCACAATTGGGGGTGGACTACGGGCAAGGTTTTTTGATCGGCAAACCGCTGCCGCTGGACGACGCGGTTCACGACTTGCCGTTGTATGCCTGCTTCGAAACGTCGACCGGGCTGTTCGATCCATCGATGGGCAAAATCGCCGCGCTGCGCAACTAGCGGCGCGTCGCGGCCGCACGTATGCTGAGGCTCATGATCAAGAAACCTCGCCATCTGATCTCCGTAGCTGCCGCCGTCGCGATCGGCACGTCGCTGGGACTCGGCGGTGCGGTGCTCGCCGACAAACCCGCGCAACCCGGTACCGACCTGCCGTGGCAGGACGCGCGCATGCTCGCCGACGTGCTCGAGCGCGTGAAGCACGACTACGTCAATCCGGTGGATGATCACCAGCTGCTGCAGGCGGCCATCCGCGGCATGGTGTCATCGCTCGATCCCTATTCGGCCTACCTCGACGGCGACGAGTACGACGAGGTCAAGATCTCAAGCTCCGGGCAATACTCGGGCGTCGGCATCGAGGTGTCGATGGAGGACGACCAGGTGGTGGTGGTCTCGCCCTTCGAAGGATCGCCCGCGGCCGAGGCCGGGATTCGATCCGGCGACGTCATCGCCTCGATCGATGGCATCCCGGTGAACACGACCACCCTCGCCGACACCATCGGGCGCATGCGCGGCAAGGAAGGCACCTCGGTGAAGATCGGCATCCTGCGCTCAGGCAGCACCGAACCGTTGCAATTTACGCTGAAGCGCTCGCGCGTCGAGCTGCACAGCGTGAAGGCGGAAATGCTCGAATCCGGCATGGGCTATGCGCGGATTTCTCAATTCAGCGAGACCACCGGCGATGACCTCGAGGCCGCGCTCAAAGATCTGCGCAAGCGCAATGCCGGCCCGCTGAAGGGACTGGTGCTCGACTTGCGCAACAATCCGGGCGGGGTCCTCGAAGCGGCGGTCGCGGTCTCCGATACCTTTCTCGACTCCGGCGTGATCGTGACCGCCAAGGGGCGCACACCGGAGTCCAAATTCGAGATGGATGCGACGCCCGGCGATGCGCTCAACGGCGCGCCGATCGTGGTGCTGATCAACGGCGGCTCGGCCTCGGCGGCCGAGATCGTCGCGGGCGCGCTCAAGGACAATCACCGGGCCAAGCTCATGGGCCGCACCAGCTTCGGTAAAGGGTCGGTGCAGACCGTCATTCCTCTGACCGGCGACCGGGCAATCAAGCTCACCACCTCGCTCTATTACACGCCCTCCGGCATATCCATCAATCACCGCGGCATTGCTCCGGATATCGAACTGGAGCGCGACCCGAAACCGCCGAGCGTGCCGGTGCCCGCGGATGCTCCGCTGATGCAGCGTGATCCGGACGTGCGCCGCGCCGTGCAGGAATTGAAGGTCCCGACCGCGGGCGGCTCAGGCTCGGTCACTGCGGCGCGGGTCAATTAACATGGGCAGCACGCGCTCCATCGAGGTGCTGTGTCTGGCTCTCGCCGCCTTGGTGCTGGTCTGGTCGCGATCGCTCGCCACGCAGCTCTGGCCGGTGCTCGGATTGTTGCTGGCCTTCCTGCTCGCCATCGTCGCGTTTCGCGCCCGCCGATTTTTCCCAGGACGCACGCGCACGCGCCTCATGATCGAGTCCTGGTCGATGGTCATGTTCATCACCGGCGCACTCTGGTACAGCGGCAAGAGCGCCAGTCCGCTGTTGAACTTGTACCTGTTGCCGATCATCTTAAGCGCGCTCACCTTGGGACGCGTCGTAACCGTGTTGCAAGTGGCGGTGGTCTTCGTCTGCCACGTGCTGCTGGCCGCCGCCACACCCGGCGTCGATGTGATTTCGCTCACCTACGCGAGCCAGGCGGTCGGCCAGCTGGCGCCGTTTCTTCTGGTGGCATTTCTCACCACCACGCTGTCGGCGGATATCACCGAGGCACGCGAACGGATCGAGGATTTGGCGCAGAACGATGCCTTGACGGGCCTCTACAACGTGCGCATGTTCAACGAAGTGTGGAAGCGCGAGCACGAGACCCTCGAGCGCATGCACGGCGTATATGCATTGCTCATGATCGACATCGACAAGCTCAAGGACATCAACGACAGCTACGGCCACGAGGCGGGCAACAGCGCCATCACGCTGGTGGCGAAATGTCTGCAGCGAAGCATCCGTAACACCGATCATGCGGCGCGCTTGGCCGGCGATGAATTCGCGGTGTTGCTGCCGGGCGCCACGCCCGAGATTGCCGAAGTGGTGGTCAAGCGGGTCCGCCACAATGTGTATAAAACGACCTTGGATCTGCGCTCGCGCATGATCCGCTGCAGCGTGAGCATCGGGGTCGTCAATTACCCCAAGGACGCACGCGATATGCGCGAGTTGCTGAGCATCGCGGACCGCAAGATGTACCGCGACAAGGAACTTCGCCGGGCCCCTCAAAGCGAGGTCAACGCCTGAGATTAGCGAGCCAATGCTCTGAATGTGCTGGACATTCGCTAAAATGATGGCAAAGTTAGGTTTGCATCACGTCGCGGCCGGGATGACCTGTGTCAGCTTGCCGTCTTACGCCGGAACACCTGGGAAACCCATGGCACGCACCCCTTCAAAGCCGTCCTTGCCGCTGCGCGCGCTCGCGGGAATTTGCCTGACGTTGCTCGCGCTGCAGTGCGGCGCCAAGGCCGTCCGCGATGTGCGCGACCCGAAGCTCAAGTCGGGCTCGGTGCTGATCATCGATCAAAGCGATTCCTCGGTGCTGTATTCCCGCCATGCCGATGTGGCGATGCCGATCGCATCCATCACCAAACTCATGACGGCTCTCGTCGTTCTCGATGCGAAGCAGCCGCTCGATGAGACGATTCAGATCACCAACGCCGACCGGGAACTCGCGAAGGGTGCCTTCTCCCGCCTCGCCGTGGGCGCGACCTTGACGCGCGGCGATCTGATGCATCTGGCCCTGATGTCCTCGGAGAACCGCGCGGCGCACGCGCTCGGCAACAACTATCCCGGCGGGATGGGCGCGATGGTTGCCGCGATGAATGCCAAGGCGGCGGCGCTCGGCATGTCGAGTTCGCACTTCGCCGATCCCACCGGCTTGTCGAGCGATAACGTCGCGAGCCCGGCCGATCTCGCCAAACTCGTGATCGCCGCCTCGCACAATCCGAGCATTCGCGAATATTCGACGGACAGCCACTACAGCGTGAAAATTCGCAAGCGCATGATGGAGTTTCGCAACACCGACAATCTGGTGGCGAATCCCGATTGGAACATCACCGTGCAGAAGACCGGCTACACCACGGAGGCGGGCAAGTGCTTGGTGATGGCGGCCGTCATCGAGGGCCGGCCGATGGTGCTGGTATTGTTGGATTCGTACGGCAAACTCACTCGTGTCGCGGACGCTAAGCGCATTAAGACCTGGATTCAGGCCAATGCCAACCAGCGAGTCGCCGTCTCGATGCGCTGATCCCAAGCGCCGCAAGTCTGTTGCTGATTCATGGCTAGCGGACGTCAGGCTCGAATCAAGAATTACTTCGCCGAGAACCGTCTGTTCACGGTTCGAAGCCTCGTCGCCGGCATCATCGCCGCCGTCCTGTTGCTCACCGTCGCGGGTCGCCTCTTCTATCTGCAAGTGTTGATGCACGATTATTACGCCAGCCAGTCGCTCGGCAACAGCATCCGCACCGAGCCGATACCGCCGAGCCGCGGCTTGATCCTGGATCGAAACGGCGTGGTGCTCGCCGACAACCTGCCGGCCTACCAGATCGAATTGGTGCGCGAACAGTTGGGCGACCGCAAGGCGCTCGATGCGACGCTCGAGCAGCTGGCCGACATCGGGTTGCTGCGCCGCGAAGAGATCAGCAACATCCGCCGCACCATCCTGCTGCACAAAGTGTACGAGAGCGTGCCGATCAAATTGCAGCTGAACGATGAAGAAATGGCGCTGTTCGCCGTACACCGCTATCAGTTCTCCGGCGTGGACATCCGCACGCGCTTGGCCAGGCACTACCCGCTGGGGCAGACCGCCGTGCATGCCATCGGTTACGTCAGCGCCATCAACGAAACGGACATGAAGCAAATCGACAGCGACGAGTACGCGGGTACCACGCTGATCGGCAAGCTGGGCGTGGAAGCCGCCTACGAGGCGCAGCTGCACGGCAAACGCGGCTCGCGGGAGATTTTGGTCAACGCGGCGGGACGACCGGTGGAGCGGCAGGGAGAGTACACGCCGCAGCTCGCGACGCATCCGCCCGTGGCGGGCGAGGATCTGATCCTGGGTCTCGATGTGCGCGTGCAGAAGGTCGCCGAAGACGCGCTCGCCGGCAAGCGCGGCTCGGTGGTCGCGCTCGACCCGCGCACCGGCGATATCATCGCGCTCGCCAGCACGCCGGGCTTCGACCCCAATGCCTTCGTGCGCGGACTGACGGTTCCGGAATATTCGGCGCTGCAAAACGACATCGACATACCGCTCCTGAATCGCGCCTTGCGCGGCGCCTACCCGCCGGGCTCGACGGTCAAGCCGCTGTACGCGCTGGCCGCGCAGAAATACAACATCATCACCCCGCTGCAGCAGCAGTTCTGCCCGGGCTTCTTCACCCTGCCCGGCAGCGCCAATAAATATCGCGACGACGAGAAGCATGGCTGGCTCGACATGCGCCAGGCCATTTCGCGCTCCTGCGACGTCTACTTCTACCGGGTCGCGGAGAAGCTCGGCATCGATCGCATGCATGAGTTCATGAATGCCTTCGGCTACGGCGACCTCACCAACATCGATATTCCGGGCGAGAAAGCCGGTCTGTACGCATCACCCGAATGGAAGCGGCGCGTATTCAAGCGCAAGGCCGATCAGGTATGGTTTCCCGGCGAGACCATCAGCATGGGCATCGGTCAGGGACCGATCACGGTCACTCCGCTGCAGCAGGCGCACTTCGCCGCGGAAATTGCCGAGCGCGGCGAAATCATCGCGACGCCGCGCCTGGTGGCGGCGGTGCGCGCGGCCGGGTCCAACGACATCCAACGCCGCGCCCCGGTTCTGACCAAGCCGATCGACATCGCGAGCCGTGAGCAATGGGACGTGATTTTCGACGGCATGGAAGGTGCGGTCACCACCGGTACCGCGCATGTGGCCGGTTCCAACGCGAAATACAAATTCGCCGGCAAGACCGGCACCGCCCAGGTGGTGACGGTGAAACAAACGGAATCCACCAAGCACGTGGATGCCGACGTGCGCAAACGCGAACACGCCTGGTTCATCGCCTTTGCGCCGGTGGACGATCCCAAGGTGGCCATTTCCGTGCTGGTCGAAAACGGCGGCTTCGGCGCCTCGGCGGCGGCGCCCATCGCCCGCAAGGTGCTGGATGCCTATCTATTGGGTCCGGAGCCCGACGATCACGGTGCCGGAGTGCCGCGCGCCGCCCCCTAGTGCCGCAGCGCCTGCATGACGGCGCCGATCAGACCGCCGATCAGCAAAATAGACGCCGGCAGGACCGTCAGGGCATACCCCAACGAGCGCGTCGACGGCGCTTTCACGTAGCTGGCCGCATAAATTTCCCGGCCAACGAGATACACCAGGCCTAGAATGGCGGCGACCAAGGGACTGTAATAGTGGCTGTACAGGTAGATACCGGGTAAAAATAGGAGCAGCTGCTCGATGGTATTTTGTTGCACCCGAAAGTGCCGCTCGAACACCTCGTTTCCCGAGACCGCCGGCGCCAGAATGCCGTACTTGCCGCGCGCCCGTCCGACCTTGACTCCAAATACGACGAATTGCAGAACTGCGAGCGCAGTCACAATGTCTACATAAGCCATGGCTACTCCCTCATCGTTAGGTGATTCTAGCACTGCGCCGGCGCGGGCTTTGCGTCAAGCTATCGGCCTGGACATCTATTGCAATGAGCTTACCCAATAAATCCACCCGCACCCGCACCGGCACCCGCGGCTACGCGCACTTGGTCGAGATCGACGTGCCGGTGGCGCGCGTTTGGCGGGCGCTCACCGACCCGGCTTTGATTCGTATCTGGTCGGGCGAGGAGGCGGAAATCGATCCGCGCAAGGGCGGCTTGTACCGCGTGGGCAAGCGCAACGTCGACCTCCGTGAGGCGCACATCGATATCTTCGATGTGAATCGGCGCCTGCGCCTGATCTATTTGAGCGGCAGCCATTGGCCGCGCGGCGCGGGTGCCGTGGTCGATGACTTTCTCCTCGATGTGCGCAAAGGCGAAGGCACGACCTCCTTGCGCTTGCTGGGTTCTGGCGTTCCGGAAGGCACTGCCTGGGACAAGACTTACGTGAAAATGCGTCTCGGCTGGGAGCGTCTGCTGGCGCGCATCAAGGTGACGGTCGAGAGTCCGCCGGTAGCCAAAAGCCGGCGCCGCCCAA
>Ga0302320_10014063_pt1 | contig 16597 bp, 14 predicted proteins | sample Bog_T0_3_FD_202130 | JGI IMG/M metagenome (GOLD analysis project Ga0302320, IMG submission 202130) | Peat permafrost microbial communities from Stordalen Mire near Abisko, Sweden - Bog_T0_3 | ecosystem: Environmental > Terrestrial > Soil > Wetlands > Peat | place: Sweden: Abisko, Stordalen Mire... | reverse complement strand
GTATCGAAAGGCAAAAAACAGATCGCGCCAGGAAGCTCTAGGAGCGATCCGCAAGGGGCGGTTGATGGTTTTATATCCCCCAATTTTCGACCGTTCGACATACTTTCGGAGTTTTTCCGCAGCCTGTAAAGCCCCAAACTTTTTCAACCATTTGCGGTCCGGCTGAAGCCGTGCCCTTGTTACAAAGCTGCTGGGACCTATCTGCGGGTGTAGAAGGGGAAGACGATCATGGCGGCGAGGGCGATGGCGGCCAGCAGGGCGAAGGCGATGAGGGCGTAGTAGAGCTTGAGGTTGGGGCCGGTCGCTGCTTCTGGCTCCTTGCTTTGCTGGGCCTGGACGGGCGGGTTGCTGCTGGCGCGGTCGTTTGGGGGCGTTGTCATCTGGTATCCGGTGAGCCTGTTCAAAGTTGCTGATTGCTAGTCAGCAAGTTAGCAAGTTAGCAAGTCAGCAAGTTAGCAAGTTAGCAAGTCAGCAAGTCAGCAAGTTAGCAAGTTAGCTTCTGCTGCGCATCGTGACCGTCTCGGCATTGCCATGAGTTACTAAGGCCGGCTCTGAGTTACTCGTATTTGAGGGCGTCAACGGGGTTCATTTGCGCGGCGCGGGTGGCGGGCACGGTGCCGAAGACGATGCCGACCACGACGGCCGCGGTGAGAGCTACAACAACGGACCATAACGAGATGGGGATCTTGTAGTCGCTAAAGAGACTGACGGACAGGGGCACGGCCAGGCCAACCAGAGAGCCGACGACTCCGCCGGTGAGCGAGATGATGAGAGCCTCGGCAAGGAACTGCAATTTGATTTCGCGATAGGTTGCGCCGAGGGCCTTGCGGATGCCGATTTCACGGATGCGGGAGCGGACGTTGGCGAGCATGATGTTCATGATGCCGACGCCGCCGACGGCCAGAGTGACGGCGGCGACGAGCAAGAGCACGGCGGTGAGCGCGTCGGCGCTGCGTGCAGCTACGTCGAGCAGCTCCTTGAGGGTTTGCGCTTTGTAGACCGAGTTGGGGCGATGCCGCTTTTGGATGATGGAGATGATGTCGTTAGCGGCGTCGGGCACCTCGTCCATGCTGCGCATGGAGAAGTAAATCTGGCTGACGCGCTCAGTGCCGGTGAAGTAGCGGACCACGGGATAGGGGATAAGGATGGTCTGGTCGGCAATTTCCGATACACCGAAGTCGTCAACGCTCATTTTAAAGACGCCGATGACGGTGAAGGGGATGCCGCTGATTTCGAAGGTCTGGTCGATGGCCGCGTCTGGGCTGCCATAGCGCTCGGTGGCGAACTGCTGGCTGACGACGGCGCACTTGGCGTGGGTGGAGTCGTCGGTGTCGTCGAAGAACCGTCCGGCGGTGACGATGAGGTTGTGAATGTACTGGTACTGCGGGCTGACGCCGAGCACCAGCGTATCTTTCACCACGCCGCCGCCAAAGCTGATGCGGTCGTGCATGTCCATGACCGGCGAGGAGTACATGATGTTGGGCAACTGGGCGTCGACGGCTTTCTCGTCTTCGCGGGTCATGTAGTCGGAATAGATGACGCGCTCAGCCGCGGTTGCGCCGCCGCCGGCGTACTCCACCTCGACGGAGTTGGTGCCGAATTTCTGGATGAGATCGAGGACGTAGGCGCGGCCGGTCATGCCGATGGTGACGACCCAAATGACGGAAGCGGTTCCAATGACCATGCCGAGCGCGGTGAGCATGAAACGGGTTTTGGCGGCACGAAAGCTGTCGATGGCGAGCTTGAGAATTTCGCTGAGCAGCATGGTGCGGCGGGCGCTCAGCAGCGTTTCTTCAAAGGAGGACCTTCGGATTTGCTCGGTCGTGCTCATTGGTTCGCTATTACCGATCTCTCTTTGCTAGTACCAAGATGCGCTGGCTTTGCTAATACAAAGATGCTCTGGAACGGTGTAAAGTTCCGGGAATCGACGTATGGTTTGCCGGCAGCCTGCCGGCGGTTGCCTTAGATAGATTACGCGGTCGCACGGAGGGCCCGGAAATGGGACTTAGACCGCCGTGGCTTGGTGAATCTGAAGTTCTTTTAAGAATCGGCGAGATGCAACCGCAGATTCTTCGCTCCCCACCCCCGAGCTGAAAAGCGTTCGGGGCCCCTTTCGCCCAGATGACAGCCGCAATTATGTTATGAACTTCGGAGACAGGACATTAGCGAGCGCCTTGAAGAGGACTGCGAAAGTTTCGGCAGGGAGGGTTTCGGCGCGGGTTTTCTGGTCAAGTCCGGCGCTCGATAATGCGGACTCGACGGCGGCGGGAGCGATGCCGGCGGCGCGCAGGTTGTTGGCGAGAGTTTTGCGTTTTTGCGCAAAGGCTGTGCGCACAAAGCGCTGAAAGCCAGCTTCATCCACGCCCAACTCGGCGAAGCGTGGCTCAAAGCGCCAGCGGAAGACGGTGGAGTGCACATCGGGCGGCGGCGAAAAGGCGCTTGGCGGTAGCGTGAAGAGCGATTGCGCAGGGCCGTACATTTGCACGGTGACGGAGAGCAGGCCGTAGTCTCGCGAGCCGGGCTGAGCGGTGACGCGGTCGGCGACCTCGCGCTGCACCATGAGCACCGCGCGGTCGAGCACGGCGTGGCTGGCGGCGAGCTTGAGCAGGATGGGCGAAGTGATGTAGTAGGGCAGGTTTCCGGCGATGCAGAGCCGTTCGCCGGGCGAGGCGAAGTTTGCGGCAGCTTGAGCCAGATCGAAGCTGAGAATGTCGCGCTCGATGATAGTCACATTGCCGCCGAACGGGAACTCGGTGCGGAGCGCGGCGGCCAGTTCGCGGTCAAGCTCGACGGCTACGACGTGCCGGGCTTTTGCGGCGAGCAGGCTGGTGATGACGCCGTCACCGGGGCCGATCTCGAGTACGGTGCGGCCGGAAAGGTCGCCGAGAGAGGCCGCAATGCGCTCAACGGCCTGGGAGTCGTTGAGGAAGTTCTGGCCGAGCTTGGGTTTATTGGGCATTTGCTCTCTTGATGGTAGACGAACGGAACAGGGAACAGGGATCAGGGATCAGGGCCGCTGCGAACTTGGTAGCGTCAGCCTTGCCGCGTGAATTTGTGTCCTGAGTCGGCTTTTGCTACTCTAATAAAGCAAATGACGCGCGGATTCAAACACCGTTCCTGTTGTTGCCTGTCGAACATCTTCGACGGGTGTCCCCGCTAGTCTCCGATCTCCCTGCACAATCGATCGAGAACACGCACCCGATGCTGAAAAGCCGGGTTTCTAATCGCGTGTACGCCGGCCCTCAGCATCCACCTTCAAGTTCCTGAGGTCAAGATGCCGGTAACGGAAAGTCAAGCTCGCACAGATTCAGCAAACATCACAGTCAGCGCGCCGCCGCGCTTGAATCATCTGCGGCTGCTCGAAGCCGAGAGCATTCACATTTTGCGCGAGGTGGCCTCGGAGTTCGAGAGGCCGGTGATGCTTTACTCCATCGGCAAAGACTCTTCTGTAATGCTGCGGCTGGCGCAGAAGGCCTTTTATCCCGCGCCGATTCCGTTTCCGCTGCTGCACATCGATACCGGTTTCAAATTTGCGGAGATGATTCAATTCCGCGATGAGATGGCGCGTTCGATTGGAGCGGAGCTGCTGGTGTGGCGCAATGAGCCGGCCATCGCGGCGGGCACCAATCCCATTGCGCTTGACACCAAGCGCTGCTGCGGATTGCTGAAGACGCAGGCGCTGCTCGACGGGCTGCGCCATTACAACTTTGACGCGGCCTTTGGCGGCGCACGGCGCGACGAAGAAAAATCGCGCGCCAAAGAGCGCATCTACTCGTTCCGCGACGGCGCGGGACAGTGGGACCCGAAGAACCAGCGGCCGGAGTTGTGGAACCTGTACAACGCGCGCATCCATCCCGGTGAGAGCATCCGCGTATTCCCGCTCTCGAACTGGACCGAGATGGACGTGTGGCAGTACATCTACGAGGAAAACATTCCGGTGGTGGATCTCTACTTTGCCAAGGAGCGGCCCATGTACGTGCGTGGCGACGCGCTTCTTCCCATTGAACAAGCTTTCGTAGCGAGAAAGGGCGAGCAGCCCCAGATGGTGAAGTCGCGGCTGCGTTCGCTGGGATGCAGCCCATGCACCGGGGCCATCCGCTCGGATGCGGAGACGCTTCCCGAGATTATTGCAGAGCTGATTTCGTTCCGCTCTTCGGAGAGAGCGAATCGCGTGATCGATCACGACCAGGAAGGCTCAATGGAGCTGAAGAAGCGGGAGGGATATTTCTAATGGCCGGACTGGGCACTCCCGTACTCGACGCGAGTTTTTCAATTGAGGATTTTCTGGCGCAGGAGCGCAATAAGGATCTGCTGCGGTTTTCAACCGCGGGCAGCGTGGACGATGGAAAGTCGACGCTGATTGGGCGTCTGCTCTACGACACGCAGTCAGTGTATGAAGACCAGGTGCGCTCGATCGAGGGCAAAGGAACGACCGCGCCGGGGCAGATCGATTTTGCATTGCTGACCGACGGGCTGCGCGCCGAGCGCGAGCAGGGCATCACTATCGACGTTGCGTACCGCTACTTTTCGACGGCTCGGCGGAAGTTCATTATTGCCGATACGCCGGGACACGAGCAGTACACGCGCAACATGGCTACCGGCGCATCGACGGCCGACGCCGCGGTGGTGCTGATCGACGCAAGCAAGGGTGTGCTGCTGCAGTCGCGCCGCCACGCTTACATTGCGTCGCTCTTGCGGGTGCGGCATGTGTTGGTGGCCGTGAACAAGATGGACCTGATCGGCTACGACGAGGCGAAGTTTCGCGCTATTGAAGCCGACTTTATCGCGGTGCTCGACCAGATTGCCGCGGATACCGGCAACCCCGTAGAGCGGGTGTTTGTGCCGGTGAGCGCGCTGAAGGGCGACAACATTGTGCACCGGTCGCAGGCGATGGCCTGGTACAACGGCCCGTCAATGCTGGAGCTGCTGGAGCAATTGCCGTCTTCGGTGGATACGCGGGATGAGGCATTTCGTTTCCCTGTGCAGCGCGTGCTTCGGCCCGACCACACCTTCCGCGGATTTGCCGGACAGATTGCGTCGGGAACGATTCGCGTGGGCGATGCAATTACCGTGCAGCCCTCGGGGCGAACGGCGCGCGTGAAGCGCATTGTTACCTGGGACGGCGACCTTGCCGAGGCTGTTGCACCACTGTCGGTGACGCTGGTGCTGGACCGCGAACTGGACATCAGCCGCGGCGACTTGATCGTGGCGGCCAACGCCCAGGCAACGGTGACCAAGAGCATCAAGGCCAGCTTGGTGTGGATGGATCAGCGGCCGCTTGAACTGAATCGCCGCTACATTCTGAAGCACACCAGCCAGACTGCCCCGGTGTATCCCGTTGCGGTGGAGTACCGCGCGGACCTGGCCACGCTGGAGCATAAGCCCGCGGCGTCGCTTGCGATGAACGACATTGGCGCGGTGACGCTGAACCTGCTGCGGCCGATCGCCGTGGATCGCTATGGCGTGAACCGCAGCACGGGCGCATTCATCCTGGTGGATGCAGAGACCAACGGTACGGTAGCGGCGGGCATGATTACCGCGGCTGAAAGTTTGTCCGCGGCTGCTACGCCGGGCCTTACCGATGTTTGGGGCGCGGTGACTGCGGGCGAGCGCGAGGCGCGCTGGGGACACGGCGGCGGCGTGCTTGAGCTGGATGGCGCAAGAGAAGTGGTGGATGCAATCGAGCGGTCGCTGTTTGCCACCGGCGCGGTGACGGTGCGCATTGAAGCAGACAACGGGGCAGACGGCGAAGCGTTTGTGCTGCACCCGCAACTGATCGAGATTGCCACGCGGCTGCAGGCCGAGTCCGGCCTGATTGCGCTGGTTGTGCGCGCGGGCGAACCGGACAAGCTGACGGCGCGCGTGAATGAGAAAGCGATTACGGTGAGCGCGGCTGCTGAAAGCGCACGGAACGATGTGGGCGATGCGGCCGGCGATAGCGGACAGAGCGAGATGCAGCGCATTGTGGCGGCTGTCCACCAGTTGCTGCACGACGCGGGGATCCTTATTTCATCGGAAAGGTTGGGCCTGTAATGAGCACGGTTGAGATCAACGCGGAAGTAAACAAGAAGCTCGACGAAGTGCGCGCCGCACTGGCCAGCGAGATTGCCGGCAAGGGCGATGTCTGCCTGACGTGCAGCTTTCAGGCCGAGGACGTGCTGCTGACCAAACTCGCCATTGCGCTCGATCCCGCGATTCCGGTGCTGTTTCTGGATACCGGCTATCACTTTCGCGAGACGTATGACTATCGCGACCGCATTGCGCAGGAGTGGGGATTGAACCTGACGAATCTGTTGCCGGAGAAGACCGTTGCCGAGCAGGAGGCGGAGCACGGGTTGCTCTACCAGACCGCGCCGGACCGCTGCTGCGGACTGCGCAAGGTGGAACCGCTATTCAAGGCCGTGGCGAATTACCGCGTGTGGATTACCGGACTGCGCAGGGAGCAGGCCAAGAGCCGCACGGCGCTCGAGGAGCGCGCACTGTTTGCGCTGCCCGGCGGCAAGCAGGTGTTGAAGCTGGCTCCGCTGGCGGCATGGACCACGCGCGATGTGTGGTATGCGTGCGAGCAACTCTCGATTCCCCTGCTGCCGCTGTATGAGCGCGGCTACTCGTCCATTGGATGCGAACCGTGTACCAGCTTGCCGCTCGATCCCAACGACCCGCGCTCGGGCCGCTGGGCGGGCCGCAAGGTGGAGTGCGGAATTCACATTGAGGCGGCGCCGGCGCGTTGAGGACGGCAGTTGGATGACGGCAGTGAACCGGACAGCAAGGGATTGAGGCAGGGATGCAGTACCTGATTGGATTCATCATCGCGCTGTTTATTGCGCTCACCGGTGTGGGCGCGGGCACCGTTACCGTGCCTGTGCTGGTGCTGTTTTTGAAGGTGCCGGCGGCGGAGGCGGTGGGCATCGGGCTGATGTTCTCAACGGCGGTCAAGCTGATTCTTGCGCCGGCGCAGATTGCGCGGCGCAACGTGGCGTGGCGGACGCTGGGCTACATGCTGCTGGGCGGCGTGCCGGGGGTGCTGGCCGGATCGCTGTTCCTGAAGCAGCTGGTGACGGCCGGCTCGCAGAATGTGCTGAATGCGCTGCTTGGCGTGATTCTGGTAAGCACGGCGAGCACGCAGATCGTATTCTCGCTGCGGCCAAAGAAGGACAATCAAGGCGCGCGCGACCGCAGCCCGCTGCTCTCGTGGCTCATGTTTCCCGTGGGCGCGGAGGTGGGCTTCTCTTCGGCAGGCGCGGGCGCTTTGGGCAGCGCCGCGCTGCTGAGCTTTACTCCCCTTGCGCCGGCGCAGGTTGTGGGAACGGACATTGTCTTTGGGTTTCTGATCTCGCTGATCGGCAGCGGCGCGCACTGGTTTTCGCACGCGTCGAACCCTGACCTGCTGAAAGAGCTGATTATCGGCGGCGTGTTTGGCGCCATCTCCGGAACCATGCTGAGCACGCACATTCCGCGGCGGCCGCTGCGGCTTGCGCTGTGGATATGGCTGCTGATTCTGGGCGGTCAGTTCATGTTCAACAGCTACCAGGTGTGGGCTGCCACGCATTAGCGCCGGCTAATGATTAGAGGTTTTCAATCAAGGGCAAAACGGGTCTGTGTGTGCAGGGGTATTGGGTATGAAGGGGCTATTGGAGTAGATCCGACTGAGCATTTTTGACTCAATTTGGTAAAAAATACACGGCTGGCTGTGGAAAAGTCTGCAATTGTTTGCGCATAAACTATTTAGACTCATTCGATTGGCTTTTGCGCCGATATGGTCCTTGAATTGCCCTAAGTGCCTCGATAGCACAGAGAAATCCGGGAGCCCGTTTCCAGCAGAGATGGATTGAGCGTCTTTGTCTATCGATTATCTAATCACTGAGGTTCAACCATGATCTGCCCCAAATGCCAGTCCGGATCCCTGACAGTTATTCCTGCGGAAATCCGGCTCTACCGCAACCGTCCTCGCACGCTGAGCCACCCACCCTTAACGCCTTCACCAGATGCGCGCGTGTGCATGGAGTGCGGTTATGCCGAGTTTACGATTCCCGAGTCGTGGCTGGCCGCCGGGTGGCTGAGGCAGAGCGATGTGATCGACGCGCCCACTGGCTTTGTGGCCAATGGGCCGGCCGTCGTGATGTAGTTGTTGCGGAATCGCACTGTTGCGCGGGTGAGAACCCGGCACACTGGATCGTCCAAGTTTAGATAGAAGCGAACAGATATAAGAGTTGCACCTCTGTGTGCGAGTCGATTGGCTCGCACACAGGGTTTCATCGTCAGGCCTTGAAATGTTGGCAATCTATAGATGGAATTGAAGGCCGCACCGGGGGAGTACGGTGCGGTTGGTTGTTTCTAGAAACCCATGCGAATGCGGGGCATTGAGGCGGCGACGGCGCTCGGAGAGAGACCGCCCGCAGCCGAGTGCGCGTTGACATCTGAGTATTCGTGCAGTTGCTGGATTTCGGTGGCGAGTGTCGATTCGCCCTCGTGCTCTAGTGCGTGCTCGTGAGCTTCGTGCGCGATGGCGTCCTGGGCGGGAGTTTCTTGTGCGGAAGCTTCAAGCTCGGCGGCTTGCTTGAGGACAGCTTCAAGCTCAGGGGTCTCAGGTGCGGCGGTTTCTGCTACGGGAGCCTGGGGTGCAGCGGTCTCAGGAACCGGAGCGGCAGAGGCGATGGCGGTGGTCGAGACCGGGTCCGATTCGGCGACCAGTTCTTTCAGGCAGTCGAGGATCTTTTCGGTCTGAAATTTTCTGCGAGTTAGTTTTTGGAGTTGGTTGTCGATGTCGTTGATTTCTGCAGTAGCGTGTTCGATAGCTAATTGAAAACCGTTCGTGGCCATTTGTCCCTTCCTCGCAGCGATCATACCGTGGAATCAAGCGCGTTCAAGAGGGCTTCGTTTAGAAGTCAATGAATTCTCAGAGATGAACGCGCGAGTGAGTGACCGGTGTCACGAGAACGAGGAGAAAGGCAGTACGAATGGCTCTTGAGGCAGTTACTTGAAGATTGCTACCGCGTGCCGAAGAGGAACTGTGGAGCGGGGAAAAATGAGTTTGGTGCGGAAGGCGGGACTTGAACCCGCAAGCCTTTCGGCGCTAGCTCCTAAGGCTAGTGTGTTTGCCATTTCACCACTTCCGCATCTGGCCTTCTCAGTTTAGAAGGACCATACAGCGAATGCAATGCGATTTGCGAGCGTTCCCGACGGCAATAGGCTGGGGAGTGGCGCCAACTTCTACATGATAGCTGCAAGACAAAAGCCCTGTCAGGCGATGAGATGTCGAGACGGGGCTTTTTCGTGGGTTAGAGCGATTATTTGACGGTGAGGGTGACCGCTGTTGTGTGGGACAGGTTGCCGGAGGTGCCGGTGACGGTGAGCGTATACGACTCGGGATTGAGCTTGGGATTGCTTCCGCAGCCATTGACTCCCAAAGCCAACGCGGCCGCGGCGAGCGCCACCAGAGCGAGTTTGCCCAGGCGGCGAGCGCCTTTGCGCAGGGTGAAGGCGAAGGGTAAGAGGACAAGGCTCCATGCCAGGGGTAGCGGACCGGGCCCGAAGGGTTTGCCTTGCGGCTTGAGACCGGCATTGCCGGGAAGCTGCACATTCAAGGTCACGGTGGTGGCTCCCGAACCGGCCGGCAGCGACGATTGCGAGAAGCTTGCGGTGGATCCGAGAGAAAGTCCGGTGACGCTCAGAGAGATAGCGCTGGGGAATGTGGAGCTGCCCAGCGGAGTGATGATGATGGGAAAAGAAACGAGGCTGGACGCGGGCCCTGTGCCAATGCCTCCATTGGCTGCGGTGATTGAAAAGTCCAGGACATTTTCAGTCAATGCGGCGCTGGTTCCCGCGGCATAATTCGAGTCTCCGGAGTAGACCGCGGTGATGGAGTTACCCGCGCTGGTTGACAACGGAACGGTGATGGAGGCCAATCCGCCGTACAATGTTGCGGTGCCGATAGCTGCAGCGCTGTCGTAAAAGGCGACGGTGCCGGTTGGGGGTGTGTTCGCGACGGTAGGGATATTCACCGTAAACGTGACCGGATTTTCAATAAGAATGGGGTTGGCGTTTGCGGTCAAGTTGATTGTTGGGGTGATGGGGACGACGCTGAGGGTGACGCCGGCGGTTGCGGTGGCGTAGAGAGAGGTGTTGGCCGGCGTAAAGTTTGCCGTGAGGGTGTGCTGGCCTACGGCGAGCACGGTTCCGGCCGCGGGCGAATAGCTGAACGAACCGGCGACGGTGGAAGTGGCGTCGAGCTGGGCCGCGCCCAGAGCGGTTCCGAAGACGATGGCCCCCGGCGTTGGCCAGACGATGGGCGGCACCTGCTTGAAGGTGACGTTATCAGTCGCGGTGACGTTGTTGGAGAAGTTGGGGCTTGAGGCGGTGGCGACGATCTGGCCCGAGGTGGCGGTTCCGCCCGACGGCGGCACGGTTAGGGTCAGCGTGACGGAGTCGGTTGCGCCGGCGCCAAGGCTGCTGTTGCGCGTGCAGGTGAGTGTGCCGACGTTGCAATTCCAACCGCCGGTGGAATCGGTGATTGCAGTTGCGGTAAGGCCCTGGGGCAGTGTGAGAGTAAGAACGAGAGTGCTGAGAATCTCAGTGGTCGTGCTGGTGTTGGTCACGTTGACGGTGACCTGGTCGGAAGCATCGCCTTGAACAACCGTCAGCGGGCTGGGGTTGAAGGCAATGGTAAGCGTGGGCACGGTCACAGGGGTGACAAAGGAAGAGAGATCGAAGAGGGCATACTCGAGCATCTCTTCTTGTGGGCCTAGGGTGCTTCCTGCGCACTCGGCGGGGAAAGTGGTGTTGGCAGTCTGCGCAGCGAAGACATGGTAGTCGTTGAAGACAACGCGGCCGCACTGGTTGGCAGCGGGCGCGCCGACTGGGGCGTTGAAAGTCATCTGCAGGACCGGATTGCCGACCTGGTATTGAATTTCCCCGGTGTTCAGCGTCAGCCATGATTGTGTGGGTGGAATCACCGTGTTGACATCGCCGCGGATGGTCCCGATGACGATCTGGCTAGTTGTACCGGGATCGAGTGCGCTGGCATTTTGCAGCCACTGCGCCAGGGTTGCACCGTCAGTGAAACTTGTGTCGATGGTCCCAGCGCCGCTGTTCCCCTCTGGAGGATTTTGGTTCCAATTTGCAACAGGCGGGAACCCGTTCGTGAATGCCGTGTTCGGGTTGAGCCAGACGTAGCTGTAGTGAGTTGTGAAGACGCGGCCGCCGGCGTTGGCAAAGTTCAACAGATTCCCTTCGCCCGCCGTAGTTGCCTGGTTGCTGTCATTGCCCTGGCAGGGAAACATGAGAACGTCATAGCCGTTCATCAGGGAGGGCGAGTTCATCAGCGTGGTTTGGTTGGGAGTGGATGTTCCGATCACCGACCCTGGGGAGGAACTGCCCGCGTAGAGATGGATATGTCCGCCGGGATTGACCGTTCCAGTGTCGTCGGTAAACTCCGATTGTGCTATGCCCATGTCGAGAAAGACGCATTCCAGAGCGTCGACCGCTCCGGTGGCGATGGCGATCATGGGAATGTCGCCCTGCGTATGGTCTGAGGGCATGTGGAGCGCAAGCCCAGTCAGCGGCGAGGTTCCCACCGTCTGAGGGAATTGCCGACGCCATTTGCCGGCCTGGATGACCAGCGTGTACGAGGTGTTGGTGGGGACGTCGGTCAGGGTAAAGGTGCCGTCGACCGCCGTGGTGGCAGAGACGACGGCGTTGGAGACCGCCGAGTTGGCCGCGGTGAGGCATTGCACACCAGAGGGAAATGGATCAACCGTGCCGGTGGTGACGTAGACCAGCACATTGGGCAGAGGCAGGGCGCTTGCGGTCGTTCTGGGATCGTAGACTGTGCCGCTGATGGTTGTGGTGGCCTGCGCGAAGGCGCGCTGGGCGACGAGCGGTAGCACCAGCAGCATTGCCGCGATAGCGATCTGGCTGCGCGTGCGGCGGGCGAAAGCGGCATTGACGATCGTCGATAGAGCGGTGAGCAGAGCGGTCATGGGACGGACGCCTTTCCACGCATGCCGATCAGGGGAATCGAGCTATGGCCGCCGCGGCGTGCGCCGTTCATACGATTGCAACAACCGGGCCCACAGGATGCCGCAGCAGGGGCTAAAGCCGTGCCCTTGTTACAAAGCTCATGTGTTCAACAGCCGCGCAGACTCTTATCTTTGTGCATCCACGCGGATATTTGCCGCTGCTAATTCAGAGGCGTTTGCCCCGGACGGAAATCCCTGGACAACCACTATACACACCCGAAGGATGGATTGTCTGGGCACGAAACTGCCGCCTCAGGAGATTGATCTGGATTCGGTTTACTCGATGCCCAGAACCTTGACGATGACGCGTTTGCGGCGCTGGCCGTCAAACTCGGCGTAGAAGACGCGCTGCCAGGTGCCCAGGTCGAGTTTGCCGTTGGTGACGGGCAGGGTGGTTTCGTGGTGCAGCAGCAGCGACTTGAGATGCGCGTCGCCGTTGTCCTCGCCGGTGCGGTGGTGCTTGTAGTCGGGGCGCGCGGGGGCCAGCTCTTCAAGCCATTTTGCGATGTCTTCAATGAGGCCGTCTTCAAGGTCGTTGACGTAGATGGCCGCGGTGATGTGCATAGGCGAAACAAAGCAGAGGCCGTCGCGGACGCCGCTGCGCTTGACCACCTGCTCAACATCGTTGGTAATGTGCACCATCTCATGGCGCTTGCGGGTTTCAAAGACGAGATACTCGGTGTGACTCTTCATGGCTCCTCCGGAGATAAGACAAGTTGCTCAAGCCTTATCCTAATCAAAGCCATGACGAACGAATCGAGTGTTGAGGAGCTTTGCCGGCGAGGGCTGGCGCTGCTGGCCGCGGGCGATGCGGCTGCGGCGACAAGGGAGTTTCGCGCGGCGATTGCGGCCGGCGACGGCGCTTGTGGCGGCATGACACCGGCTTTGGCCGAGGCGCATCTTGGACTGGTGCGGGCGCTACGCGCAGCGGGGTGGCTTGAGCAGTCGATTGGCGCGGCGCTGGCGCTGACGGCGCTTGCGCCGGGCGATGCGGTGGCGCACAGAGAGCTTGCGGAAAGCCTGCGGCAGGCGGGCCATGCGACCCAGGCTGAGGCAGCGGCTGCCAGGGCGCGCGTTCTGGAGTGGAAGGCGGAACTTGCGGAATAGCTTGTCAGCAAGTCAGCGAGTCAGCAAGTCAGCTCCCGCTGCGCGGGAATTGCCAGCGAGCAAGTTGGCGGGAGGGTGCGAACCGTGAGCAGGCAGAAGACGAGTGCCCCCGCAAGGCTGCGTTGGATGCACGACCGGCTTGCCGCATATTATGGGCCGCAGCACTGGTGGCCTGCGGAGACTGCGTTTGAGACGATCGTTGGTGCGTATCTGACGCAGAACACGGCGTGGAAGGCCGTGGAGCGGTCGCTCGAAAATCTGCAGGCGGCAGGGGCGCTGACGGTGGATGGGCTGCGCGCGCTGCCGATGGAGGAGCTGCGCCGCGCCATTCGGCCATCGGGGTTCTACACGCGCAAAGCGCCGGCGCTCAAAGCGTTTGTGGCCATGCTCGACGCGGAGTTTGCGGGGCAGCTCGAAGCGATGGCGGCTGAGCCCACGCCTGCGCTGCGCAAGCGGCTGCTGGGGTTGCCGGGAGTGGGGCCGGAGACGGCCGACGCTGTTCTGCTGTACGCGCTGGGGCACGCCGTTCCGGTGGCCGACGAGTATCTGCGCCGCATTGCGGAGCGGCATGGGTTGATCGCGATTGCGGAGAGCAAGGCTGCGCCGGCACGCGGAAAAGCCGGTGGCCGAGGCAGCATTGGTTACGACGCGATGGCCGAGCTTACGCGGCAGGCCTTTGCCACAGAACCCGCCACGGATTGGGCGCGGCTCTTCAACGAGTTCCACGCCCTCACGGTGGCGGTGGGCAAGGCGCACTGCGGACGGACGGCGCGTTGCGAAGGGTGTCCGCTGGAGAGCGATCTGCGGAGAGGCTAACGGACTCGGCAGCCATGCCCCTCACAGCGTAATCTGGACACATCATGAGCCAAACCCCGCAACCGCCCCAGATGAATCTTGTCCAAACGCCGGATTACCGGGAAACCTATGCCAACAGCGTGCAGGTGCGCGTGAGCGTGTGGGATTTTCAACTTGTCTTTGGATTGGCGACGAGCGAAAGCCCCGACCAGGTGACCATTCGCAACCATGAGGCCATCTTTCTGAGCCCCCAGCAGGCAAAGGCCTTGTGGAACGTGCTGGGACAGAACCTGGCGCAATACGAGCAGGCCTTTGGGCAGCTCAACCTGGAGCCGCAGAACCATGGACATCAGCAGGGGCCGGTGAATTAGTTCTTCGACCGCATCGTTCTGTATCTTGGGTTCGTGCTTTCCCCGGTCTGAAAATCCAGACCGGGAGCACCCAACTTGAGTGGAAGAACGAACGATAGGGCGTCCGGGCTACCTGCTGTGCTATCCCATCCATCGCGCGGTAGGGCTGCGCGATGGATGGGGCACCCACTTTCAATGTTGATTGAGATGCGGGCGCACGACATTGATACAGCTTGATGCGAACCGGGCATAGTGTCTGGATACAGAAATCGGAGGCAAGAGTGCGAGGAGCGATCGATTGCGCTTGAACGGATTTTTTGAGCCGAGGAAGGACAGGCCGCTGCCGCTATGGATGATCTTTCCGGTCATCTTTGCTGCGCTCTACGCCTCGCATTTCACGCTGCTTGCGCTGCCCTACTACTGGGACGAGGCGGGCTACTACATTCCCGCGGCGTGGGATTTTTTCCGCACCGGCTCGTTGATTCCGATCACCACGCTGTCGAACGCGCATCCGCCGCTGCCCAGCATTTACCTGGCGCTGTGGTGGAAGGCCTCAGGATTTTTTCCGGAGGTGACGCGCGAAGCGGTGTTGATGGTGGCTGCCCTGGGATTGCTGGCGGTGTGGCGGCTGGCGATGCGGCTAGTGGGCGTGCCCGCGGTGGCCTTTTGGACCACGGTGCTGACAGGGCTCTATCCCATCTGGTTTGCGCAAAGCTCGCTGGCCCATGCGGACATTTTTGCGGCGGCTTGTTCGCTGTGGGGCATGGTCTGCATTTTGCCGGAGCGCGGTCGAAAGCCGGTCGCCGCGGCGCTGTGGTTTTCAGCGGCGGCACTGTCAAAGGAGACCGCGATTGCGATTCCGCTCGTGCTGGCGGCGATCGGCCTGGCAGATGCGATCCGCGCGCAAAGGCAGGGGAGGAGCAATCTGGTTCCGGCGCGCTTGAAAGAAGCGGCGTGGCTCGCCAGTTGCATTCTGCCGCTGGCCTGCTGGTACGCGTGGCACTACGCAAAGACGGGATTTCTGTTCGGCAATCCCGAATTTCTGCGCTATAACGCGCAGTCCACGCTCGATCCGCTCCGGTTTCTGGCTGCATTCGGTCACCGCCTGCTGCACCTGACGGCGCACATGAACATGTTTGTGCCGGTGCTGATGACGATTGCCGCGCTGCTGCTGGCCGTGCGGCTCAACGCTGACGGAAAGGACCGCGCGGCGATTCCCAGCGCTGCGCTGCGGACGATTCTGATTTTGCTCGTGGCGAATGCTGTCTTGTTCAGCGTGCTGGGCGGCGCATTGCTCACGCGCTACCTGCTGCCCATGTATCCGCTGGTGCTGCTGATTGCGGTGACTACGTTTTATCGGAGGATTCCTTACTGGCATGGGGTTGCGGTATTTTCTGCGGCGGCGTTTCTGGTGGGCCTGTTCGTCAATCCGCCGTATGGATTTGCGCCGGAAGACAACCTGGCCTACGCGCATGTGGTGCGGCTGCATTTAAACGGCATTCACGAGCTGGCGCGGCGCTATCCCGGCGCAACGGTGCTTACCGCGTGGCCCATGAGCGACGAGCTGACCAAGCCGGAACTCGGATACGTGAAACAGCCGTGGGACGTGGAGCGGATCGAGGACTTTACCGCACCGCAGATTGCGATTGCCGCAGCGGAGCCGGAGAAGTATTCGGCGGCGCTGGTTTTTTCAACCAAGTACGATCCGCCGGCCGGGTTGTTCACCCTGGGTGCGGGCAGCGAGGCGCTGGACGAGCGCTTCTTTGGGCTACACCACGATATTGTGCCGGAGATGATTGCGCAGCAACTGGGCGGCGAAATGGTGTGGAAGCGCGAGGATGCAGGAATGTGGGTGGGGCTGATCCGGTTCAATCGGCAGGTGGAGGCGCGGCTGGAGGGAGTCGGCCGGCTTGAAGGGAAGCAGGGAGAAGAGGCGCTTCCCGCAGCGCCATAGACGCGCCGCCGCAGGTCCAAACGCCTATAATCAGGCTGTTGTGCAACCATATAATCCATTTCGCTCAGGCCGGGCGCGGCGCACGTTCTTTGCCGTAGCTCTAACGATTGCAATCGCTTTTTCAGCGGCGGTTTGTGCGCGGGCGCAGTCGTCCGCGGATGACGCTTCGACTGCGCCTGCGGCTGGCCGCGGGCGAATTCTGCTGGTGCTGCCTTTCGATAACCGCACCGGCCAGCCCAACCTGGAGTGGGTGCGCGAGGCGGCGGCGGGTCTGCTGAGCAGCCGTTTTCGCTCGGTCGGCTTTGAGCCCACCAGCCGCGCCGACCGCCTGTATGCCCTGGATCATCTGGGATTGCCGCAGGGGTTTCAGCCCT
>Ga0302320_10014062_pt1 | contig 16598 bp, 10 predicted proteins | sample Bog_T0_3_FD_202130 | JGI IMG/M metagenome (GOLD analysis project Ga0302320, IMG submission 202130) | Peat permafrost microbial communities from Stordalen Mire near Abisko, Sweden - Bog_T0_3 | ecosystem: Environmental > Terrestrial > Soil > Wetlands > Peat | place: Sweden: Abisko, Stordalen Mire... | reverse complement strand
AAAGCGGCATGAACGTACCACTCTCCAGTATTCAGTTTCGAGTTGGTTATTGGCCACACTTGACAATCGACTACCGGTATAACCAAATCCGGTAAAATTGCCGACTGTTGGGTCGTTTACAGCAGTAGGTCGATTGAGACTGTCGTATGCATATTGCAACCGGCTGGTGTAATTCTGTCCATCGAGGTCCTCCTCAAGCAACTGACCAAACGGCGTGTACTGTAGCGAGCTCGAAACCGCATCGCTTATTGTGGAAACTAAACCAAGTCGGCTGTAGCCCAGTGTGACATCTGGTGTTGAATCTGAATAGCTGACACTGTGTAGACTTCCAGCACCATCGTATGCGTAGGTGGTGACGATGCCGCGAGCTTGTGTTTTGGACATCAACCTGCCTCCCGGTGTGTAGGTGAAACTTTGGCCGTTGCTGTCATTGTAAACTTTGCTGGCCAATAAACCACGATTGTTATAATTCCAAGTGGTCACCGCCGGGCCTGCCGCACCCCATGTTGTCAAAGTTTGAATTCGGCCGGCATAATCGTAGGTGCAGGCCATTGGATACGTCCTTGATCCGCTGGCTGTTTGCAAAGTGCGGTCCAAGTTATAAACGTTTGTGGTCGAAGTGCCGTCGGGCAATTTGGTTAACCATGCGTTCCCGTAATTGTCATAAACTGTCGTGGTGATCTGCTGGGGTTGTCCGTCTGATGTGGGAGGTTCGGTTACTGTGACCACCTGGTCGCCATTATTGTATGAATATGCGGTTATACCATTTCGCGCATCATTCACGGATGCCAGCCGGTTAAAGTTATCGTATTCGCTCGTTTGATTTTGGATCGTGCCAGCGGCATCGACCACCGTCGTGCTGGTCACACGGCCATCTTGGAAAGTGGTCGTGGATACCGTGCCATCACCTGCGGTTTGGGTTGTGGTTGAGGCTCCATGGCCTTGCAGAACAACATCTGCCTCGTTGGTGCCAGAACCGGAGAATGACCAGCTTTTTTGCGCATCTACGGCTGTTTCGGTGGAGCTGACCAGCGTAGAGCTTCCAGAATTGGCCGAGGAGAAGACAAATGTCTGCGTGCGATTAACAACGTTGGTTCCATGCATCCCAACACTGGTCTGGGTCTTGACGATTCGATCAGGGCCGGCCCAATCAATGACGCCATTTTTGTTTACATCGACAACTTGAAACTCAGCTTTGCCAAGTGGGTTATATTTGAAAAGCGTGGTGACGCCGTCCGGATCTGCTTGGGAACTCAACTGACCGTGAATATTGTATGCCATTGAGTCGGATGCGCCGCCGGGGTAGGCAACGGTGGTTGTTCGTCCTGCTCCGTCTTGGAGTGTTTGTGTCCACTCCGCCGTGGGAGCACCATTTGTATCCAATTTGGTGGTTCTGCTGAAGGATTGAGCAAACCCATTGTTCTGTGCAACGCCGTAATCATTTTGCGTTTGTGGCCCTGCATTGCCGGTTTCTGAGAGCAATGAGCCATCGGATGCATAAGTTTCAATCTTGTTGACGCCAAGGTAGCTGGTGATGCTGATTCGTTGACCGCTTCCGTCCAAATAATTGGTAAACGCGGTTGTATGGCCCAATGCATCTTGGCTCCATACCAATTGGCCCCCGGTGTCGTAACCTGAAGCACTGGTAGTCTGCATTATTCCATCTTTGCCGATTCGTGCGGTCTGAATTGTGTCACCATTGGCATCCAGCACGTTTGAAACGGTAACGCCATCTCGAAGCGTAGCGACCGTCCGGTCCAGCGAGTCATAGCAGAATTTGGTCACTGAACCGCTCCGATCGGTGCTGGTCAGGAGGTGGCAGCAGTCGTAAACTTGGCTGTCGGCAGTACCATCCAAATACGAGGTGCCAACTAAGTGCCCATCTGCGTCATAAGAATACGCATCACTTTCCGTAACCAACCCGCTAGCGATGTCTGATACAACGCGGTAATTGGAACGAGTGGTAGCTGGATCTTGGTAATCTTCCTCTATTATGCCCATCGTGAAGTTTCCACTGGCGTCCACGGCTCCCGTTGTGTGCGTATGCACATTGTAGGCGTAGCCGTTGACGGTAGCGGTGCTCCATGCGTAGGTTTCCACGACGCCTCCAGTGGTGGAATAGTTGGGTTGATTTGTCCCTCCACCTCCGGTGATCTGATTAGTCGGATGCTGATAAGCTGTAACATTTACCACAACGCTACTGTTGCCAGAAAGGCCGTAGGTATCAACCACGGTAGCCGTCAGGGTGTTTACGCCACTAGTTGGAAATGTAAAGTTGGCGCTGGTGTAGACATAATTGCCAGTCACTACTTCAAAACTAGATACGATGCTTGTGCCCGCGGTTAGGGTCAGCAATCCAGGAGACGTAGCCGTGACTTGGATAGTAGCATTAGTCTGCTGATGGGTATTTACCGCCGTGGCGGTGGTTGGGTTGATGATGCTGACGATAGGAGCATTGTCCACCTTGAAGCTGTTGGTGCTACTGTAAGCGGTGCTGTACCCATCGGTGACTTTCTCGTAGAAAGTATGCACGCCACTCGACGCGTAATTGCCATTGAAGCTGATGGATGCGGTTCCTGCGGTTGCGACTGCCACATTATCAATAAACAGGGTGGCGTTGGGCGTTAGTCCACTGGCGACAGTGTTTATCGCGCCAAAAGTGACTACTCCTAAAGGCACTACTGATCCATTAACAGGTTGTTGCAGGGTTGCAGTGGCGGGCCCAAATGCGTTGAAACTTTGCACCGTGGAACTGCCACTGACACCTTGCGCAGTATAGGCGATGGCCTGCAAGCTGTAGTTCCCGATGGTGGGAATCCAGCTATACGCACTGTTGGACGTCAACGTAGAGAGGACAATGCCGTTGGCGGTGATGGTGATCAGGGCGATGGAACCAGGACCGTTATTTGAGGCAGTGACTGTGATGGGCACCGGAACGCCGGCTAAACCTGTCAAATTTGGAACGGAGACGGTGACATTGGGAGCGACCAAATCTCCTGTGGGAATGCTGATGCACTGAATCACCGAAGTAGCTGTGGACTGCTGGCCAAAACTGTCTTTAGCCACGGCACTGAATGTGTGGGATCCAGAGGGGTTGTTGACCACCACTGGCCATCTGGTGCCCAAACTTGTGGCTCCATCAAACAATTCGATTTGGGCAATGGTAGCACCGGTGATTTGGGCTGTGGCTGAGGCCGTCAGCGTTAAACTCGATGCGTTGGTTATCGATTCACTTCCTGGCGAGAGGGTCACGGTGGGTGCTACCGGGTCGTAGGCGTTAAACACCGTTGTAGCTGAATTGCCAGTCACGCCTTGCGCTGTGGATGCGACTGCGACCAAGCTGTAATTGCCCGCAGTGGGTGTCCAGTCAAAGCCATAAACGCCATCGACTGCATTTGTGAGCGTGGCGATGAGACTGTAATTGGCCAATATCTCTATTTGCGAAATGCTCCCAGGTCCGTTTTTGGTGGCTGTGGCACTGATTGTGATCTGATTGCCGGCCAAGCCCATGGCCGGAGCTGAAAGCGTTACCATGGGTGGCAAAAGGTCGCCGGTGGGGACGCTGATAAACTGGATGGTGGATGTCACCGTGTCCTGTTGCCCGTAGCTGTCCGTGGCCACGGCCTTGTAGGTGTGGGAACCTGCGGGATTGTTGATAACGACCGGGATTGTGGTTCCCAAGCTCGTGGTCCCATCGAACAGCTCCAGCGTGCTGATGGTTCCACCGGGGTTTATCGTCGTTGCACTGGCATTCAGCGTAATGCTCCCAGCATTCGTTTGAAGTCCGCTGAGTGGGGTTAGCGTGACTTGAGGCGCTACGGGAATAAAGGCCAGGAATGAATTGGTTGCAGATGCTGATGCTCCCATCGAGTCAACGGTCGTAACCGTTACGGTATGGCTCCCCACCGAGGCAACAGGAAACACGTTGCCAGTCTGTTGGACGTCATCCAGAAAATAGCTGACTGTGTAAGCGGAACCGTTCGGATCGGTGACGGTTGCATCCACATTCATTGACCCCACCACGAGGGGGGTGCCATTGACTGGACTGTTGATGCTGACAATGGGAGGGAAATTCTGGGAAACGGTGGCATTGCTGGAGGTTACAACATCCACCCCATTTTGAACTACGGCGTAAAATGTCCTATCTCCGGGGGTGTCTCCGTTGACAGGCAACCATGCATCCAGCGTGGTGGTTGTTCCATCATCTTGCAGGCTGTTCGTCCCGCCGGATACAGCATTTCCGTTTAGATTCCAAGTGATGCTCATGATTCCATTGGTGCGTGGCGCAATAGCCTGCATGTGCAGGTTGGTAGTGGATCCCGTGTAAATTGCCACGCTTTGGGGCTGTTGAAGGATCGTCAACTGAAGTCGGCCTAGAACGGATGCACTGGTGACGCTTCCAGCCGGATTAGAAATGACCACGGCGTAATTGCCTCCATTGGTCGTGGTGGAATTGGTGATGATTAGCGTTGGGCTGGTGGCCCCGATGATTTGGTAGCCGTTTTGCAACCACTGATAAACCAGCGGCTGACTTCCATCGGCGGTCACGCTGAAGTTTAAGTTGTCTCCGTAATTTACGGCAGTGGCCAATGGTTGTTGGGTAATGACTGGTCCAATTGTGACATGTGCTGGAGCCGAGATGACATTGCCACTGGGACTTGATATCGCCACAGTGTAATCTCCTTGGTTGGTGGTGGTAACCGCGGATTTAACGAAAGATGTACTGGTGGCGCCCGCAATGGATTGGCCATCTTGATACCATTGGTATGAGATGGGACTGTCCGCGTTGGTGACTGTAACGGAAAGTGAAAGGTTCCCACCGAACTGCACCAGTTGGTTGGTTGGTTGTTGCACGATTGTGGTGGTCAATACCGTGAGCGAGGCTGGCCAACTGCTATTGGTGATACCACCAGCTTTGAACAAAACATTGTAATTCCCATTATCCGTAGGTGTTGATGCGGTTATGGTGTATGTAGCATTTGTTGCCTTGGTGATGTTTGTGCCGTTTTTCTGCCACTGGAATGTGGACAGACCGAGACTTGAGTAACCAAGCGCGAAGATCACTGAGCTGGATGCATTGGTGGTGATGCTGGCCGGCTGACTGACTATGACAATATTTGTATTGGGTAAGATGTATCCGTAGACACTCATATATGCTGGATTATACCCATTGGAAACTGTGAAGCCGATGGCGGCGGTTTGTTCCATAGTGGCTCCATACTTGGTGTTTCCCATTGCCAGGCGCGAACCGGGATCTCCAGTCCAGCCAACGATGTTGACATGTCCGCCCCATGTGGCGTTGGTGCTGTTAGACATGAACCAATGATTATTGGTGCTGACCAGTGCCAAGGTGGTGTCGCCGATTACCATCCAAGAATTGGTGCAACTCATAGTGCCGTTTAGATTGATGGTTCCGGCGGTATATATGCCAGAGCTGTAGAGTGAGCCTCCGTTTACAGTGACGGATCCACTGTTGTTGATCAAATTACCAGTGAGTAGTAACTGACCGCTGCCGATTGTAATAGCACCGCCGTTGTTGATGAGATGTCCCGTCATGGACATGGTTTGACGCCCAGGACAGCCATAGAATTGGATGGATCCATTGGTGACCAATGTTATGTTGCCGCTTTGGTTCCATCCATTGGTGGCGATGATGCTACCACCGACGATAATGGCTCCGTTAATACCAAATCCATTAGTAGGGGCCAAATTACAGTTGACTTGCAAAGGCACTGTTCCTTGGGAGACGAGCGCTGGAGTGTTCAATGTTTCACCGACCAATTGCACTGGATTGGTGGCATTGGCCAACACCCAGTCGGTGTTGTCACCAGTCGTCACAACGATGGTGGCTCCGTTTGTGATCGTGGCGCCTAGTGCCATATTGGGGACTTGGCTTCCGGTCCAATTGCCTGGATTTGCCCATCGCCCATCCCCGGCAGCGCCCGTCCAGAAAACGGTGTTACCAGTGCCAGGTGCAGGGATGGAGGCATTCACTTGGACAATGCCGATGACGCCTAAAAGGAGAGCGCAAAATGTGGTTTTCATATAATTATTGTGTTTTGGTTTTATGCTCAGGGATGGATGATCTTACTAACCTCTCCGTAATGATTGACGTCAGTGGAATACCAAGTGTAGGTTTTCAAATTGCCGGGCGTAGTGAACGAATCCCCGGGGTTGATGCACTGGACGTCGATGCGTTCATTTGGCAGTAACGCCGTGTATTGACGCGAGACCTCTTGACCTTGAATGAAGTTGATTGTGCACCGGGGTGTATTGGGCAGGATGCTCCCATCATCATTTACAGGCTGGTGTTGGTCAAAGACCATGTTAGGGTCGTAACTGTATGTTTCCATTTTACCTGTGGTGCTGTTGGTGGAGGGTTGCGAATTAAGGAATGGGGAGAATTTGGCGGTGCAACGACCTTGCGTGTCGTATTGATACATGGCCCAGCTTCCATCTGCATGACTCTCTTGGATCAGCACGCCGTTATCGTCGTAGCTGTAGCTGTTGGTTTTTGCGTTACTGCCAACGCCAGCAACTTCAAGAAGCAAGCAGGTTCCGGTCGGCAGTGTGGCCCAAACCTCGTAGGTCTGCTCAACCAAGCGGCCTGCCCCATCTAGGATCTGACGGGTGATGGCTTGCTGGTTGCCGGTATCGACTTCCTGCCGGTTTTCCTGCCGAAGGCCACCTCCTGTGACCATGTTCCAGCCGGTGCCCAGCCAGTAGTAATCGGCAATGATCCCTTTGTCACTGTCGTTGACTTGGAAGTGATTGATGTCTCCACCGACGTTTCCAAGGGTGATGACCCGTGAAGGGTATCCTGTGGCACCATAGGACCCGTTACTGTTAATGACCTGCGAATTTGGGTAGAAGCTGACCGAATAGGAGCTAACGGACAACGTAGTCACAGCGAATAAACCGTCTGGAACTTTGATCTGCAAAATGTAACTGTTGCCGTCAAGAAGCGTCTGCACATCCGGCCTAACGAAGTTATACATCAAGGTCTGTGGAGTTCCGAGTGCGGTAGTTGGGCGTCCCTGTTCGACTTCCAAGAAACCAGCGGTGCCTGAAACTGCCGAGCTACCGAGATTGATACGAACATTTACGCTTTTGTTTGCTACCTTGGTCCCACCAACGGGGCAGGTGGTGCAGGTGATGCATGCGCCACTGAGGTCAAAGTTGTAAACTGCACTACCACAAGCGGAGTTGGGGCTAACTTGAATGACAAGGGTTCCAGCATTGGTGCTGAGCTGAACGGCTGTTTGGTTTGAGGCATATTGCCAGCCCGGTGGTCCTTGTAAAACGGTCAGAGCGGTGGGTGTAAAATTATTAAGATATACGGGCACAACCAGATAACGGTTATCGGCATCAACTTTGTAATAGGCACCACTGTTTCTGCTCAGCGGTGTCTCTGAGTGGGTGGTTTGATTCACCAGTTTCCAAGTGGCCACTTCTGTGGTGGTAAAAATGTTGGTAACAGATGCCTGCAATCCGTGGACACTTGCACACTCGGCGATAAGCACATGTTGTATCCCGGCTACGGGGTTTGTAATTGCACCCGTGAGCGTTTGTCCATCCAGCTTGAAGTGTGTAGTTAGTATCTGGTCATCATTGGCAGCGACCGTCGGAGTTATTACTGTGGGAATCAGCATCGAGTTGCAAGCAGGCGGATCAAAGAACGGAGTGAAGGTCAAGCCCTGCACATTGATCCGGTTAGTAGAGCTTGCAGAAAATCCGTAAATATCGGTGGCGGTTGCAACTAGTATGTTTGTCCCAGCGGTAGATGCCATAAAAGGACATCCGTAATTTGAGGTGGCGTTGGTGCCTGTTCCCGCCCACACGCCATTGTTTGTGTAAACAACCTGGGCGATTGGGTTGCCAGTCACGGACACCTGCATGCTGTTTGTAGAATATTGAATGTTTGTGGCCGATAGCGGGCTAAGCCATGTAACGGTCGGATATAAAACAGTCATTAATACTGAATTCGTAATTGGCTTGCTGGTCATACCGTAAATGTCGGTGGCGATTGCTGTAAATTGATTCGTGCCGGCGTAGAGGTTGGTGTAAACCAGCGCAAAGTTGTTTGCGGAGTTGGAACTGATGCCAATCCAGTTGCCGTTGTTCGTGTAACAGACGGAGGCCAGTGGGGCACCGGTGCTAGACACCTGCAACAGTGTCACTGCGTATTGGTAATTGGTGGGTGACGTTGGGCTGACCCAGCCAATACTGGGCGCTAAATCTACAGCGATGGAATTGGTAGCCGTGTAATTGGTGAAAGTTGTGCTCCGCGCAACCGCGTGGATGAAGTGCGTCCCGTTAGTGAAGGTAGCCGTTCCTTGGAAGGGCGCATTGGTCACGGCAAATAGCAGGTTTGTATTGTCGAAGAAGCTCAGGACGATGCGGTCACCATCTGGATCGACCGCGGTAGCTTGCAATTGGATGGCTCCCGGTGCATTCGTGATATTTGAACCAGGAACGGTCAAAACAACATTGGTTGGCGCCCTGTCTGCTAGAATCGTGATGATGTTGGTTGACCGCGTGCTGAGTCCATACGTATTTGTGACCGTAGCGATAATAGTGTGAGTTGTCGCCGTCAATAGGTTTGTAAAGGCCAGCGTGAAGCTGTTTGAAGCGGTCGCCTTGCCGAGGAGACTCGTGTTATCATAATAAGAAACTGCAACACCATTGGTCAATCCGAGCACGTCACTAGGTAAAGTCTGCCAGTTGGTAGCAAAGGACCAAAAATATGTTCCTGTGCTAGGACTGAGCCAGATTAAAGATGGGGCACTAGCAAGCCGTATAGTGTTTGTTGTGCTGTAAACACTGAACCCATCGCTTTGATCAACCGCATACACTTGATTTGTGCCGAGAAGGAGGCTGACATTTGTGCTGAACTGCCCGTTGGATGACATCATGGGGATGCCAATGTTGTTTACATACAGCATCAATGCGACCGCATGGCCGTCGGCGTTCGTAGCCGTTCCAGTAAAGGTCACCGGGTTAGATAATTTGACAACGTTGTTTGTTGGGGCGGTAAGTGTTATGGTCGGAGCACGATTTGTAACTAATACAATGCTGTTTGTAGTGCTTTGCCCTATGAGCCCGTAGCTATCAATTACTTTGGCCCAGATGCTATGGTTGCCTAATGGGGGAGTCCATGTAAAGATTCCTGAGCCATTTGTATTGATCGGATTACCACCGTCATACGTAATAAACGTAGCAGTTGGGCCACTATAGTTCGCAACTACGATCACGAATACGTTGCCGACGTTGGTGTAAGACCCGCTTGCAGGTGAAATCGAGATCGTGTTTGGAACCCCATATACATTGTAAGTGTTTGTGAGGCTTGAGATGTAAAATCCATCACTGTATGCGACAGCGTTTACCTGCACAGTTCCAGCTGAGAATATTATGTTTGTGCCGAATGAACCGTTAATTGCATTTGCGTTCACCGCGGGAATGCCATTTGTGTATAATATTACCGTTACGGCATGTCCGTTTCCGTTGTAAGCTGTACCGCTGATGGCAATGTTGGCACTCGTGGCCGGCCATATAAGGCCTATTGCAGTATTGTTGGTTGGAATGTTCAAACTAATAGTCGGTGGGTTAAGTGTCGTATTGTTGGTAACGAATGAAACGGTATTCGTAACACTTTGGGCCGTGTAGGAGTTGGCATCCGTCACCTTGACCGAATAATAGTGTGTGCCGATTGTTAAATTGCTACACATGAGGCTTCCTGCAGCATTCGTGCCTAATGCTTTACCACCATCGAAGAATACGTAGGAACTAATGGGAACTCCGGACGGTGTACTGACGCTGGCTTGTAACTGTAATAAAACTTGGTTTGTGAACATTGCTGTGTTCACTGGGAATGTAAGGGCTACGCTTGGAGGTGTCCACGCTGTAGGAGAGAGTGAGAACTCTACCTGCATCCACGATACGTCAAATAAGTTCCAGGCCGCGAATTGTATCTCGTTATAACCAACCACCAAGTTAGAGGTTATATCAACGACGTGGTTGCCTCCTGGTGCGCCAGGTAGACTGTGACCATTTATACTTCCTGCACTGGGGTCTATGTTGTTTCCTTGATAATGAACCAGGAGACTTGCAGGTATGGTAGCCAACGTAAACTGAATCATAGCTGCATTTCCATACCCCGGCAGTCGTATTGGCCTGCTCGCAGAGCTGGGAAACCCGTTAGCATTAGCTCCGACTGGATAGTGGACAGGCGGCCACCAGGACCAATTCGTGTCTGTTGCACCAACCGCCAGCAAGTTCCCAGAACCATCAACGCCAGTATTAAACAAACCCATGGATACGAGTGATGACTGTGCATTAGCATGGATTGACGGTGAAAGTGCCAGTATAAAAGCCAAGAAAGAGACGCAACTTGTGTGTAATTTATTCATAAGGATAAAGAATTCTGCCCACTGCTGAAGAAGTTTAACGAGAGACATTGAATTGTTTTGAGCGGAGCTTGAATGAGGCCTCGCAATGCCGTAATCGATACAGCAAAGCGAGTCGCCTTGGAACCAATTGACTTGGTTACGGTGGGTCTGTCAGGTTTGCAGGAATTCTAACAGCTTCCAAGTCTGCAAGAATGGTGTTCTTACCCGCTGGATTGCTTGGCCAAGAGTGCGAGGGCTGGTTTTGGTTCCCCGCAACCAATCATGCAGGTTGGGTAGACTTCTGGTTATCTCTGAGGACGCCAGTGGCCACCACTTCAGAACCGAAGTTTTATTGAGTGGAGGTAATGCCAGCACTGCTTGATGCCACTGCGCATTTGGATGCTTGAGAACGCCGGATCGGACATCCTGCAGGTAATGGGCGACATGCGTGGCGATGAAGGCAGCGCTGTTCTCCAATGACAGGCGACTGGTGCTGGCAGCTTTCAAGTTCGCCCCAACCCTCAATGCCTTGATCTGTTCCTCATAATAACCCTTCAGACTTGGTAGTTTGCACCGAAAAGTTGGCCAGAGGGGCGATTCCATAGCCATTTTCTGAAATAAAGCTGGTTGCTCCTCGGTTGCTTCTGCAAGCGAGGCTACGGCGACGGTGGCGATGGTTGACAACAGTTCGGCAGCCACCTCATTTCCAAGGCTTGCCTGTTTTCGAAGCCGTTCGATGCGGGCCAAGGCTCTGGAATCGGCATCTCGGCCCTGTTTTTGGGGCTTCTGGGTTCCGAAAATGTAGTCACGCAGGTTGAAAACCTCCGGCGTTATCTGCTGGAGGACGTCGGCAATTCTATGATTTCCATCGGCTTGCTCGGCCACGTGCCTGTATCGGCGCTTTGGCGTCAAGCTTTAGCGTAGCAGAGGTCGACCCTTGATCTGGACACGGCAGGCATCAAAAGGTGGGCCTAAAATTCCTACATGGCACTGATGATCACAAATGTGGAAAAGGACGGGGCACCCGCCCGGCTGAATGTGGAGCATGTGGCGCGTAGGTTCAACACCACACACGAAGGCGTGTATGTCATCACTGCTTTGCGCCTGCTCAAGCCCCTCGGCAAGCCACCAGCCAATGGGACCAAGTATTACGCTCGCTGTTATATTGAACGGTTGGAGAATGACGAGGCGTGGCTGGCTAAGATGTCAGATGCGCTGGTCAAATACAAATGGGATAAAAATCACGGTAAGACAAAGCAGGAGGAGGCGCTATGAATCTCGCTTGTTTTCCAGCGTTATTTGCGGGGTCCGATGGTGCCAAAAATCGAGGCTGTAATTGGACACAATCCGGCGACACCGGCGGACAATGGCCGTTTCCCATAACAGCAACTTGTGGGAATAATGACGGAACCCTTGTATTTACTACTCAGAATGCGGTTTTATACGGGTATCGGCGGAGCCGTCTTGGAAGCCTTTGTTTATGCGGGTTCTGTGAGTTTTCGGGGTTTTTCATTACGGGCGACACGGGCGTATGTGGGAAGCATTTTGGGAAAGTTTTTGGGAAAATGTTGGTCGATTTTAGGGACACCGAGATGAACCGTGTCGCATGGAGTTGGTATGAATATACTAAACATGAACGAGACGGAGGCGGTTGTGATTAATCCGAAGGACATTATCTTCCGCAAGCAAGGCGGACTGGTAACGGTGAAGATCAAAGTCGGCCCTAAATGGGTTGACCGGTCTGGTGGCTGGCACACCAAGGCGGAGGCTATGGCTCCAGCCATTGCGCTAAGGGATGAACTTCAGGCAAAATATGCCGAGGCCAACCCCGTAGCGGATAACTTGCAGCTTGGTGATACCGCTAACCCGGATGCGAATGGTCTTCCTAACTCTGGCCGGCGTTTCAAGTCACTACGCCAATGTGCGGATGAGGCGTTAGAAAAATACATCAAACGGCAACGGCTTCGTGACTATAAGAACATACGTTCCTCATTGAAATGGGCGTGGGAAGTGATGGGCACGCATGCGGATCTACCACCCAAATGCCAGCAGAAGGCAACTTTTACTCGCATTCGCAACAAGTTGGTGGATGGCGTGCTGGCCCAAGCCACGAAGGAATTGTATTCCAAAAATATCCGCCTGGTTTTGAGTCGCGTGGCCGGTTTGGATCCAGAGTTTTTGACGGAACTGCAGAATTTGCCCAAGACGGAGGTCGTGACGGAAGCCAGTGGCGATCCGTTTCAACGCTCACATTTTAAGATTATGTTTGAACTAATCAACACCATGAAGGAAACCATCCAGATTCTCTTTTGGATAGGTGCATCGGGCGGACCTCAAATCGTAGATACGGTCTTTGTGCCGTTTTGGGCGATAAACTGGACTACGGGTTTGATCTCCTACCGTCGCATTAAAACCGGGGAACCAATTGAATTTTGTGCCCTGCCACCGCTTTTGGTATTGTTGCGGAAGCGCTGGGATCGTATGGGGCCGGATGCCGTGTATGTTTTGCCGGAATTGATTTTCAAGGTCAGAGACCTGAAAAACCCGGCCTGCAATACCAAAGGGTGGAACGGGTTCGTTACGTGGAAAGACATGAAAGTGCCACAGCACGATGCGGTTCGTGGCGCGGCCCACGGCTCGCGTGAAATGACCGTGTTTTTAAAACATTGCGGTATAAAAGCCGAGGGCATAACTCACAAGAGTTTTCGCAAGCACAACATCAGCTTTTGGGCGAGCATTGGCATCAAGCTCAAAACGCGCATGCGTATGGCCGGACATTCTGACGAAGAATCTCATTACCGTTATGATGTCCCGGCAGAGTTTGAGATCATTCGCGCCAAGGACATCACCTGGCGTTATTATCAGTCGATCATGGAGGGCGAGGATTTCTGGATCCCAACGACCCCTTATGACATGTATGAATCGTTGATGGCGCACTGGGCCAAGTTCCCAGAGATAATGCAAGCCAGCATGCGTGAGGAACTCAAAGGCACGCTCCAGTCCTTGCATGATGCCCTGCGCACCGCTTTTGACTCCCAGAAGGCACTCATCGAGGCGCAGACCAAGGTATTGCAGGGCGAAAACAGCCAACTGCGGGAACAACTGAGCACCCAAGAGAAACAGTTACAGGAGATACTGACTAGGTGCGATAAGCTGACCAAGCACTTCGGGCTGGTTTGAGGTTAGTTTAAGGCCGCCGCTGCGGCCAGTTGCCGGCAGGCAAACTTGGCGCCAAGCTCACGCAACACCTTCTGATCCGCAACGGATAGTTGCCGAATTGGCACACCAAACAGCATGTAGGTAGGGTCGAGATCGTGGCCTCTATCAAAATCGACATATACCCGCTCAAAATCCGCCAGTGTGCCCTCGATCCAGCGGTCAAGGCTTTCAAGCACGCAGAACATGTCGTCTTGAGAGAACCTATTGTCAATTGGGAACCAGACATCCGTTGGAAATTGATTACGCTTTAGCCACTGGTCATGTCGGCGGGTATTCATATCCTCCTCGGACCCGCTATTAATGTGGGCATCCCGGTCATCACTCCAACGAACAGCTTCTTTCAAGTATTTTTCAGCCCGGTCAACGGCCGTTAGCAGTGTTTCGGTTGTGATGCGATACACGTCTCCCTCCTTTGTCTTTATGCTTATCGCCGTTTTGAAAGCGTTCATGCCATCATTATAGCCTGCTCCAAATAATTTCAACTGGGAAAAATAAAAAGGACAATACGCCCGTGTCCGTCGCCATTGTATTGTATGAATTATACAACAAATCCGATTAACGTGGCGGTGAAGACGGAGACTGAGCCAGAATACATGAGGCTCCCGAAGCCGGGAACTCGTGATCCGGTGTTTGGGCTGTCGCGCACCGTTCTCAATGAACTCATACTGCCATGCCCGGCGAACAAAGGGCGACCACCCGTGCGAAGTGTGGTGCTACGGAAGCGGGGTGCCCGTACTGGCATCAGGCTGGTCGATCTGGACTCATTGCGGGCCTATCTGGATAAGCATGTGGAGCCCGCCTACGTGTCGAATGGCTCGTTGACGCCCGCCATGGCATCTTGAGCGGTAATTGCCGTCTTTGAGCCGCTTGTAATCCATGCAGGCGGCTTTATGCTTTCTGGCATGGCTCCCATTTCGACAAGTATCTTGCGGGCTAGTTGCTTCACTGCCTCAACATGCTTCCGGCTGGTCACAGTGCGGATGTTGCAATCCAATGCATCCTGCCACGCGAAGATGGTGGGTAATAGTCTCTTTGGTGCCCGTTCAAGGAGGCGTTTGAATAGTTGGGTCACTAGGTCCAGATATTCAACTTGCCCTCGATGTGGCGTCATGAGCACGTCATACAAGAGATCTGCCGAGGCGTGCTCCTTCTGCTTGTTTTTGCGCCAGGTGCGTGCCCAGCCTTCGGCAATGGATCGGATAGCACCTTTGAGGTATTTACAGAAGTGTTCTTTGTCCTGCAGCGCCCATGCATTGGGCTTGCGTCCCTCTCCCTGAATCCCTTCAAAGCCCCGGACCACGGCTGTGGTAGCCTCTTGATACAAATCCTCGTCCCAATTAGCTGGCATGGAAAAGTGCTTTAAACGATAACGAGCGGACTTGATAAGGATACTGCGCTCCTTGGACGTTATAGATTCGAGCAACTCCCTGCAACGCCCCGTTATGTCAATACACATGTCGGCCATACATCAAGATGTTTGGCCGAATTTTGAATTGAGGTAATGCCTGCGAAGGCGTGCTTGTTTCCCTTTGGCGTCAGACATGCCTTGGGACTCGTACACAGTTGCTGAAATTCTTTGCGCAGGAGGCGGCTAACCCCGCAGAGCCCGGGAAGCATCCATTGAGCGGAAACACCGTCCGGCGTTTGGCGCAACTCAAGAATGCCTGCGAAGAAAATGCGACCACTGGGCTTGGGTAGCCAGCCGATCTCCAGAGAGATGCGACCATCTTCAGGCATGCGGTTGGTGACGCGGAAACCTTGTGCCTGCAGGTCGGAAGCCAAAAGACCCGTGGCTGGTTCCGCAGGCTCCTGTGCCGTCACCTTGGCGGCAGCAAGGCAGTATTTGTCGTCTTTGGCGGTTACCGGGCATTCTTTGGGCAGGATGTTGTCCAGTTCAGCCAGGGCTGAAAAGATGTTCCGATTGACACTGCCGTCGTCGTACAGCTTCGCCAAATAGGCGGACAATGGGTAAAAAGTGCCGAGTTTGGTCTGACGAGCCAGGCTGGGCTGGTATTCGAAATCCTCCCGGGCATCGTCCTCGTGGATGGATACAAAATCGAATCTGAAGGCCTTGGGCGCGTGTTCTCGCACGTTGTGGTAAAGGCGGGCACTATGCTGGAGTTTACCCCAGGTCATCACAATACCGAGGTCGATGACTTTTTTAGTGGGATTTGGCTGGAGCTTGCTGGCGCTGAATACGGGTCCGAGATTAGCGTTGGCAGAGTTCATGAGATTGTGTTCACAGGATTGTAGGCTAGTCTGTTTGTCGTATGTTTTCATTGTTTGGCGTGTTATTGCTTAACAATACATAGCGATGAAAAACGGGAGAGTGTACCTAAAATACGGATATTTGCGAGCGCCAGTATCCTTGTTAAAGCAACTGGTCTGCCTGTCTGGGGGTATTAAAATTTAGGAAACAGCGGAATGCGCGGACAGCCCCCAAATGCACATTTACAATGTGGATTCAGATCTAATCCTTTGGATTTACTACTTGGATAGCATGCTTTGTGGCACAAGTCTCTAAAGTAAGGGCAATTACTATGCTGGTCGCGACATACTTTCCAAGCTTGAAACATATCAAGGAACCTAAGTGCCGCCAACAAAGCAAGCAACACTAATGTAATCAGCATAACGACACCGGTAAACACCCTTAATTCGCTACCAGCTTTAGTTGCATAAGTTTTGATCGCGCATGAAATCCCGAGCATAAAGCTTAACGCTAAAAGCACGGATGCTGTACGATGTGTGATTGATTTTACAAAGAGCCAACGATGGATAATACCTTTAATATGGCGGAAAACATTCACGCAAAAATAGACACCGCCTTTATGCTTTTGAACGATTAAGTTGTCTTCGACTGGTTTGCTTTCTTTACTCATGTTACCATTATAGGGGCGGCGCAATTTTTTTTCTGTAAAATGTTTGAGCATTTAAACTGAGGGCTGGGTTTGGTTTTCCATGTTGAGGTAAATTTTTCCGGTTTCCCATTCG
>Ga0302320_10014057_pt1 | contig 16599 bp, 12 predicted proteins | sample Bog_T0_3_FD_202130 | JGI IMG/M metagenome (GOLD analysis project Ga0302320, IMG submission 202130) | Peat permafrost microbial communities from Stordalen Mire near Abisko, Sweden - Bog_T0_3 | ecosystem: Environmental > Terrestrial > Soil > Wetlands > Peat | place: Sweden: Abisko, Stordalen Mire... | reverse complement strand
TACAGGCTCAACCGCCGCACCATGGAACCGGACTTGATGGTTCGACTGCTGCGCGCTTGCATCTGCACACAAACCATCACTTACAAAGAGCTTGTCGCCATGCCGGAGCTAGCTTGATATTCATCATCTGGAATTTAAGGCCCTTTCAAGCGAGGAACTCAACCCACACTCCAGGAAACGGTCAGTCGGCTTCATCTCGCCTTGACTGACACATTCATCCAGTAATCGACCGCGGCTCTCCCTTGGGTCTCCTTCGCTCATGGCAGGAGTGCCTTTGCGAGTTCGACAACGCCAATGGCATCGGTTCTGTCGTCGAGCGGAAATCGCTCGGTGCCGGGGTAAACGTAGAATCGCTTCCGCGGATTCAGGTCGGCGCAGGCGGAATGGAAGCCGCGTTCGATCTTCGGCGCCATCGTGCGTTTGACCTCGATGGCCCACAGCTCTCCGCCGGGAAGTGTGAGAAGAAGGTCAACCTCGGTTCCGTTGGAGGTTCGATAGTAGTGCGCTTCGGTCCCGTCCGGCGCCACCGTAATCAGAGTCTCGATGACAAAGCTCTCCCAGGTCTGGCCAACGACCGGATGGCCGAGCAGAGCTTCCTTGTCGCGAATGCCGAGCAGCGCGTGCGCTATGCCGCTATCGCGCACATAGACTTTGGGCGCCTTGACCAGCCGCTTACCGAAATTCCGATGCCAGGCTGGCAATCGTCGAACCAGTAGCAGGTCAACCAGGAGGTCGAGATAGCCGGCGACGGTTTTGCCATCGACGGCCAAGCCGCGCGCCAGAGTGGCGGCGTTATGCACCTGAGCCTGGTTGTGCGCCAGCATCGTCCAGAATCGCCGCAGCGTTTCCGCCGGTATCCGGGGGCCGAATTGCGCGATGTCACGATCCAGGTAAGTTCGAATAAAATTGCGCCGCCAGAGCAGACTCAGATCGTCGGACTCGGCCAGGAAGCTGCGCGGAAATCCACCCCTGACCCAGAGCGTGTCAAGGGAAGCCGGGGCGATCTCCAGAGCATCGAAGGGGCCGAGTTCGAGATAGGAGATGCGGCCCGCCAGGCTCTCGCCGGATTGCTTGAGCAGGTACATGGCAGCCGATCCAAGCAGGAGAAACCGTCCGTTGGCTTTGCCGGACCGCCGTCCCCGGTCGATGATGCCCCGCAACTGCTGGAAAAGCTCCGGCACGCGGTGAACTTCATCGAGGATGACCAGCACGCCGTCGTGGTCCGCAAGATACTGGCTGGGATTGGCGAGCTTGGCGCGGTCATTCTCGTCCTCAAGGTCCAGGTAGATAGAAGCTGTCTGCTCTCCGATCTCCAAAGCAAGGGTCGTCTTCCCAGCTTGACGCGGTCCCAACAGGACGACAGCGGGCGAATGGCGAAGCAGATCGTTCAGATGAGACATAAGGCGGCGGGAGATCATGTATGTAATTATAGATAGTCAATCCATAAATGCAATGTCCGGGGGCCCTACGGTTACGCAACTCACCTCTCATCCCACAACTTCGGCCTTCTTGCACGGCTTCGGCGTGTTTTGGTAGCCTCTGCCGTGCTGTAAGGTATTGAAAAATTAGGAAACAATCACACATTGGAATTCGCAGGTTCGAATCCTGCAGCGCCCACCATACACTCCCTCCACAAATGACCTTAACGGCTCTGTTCAAGACCGTACCTGTGTGCCTTCCTCAGCTTCCCTGGATGACGACATTTTCCAGCGTCCCGATGGGGTCGATGGTGATGCGCACCGTGTCTCCCGCGGCCAGGGTGAAGGTGTCGGGCGGGACGATGCCGGTTCCAGTCATGAGGAAAGCGCCGAAGGGGAACTTGTTGTCGCGAAAAAGGTATTCGACCAGGCTGGCGGGGTCGCGTTTGAGCTCGGCGAGGGTGGTAGAGCCGGAGAAGGCTTGCGCGCCGTCGCGGAGAATCTCAATGCGGATGGGGGTGGTGGCGGGGAGCGGGGAGCGGCTGATGAGGACACAGGGGCCGAGGGCGCAACTGCCGTCGTAGACCTTGGCCTGGGGCAGGTAGAGCGGGTTTTCGCCCTCGATGTCGCGGGAGCTCATGTCGTTGCCGACGGTGTAGCCGACGATCTGGCCGCGATGGTTGATGAGCAGCGTAAGCTCGGGCTCGGGGACGGACCACTTGGCGTCCGAGCGGATGCGGACGTGGCCCTCGTGTCCAACGACGCGGCTGGCGGTGGCCTTGAAGAACAGCTCGGGGCGCTCGGCCGAGTAGACGCGATCGTAGAAGTCGCCGCCGCCGGCGGACTTGGACTCTTCCATGCGGGCGCTGCGGCTGCGGTAATAGGTGACGCCCGCGGCCCACACTTCCTGGTTGGCGATGGGCGCTTGAATCCCCGTCAAGGCAAAATCCGCCACGGCATCGCCCTGGTTGACGAGCGAGAGAAGATAGCCGTAGAGATCGTCGTGGGTGACGATCGCATCCCAACTGGACAAGGGAACACGGTAATAGATTCCGTCGTGTTCGACGGTTGCGCCGCTGAGTGTGCTGTAGAGTTTCATGGTTGCCGCTCCAGGAGTGAAATGATTTTATCCGCGTCGTACACGCAACCGGCCCACACGCCGCCGCTGGCCTGCACCAGCGCCGCCCACAGGCGCGTGTCCTCGGGCAGTTGAGGGTGGGGCGCAAGGTCGGGGCGCGGGCTGCGGGCTGCGAGGAGACGCGTGCCATCTGCTGCGCCGAAAACTTGTTGCGCGTCGCCGACGAGGTTCAGTGTGCCGGTGAGGGATTGACGGTCAATGACGATTTCGATTTGATCGCCTTCGAGGATTTTGCCGACGGGGCCGCCGGCCAGCGCCTCGGGCGAGATGTGGCCGATGCAGGCGCCGGTGGAGACGCCGCTGAAGCGCGCATCCGTCAACACGGCCACATGCTTGCAGTGGGGCAGTTGCTTGAGCGCGGCGGTAATCTGGTAGATCTCCTGCATCCCCGCGCCTGCGGGGCCGCCGCAGATGAGAACGACGACATCGCCGCGGGTGACTTCGCCTGACTTGATAGCGCGGATGGCGGACTCTTCCGAGATGAAGACGCGGGCCGGGCCGATGTGGCGATAGATGTTGGACTCGTCGACGAGGGAGGGATCGATGGCGGTGCTCTTGATGACCGAACCCTCGGGGGCGAGATTGCCCACCGGGAAGCAGATGGTGGACGTCAATCCTTTCGAGCGCGCGCGATCGGGCGCCATGATGACGTCTTCGGGATCGATGCCGTCGCGCTCGTGGAGGAGGCGGCGGAGTTCCCGGCGGAGTTCGCTCTGCTGCCACCAATCGAGAGAGGCATTGAGCGACTCGCCGGTTGCGGTGATCACGCTGGTATCGAGTAGGCCGGCGGCGCGGAGATGGAGCATGACTTCAGGGACGGCTCCGGCAAGAAAGACCTGCACCGTCGCAAAGCCGCGCGGTCCGTTGGGCAGCGCGTCCACCAGGCGGGGCGTCTGGCGGTTGACCTCGGTCCAGTCGGCCACGGTGGGGCGGGGCAGGCGCGCGGCGTGGGCGATGGCGGGAATGTGCAGCAGGAGATTGGTGGAACCACCGAAGGCTGCGTGAACAACCATTGCGTTGCGCAGCGCGGCGGGGGTGAGGATGGCTTGGACGCCGAGGCCGAGTTGATAGAGGCGCAACAGAGCGCGGGCGGAGCGGCGCGCGGCGTCAAGCCAGATGGGCTGGCCCGAGGGCGCGAGCGCGGTGTGAGGCAGCGAGAGGCCGAGGGCTTCTCCGACCACCTGGCTGGTGGCCGCGGTGCCCAGAAACTGGCATCCGCCGCCGGGAGATGCGCAGGCGCGGCAACCGACTTCAGCGGCGTACTCGAGGGTAATTTGATTTTGCGCGAAACGCGCGCCGATGGTTTGGACTTTGCCGGCGTCTTCGCCGGATTCGGGGAGCAGCGTGACGCCGCCGGGGACGAGGACGGCTGGCTGCGGGCCGGCTGAGGCCAGCGCCATCATCATGGCGGGCAGGCCCTTGTCGCAGGTGGCGATGCCGAGCACTCCCCTGCCGGTGGGCAGCGAGCGCATCAGCCGGCGCAGCACGATGGCGGCATCGTTGCGAAAGGGCAGCGAGTCCAGCATCCCCGCCGTGCCCTGGGTGCGGCCGTCGCAGGGATCGGTGCATGCGCCTGCAAACGGCGTTGCATGGAGCAACTTCAATTCGCGCGCTGCCTCGGCTACCAGCAGCCCCACTTCCCAGTGGCCGCTGTGAAAGCCGAGGGCAATGGGCTCGCCGTTTTCGGCGCGCAGGCCGCCATGGGTGCTGAGGATGAGGAATTCCGGATCGAGCAGCCGCGCTGGGTCCCAGCCCATGCCGGCGTTTTGCGTCAGGCCGAAGAGGTTTCCCGATGGCTCAGTGAGCAGCATCTCGGCGGTGAGCGGCAGCGCTCCGGCTGGCCCGGGAGCGTGCGTGGCCACGTCGAGCAGGCTGCCGCCTAAAGTTTCGAGGACCGACGCGAGGGAGAGGTTTGCGATGGGAATGCCCTTTCGATGGAGAGACACGCTCCGTAAAGGAACAGTTGCTCGTATGAGATGCTATAACGCTTGTGTGCCAGATGAACATATGTCTGATGAACAGTTGACGAAGGTAGCGGGCGCGGGCGCGGTGAGGGCGAGGCCGCCGGAGCACGCGCGCGGACTGCGGCGGCGCTGGGTTTACCTGCTTCCGGTGGTCTTTGTCACGTACAGCCTGGCTTATCTCGACCGGGCGAATTATGGATTTGGCGCGGCGGCGGGACTGGCGGAGACGCTGAAGATCAGCAATGCGCGGTCGGCGTTTCTGGGGTCGCTGTTTTTTCTCGGTTACTTTGTTTTTCAGATTCCGCTGGCAGACTATGCGAAGCGCAAGAGCGCGACGTTGCTGGTGTTTCTGGGGCTTGTGGGTTGGGGCACGACGGCGGCGCTGACCGGCGTGATTCACGTGTTTTGGCTGCTGGGGCTGGACCGGATGCTGCTGGGCGTGGCGGAGAGCGCGGTGTTTCCGTCGATGCTGATTCTGCTGACGCATTGGTTTACGCGGGCGGAGCGGTCGCGGGCCAACGCGATTCTCATCCTCGGCAATCCGGTGACGGTGCTGTGGATGAGCGCGGTGACGGGGTTCCTGATCAAGGCCGTGGGTTGGCAGATGATGTTTGTGGTGGAGGGTCTGCCATCTGTCCTGTGGGCGTTGGTTTGGTTGCTGGTGGCGCGGGACCGGCCGCGGCAGGCGCGCTGGATGAGCGCGCAATGCTGCGATGAGTTGATGGCAGAGTTGGAGCGGGAACAGACGACCATTCCTCCACGGGCAAACCTTTGGGCGGCGGTGCGGGCTCCCGGCGTGGTGCTGCTCTCAGTTCAATTCTTTTTTTGGAGCATTGGGGTTTATGGGTTTGTGTTGTGGCTGCCGACGATGATCCGCGCCGGATCATCGCGCGGCATTGGCGCGGTGGGCCTGCTCAGCGCGGTTCCGTTTTTGCTGGCGGTGATTTTGATGTTGGGTGTGGCGCACTCGGCCGATAAAGCTCTGAACCGGAAGCCGTATGTGGCGCCGTTTCTGGTGGTCTCGGGACTGGCGCTGTTTACTTCGTACGCGACGGCGGGGCACAGCTTCTGGCTGGCGTACGCGTTCTTGATCGTGGCCGGCGGGGCGATGTATGCGCCGTATGGACCGTTCTTCTCGATCATCCCGGAGATTTTGCCGAGTAATGTTTCGGGGCAGGTGTTTGCACTGATCAATAGTTGCGGGGCGCTGGGCGGGTTTGTGGGCACGTGGCTGGTGGGGCTCTTGCAGGCGTGGACGGGCGGGTCGCGGGCGGGTTTCCTGTTTATGTCGTTGTGCCTGACGGTGAGTGGGGTAATGATTTTGTTGTTGCGGACAGCTCATAGAGTGAAGGATTGATTCGATGGCATTTTCGTTTGCCGACTTGGGGTTTTGGCGGCTTGCGGTCCTGGCGCTGATTTTCGAGCTGGCACATGGGGCTCTAGAGGTTCATTGGCCCGGAATTCGGGGATCTCGCCTTGGGCCAAGACCATTAGCTGCTGTGCTTTTCATGTTTGCTGAGTCTCTCGTGCTGATGGCTGCGATCGCGGCGGCTATCGGGACGGTCGGGAAAATGCTACGGTCCGGTGTCCAGCCAATGAAGCGAATAGCTGTGGTGACTGCGATGACAGCTTGCCTCATTGGTATCTGTTTGCTTGTCTGGCAATACTAAGCGAGAGCAACCGGATTTGTGGCGGACTAGAGCGGGTCGCGGGTGTAGGCGCCGTTGACCAGGCGGAGAATGCCCAGCGGGTTTTCGTTTTTCAGTTCATCGGGCAGTGCCGCTTGCGGGAAGTCCTGGTAGCAGACCGGCCGCGCGAAGCGGTAGATAGCCTGCGTGCCGACGGAAGTATGCCGGCTGTCGCTGGTTGCGGGGGAGGGCCCGCCATGGACCATGGCGTGGCAGACTTCAACGCCCGTCGGATAGCCGTTCACAATGAGCCTTCCCGCCTTACCCTCCAGGATCGCAACCAGATCGGCGTAGTCGCCGAGATCGCTGCCGTCAGCCTGAAGCGTCGCGGTGAGCTGGCCTTCAAGCGCGTGTGCCAGGTCGATCAGCTCGGCGCGGCTCGCGTAGCGGACGATGAGTGTGCTGGGGCCAAAGATCTCTTTGGCAAGGTCGGGGTCGCGGAGCAGTTCGGCGCCGGTGGTTTGGAAGAGCGCGGGGGAGACGTGGACAGCGCCGGTGGGCTCGGCTTCGGGCTTTGCCAGGAGCGTGACGGCGGCGTGGGATTCTCTTTCCGTCAGACCGGATCTGTAGCTGCGGGAGATGCCTGCAGTGAGCATGGGCGCGGCGGGTCCTTGGCGGACGAGTACGGCAAGGGCATCGACGAGCGCGTCGGCATCGGCGTTGTTCGGCAGGAAGACGAGGCCGGGCTTCGTGCAAAATTGTCCCCCCCCCAGCGTGAACGAACCGAAGAGGCCGGTGGCAATCGCCGCGCCCCGCGCGTGCAGCGCCTCGGGGAGGATGAAGAAAGGATTGGCGCTGCTCATCTCCATGAAGCAGGGGATGGGCTCCGGGCGCTCGGCGGCACGTTGCATCAGCGCCCGGCCGGCAGACAACGAACCCGTGAAGCCGACGGCCTTGACGGCGGGATGCTCGACCAACGCCGAGCCCACCTGTGCGCCGGAGCCGAAGACAAGCGCGAAGACGCCGGGTGGAAGGCAGCAGGCTTTGATGCTCTGGCAGATGACCTGACCTACCAGTTCGCTGGTGCCTGGATGGGCCGAGTGGGCCTTGACGATGACGGGATTGCCGGCCGCGAGAGCCGATGCGGTGTCGCCGCCAGCCACGGAAAACGCCAACGGGAAATTGCTGGCGCCGAAGACGGCGACGGGGCCGAGTGGACGCAAGACTGAGCGGATGTCGGCGCGGGGCAGCGGCGCGCGCTCGGGCTGGGCGGGATCGATGCGCGCCATGGCCCATGAGCCTTCATCCGCCACTTCCGCAAAAAGGCGCAGTTGACTGGTGGTGCGGGCCAATTCGCCCTTGAGGCGCGCTTCGGGCAGGGCGGTCTCGCGGTGCGCGCGGTCCACCAGCTCCGCCGCAATGGCTTCAATGCCGGCGGCGATGTGGCGCAGGAACTCCGCTCTTTTTTGTCCGGAGAGCTTGGAGTAGGTGGCAAAGGCCTCTTGCGCCAGGTTGGCGGCGAGATCGACGTCTTCCGCGGAGGCGGAACGATAGACCGGTTCAAGCCGCGCGCCGGTGGCCGGTTCGAAACCGGCAAAGGCAGCCCCAACGCCTTCGCGAGACTTGCCATCGATGATTGAATGTCCTAGTAACATGAGCGCAATTCTAACAAAGAGCGGTGAAGGCTCTGTCACAGATATGCACGCGGGGCCGCCGGTGTTGCATGGGAGGAGGCTGCTGTTTGCGGCGAATCCAGCGGCCGCGTGTCTTATCGCGCCCTGCGGGTTTATGATGTTGCGCATGTCTAAGAAGCTCCGCTGGGGAGTACTCAGCACCGCCAACATCGGAATCAAAAAAGTTCTGCCCGCCATGCAGCGGTGCCAGTATGCCCAAATTGACGCCATCTGCTCCCGCGATCTGTCCAAAGCCCGCGAGGCCGCCCGCGAACTGGGCATACCCAGGGCCTACGGCTCGTATGAGGAGCTGATCGCCGATCCCGAGATCGACGCCATCTACAATCCCCTGCCCAACCAGCTCCACGTGCCGTGGACCATCAAGGCGGCGGAAGCGGGCAAGCACGTGCTGTGCGAGAAGCCGCTCAGCATGACCGTGGCCGAGGCCGAGACGCTGCTCGCCGTGCGCGCCCACACCGGCGTCAAAATCGGCGAAGCGTTCATGATCCGCAGTCATCCGCAGTGGCTGCGCCTTCAAGAGTTCATTGCCGCGGGGCGCATCGGCGAGCTCCGCACCATCTCCGGCGTCTTCAGCTACTACAACACCGACCCGAAGAATATTCGCAACCAGGTGGAGTGCGGCGGCGGGGCGATGTACGACATTGGCTGCTACCTCATCCAGGCCGCGCGCACTGGGTTTGCGCAGGAGCCTACGCGCGTTGTGGGCCTGATTGAGCGCGACCCGGTGATGAAGACTGACCGGCTGGCTTCGGCGATTCTCGACTTCCCTGCCGGCCACGCCGTCTTCACATGCAGCACGCAGGTTGTTCCGTACCAGCGCGTGCATTTCCTGGGCACCAAGGGGCGCATCGAGATCGAGATTCCCTTCAATGCGCTGCCCGACCGGCCCATGCGGTTGTTCATCGACAACGGCGACCTGACCGGCGCGGGCATCGTGACGGAGAGCTTCCCGGTCTGCGACCAGTACACGCTGCAAGGGGATGCGTTCTCCAAGGCCATCCTGGAGGGCACCGAGATTCCGGTCACGCTGGAGATGGGCATCCACAACATGGCGGTGATCGAGGCGGTATTCCGCTCGGCGCAGACCGGGCAATGGGTGGCGACTGGGCGGTAAGGCGGGGGCGGTAACATTGGAGGGACAGCGGCGCGCCTGGGCCGTTGCGCCTCGGCCATGGTTTGTGGGCTGGATCACATTTTGCGGCAGGGTGCAGGGGTGTACACTGCGCTTCGAACCTGAGCCGGGAACATGCCTGTCGAAGAGAACCCTAGTATCTTGAGCTACACGCGGGGGCCCAGCCGGCCCCTGCTTGAATTGACCATCGGCAACCTTTTGCATCGGACTGCGGAACGGTTTGGCGACCGGCTTGCCGTGGCCTCGTGCCATCAATCGAAGCGGCTCACCTGGGCTGCGTTGAGCGCCGAGGCCGACCGCGTGGCGCGGGGCCTTTGGTCTCTCGGCATCCGCCGCGGCGACCGCGTGGGCCTCTGGTCCACCAATTGCATCGAGTGGATCGTGATGCACATGGGTTGCGCCCGCGCCGGCGCGGCGCTGGTCAACGTCAATCCGGCCTACCGCTCGCACGAGTTGCAGTTCACGTTGCAGCGCTCGCGCATGAAGGCTTTGTTTCTCTGGCACAAGGACAAGCGCGCCGATTATGAAGAAATCCTCGGCCGCGCGCGGCACGGGCTCTCACTTGAACTGGAGCACACCCTCTACTTCGACTCGCCGGAGTGGCCGGCGCTGCTTGAGGCCGACGGCCGCCTGCCGGATCGCGTGACCGTGGACGATGTGGCCAACATCCAATACACCAGCGGGACCACGGGGCTGCCGAAGGGCGTGATGCTCACCCATCACAACGTGGTGAACAACGGACAATTTCTGGCGCAGGGATTCCACTACACCGAGCAGGACGCGATCGTAGTGCCCGTGCCGCTGTTCCATTGCTTCGGCTGCGTGATCGGGACCATGTCGGCGCTCAACTCGGGCGCGGCCATCGTTCTGCCCAACTGGACCTTCGATCCGCGGGCCACGCTCAAGGCCGTGCATGATGAGCGCGCGACTTCGGTCTACGGCGTGCCTGCCATGTATGTGGCCGAGATGGCGCTGCCGGATTTCGCGAGCTTTGACACCACCAGCCTGCGCACCGGCATGATGAGCGGCGCGCCCTGCCCCGTCGAACTGATGAAGCGGGTGCTCAACGAGATGCACTGCCGCGAACTGGTGATCGCCTACGGGCAGACCGAGACTTCGCCGGTGGTGACGATGAGCGACGCCGACGACACCATCGAGATTCGCGTCTCGACGGTCGGGCGGGCGATGCCGCAGACCGAGATCGCCATCGTCTCCATGGCCAACGGCGAGGCGCTGCCCATCGGCGAGCAGGGCGAGGTCTGCGTGCGAGGCTACGCGCTGATGAAGGGCTACGACGGCGACCCCGAAGGCACCGCGCAGGTGATCCACAAGGACGGCTGGTTGCACACCGGCGACCTGGGCATCATGCATGGGGACGGCTGCATCCATCTCACCGGCAGGTCAAGAGACGTGATCATCCGTGGCGGAGAAAACATCTATCCTCGCGAGGTGGAGGAGTTTCTCTACACGCACCCCAAGGTGGATGAAGCGCAGGTAGTCGGCATTCCCAACGCGCGGCTCGGAGAGATTGTGGCGGCGTGGATTCGGCTGCGGCCCGGCGTGGAGGCGACGGAAGAAGAGATCAAGGAGTTCTGCCAGGGCCAGATCGCGTACTACAAGATTCCCGAACACGTCCGCTTTGTCACCGAGTTCCCCGCGACCCTCTCGGGCAAGATCCAGAAGTACAAGATTCGCGAGTTCGAAATTGAAGCGCGCGGGTTGCAGTCGGTGGCTAACGCCGAGACGGCGTAGCGGCGGCGCGGTGCATTGAAGCTCGGCGATCCCAGGTCCCGCGCGGAACCTGGGATCGCTGCTGGCTACGGGCGCGTGCAATCATCCAGCTTGCCGACGCGTCATTGCGCCTTCAGCATCTTTTGCGCGTGCGCTTGCAGGATGAGAGCCCGCTGGTGCATGTCGGCGGCAGAGTTTTCGCCGGTGTCGCGGCCATCGAAGTAGAGCGCCCACCATTCGCCGCCCTCGCCGGGAACCGGAAAGAGCTTGCCCGGCTCCTGCTGCGCGCGCAACGCCCAGAACATATCGCCGGCTACATTCGGGTTTGTTTCCACTTCGCCAAGGTGCTTCTTCAAATCGGCGATTGTGCCGTTCGAGCGGTCCCAGCCGAACTCTTCGACAATCAGGACCTTCCCGGCCTTGGTCACCTTGTCGGCATCGGCCGGAAGATTCCACGGCTGCGACCAGTGCTCGTAATAATGCTCGACATAGATGTCGGCGTCCTTTTCCGCGAGCCTTTCCGGAGACGCAATGGGGCCGACCATCACGTTGCCGTTGATCACCAGGTGATTGGGGTCGTGCTTCTTGATGTAGGAGATGATTCGGTTTTCCCAGGCCACCGGGGAATCGCCGATTTCGTTGTCGGTCTCCCAGGCGAAGATGGCGGGATCGTCTTTGTAGGCCACGCCGGTGTAGCTGTTCACGCGCGTGAGCACCTTCTGGATGAATTGCTCGAAATCGGAGACCACCGGCTCCTCAAAGAAGTTGACGCCGCTTCTCCAGTGCGAAAAAACATCCCTGCCGCCGACGTAGTAGTCCTGCTCGCTCACGAGGACCAGGTCGAGGCGAATACCGTGATCGGCGGCGGACTTGATGACGTAGTCGAGCTGCTGCAAGGCGCGCTCGTTGAAGACGCCCAACTCGGGCTCAATGGCCAGCGGACTGCCCTGCGTGCCGGCCGAGTAGACGCGGGCCACGGTGCCGCCCATCTTGCGCAGCGTCTCGAAGGCATCGTCGATGGCGAACTTCGAGGGATAGTAGGCGTCGATCTTTCCCGTGATGGAGACGATCAGGCTGTAGCGGTTGCTGGCCAGATTCACGTTGTCGAGATTCGCGCCGGCGAAGCGGAACTGCTTGCCGTTGAGCATCAGCCGCGATCCGGACCGTGTGACGAAGCCGGAGATGCGCGCGGCTTTCTGGGTGGTTCCGCCGGTCTGAGCAAGAGCGATTGGACTCAGGATCAGCGCGATACCAAGCGCAAGAATGCTGGATTTGATTTGCATATGAGCCTCACTAATTGATGTGGAATTGCGTTTGCGGCTTTCCATGGTTTCTCCACTGCGTGCTTCATCCGCTTTCCGCGGAAACAATGCGGCCGGTCAGGCGGGCTGAATCCGGAAAACGGCGAGACCGCCGCCGGCGGACCGGTCCTGTTTGACAACACAGTTGAAGTTACCCAATTCCGCCTCAGACATTTTCACGGGCCCGGCTGTGGACCAGAGGTCCGTAACGACATAACTCGTGCGGCCGCCAAGCCCGGTGCCGGAGAGATCGATCTTGAGCTTCAGGGTTACAAGACGATCCGGGTTCCGGTTTGCGGCGACGAGAATGGCGCCTTCGTCGTCCCACCGGAGATAGGGGACCGGCACATGAATGTCCGCCTGGCATTGCACCGCTTTGAGGTTGGGCATCCGGCCTCCGGGACACATGGCGAGAGCCCTGGAATGTTGTTTGCGGATCGCGATCATCTTCCGGACATCCGCGAACATGTCTTTATGCCGGGACTCCTTGAGTTCACTCCAGTCGAGCATGGCGCCATAAAGCCACCGGCCCTTTCCCGCATCCTTGCCGCCAAAGAGATTGGGAGAAAGCCCAGGCAGCGCGTGGAAGGTGGCGTCAAACTCCTCTCCGGAAAAGAAGATGGGGATCATGGGCGAAAACAGGAACGAGTATCCGAAGACCGACCGGCTTCCCTGCGCGACATAGGGATTCTTTTCCAGGGGAAATCCTTCCCATCCTTCGTCGTGACAACTGAGCTCAATCGACGATCCCCATTCAAGCGTGGCGATGTAGATATCCACTTCCGGGCCTGCCACGAACGAGTGGGCAAACCCCGGTGCATCCACAAAGACCGGCTTGCCGGCCCATCCTGCGGTTCGAAGCTGCCACGCTTCCGCCATATCGTTGCGCACGACGATGTTGGCGATTGGCTTCGGGGAGAGATTTTCCAGCCTGATCTGCACATCGGGAAGCCCGTCGGGACCAGGTTCCGAGCGGCCAACCCGATCTGCGGCCAGGCCTACGAGGCGAACCCCGAGCCGCCCTTCTCCCCGCGTGCTGCCCACAACGGATTCGCCGTCCTTGTAGTGGATCTCGACCTGGTAGTATCCAGCCCGGCCGAACTTGCGGTCATAAAAGCCGGGAAGGTCGTTGACCAGGACCTCATTCAAGGCATCGTCCTTCGTCTGATCTGTTCTGACGGGGTTCTGTGTCTGCGTGAAGTCGGTCACTCCGTGGATTGCGGATTTGCCCTCCTCCCAGATCACGATCGGGTGCCCGGCAGCGGCGGCATTCCGGCGAATGCGCAGCCACAGATCGGGACGGAAGATGGCGACATCCAGGCGATAGCCGTCGACACCGTAGTGGGTCACGAAGCCGGTGTAGATTTTGACCCACCAGTCATCCAGATCGGTGTGGCCGCCGGCCCAATCGAAATCCGTCATGCCCCAACTGCCGCCACGAAACCATTCCGGATGCGCCTTGATGACAGAACTGTCTTCCATCAACCCGTGGGTGATTACATCGAGAAATACCTGAATGCCGCGGCGGTGGGCTTCGTCTATCAGTTGCTTGAACTCCGCGGCGGTGCCCAGCGTGGGATCGAACTGGTCCGGTTCGATGACCGCATATTGCGTCCAGATGTTGTAGAAATGGCGCGCGTCGCAGAGGGAGTTGCCGGTGAGCCACATGCCGGTGACGCCTAGATCCTGAAGATAAGGCAACCGGGCGCGCAAGCTGTTGAAGGTTCCACTCTCAGGCCCGTGCGGCGAGGTGAATCCCTTGGGGGCGACCTCGATGACGATGAGGTCCTTCATCCAAGGCGGCGAGGGTATGTTCGACATGTCGGCGTGCGGCGCGGGAGCGTTGCCCTGGCTCGACGGCGCGCTTTCCGCGATGGACGCCACCAAAGGGATCGATGGACTCAAGGCCAACACGGTTCCCGCTTTCAGAAAACTCCGTCTGGACCATGGCCGCAATGGATCGCATATTTCCGTCATGATTCTGTCCGCTCCTGTGCCGCATGGCTTTCGGCAAGGTCGCCGGAGAGGTTTCGCATAAGAGCCTTGCAGAATGAAGTAGAAATTTGACCCAAACATTACGCCAAGCGCCGGATATGGTCAAGGCTTGAGTTGGAAGGCCCGCCGGAAACAATTCACGGAAGGTTGACAAAACCGGCTGCCCAAACCAGCATGATAAGCAGGAGAGCTTCCCCGATTTTGCCGCGATCCTGGTTGTTGATGTTCCCCCGAGTTGGAAAGGCGCGCAGCGGCCCGCTCTCAATCGCGTGGTGCTACCCGCTTTGCATTCCCGCCAAGGAGGTTGGATGAGGGTTTCAGCGTCTTGCTCACGGCTGATGCTGTTGCTGTTGCTCTTCGCTCCCCGCTTGTGGGCGCAAGGGCCGCCGTTTCAAACCGACGATCCGGTTCCGGTAGACCTGCACCACTACGAGTTCTACATCTTCGGCGGCGTCGACGGGACTCCGGTCGAACTCGACTCGACGGGCCCGGCCTTCGAGTTCAACTGGGGCGCTGTTCCCAGGGTTCAGCTTCATGCCATCCTACCCTGGGGCGAGATTGCGCCAACCAACAATCCCGTCTATCTGCCCGGCGGCACGGGACCCAGCGCTTTTGGCCTCACCGATATGGAACTGGGCGCGAAGATCGCCTTTTTCAAGGAAACGAAACACCTTCCGCAGATCGGCAGCTTCACCATGTTCGAGATGCCTACGGGGAGTTACACCAAGGGACTGGGCGTGGGCAAAGTCTGGTACAAATTGCCGCTCTGGCTGCAAAAGAACGCCGGCCCGTGGACCTTCGATGGCGGCGCCGGATACCAGGTTGTTCCGCAGACCGGCTATCGCAACTTTCCGTATACCGCGTGGCTGGTTAAGCGGGTGCTGAGCAAGAAACTGGAGTTGGGAGTCGAGGTCTTTGCCCACGGGCGCGAGGGTTTTGCCGCGCCGCAAACCCAGTCTTCCACCATGATGGACGCGGGCGGCTACTACCACTTCAAGAATCCCGACCATCAACTGCTGTTTGCTTACGGCCACTCGATCGCCGGGCAGACGGAGAACTACGCCTACCTGGGCATTTACTGGACCTGGGGCAAAGACGACAAAAAGCCAACCGCGGGCCAGGCATTGCTGGCTGGTCCGCCGGGCTGGAACAGTTTCTGATGCATGAATGCCTCGTCAGCGCGAGGGCCAAGGCTTTGACGGAGAAACCTACCGATGGAATTCACAACACGGGGTCTTTGGACGTTGGTGCATGGCATGGGCTTTGGCGCGCTCTACCTGCTGGCATCTTCCGGCGCGCTGGTGGAGTTATACCGGCGCTGCCGGGCAGATACGCAGGCATCCATTACGAGCCGGGACAATCTCTTTCTCAACGTCTATCTCGTCACCATGGCTGTGCTGGCATGGGCGACAGTGCTCACAGGAACCTACATGATCTATCCCTGGTACCGGGCCGTTGCGCCTGCGGGCACAGCCGGCCTGGCCGCATTTCCGCAGATGCTGCTCAGGTCGAATCCTGCCACAGCGGCGTGGCACTCGCTTGGAATGGAGTGGAAAGAGCACGTGGGTTGGCTGACGCCAATTGCGACGACCATGGCGGCCGCCGTTCAAATCAGGTACGGCCGCAATTTGAAAAACCATCCACAGCTTGGCGCGGCAGTTCTCGGCTTTGTCCTGGTTGCGTTTCTTGCCGCGGGCATCGCGGGCTTCTTTGGCGCCATGCTGGATAAACACGCGCCGGTCGAGGGCGGATCGATGGTGCGGCTCGCGCAAGGAGACTCACGATGAAGTCAAGCGATTCGGATCTTCGAGGCACTCAGGATGGGACGCCGAACGGCTCGGGCGCGGCGGCTGTGCTTGCGGCGGGCATTGGGTGCTTTGCCCTGGCATTGCTGGCGATCGCGGCGGACAATTCGCTGTCCTTGAAGGCTCTGCTGGTTTTCTACAAGCCGACGGGCGTTCTCTCGGGCGTGACCACTGTGGCGATCCTTGTGTGGCTTGCGAGCTGGGGCGTTCTGGAGCGCCGTTGGAAAAAACGGACAGTCGCGCTGGGACGCATTGCCGGAGTTGCCCTTGCGCTGCTTTGCCTGAGCCTGTTGCTTACTTTTCCGCCGATTGCGGACCTCTTTTGAAACAAGTCATCACGAGGCTGCGCCCTGACTTACTTGCCGATCAGGAGTCTTTCCGCTGTTGCAATGCCGCCCGCGCGCAGAATGCCGGGAACATTGAAATGGGCCACGTAGTCGGCGTCCGATGCCAGAGCGGGCAGATTCTCAAGATGCAAAGGAACTGAGGCTGGCATAAGGGCCGCCGCGAATTCTGCCCACAAGGCGGCATCGCCAGTGGCATAGACCTCGACGCCACGACTGCTCTTGCCGGCGTAGACAATTGCCGTCACAATGTCCTGCACGCGGGCGGCATCGTCGCTCACGTTGAAGGTGAGATACTTTGGCCGCCCTGCCGCGGCATCGGCACGGTCTTCCACGCCGGCATCGGGCAGCAGCTTCAACGCGTCGCCCGTTGGGCCGCCTTCATTCCGAGGCGCCCTGGCAGCGCCGGTCTGAAAGGCATCAAGCAGCAGAATGGCACGTCCCTCTTT
>Ga0302320_10014056_pt1 | contig 16600 bp, 13 predicted proteins | sample Bog_T0_3_FD_202130 | JGI IMG/M metagenome (GOLD analysis project Ga0302320, IMG submission 202130) | Peat permafrost microbial communities from Stordalen Mire near Abisko, Sweden - Bog_T0_3 | ecosystem: Environmental > Terrestrial > Soil > Wetlands > Peat | place: Sweden: Abisko, Stordalen Mire... | reverse complement strand
CACTTCTGTCCAGGTATTGATCGAGTCTGCTTTGGCCGTGCTCTCACGTTCCTGCTTCGTCGTCAGCGCTCCTGAAGTTGTAGGATTACTAGGGAGCCTTCGCCATGCACTCCTTCGAATTCGCTACCGCCCAGCAGATTCTCTTTGGACCCGGAAAGATTACTCAGCTTCCCGCGCTCGCCGCGCAGCACGCACTCCGCCGCTGCATGGTCATCACCGGAAGTTCTTCCGCTCGTGTGCAAACGGTCATTGATCTTCTCACCAGCGCTGGCGTTGAGGTCACGATCTTCAGCGTCGCTTCCGAACCGAGCGTGTCCATGCTGCGCGAAGCCGTGGCCATGGCCGTCGCGGCCCGCTGTGACGGCGTGGTCGCCATCGGCGGCGGTTCTGTACTCGATACCGGCAAGGCCGTGGCCGCGCTGCTGCGCAACACCAAAGACATCTTCGAGTACCTCGAAGTCATCGGCAAGGGTCGCCCGCTCGAACACCCCAGCGCACCTTGCATCGCCGTGCCCACCACCTCTGGCACCGGCGCGGAGGTCACGCGCAACGCCGTTCTCTTTTCTCCCGAGCACGCCGTGAAGGTAAGCTTACGTTCCGTCTCTATGCTGCCCGTAGCGGCCATCGTCGATCCCGAACTTACTCGTGAGGTCCCGCCCGCAACCACCGCCGCCAGCGGCATGGACGCACTCACTCAGCTCATAGAGCCGTACACTTCACGACGTGCCAATCCACTTACCGATGCGCTCTGCGTCGAGGCCATTCCGCTCGCCGCGCGCGCGCTACTCAAGGCCTTCCACGATGGAGCCGACATGGAGGCACGCGCCTCCATGTCACTCGCCAGTCTCTTCGGTGGACTCGCCTTGGCCAATTCCGGGCTGGGCGTCGCACACGGCTTCGCGGGCCCGCTCGGTGGAATGTTTGACGCACCACACGGAGCCATCTGCGCCGCCATCCTGCCGCACGGAATGGAGGCCAACATCGCGCACCTCAAGCGCTCGCCCACCTTGGAAGCGGCCGCCATTCTTCAGCGCTACCGCGTTGTCGCCCGCCTGCTCACCGGACGCGACGCAGCGCAACCCGAAGATGGCGTGCTCTTCGTGCACGAGCTCAGCCGCGAACTTCAGATTCCATCGCTCGCAAAATTTGGAATGGGGCCTGAACACGCGAAGGAGGTCGTGGAGAAATCCGCGCGCGCCAGCAGCATGAAGGCGAATCCGGTCACGCTGTCTAATGAAGAGCTAACGGAAGTGTATTTACATTCTCTCTGAGCGGGACGCTACGATTACTATTCTGGTCAATGGTTGCGACCCTGCCCCGTGACTAACCTTGCAATCGTTCGACTGGGTGCTGAACGATTGCTCAAATGGTAAAGTTCGCCTATTCAACCATTGCCTATCTCAACAATCGTTGTTCCCGCTCCAACGTGCCGGAATTCTGGCCGCAGCGGCTCTACTACTCCTCTTCCGAATCGTTGTATGCGCGACGCGCGCGGAATTCCAGCCTCGGATCGCTGGTTGCAAGAACTCGAACTGCATGCTGCCCTCCCGTCTGCTCTGGCAGCGCATAGGTCAGAACATACCCGCTGTGCAGATCATCCAGTACAGTGCTCAGCACCTGCTCCACATCGCTTCCGGGCGCAAAGCTCAAGCCACCTGTATTCGTCGAAAAGTATTGCAGCACGCCATCTCCGCGGCCTGAGCCCAATTTTGCAGGACAGGGGTTGACGCTGTAGATGGCCGACTGGAGATTCTCTGAGGCCTCGATTACAGAGGGCGCGCTGTGCATGCTGATGGTGTCCACGCCATCGGAGAACAGGATCATCGCCAACCGCGACTGCGGATCACGGTCACGCTTCAGAAGTTCCGTGGCTTCGAAAAGCGCATCATAGAGCGGTGTGGCGCCGCTTGCTTGCAGCGAATCCAACTTCTGCTGCGCGGAGTCTGCGTGGCAGTTGCGCGCGCAGAGCAGTTGCGCCTGCAAGCCTCCGAAGGTGATGATTGAAACTCTGTCACGTTCGCCCCACTTTGATTTTTCAATAAAGCTTTTCACCTCGGCAACCTCCTGCGGAATCTTCGTTGCCACCGAGTCGCTCGCGTCGAGCAGTATTACGAGATCCAACGGGCTCTCCGAAGCCGCGCGGAAGCTGCGGAAATGGCGGATGATCGCTCCGTTGTCCGCCACAGCAATATCCGTTGCATGCAAAGTCTTGATGCTGTGTCCCTGCCGATCAGAAGCTGCGAAAGCCAGTCGCACTTCGTTCACATTAGCGCGGATTACATACCCGTCGTCCCCGGCATAGAGCGGAATGGAACTCAGTGCTACTGCCACAAACAGGGACGCCAGGAAAAGTGTGACTCGCTGCAAATTGGAAAGCTGCATTGCACGCTCCTTCGTTCAATCTTGCGAACGGTTCTTTTCGAGGAGCGCGATACGACAATCGTTGTATTGCAGACATTTATCTGCCGCAGTGGGGAGTTCGCTGCTTCTGAACCAGCGAACGGCAATTTTCATTTTGCATTCGGCAATTTTTCTTCAGAATTGCCGCGCTTCATCCGTCATGTGGGCGCAGACTTTTGGTAATGCAATAGGGGTGCTGGTGCGTGAATGGACGAAGCGGATCATCGCGCAAACAAGGCGCGGAAGAGGCAAATTGAAAATGCCCACGAGTACCGGAGCTGCTTCTGCGAGCTTCGGTACTGATGGGCTGAGGGCATGATGATTGGCGCGTCTGCCGCCGTTGCCGCAATTTGCGCGCTTATCTGGAACTGGCGGGCAGCATGGATGCGTGTGGCGGATTGCGCGCTTCGTAGTTTACGCTGCGCGCCATCATTCTCGCGGCAAGCTCTTTGCGCTCTTCTTCGCGGTCCCACTCAGAGCGCAAAGTCATCTGCCGAATTGCGAAGTGCGGCTTCTCCTTTTCGTCGTCGGAGAATGTGACCAGTTCATTTTTGCGGATCAGAAAATCCATGTTCTCCGCCAGGGGAATGAACGCATCCTTCTGCCTTCCCTCAACGACGTAAACAACCTTGTCGCTCATAATTGTGTACTCCGGACAGGTGCCCTGCGACTGGGCAGGAACCCCGGACATGCTGGCCATGAATCCATGTTGAGCGGCACACTCTGCCATTCGCATCTTGATCACCGTGCCCTTGAATGACCACCTTCCCTGAGCCTGCATAAGGGTTGTGGTTCCTAGAACAAAAACAAACAGCAAAGTTGCGCGCTTCATCGATCCTCCTCGATAGCTTCCGCAACGCGTAATAAAACGAGAGCGGAACCATGGGTTTCAAGCTTACTAACGGCAGATGTATGCCCGCGCATGAGAGCTTGGCCGCATTGAACGCGCTCCCTCTTTCCCGGATCAGCACGGTGAAGGTCGTTTCGGAAATGGGATTGCCATGAGCGAATCAGTGGGGGGAGTTGGATGTTGCGGAGCGCTGCCATGGCGGTCGCACTCAGTAACACAGCGCGCGTTGCATCCCGGAATTTCGATTGATTACTTGGAACTGCTCAGTTGGAATATCTGCACTCGACGCGCATCTACGATGTACACGCGCCCGGTGGAATCAGCCCACATTCCCGTTGGCGCATTAAACTCGCCCATTCGAATGCCGGGCCGCCCGAAGGCACCGAGCAGTTGTCCATCATGACTGTATTCTCGAACCGTTCCGCTGCCCGGATCGCTCACGTAAATGTGATTCTCAGCATCCATGAAAATGCCAGGGAATGGACCTTTCTGAAAATCAGCGCTGTTCGTAATCTTGAACTCTTTAAGGAATTTCCCCTGAAGATTCAGGATATGTATGCGCGTCGAGTCGAGCACAATGAGCTCGTCGTTGTGGACCAGTACAGATTCAGGATATTGGAATTCACCTGGCGCAGTGCTTCCGGTTCTTGTGCTGAACTCCATGCCGGGACTTTCGCTGGTCCCAATTCGCGCGAGAACGTTTCCCTGCAGATCAAGAATGAACAGTGTATGGCGTGGGGGATCGACAACATAAAGGTGACTGGCTTTGCCATCGATTGCGATGCCCATGGGATGCTCGAACAGTCCTTCTTCGCCGAAGCTTCCGATGGTGCGAACGAATTTTCCTGCAGCGTCATACACCAGCACCAAACCACGCTCGGAATCAGAGACATAGATATTGTCATCGGCATCCACGGCGACTCCGCTGGGCGAATGAAGACGCCTGCCCGGCCCACCGACAATCTGAAATGAATCTCCTGCGCTGTAAGCGAGCACGTGCAAACCGTGTCCGGCAGTATCGGTAACGATGACACGATGCTGTGAGTCGGTGGTTACGGATTGTGGGGAGATGAGAACCCGCTTAGCACCATAGGCCAGGGAGACGAAGGAGTCGCGAAGCTCCTCAATGGAAGAATGTCCTTTGGCTACCTGTACGGCGCGCTCGGGTGGCTGAACATCCTCGACCATTCGCTCATTCTGATGAAGCTCGACGTTCGGCGGCACTTGGGCCATAATGGCGTCTTCTTGTTTGAGTTGCTCATCTGGTTTAATGCCCGGTTGGCCAACCGGTCCAGTCATGGAATCCATGAACTTGCCGAGTTTGGAGAGAGCTTTGAATTTGCCATCGGCTGAGAACGCGCCGATGTACTCCAATTGGCGGTCGCCACCAAAAGAGATGCGAGGGAATGCCCGCACACCTGCCGCGGGTTGCTTCCCTGCTGGAGCCTCCGCGCTGGGCGACTTCCATGCATACGCCAACCCGGAAACGCCTTGCAGCACGAGGCCGAGCAACACGATGGCTGCCATTACGCGTAATGCGGAGCGGGCGGCCGCTACTCTCGATTCAGTTGATGTGAGCTTTTCCATGGTCGTAGCAGCTACATGCGCCATCGTTCGGGCCGGTGATTACCGATTGTGAAGGCACTTATATCGCCACGTTCGAATGAATCGAGAGTGTCTCAAAATTTTTCTTACGATTGCCCTGTGGTTCTGCCGCCAGAAATGGTCGCGCGGATGCAACGCGGAAAATCAATAAGCCAGTTTGCCCTTTGTCAGGCTCTGAACAGTGTAAAAAAACACAGGAGTTGTGTTATTTCCATCACGGTATATGAGGCTGACAAGAAAGCATTGCTGGCTGAGTGAGAGAACCTACTCTGCAATGCTAGTGAAGTGATCAGGTACCATGAAATTACACGTTCCAGTAGAGCTACAATCTGCCATGCAGGAGATGAAATCAGTGAAGTTGACTGACGCGCTATTCGCATATCGCGCACACACAAAGGCGCTCCTATTCCTTGCTGCCGTGTGTTTCTTATTTCCGGGAACCATCCCTGCCGCGGCGCAAGCGGGCAAGCGGATCATCTTGAAAGATGGTTCCTGGCAAGGCATTACAAAGTATGAGGTGCAAGGAGAACGCACGCGCTACTTCAGCTCCCAACGATGGGAGTGGGAAGAGGTGCCACGCGATCTGGTGGATTGGAAAGCTACTAAGGAATGGAATGAGCGAAAGATGCAATTGCCTCCTGAAGAGGACGAGCCAAGCAGAAAGGCGGATTCGACAGACGCATTGACTGTGGCACCCGGGCTAAGACTTTCAAGCCCAGGCGGGGTATTCATTCTCGACACATTTTCAGGCGAGCCTTCGCTCGTTGAATTGACACAGGAGCCTGGCGTGCTGAGTCATGAAAGCTCAGGCATCTTCCATTCCGGCATAGGCTCAAAAGCATCCTTCAAACAACGCTTCGAGTTGAGGGGCGAGCACGCGCGTACGCAGGCGCACGTACCGGTGCCGCGCATCTTCATCAAGATTGCCGAGGCCGACGAAGAACCTAAAATTGCGCCCATAGACCGCTTTCGCATTGTGCGACTGGAGCCGGAGAAAAACTCTCGCGTTCTCGCCAACGTGGATGTCACCATCACTGGCCAGCAGAGCCAGACACAAGAGTTTGAGCCCTTTCGGATTGAGACCTTTAGCGAAGGATGGCTGAAGATAATCCCGCTGAAAGGACTCATCCCTGGCGAATATGCGCTCGTGGAGATGCTGGATCAAGGTCGGTTCAATAGTTATGCCTGGGATTTTGGAGTCAACCCCCATGCTCCCTTCAATGCCCGTTCACAAAGGCCGGACCCGGCATTGAAGGATAATGCAAAGACGCTTCAGCCTGAGCTGGAGCCACGGGAAAAGTAAGTCATGTTCGAATGTTCGCAATGCCGAGCGGGGTGCTCAGTCACAGAGTTTTGCGTTCACGGAGCGCAGGTCTTCTAACTCAAAGAGCTGCTGGATCGCACTGGTCAGTTCCGGGCGCCCGGGCATTTCTTTCAACTGCCTCGCCAAGGTCGCGGAGATCCTCTGAGTAATGTGGGAAGAGAGCGCCTGGAGCGCCACTTCCTGATCCTCGGTGAACGGCCCGAACTGCTCTTTCAGTTGATCCATCTCCTGACGGCAGATCTGTTCCAATTTTTCGCGCATACCCGAGATGGTGGGCAGCACTGACTCGGATAGAAGCTTGCTGCGAAAGCCCGCTGCTTCCGAGGCGATGATGCGCTCTGCCACAGGCAAAAATTCGCGGCGCTCTTCCCGCTCGTCCATGGCAGTGCATAGATCGTCAAGATCATAGACCGAGACGCCATCCAGCGTGCGGACCTTTGGATCCACCGTACGCGGGACAGCCACATCCACGAGGACGAGATTCTTGTTCTTTCGCTCGCGCAACACAACCTCGAGCTCTTCCCGCGTCAGCAGCACGCGGTGAGAGGCGGCAGAGACCACGGCATCCGCCCACAGGATTTGCTCCCAGAGGCTTTCGGCGTGCGCGGCTTTCACCTTGCATTGACGTGCAAGCTGCTGGGCGTGCTCCCAGCTGCGATTTACGACGGTGATCTCGCCGGTTCCTGCATTCTGGAACTCACGCACGGCCGACAGAGCCATCTGCCCCGCGCCAAGTATTACCACGCGCCGCTGATGCAAATCGCCGAGCGACTCACGACAGATCGCGACCGTTGCTTCCGCTACAGTCGCCATTGGCGATGAAGAGCCCAGCTCGTGACGAACCCGGCCAGCCACACCGAATGCTTTGGCCATCAGAGCGTCCAGAAAACGCCCGGTGGTGCTTGCCCGCTGTGCCTGCTGCCAGGCCGCAAGGATCGAGTTCGTTGCTTCCGCCTCGCCGAAGACCGCCGAATCCATTCCCGATGCCACGCGCAAAACGTGCGCTACGGCAGCATCGCCCACCAAGCGGTAAAAATTTGACCACTCCGCGAGTTTCAGATTGTTGGAGCGGGTGAGATAGCGGAGCACTGAGTTGGCAGCTTCCGAAGCGTCCTGAGTCCAAACGTGGAACTCAGTTCGGTTGCAGTTGGAAAGGACAATTACCTCATCGATGGCGTCCGAGCGGACCAACATCGAGAGTGCCTCAGATCTTTGGATGGGGTTCAGCAGAAATCGCTCACGCATGAACAGCTTGGCACTACGCAAGCTGATACCGATCACGACGAGAGTCGGTTCCACGACGCCCTCCTATCCGTATGAAGATAGGGCACACCAAGGGCCAAACCCCGAACAAATCGTTAGCATATTTCTCGTCTGTTTTCAGGTACTTAGGAATTCAGGATATTCGATTGCGCGAGACTAGCCAAAATCCTTGTGGGAATTAACCCAGAAGTGCGAGGGTTTTCGCAGTCACTCATATCCCTGCGTAGTTCGACACTCGGCAGAAGTTTGCTGTTCAGCACACAGAGAAGCGACCTGCCAGCCACTTCTCTGGGGGCGATGTGTAGTTAAGAAGCAATGGTGGAGCTCAATGCGGTGAGGCGCCTACCTCTTCGTCTTCTGAGTGGATCAGGCCGAATTTCTTGAGTTTGTAACGTAGCGCATCGCGGCTGATGTCGAGCAGCTTTGCTGCCTGAGTCTGATTCCGGTTGGCCTGGTGCATGGACATTTCGACGAGAGTGCGTTCAATTTCCTCTAGACTGGTGCCACCTTCGGGAATGGAGAGCCGCGGAATGTTCTTTCCGTTGACCACCTGCACCTCTTGAGGCTGTTGGCTGATGATGCTTGTGCCAGCTGCGACATTGCCTCCGGAAGAGACCTCAAAAGCAGTCAGGCTGCTGAGCGGCGAGCCTACGGAGAACGGGAGGTAGATCGGGCGCAGCATGTCATCGTCCTCGAGAATCATGGCGCGCTCGATGGCATTCTTCAGTTCGCGAACATTGCCTGGCCAGTCGTAGCTCGACAGCAGATCGCGTGTCTCTGGAGTGATGCCGCGAACGGACTTCCGGAAGCGCCGGTTGTACCGTTCGATGAAAAAATGCACCAAGGGCAGAACGTCTTCGCGACGGTCACGCAGCGGGGGAAGAAAGAGCGAGATGATGGCGAGGCGGTAGTACAAGTCCTGGCGGAATTGGCCTTCCCGCACGGCGCGTTCCAGGTCGCGGTTGCTTGCGGCAATGACACGCACATCCACTTCCTGATCTCGCACTCCGCCAACCCTGCGGATCACCTGCTCCTCGAGCACACGCAGTAATTTGGCCTGCAGGAGTCCTGAGAGTTCCCCGATCTCATCGAGAAAGAGCGTGCCGCCATCGGCCTGCTCGAAAAGGCCCTTCTTCATCGATTTCGCGTCGGTAAATGCTCCCTTCTCATGCCCGAAGAGTTCGGCTTCCATCAGGGTTTCCGGAATGGCCGAACAATTGATAACGATGAGAGGCTTGTCTTTGCGCCGACTTTCGAAGTGAATGGCGCGCGAGATGAGGTCCTTGCCGGTGCCGCTTTCACCCTGAATCAGGATGGTGGTGGCTTCGCTGGAGGCGACCTTGTTGACGAACGACATCAGGTCCTGCATCTTCTGCGACTCGCCGACGACATCGTGGTAAGCGGCGCGACGGCGCTGCAGAACTTCTTTCTTCAGTGACTCATTTTCGGTGCGGAGCTGGGTTGCTTCGAGCGCGTTCTTCACGGCTACGCGGAGTTCGTCGTAGTCAATCGGCTTGCCGATGAAGTCGTAGGCACCCTGCTTAAGCGCCTGCTTTACGTCTTCCAGTTGGGGGTCGGCCGTGATCATGATGACCGCACGGGCGTCACCAGCCTGCTTCAGTCGCTCCAGGACCTGGAGGCCATTCATGTCAGTAAGGCGCACGTCGAGCAGCACCAGATCAGGCGCTTCGTTGCGGGCGAGGCGCAATCCATCCGAGCCGGTTTCCGCCTCGGATACCTGGTATCCCCACTCTTCGCACTTCTGGCGCAAGGACCAACGTACTAATTTTTCGTCATCGACGATTAGAACTTTTTCGCTCGGCATCTATGTCGTTTGCTCTAAATCGGCTTTTGAGAGTATCACGAACGAACACCCCACATGGCTGTTTTTCTCAATCGCGGACTCAAGATTTCATTCTTCTGGTCTGTTCTTAGGAAGGATCAACGCGAACTCGCTTCCCTTGTCCAGCTCACTGGTCGCTTCCAGACGGCCACCGTGGTCTTCCACAATTCGGCGCGCCAGTGAAAGTCCCAAGCCGGTGCCGTTTCCTTTGGTCGTAAAAAATGGCCGGAAAATGTTTGGCAGTATCTCCGGGGGGATTCCCTTCCCAGTATCGGTCACTGTTGCAGTAACAGTTTGTTCATTGGAGGAAAACTCGACTCGGACAATGCCACCTTCACTACAGGCTTGCACTGCGTTGAGCAGCAGATTTAGCAATACCTGGTGGATCTGGCCGCTATCGAACTCCAACAGTGGAAGTGGATCGTTCTTGATCACCTCCAGCTTCACATGCCTGGCGGAGGCCTGATCGCGCGCAAACAATGCTGCGTGTTCGGCAACCGCTACCAGGTCTGCCGGCCGGAAGACGGGCGGCTTGGGACGCGCAATCTCCAGCAGTTCACTCACAATCTTGTTGATGTGAACCACCTCGTGCTGTACCTCTCCGAGCACTCCTTTTGCAGGCGAGTTAGAAGGCAGGTCGCGACCGACGATCTCCATTACACCGGCGATGCCAGCAAGCGGGTTGCGAATCTCGTGCGCGATGCCAGCAGCCATTTCACCCAAAGTTGCCAAGTGCTCCGCCCGGGAAACCTGAGTGCGATGGAGGCGCTCGATCTCTTCACGGCTTTCACGCAGCTGCTGCACCATCTCGTTGAAGTGCTGTCCCAGGTCTCCGATTTCGTCGTTTCGGTCAGCAAAACTCACGTTCACAAAAAAGTCGCCAGCACGCACCCGTGCCATTTTGTCTTGCAGTTCGACCATGGGCCGGTGGATGACCACGGCGAGCACCATGAAAAGTACGGCACAGACCACGATTGCTCCGGCAAAGCCCAGGGCCAGAACCCGATTGCGCACTGGATCCTGCAAGGTGAGCGTAATCAGCGCGAAGAGAAGCAAGCCGTTGACCAGTACGAGCGCCACCGGCAGCAAGGTTTTGATTTGCCAGTTCAATCGAACTCGGCTCACCAGAGTCTCCTGAAGCTCATCAATTGTATTCTCACTTCGGGATCGGCGCGTTAACTGAATGATAACCCATTACACACGAAAAAGCCGTCGCGACGGGCGCGACGGCCTTCCCAGTAACAATAGCAGATCAACCAGCAGCGTAGGCGTGCAGGCCCGGCAGCAGGTAGGTGACGCCGAAGAAGGTGAAAATCACCACCGCAAAACCGAGGATGGCGAACCATGCGGCTCGACGGCCTTTCCAGCCGCGGGTGATGCGCATATGCAGGTAGCCTGCATAGACCAGCCAGGTGATGGCTGCCCAGGTTTCTTTCGGATCCCAGCTCCAGTAGCTGCCCCATGCCTGATTGGCCCAATAGGCGCCGGCGGCAATCATCAGGGTCAGCAGCGGGAAGGCAATGCAAATGATCTTGTAAGTCACGGTGTCCAGCTTGTCAGCCGAGGGCATCATTTTCTGCAGCCCTTCGCGACGCCACAAAAGAAGCAGGTAGAGCAGGCCAGCAACGATACCGCCTACGATTCCTGCCAGCAGGAACGGATTGGCTGGCATCGCGGTTGCATAGAGCCCATCGGCTTCCGGCGCGCCGTAGCGGCCATTCTTGACGCGAGTCACGAAGATCGCCAAACCCACGACCTGCAGAAGAATGGTGACAAACATTCCCTTGCTGGCAACGTCAAAGAGCGAGCGGTCCTTTTTGACTTGGGCCGCCACGTAGAGCACCAAGGGCACGATGGCGGAGACAAGAACCAAGAGATAGAGCCAGCCGAGATCCGGAATTTGGACGAAAAGCGGATGGCCACGCGAGATCATGACCTCTGATTTCGACTCCAGATCATAGGCGGTCACGGCAAGATTGCCGGAACGGAAGCGGGTAATCAGCATCCCTGCGTACACGGCGATCATGCCGGTCGCGGTGATTGCCTGGAAACCTTCGGTCTTCATGTTGTCCTGAATCAGGAACATCATTGCCAGGGCAAAGCTGACCGCGCAGGCCGCGTAAGAGAGCATGGCCAGCGTAACGTGCACCTGCAGCCATGTGGACTGGAGAGCTGGAACCAGCGGACGAACTTCACTGGGGAGCAACTGCATCAGGATCACCGAGACGACGGTGATCGGCATGGTGATGGATCCGATGATCTTTACCTTGTATGCGCGCTCGGCGATCAGGGTCAGCAACGCGAGGGTCCAGACGAAGCTGAGCAGCATCTCGTACATATTGGAGAACGGCGGACGTCCGGCGACGGACCAGCGATGCGCCACCGCTGCGGTGTTGGCCGCAAAGCCGAGCGCCGTCAGCAAACTTGCCGCGCTGACGTAACGCTCAATGCCGGTGACGCCGTAGCCCATGTAGAGGGTGGCCGCACCGGTGTAGAGGACTAACGCCGCATAGAGCATGTTGGCTTCACCGTAAATCGGCCCAGTGTGAGCCTTGGCTGCAGCCAGCAGCGCAACCAGCAAAGCAAATGCAATTCCAAGTCCTACCAGAACCAACAGTACCGCACCACTGGCCGGTCGCTGCTGCTCCACTCGTGCTTGTGACATAACTTTATGACTCCTGCATTGACCTTGGGGCTATGCCTTGGTCAGCGTGTTCTCTGAATTCTTATTAGCCTGTGCAGCTCCGCCGAGTTCTTCCTGCAGCGCTGCCTTGATCTGTTCGAACTTTGCCTGGAAGCGGTCGCGGTTCTTATTGGTCGTGCCGCCCACCCAGAGAATCTGTCCACCTTTGCCGTCACTTATGACGGTGGCCCAGACGCGCGTGTGCTGGGTATAGAAAGCAATCATCAGCCCGAACGCCATCAGCACCACGCCAATCCAGACCTCAAACTGCCCAGGCTGATAGGAAACCTGCAGCCCCGTAAACTGAACCATTTGAGGCTGTCCTGCGAGCGAGAACACGTACGATACATCCTCATCTTTTGTGCGGTTCAACTGCACCGGGAACATCCAGAGCTTCTTGGTCTCGCCCTTAAGATCGGTCAACCCAAGCTGTATGGCCGGATTCTCGAGATCGTCTGATTTCTTGAAGATTTCGTTGTCTTGAATGTAGTAGTTGGGAATCCAACGGAGGACGCTGACACTCTCCCCATCCGCCAGAGCTGCCTTTCCATTTTGAGGGACCTTGACCGTCTCCACAATCCCTCCATTGCTTGGAGTTGCGGTAAGGACGAGTGATTTAAGTTCCCCAGTGTCACCCATACTCGATTGGTAAATACGAATTCCCTTGTACGAGAGTGGGTCATTCACAACGATTTTCTTAGCGACAACCTCCCGACCGTTCTCGATGAGCGTGAGGTTCGACCACCACTTCTTGGGGCTGCCGTCCGCGTAGGCCTCCATGCCCGCGCCATCACAGCGGATCTGAAATGGAAGCATCTTCTTGGTTTCGCCGCCGCGGTTATCACGAAGCAGTATCTGGCTGAGCGCTTGCCCTTCCGGCACCTGAATGTATCCGCGGTAACCGATAGTGCTGTCCACCAGATAGTAGCCAGCACAAATAAAGAGGAGGCTCAAGTGAACCAGATAGACAGCAAACACGGAAAAGCGCTGCTTCTCCGCGAACAAACCGGTTTCTCCGTTGTTCGTAACGCGCTCGGCCTTGAAGCCAACGCGGCCAAGGATGCTCTCCGCTACCGATAGCGCGGCAACTCCGTCTTTGACTGGAATCTTTACCGATTGCGGCAGGCTGGCGCGAAATGGTGCGGTGGCAAAGCGAACAGGGTTGGCGTAAACCTTCCATGCGTTCGGCCAGCGGTCCAGCGACACGAAGATGAGGCAGAGGCAGAATAGGCACACCAATACCAGAAACCACGACGCGTGGTAAATGTCCGTAAGGCCGAGACGGTCAAGCCACAGCAGAGTCTCGGGAGAATAGGCGCGCTGTAGATCTGAGGGCTCAGAGGTGGGCCGTTGCAGAATAACCGTGCCGATTGCCGAGAAAACCCCGACTACGATGATTAGGAAAATACCCGTTCTCACTGAAGAGAGCGTTTGATAAATCTTGGTCCAGATCGACTTCAAACCCATGCAGGGCTCCTACTCCTTGACTAGCATTAAAGGTAATAGCAAGTGGCGGGCCAATCCCATAAAACAAGGTAAGTGGCTCTTTATTAGCGAGATATAGTCATCAAGGATCTTTGCTGCCACGCGAACGATGGGGCATATCGCCCACACATTGGGTGTGATCGCGTTTATTCACTCTTGATTTCGAATTTCTCAGGAAGCAGCAGGTCCCAGATCGCGCCGCACACCCTCAGTGTAACGGACGAGAGTTCAGCAACCAAACTCGAAACTCACCTTCACACATGACGCTGATATCAGAGATTCGCCTTTGCTACTTCTCTTTGCTCTCGTGGTAGTCCTGCTCTGTATTGACTTCCCAGAGGTTGGCCTTGTCCGTGCACCCGGCGAGGATATTATCCACGGCGGTCATGGCGGTGAGCATCGAGTGATCCTGATTGTTGTACTTGTGCATTCCATTGCGTCCGACCAGAAACAGGTTCGCGATGCCGTCCACGTAATCGCGAACTTCCTGGAAGCGCTCGTAATGACCGAAATATGCAGGGTAAGTTTTTGCCATGCGGACAACCACGGTGTCGCGCACGTCCTGGCTATCAATAATGTCGATCTTCGCCAATTCGTCGGCGGCGAGCTTCGCCATGCTTTCCTCGGAGCGCGTCCAAAGTTCATCGCCCTCATAGCAAAAGTACTCCGCGCCAAGCCATACCTTGGAGGAGTCCGCCACCAGGAACGGGCTCCAATTATTGAAGACCTGCAGACGACCAATCAATACGTCAGGCTCCTGAATGTAAATCCAGTTGTCCGAAACGAGTTGACCGGGCTTGCCGGGCTCCTTCACCTTCAGTTTGTCCACCAGCAGGCCCACGGCTATGAAGTCGCGATATTGCAGGTTGGCAGCCACTTCTCGCACATTGGGAGGCACCGGACTTCCGCCATCCGCCATGGCCTGCACCAACTCCTTTACGGAGGTGGTTGAGAAAAAGTAATCACCCGCGAAACTGCGCTTGGTACCGTCCGACCCGACGCCGCTCACAGAAACTACCTGCCCATCTTTGACTTCAATTTCAGTGACATTGAAGTTCGCGATGACTTCGCCGCCCAACTCCTGCACACGCGTGGCGACCTTCTCCCACATTTGGCCGGGGCCGAGCTTGGGGTAAAGGAATTGCTCAATGAGCGAGGTCTCAGTCTCTTTCTGCGCAATGTCTTTGGATTTGCCCGACTGCTTCAGGAAGTGCATCAGCGCCTTGCGGATCGACAGTCCCTTGATGCGCTGAGCTCCCCACTCCGCACTGATCCGATCGCAAGGCACACCCCAAACTTTTTCGGTGTAGGACTTGAAGAATGTGAGGTAGAGTTCACGTCCAAAACGATTGATGAAGAACTGCTCAAGGTTTTCAACCTTGCGGATGGGAAACATCATGGCGCGCAGATAACTGAAGCCGATGCGCAACGTGCGCCAAGGGCCAAGATTGCCGAGCGTAGCTGCGCTGAGTTGGATGGGATACTCGAAAAACTTGCGCAGAAAATAGATTCGCGACTTGCGGCCACGCACCAGCATGACGTCATCCTCGCGTTCGGCCTGCCCAGGCTCTTCCTGCGGCAGTTGCGCGAGCCACCAGTTCATTACCCGGTCGCTTTTCGAGAAGAAGCGGTGGCCGCCGATGTCCATGCGGTTGCCCTTGTACTGGACGGTGCGCGAGATACCGCCCATATAATCAAAACGTTCGATTACGATGGGCTGAACATCAGTGCGGGTGAGGAGTTCGTAAGCGGCGGTCAGGCCTGCAGGGCCTCCACCGATGATGATTGCCTGTTGCTTCATAATGGGTTCACTTTAGAAGCTTCCCGACCGAACATTCTGCTCTGAATGGGGCAAAACCAACTTGAAGAGCGTTATATTCCGCAAGAATCCTTCATGATTGAATGCGCTGGATCAACTAGCATTTATAATACATTGGTAAATAAGGCAAAAAATATTTTGACCGAACCTCCGACTTTGGCAGCTTGGCTGCCATATATGAGGTGATGCACTGTTCTGGAGTATTCGCTCCGTCCTAGTCGGATTTCAAAACGATCAGGAGAGAAACCATTCTCGGGACGGAATTTTCCGCAAGAGGAGTAGTTGGACCAATGAGTGACGAAAATCAATCTGCAAAGACGAGCTGGACTTCGGTTCAGGTTTACACCATGTCAGTGTTGTGCCTGCTTGTTGGCGTGACCGTGGGATATCTCTTCCATGGACCGACGGCCTCGCATCCGTCCAGCGCCACTGCGCCAGCGGCCCAGACTCAGCAGCAGATGCCGGGGATGAATCCCGCCAATGGCGAAGCTCAGCAGCCGCCATCGCCGGAACAAATGAAACAAATGGCGGATAAGAAGGTTGCGCCGATGCTGGAGGAGCTGAAGAACAATCCGAAGGACACCGATACCATGGTTAAGATCGGTACCTTCTACCTTGCTGCGCGACAGTTTGATGACTCACAGAAATACTTCCAAAAGGCTGTCGACGTGAAGCCCTCAGCCGACAATCTGACCAAGCTGGCGAATGCGCAGTTCTATGGCGGAGCAGGCGATAAGGCGATTGACTCGCTGAATAAGGCACTGCAACTCGACCCGAAGTCTGCCAATGCTCTTTACAACCTCGGAATGCTGAAGTGGCAGGTCAAGGGAGATGTAAAGGGAGCAATCGCCGCATGGGAGAAGCTCGTCAAGACGAATCCGCACCACCCGCAAATTGAACAGGTGAAAAAGATGATCGCTCGCGCCAAAGAGCACGAGCAGATTCCAGCGGGAACGAAGACTGATAAACCTGCAATGTAGTGTAACCGCCCCTCCCCAATGAGCACATCATTGAGAGATGATGACCGGGGTCGTCGCCAAGGTGACGATCCCGGTTCTATGCCCAGCACGTTGAAGAATGCGAGGAGTTTCTCACGATGAGCACGTTTGACGAACTGCGTAGCCTGCTGCGGTTGCGCATTCTACAATTGGCTGCTCTTGCTTCCATGCTGGCCCTGATGGCGACGATTGCTTTCGCCAGCAGAACGACCGTTCGCGACCCGGACATCTGGTGGCATCTCAAGGTCGGGGACTGGATACTTCAAAATCACGCCGTTCCGCACATCGGGATATTCTCGCGCACAGCCGGTTCGATGCCCTGGATTGCTT